>Ga0163212_1000256_pt1 | contig 22631 bp, 17 predicted proteins | sample Malawi_45m_30L_FD_113532 | JGI IMG/M metagenome (GOLD analysis project Ga0163212, IMG submission 113532) | Freshwater microbial communities from Lake Malawi, Central Region, Malawi to study Microbial Dark Matter (Phase II) - Malawi_45m_30L | ecosystem: Environmental > Aquatic > Freshwater > Lake...
GGCCACGACGACGATTGAGATCGCCGATGACATCGCCCGATTAGTCTTCGGGGGTCACGACTTCGACTTTCATGATCGGCTCGAGGATGACCGGCTTCGCATTTTTGAAGCCTGCCTTGAAGCCCATCGAGCCCGCGATCTTAAACGCCATTTCATTGGAGTCGACATCGTGGTACGAGCCGTCGAATGCGGTGACCTTGACATCGACGATCGGATAACCCGCGATCACGCCGGTTTCGACCGCTTCTTTAACGCCTTTGTCAATCGCCGGAATGAACTCGCGCGGTACTGCTCCGCCGACGATGCCGTTGATGAATTCATAGCCTTTGCCAGCCTCGTTGGGCTCGAGCTTCAACCATACTTGTCCGTACTGACCGCGACCGCCGGACTGACGCACGAACTTGCCTTCGGACTCGACCTTGCTGCGGATGGTTTCTCGATACGCAACCTGCGGCTTACCGACGTTGGCTTCGACCCTGAATTCGCGCTTCATGCGATCGACGATGATCTCGAGGTGCAGTTCGCCCATGCCCGAGATGATGGTCTGCCCCGACTCTTGGTCGGTGTGCACGCGAAACGACGGGTCTTCTTTGGCGAGCCGCTGCAGCGCAAGACCCATTTTTTCCTGGTCGGCTTTGGTGCGCGGCTCGACCGCGACCGAGATTACGGGGTTCGGGAACATCATCCTCTCGAGCGTGATGATCTTGCTCTCGGCGCACAGCGTGTCGCCGGTGGTAACATCTTTGAGACCGACCGCCGCCGCAATGTCGCCGGCGCGGACTTCTTTGATCTCGCTACGCTCGGAAGCATGCATCTGTAACAAGCGACCGATACGCTCGTTGCGGCTCTTAGTGGGCACATGCACCGAGTCACCCGAGCTCAGTACGCCCGAGTAGACCCGGAAGAAGGTCAGGTTGCCGACGAACGGATCGTTGAGGATCTTGAACGCCAGCGCCGCGAACGGCGCTTCATCGGCAGCGTTACGCGTAGCGAGCTCGCCGCGATCGTCGATGCCTTTGACCGGCGGCATGTGCACGGGCGAGGGCATGTACTCGACCACGGCATCGAGCAGCGCCTGCACCCCCTTATTCTTGAAGGCGGTACCGCACATGCAGAGCACGATCTCGTTCTTCCAGGCCCGCTCGCGCAGACCGGCCTTGATTTCGTCCTGCGAGAGTGCGGTGCCCTCGAGGTATTTATTCATCAAAGATTCATTGGCTTCGGCTGCCGCTTCGATCATCTGCGTGCGCGCCGCCTCGGCAGCGTCGACAAGTTCCGCAGGAATGTCGCGGTATTCGAAGTTCATGCCCTGGGTCTCGGAGTCCCAGTAGATCGCCTTCATTTTGACGAGGTCTATCACGCCCTCGAAGCCGTCCTCGGCACCGATGGGCATTTGGAACGGCACCGGATTGCCGCGCAGTCGCGTCTTGATCTGCTCGATGCAGCGTGCAAAGTTCGCGCCCGACCGATCCATTTTGTTGACGAAGGCAATCCGCGGCACGCCGTAGCGATTCATCTGCCGCCACACCGTCTCCGATTGCGGCTGCACACCCGACACCGCGCAGAACAGCGCCACCGCCGAATCGAGCACGCGCAGCGAGCGCTCGACCTCGATGGTGAAATCGACGTGTCCCGGGGTATCGATGATATTGATGCGATGCTCGGGGAATTGTTTGTCCATCCCCTTCCAGAAGCAGGTGGTCGCGGCGGAGGTGATGGTGATGCCACGCTCCTGCTCTTGCTCCATGTAATCCATGATGGCTGCGCCATCGTGGACCTCACCGATCTTGTGCGAGACGCCGGTATAGAAAAGGATGCGCTCGGTCGTGGTGGTCTTGCCCGCATCGATATGCGCGGAAATACCGATATTTCGGTAGCGCTCGATGGATGTGGTGCGGGCCATGACCGACGATGCCTTCTCTGAAGAACGGTCCGACGATTACCAGCGGTAGTGAGCGAAGGCTTTGTTGGCCTCGGCCATACGATGCGTGTCCTCACGCTTGCGCACGGCGGCGCCACGGTTCTCGGCGGCTTCCATGAGCTCGTGAGCCAGGCGGAACGCCATCGACTTTTCGCTGCGACCGCGCGCGGCTTCGATCACCCAGCGCATGGCGAGCGTTTGCCGACGCGCCGCGCGAACTTCGACCGGCACCTGGTAGGTGGCACCGCCGACGCGACGCGACTTCACTTCGACGACCGGCTTTACGTTGTCGAGCGCGAGCGAGAGCAACTCGATCGCGTCGCCGCCTTGCTTGCCGGTCTTTTCGGCGATGCGGTCGATCGCACCATAAATGATGCGTTCGGCGGCAGCCTTCTTGCCGCTCTTCATGACTACGTTCATGAACTTGGCAAGCATGTCGTTATTGAATTTCGGGTCCGGCAGAATATGACGGACCGGGGCTTGTGCGCGACGTGACATCGTTCGCTCTCCCTAAGAATTATTTCTTGGCGCGCTTCGCGCCGTACTTGGAACGACCCTGCTTGCGGTCGTTGACGCCTGCGCAGTCGAGCGTGCCGCGCACCGTGTGGTAGCGCACGCCGGGCAGGTCCTTGACGCGGCCACCGCGAATGAGCACCACCGAGTGCTCCTGCAGATTGTGGCCTTCACCGCCGATGTACGAGGTGACCTCGTAACCGTTGACGAGTCGCACGCGGCATACCTTGCGGAGTGCCGAGTTGGGTTTCTTGGGGGTGGTGGTGTACACGCGAGTGCACACGCCGCGCTTCTGCGGGGCAGCGCCGAGAGCGGGCACCTTGGTCTTTTCGGACGGGGTGCGGCGCGGGGCGCGAATCAGCTGACCGGTCGTGGCCATGCAGTCTCCAGATCTATAGCGTTTGAAAACAAAAACGACCGGCCAGAAAACATCGCTCGCGGGGCCCGCAAAAACATCTCGCGTCGCCGCGAGAGAACCCGGACCTACGACCGACAGCTCGACGACCGGCTGCGGCGGGCAACCCCCGAGACAACCAAGGCCGCCTCCTTGCGGGAGCGGCCCGGTGCTTGAAAGTCGCTGTTTTTCGGAAACCCGACCACGGGCCCCCGAGAACGGCCGCGGATTCTAGGTAGCGCTCCGGGGACTGTCAACCGCGTGAGCGGCGAAGCGCTCGACGAAATCACGGGTATCGGACCAGACGGCGCGCCAATTGGCGAGCACTTGGCGGCCGGCATCGGTGATTCGGTAATAGCGACGCGGCGGCCCGGAGTAGGAGGGGACGATGCGGCTTGAGAGCCAGCCCTTAGCGGCGAGCGAGCGCAACACGGGGTAGAGGCTACCTTCCTTAAAAATCGACTCACCTTCCCGCCCCTCTTGCAAGCGCTTGGCGATGTCGTAGCCGTAGAGATCGTCGTCGTTGGCCTCAAGCACGCTGAGCAGCACAAAACCGACCAGGCCAGTGTTCAGATCCCGTTGAAACTTGCGGGAAACGTCATCCATGGCAGCTATTCTATCACGACTGATACTATACGCCATTCGGTATCGATTAGCGCTCTAATCGGGCTTGGGGGCCTTAGTCCGACGCGATCACCCACTGCGGTATCAAAACCAGTTGTAGTTGAACGACACACTCACCCGCGGGGTCTGCGCAAGATTCGGCGGCACCTCGTGCCGCAGCCAACTCTCGAACAGCACTACCTGACCCGCGCGGGTGGGAACCGTGTACCAAGGACGCAGCTCCGGCGCTGCGTCAGCCTGCCGCGGCGGCGCGGCCATGTAACGATCTAGGCGCGGGTCTTCGAACTTCAGCCCTGAGGAACCAGCCGGCGTGCGCACGTAATAGGTGCCGCTGAGCGTCGACAGCGGGTGCAGGTGCAGGCTGTGCACCACGGCCATCGGCATGATATTGACCCAGCAGTCGGTCATCACCAATTCGCGACCCCGCAAATCGAATGCGAGATCGGTCGCGAAGCGCCGCAGGTGCGGCCGCAACCATCGCTCTAGCGTGGCAAAGGTTGGCGAAATCTGCTGCAGCCGACACTGCGAACCATAGGACGTGTAGCCACCTCGATAATTACGCTGTGACCAACGGCGACCCACAACATCGTCCTCACCCAGCTGCAACGCCTCCTGCAACAAGCGCCGATTGAGCGCCGCGACACCCGCCCGCCGCAGCGGCGCCACATGGATGAGAGTCGGAAAAACTTTTCGGCTGCGGCTCACGGCTTTGCGACCTTGGGTTCGGGTCGACCGCGATAAACGAGGCGACCCAGCGTACGCAGCAAACCCGGGAAATGCCGTGCAAAGAACACAATGAACTTGCCGTGCCCGGTGACCACGATTTCGGCGCGCCCGCGAGCGATGCCGCGCACGATCTCGCGGGCCGCGCGCGGCGTGCTGACCCGCAGCCACCGCGGAATAGGATCGCGCGCGTTGGGCTGGACCACGCCGTGATTGTTGGTCTTGCGGATGTCGGAATCGACAAACCCCGGTGAAACCAGCGTCACGCGGATGCCCTCGCGGGCGAGATCGCCGTGCAGCGTCTCGGCGAGCGCGCGCACGGCGAACTTGCTCATTGAATACGCCGACATCGCGGCGGAGGCGGCGTAGCCGGCCACACTGCCGACCAGGACGAGCTGTCCGCGACTCGCCCGCAGCGCCGGCAGCGATTCTTTGACGGTGCGCAGCAAGCCAAAAACATTGGTCTCGAACTGCCGTCGATAATCTTCGATGGTCAGCTTTTGAACGGTGCCGGCCACACCAAAGCCCGCATTGGCGTAAACTATGTCGACGCTTACCCCGCGCGCGGCGAGTTCCTCCAGCGCTCTAGCGACATCCCCCTCAGCGGTTACATCCCCCTGATGAATACTGACCTCGGCCCCGAGCGCCCGCAGCTCCGCAGCCAGCGACTCGAGCAGTCCGGTACGGCGGGCGAACAGGGCAAGCCGGGCACCCCGGCGGGCGTACTCGCGAGCAAGCCCCGCACCTATGCCGGCCGAGGCGCCGGTGATAAAAACGGTTTGGCTTAGGGACATGGGCAATGATCCTCGCTGGGCTTCAGCGCTGCGCTGTGGCCGGCATTATCGGCCAACACGTTGACAGCAGCGCGGCGAAGCGCAAGATATGAGCCGAATCAGTTTGCGATGGGCAAATGTCGCAAGCAGGTTAACGGGGGAAAAAATATGACGAGCCATCGGCCTGCAATGGACCGAAGCGCCGTGTCTTGCATCAGCACGATGTTGTTGGCGCTTTGGAGCATCTCCACGATCCTGCCCGCGCGAGCGACACCAGCCACCGCAAACGAGCCCTTGCGCAGCGCTGAAGCCCGCCGGCTCTATACGCTCGGCCAACTGATTTCGCGCACGCTCGATGGCTTCAGCCTGAACGAACAAGAGCTCGAATGGGTAAAGTCGGGAATCGACGATGGGGTCCTCGGACGCTCACCAAAAGTGGATCTCGCTGCCGAAGCCGAAGGCCTAACCACGTTGCAGGCCGACCGACGCGCTGCCACGTTGCAGCGCGAAAAATCAGCCGGAACCGCTTACCTCGCCGCGGTGGCGCGCGCGCCGGGCGTGGAGCGACTCGAGAGCGGTCTCATCATCGAATCTTTGCAAGCCGGCAACGGTCAGCGCCCGTCCGCACTCGATCATGTGAGCGTTCATTACGAAGGTCGACTGATCGATGGCACTTTATTCGAAAGCTCGCGTAGCCGCGCCGCGCCGGCGACGTTGCCGGTACGCGGCGTCATACCCTGTTGGAGCGAGGCGCTGCAAAAAATGCGCGTCGGCAGTCGCAGTCGAATTATTTGCCCGGCCGAACTCGCCTACGGTGAGCGTGGCTCGCCGCCGGCCGTCAAACCCGGTGCGACGCTGGTATTCGAGATCGAACTACTTGCCGTCGTGCGCTGAGCGCGCGACGGCCCGTAGTTGCGCTGCAGATAATCGACCAGCTGCCGCGCCTCATCGTCACTGATGGGCGCCTTGAAGGCGTTGCGCATTTTCGCGACCGAAGCCTTCCAAAGCGTGCGCGTGCCAAACCGTGCGTGCATCTCGATGTAGTCGATGCTGTGACACACGCTGCAGCGCGCCAAGAAAAGTTCGCGGCCCTCGCCTGCAGCCGCCTCGGGCTCGGCCGCGGCACGCGGCACGATGCTGCTTAGCCCGAGCGCGATCAAAAACGAACGCAAAAAAACCGCTGCGGTCGCGCGCTTCATGTCCGTACCTGCACCTTCACGCGGTGATATGCGTTGTGTTGATAGCCCGATGGATTGGGGATGGGTGTTTCTACTTGTGATTGCCCAGCTTTATTGGCGGCGCGCACCCACACCTCATGAACTTCGGCCGCAAGCGCTGGCCAATCGCTGCGCCAGGGGCGAAAAGAATAAGGCCCGAGATCTTCGCCGAGCTCGCAGAGCCGCCACGATCCGCCGCGATCGAACGACAACTCGACCCGATCTATCCCTCGGCCAGAATCCCAGGCGATGCCAGAAAGCGCAGATCGACTCGCCTGTAGTGCACCATCGCGCTCTATCGAGGTGATCAAAGAATTAATGGCAATCTCAGTGACTGGTGTGCGCTCGACAGTTTCCTGTCCGGGGAAGCGCGCGATCAAAGGAAACAACTGGCGCGGCATGCGGTAGGCCGAGGCCATCCAGAAGTTTTTTTCGTTGGCGTCGAGCGCGCTGATGCGATTGACATGCTTCAACCAATAAGTCGCCGTCCAGCCCGGCACAACGACTCGCAGCGGAAAACCGTTGAGCACTGGCAATGGCGCGCCGTTCATTTCATAGGCGAGCAAAGTGTCAGGGTGTAGCGCCTTCACGAGCGGCAAGGACTTGATGAAATCGGGGGTCCCCTCGAGCAGCGGCGCATCTGCGGCATCGAAGGAGATCTCGACCGCGTTGGGCCGGAGTCCGGCACGCTGCAACACGGCGGCGAGTCTGACTCCCCGCCAACGCGCATTACCCATCGCGCCGTGCCCCCACTGCAATCCCGCCACCGGCGGGTCAAAGAGGCCGCGACGATTGCCGGAGCACTGACAGACCGCAACGATTTCGGTCACCGGGAAATCACCGCGCAGGTCGGCGAGCGAAAGACTGGGTGTACGCTCGGCCGCCGGCCCGCCGATCTCCAGCCGAAAATCCTCGGCCACCACCAGCGGAATCACAGCGTGGTGGTAACGAAAAAAGAATGCTTCGTTGGGTGTCAGCACACTGCGGAAATATTCGAGAGGGGTTTCGAAGTTAGGCGGTCGCTCAGTGAGTCGCCGTAGCGCCACTTTGCCGGGCAGCGCGACCAGCGCTTCGCGACCTGTCACAAGACTCTGCTGCGTCGCGGCCAGCAACTTGCGCGGTAAACCCGTCGCTGTTGCGGCAACCGCAGGCCAGGTCATCCCTGCCAAAAGTCTCGTCGTGAGATCGCGTCTGCTCAGGGTCATGACTTTCCGCCACAGGAAGTTCTTTGGACCGCCCAAGCATGCCAGCATCGTCACCTCTGCATATCATCCTCGTACCCGTATCTCACCCATGGAGTGAACCATGAAGCCCGCTAATTCCCAGTTTGTATCCCTTGCCATCGCTGTCTCAATCCTGTTCAGCACGCTCGTCGAAGCGCAGATGGGCGTACCGACCGCCAAGAGTGAAACCGCTGTCGCCATCGAAAAGGCGCTGGCCAGCCCCATCCGCATCGCCGAGGAGCGCGCACGCGATAATCCCGAGCGCAAGCCCGTGCAGACCCTCGAATTCTTTGGTCTGCAGCCCAATATGACCGTGGTCGAAATCATGCCCGGCGCAGGTTGGTACACTAAGGTGCTCGGACAGGTGCTCGCCGACAAAGGCACGCTGCACGTGTCAATCGGCGCATCGCGACTCGCGCCACGCTTGAAGGAGTGGAGTCTTGATAAAGTTAAAGTATCCGATGGTAAGTTCGTCACCAAGCCCTCGGGGCAGCGCGGTGTTTTCGATGCCGAGTCGATCGAAATCCCGGTGCAGAATGCCGACCTGGTGCTCACCTTCCGCAACCTGCACAACATGACGCCGGGCGCACGCGCGCTCGTGAACAAAGCCGTGTTCGATGCTCTGAAGCCGGGCGGTGTTTACGGCGTCGTCGATCACACGCGTCGTCACAACGAACCGACCTCTCCGGAAAACTGGCGGCGTATCGATCCGGTGGTCGTGATCAAAGAAGCGTTGGACGCCGGCTTCATCTTCGAAGCCTTCAGCGACCTGCACTACCGCTCCGACGATGAGCTGAAGTACGACAGTCAGCGCCCCTCGATCGCCGGATATAGCGACCGCTTCACGCTGAAGTTCCGCAAGCCGGCGCGCTGAGCACAGCCCGTTCGCTCAACAGAGCGGGCTCGCGGGCCACACCCATGTATACGCTAGTCATCGGCAACAAGAACTACTCCTCGTGGTCGCTGCGACCTTGGGTGTTGATGCGCACCCTGCGCATCGACCTAAAAGAGCTGCTGATTCCGTTCGCCGAGCCCGGCAGCGCGGAACTCTTCCGTCAGCACTCACCGAGCGGACGGGTCCCTTGTCTGCACGATGGTGAACTGCGTATCTGGGACTCGATCGCCATCGTCGAGTATTTGGCCGACCGGCACGACGGTGTATGGCCTGCCGAGCGCGCAGCCCGGGCGTGGGCGCGCTCGGCGGCCGCCGAAATGCACTCGAGCTTCCAGGCCTTGCGCAACACTTGCAGCATGACCTGCGGTCAGCGCGTGGTGCTACGCGAACGACCGGCTGCACTCGAGCGCGATCTCGCGCGCCTGCAAGCCCTGTGGCGAGCCGGGCTGTCGCGCTTCGGCGGTGCCTTTTTGGGTGGCCAAACATTCACCGGCGTCGATGCTTTCTTTGCCCCGGTGGCGTTCAGATTACAGACCTACCACCTGTCTCTCGGCGACCCGTGTGATGCCTACGTCGCGCGACTGCTCGCTCTGCCCGCGATGCGCGAGTGGTACGAAGCAGCGCTACGAGAGCCCTGGCGCGAGGCGGCCCACGAACGCGACATCATCGACGTCGCCGCCGAAATCATTGATCTGCGCCAGTCAGGAAGCTGAAGACGGCCGCTGCAACTCTGCAGCGCCGGCGGAACACTTGAAACGCTGAGAAACCCAGACTCGCACGCCCGCTACATTTCGGGTTTCGCGTCCTTGCGTGCGGTCACGGCGCAGTTCACCAAAATCCACTTCATGTTCATCGCAATACGCTCGGCGTCAGGGTCGGTGAACGCATAGCCGTGCTCTTTGGCTGAGCCATCCGGCAAGCGCTCGAGCACCGATAGCACCAAGGAGTTGCGATTGAAATAGTCGTTGGCTTCATTGAGCACCTGCCAGGTCACTGCCCGCAGATTCAGTGCAAGCTCGCGCTGCGGCACATTACGGGCGGGGTCGGTCTTGGCCGTGAACCAGTGCGTGTCGCCCCTGTCATGCAACAGCATGTCGTCATAGCGAGTAAAGGGGATGTCGACACCACCGCCCACGCCGGGTACATCCGCATAGCAATGGAAGTAGCGCGCACGCTCGAGCCAGAACGGCTCGCCCGAAGCTACACCACTGATCCGCTGCCTACTCTTCACGATCCACTTGTGATCGTGAAACCACAGGCTGCTGCGCGACAGCGAGATCTCATTATCGGTATAAACCTGCTGCCCTTCCCATTCGAAGCGACAGGCCTTGCTGCCCTGCAGCCCGCGGAAATGGTCCGCACGACGTTTGAAAAAGTAGTCGCAACCCTCGGTACGATGCAAATCTTTGGGCTGCAAACTCTGCAGCTCGGCAGTGGTGATCTCGCCCTGCATGCGCAAGTAATGCCGCATGGTCACCTCATCGGCCGCAGGACCGGCATCGAGCGTGGCGAGCCGGTATGAACTGACCGGACCTGCCGCTGTTTCGCTGCGATTGACCCAAAGATACACGTGACGACCGAAAGCCGGCGCGTCGACTCGAGTGATGGTCGTGGACATCCGCGGATGCCGATCAGCGGCCGGCAGCTTGCGGCGAACATCGAAGTAACTCTGATTCGAATTGTCGTAATAGCCGGGCAGTAACTCCGCCATGATGCGCAAGTTGCGCTCGCCGGGCGTCGAGTCCTGACCTTGCGCACACGCCTGCTGGCCGCCAACCGCAAACCCCAGCAAAAAAAGGCCGATCCCTATCCGGCTACTCGCGGCGAGTTGGCTGATACGCAATTTTCTTGTCATGGGACCCCCGACCGGCAAGGCGAACCGACGCATCATGCCGCAGCTCGCAAGCTTGTGGGAATATGCACCCATGACGACCGCTATTTCTGCACGCGTCCCGGCGCGTGGGCATTCCGTGCTTGGCGCGGTATTCGTTCTGCTGTTCACTCAGTTCTTTACGGCTGCAACGCCAGTCGCCGCGGCTGCGCAAACCGTCGTGCCGCAAGCGGCGATCGCGGCGCCCGACCGCTACAGCGCCGAAGTCGCCGAGACGGTGTTGCGCCATGGCGGTAACGCGGTCGACGCCGCGGTCGCCACCGCCTTTGTGCTCGCCGTGACTTTTCCGGAGGCCGGTAATCTCGGCGGCGGTGGTTTCATCACGCTCAAGATGGGACCAGCGACCGCCTTTCTCGATTTCCGCGAAGTCGCACCGCAGGCGGCGAGCCGCGATATGTATCTCGATGGCAGTGGCAGACCGATCCCCGGCGCGTCGCTGGTCGGGCATCGCGCTGCCGGGGTACCCGGCACGGTCGCGGGGCTTTGGGAAGCGCATCGCAAATACGGTACCCGGTCGTGGGCAGAACTGCTGCAGCCGGCGATCCGCCTCGCTCGCGACGGCTTTGTTCCGCCGAAATCTTTGATAGACGGCGTCGCCGATTCCCTACCCGACTACGCCGGCAAAACGAATTTCGCCGATTACTTCGGCACGCTCGGTGATCGGCAATTCAAGCAGCCGGAACTCGCACGTACGCTGCAACGAATTGCGCAGCGAGGATCTGCAGGTTTTTATGACGGGCGCACCGCAGATCTCATCGTAGCCGAGATGCGTCGCGGCAACGGGCTGATCACGCGCGCCGATCTTGCAGCCTATCGCGCCATTTGGCGCGAGCCCTTGAGCGTGCGCTGGCGTAATTACACCCTGATCTCTGCGCCGCCCCCGAGCTCGGGAGGTATCGCCCTCGTGCAGTTGCTGCGCATGAAAGATGTGCTTGCCAAAGATTTCGCGGGGGTGTCGCATAACTCGGCAACCTATGTCCACCTGATCGCCGAAGTCTTCAAGCGGGTTTTTGCCGATCGCGCAGAGTATCTCGGCGATCCGGATTTTGTCCGCGTTCCCGTAGCGGCTTTGACCAACGAAAACTACCTGCGGAAGCGCGCTGCCGAAGTGCAACGCGATGCTATCTCGCCGCTTGCGGCGGTCAAATCGGGGCTCGCCGAAAGCGCAGAGACAACCCACTTTTCGATACTCGATGCGGCTGGTAACGCGGTCGCTCTGACCTATACCCTGAACGGTGGCTTCGGCAACGGCGTCGTGGTCGAGGGCGCAGGTTTCCTGCTTAACAACGAAATGGACGACTTCAGCACCAAACCAGGCGTACCCAATCTGTTCGGCGTCGTGGGTGGCGTCGCCAATGAAATTCATCCGGGGAAACGTATGTTGTCATCGATGACCCCAACGCTGCTGCTCGAGGGTAATCGGGTGCGCATGGTGCTCGGCACACCGGGCGGCTCGACTATTTTCACCAGTGTTTTTCAGACCATGGTGAATCGTCTCGACTTCGGGATGAGCGTAACTGACACCGTTGCCGCCTCGAGATTTCATCATCAGTTGTTGCCACCGACCCTGATCGTGTACAGCCGCTGCTGCGCACTGGGTGATGAACGCACGCAACGCGAGCTCAAGGCCCTCGGCTACGACGTCAAGCAAAGCCCTTGGGAATTCGGTGACCTGCAGTTGATCGATATCGATGCCGATGGCGTCGTCACGGCCGCTGCAGATCCGCGCGGACGCGGCGTCGCCCGCGTATTCGACGTTCGCTAGTTCGCTGGACCTTCGGGCGGCGACAGACGTACGGTCTCGTCGCGCAAGGGGCGCGGCGTCACGTCCACCGGCTCGATGGGCTCGAGTCGGGTGGAATCGAGCGCCGGGTCGAGATCGCGCAGTCGCCGTGCAGTGACTAAAACTCGGCTCTCCAAAGAATTGATGGCTGAATTGTAGCTGTCTACCGCTTGGCGGATGCCCTTGCCCACCTTGACCCAGTGCTCACCCATGACGGCGAGCCGGTCATAAAGATCTTTGCCGAGCGTGCTGATTTTCTCGGCGTTGCGCGCGATCTCTTCCTGGCGCCAGCCATAGGCAACCGCTCGCAACAAGGCGATGAGCGAGGTCGGCGTCGCGATCATCACACCCTGCTCGACACCCTCTTCGATCAGCGCCGGATCCTGCTCAAGCGCCGCACTGAAGAACACCTCGCCCGGCAAGAACAGCACCACAAACTCCGCACTGCCACGCACCTCTGCGGCGTAACCCTTCCGCGAGAGCGCTGCCAGATGGCCCTTCACGGCTTTGGCATGCTCCTGCAAGCGCAGCGTGCGCGTTGAGTCGTCCCGCGCTTCGAGCGCGGCGAGATAGCCCGCCAGCGGCACCTTGGAGTCGACGATCACACTGCGACCCCTGGGCAAATGGATGATGAGATCAGGGCGCAATTTGCCGTCTTCGCCTTCGATCGAATGTTGCTCGCGGAAATCGCAGTGATCGAGCATGCCTGCGAGTTCGACCACGCGCCGCAACTGGATTTCGCCCCAGCGGCCACGTACGGTCGGCTGCCGTAGCGCACCGACAAGGTTACTGGTCTCGTTGCGCAGTGCCACCTGCTCGCGCATCAGCTGCTGCACCTGCTCCGTCATCGCTTGATAGGCCACCGCACGATTTTTTTCGAGGTCTCTGACCTGGACATCGAACTTGTTCAAGGATTCGCATATGGGCTTCAGGCTGTCGTCGATCCGGCGCTGCCGTGTCTCGAGGTCGGTTCGCGCCTGCGCTTGGAAAGCTTCGAGCTGCGTGCGTGCAAGATCGAGGAACTGCTGATTATTGCTGCGCAGGGCATCGGCAGAAATCGCCTTGAATACATTGGCGCGCTCATCACGCGCCGTCTCCAGCAACGCCAGCTTTTCGGCAGAGACCGCTTGCTCGCGCGCGAGCGCGGCCTGCAACACAGCGTTCTCGGCGGTGAGCGCAAGCACGCGCGACTGCAGCTGGCCGATCTCGGCAAGAAATCGCGCCGACGGGCGCTGACGCGCGAACAGCACGCCCAAGAACGCGCCGATCCCGCTGCCCGCCAGAAACAACAACAAAAATACCCAAGACTCGGTCACCGCTATCACCTACCCAGCTTTTCAGCGCTCGATGCGCTCTCACAGATTCCCCCTCACTATAGAGCCGATCACGCTCCAATGGTTAGCCACGCGCCCCCGTGACAAACTGTGCGTATGAAAAGAACCCGCGCGCCCCGCACGCCCGGCAGCCTCCGGCCTGCCGAGCCACCACGGCCGACGAATTCCCACTGCTACGACGTCATCGTCATCGGCGCGGGATCCGCTGGTTTGCCGCTCGCGATCCGCGCGGCCGAACGCGGCGCCCACGTGCTGCAGCTCGAGGCCGATTATCGTATCGGCGGTACCCTGCACTGGTCGTCGGGACAAATCAGTGCGGCGGGTACCCGGCTGCAACGGTCGCAAGGTATCGAGGACAGCCCCAATGAGCACTTCCGCGACGCGCAGCGCATCGCCCACGGGCGTATCGATCCGGTGGTGCTGCGCCTCTTCGTCGATAATGCTGCAGCCACCATCGACTGGTTGATGGATCTGGGTTTTGCGCCTGCACACGGGACGCCGGTGGCCGGCGAGGCCCACGAAGCTTATTCGATACGGCGATATCTTTGGGGCGTGAATAAGGGGCTGTCCATCCTCGAAGCTCTACGGCCCACCCACGAACGCTGGGTACGCGAGGGTGGCATCGATCTACGACTGCAGACCCGAATGACTCGACTGTTGACCAATGCGCAAGGCGCAGTAATCGGCGTGCAGGCGAGCACGCCGACCGGCGAGGTCGAGTTCGAGGGACGGAACGTCGTACTCGCCAGTGGCGGCTATGCGGCCAATCCGGAGCTCTGGAAAAAACTCACGCCCGCCTACCCACTCTGCTCGCATGCCAACCCCTATTCGCGGGGTGATGGTATCGTGGCGGCCAGTGCGCTCGGTGCACCCGTTGACGGCAGCGATAAATTTCTTTGCACCTTTGCAGGTGTGCTCGAAGATCCGCGCGATCCGCGCTCCGGCGCCTTCCTACTACTCTCACCGGGGGCGCGCAAAGTGTGGGAAATTTTTGTTGATCAGTGCGGTCGCCGCTTTATGCAGGAGGATCATCCGAGCATCGACTACCGCGAGCGCGCCCTGCTACGCCAGCCGAACACACGCATGAATATCGTGTTCGATGAGGCGATCATGCAGAACGCGGCGCCGATCACCCTCGACTCGACGGCAACCTATCGCGCACGCTTCGGTCGCCACCCGGCATTCGTCAAGGCAAAAACCCTGGCCGAACTCGCCCGCCAACTCCGGGTGCCGGCAGCCAATTTACGCCGCAGCGTACGCGAGTACAACGCCGCCGTCGCTGCCCGCGTCGATTATCGGCAGGGCAAGCAATTTTTGATTCGCCCCATCGAAAAGTCGCCCTTCTATGCCATCAAAGCACAGGGACTCACGGTATTGAGCCCGGCGGGTCTCAAAGTCGATCGCAAACTGCAAGTAATCGGCGGCAACAACCGTCCGATCCGCAACCTGTACGCTGCCGGCGAAGTACTCGGCTTCGGCAGAACATCGGGAGATGCCTTCGTCGGTGGGCTCTCGCTGACGCCGGCACTGACCTTCGGTCGTCTGCTCGGCGAGCAGTTATTGCGCTGGTAGCTCGCGTGGTAATCGACAGCTGGTCAGCGCCGACCAGCTGCCGATGAGGCGAGAGCCGCCTTTAGCGAGCGCAATCTCGAGCAGCATCGGCAGCAGGCGCTTGCGGGCCTCGTCGAACGATACTGCAGAGAGCGCGAAGCGTACGGCAAGCGCCGCAACGGGCTCGCCATCGGCCATCACCGGCACGGCAAAGCTCCCCTGCTCAGTGAGTCGCAGCGGACGCGTGCACCGTGCATACCCGCGCTCGCGGGTCAGGGCCATATCGCGATCAAAGACCGCGCGATCTGCCCAGGTAGCCAGCGTCTCTTCAGGTCGATCCGGCCAAATATAATCGAGCAACGTGTCGCGAACCTGCGGACTCGAAAACGCGACGATGGCACGGCCAGAGGCTGTAGTCAGCACCGGCAAATGCATGCCACGCTCAAAATATTCCACAGCGAAACCGCTTTCGCGGTCGGTGGAATCGTCGATCAGCATCTCCGGAAATTGTAGCTTCATCAAGCTCATCGGCCACTGCACGCGCGTAGCTGCCGCATGCATGGCCGCGCGTACCGGCTCGAGTCGTTCGGCCGTGAGATCAAAACCATGACTCAGGGTTACCGCGCGCAGCGTGATCGCATACCGGCGATTTGGCAGACGCTCGACGTAGCCTTCGGCTTCGAGCGTGGCGAGGCAGCGATTGACAGTGGTCCGGGCAAGTCGCAATTTTCGACTGAGGGCAGCCGTGGTCAGCGACCCCTGCCGATTAAGCGCCTCGATGATCTCGAGGCCGCGCATCAGCACGCGCACCGGGGTCGGATGCCCCCGGGACGCGCCCGGTTCTACCCGGCTCGACTCGTCGAGGTCGTCTTCACCGACTTTAACGGTCGCGAGCGGCTCGTCCATTAGCCAGCAGCGCTCTCTTCCTCGCCCACGGTAGGCTCATCGGATTCGCCACCCGTAGCCCCCACATCCATGAAGCTGCGTGAAGAGGTGTCTTCGAGCTTGCGTCGACGATGGGTATGGGCGGCAAAGCCCGTACCCGCCGGGATGAGGCGACCGACGATGACGTTTTCCTTGAGACCACGCAGATCGTCCTTGAGACCGCGGACCGCGGCCTCGGTGAGGACGCGCGTGGTTTCCTGGAACGACGCCGCCGAGATGAAGGACTCGGTGGCGAGCGATGCCTTCGTGATACCAAGCAGTACCGGCGCCAACGTGGCACCCTGCTTCCCCTCTTCACTCATCCGATCGTTAATGTCGAGCGCACGCGAGCGATCGAGCTGCTCTCCCTTGAGTAGCGGCGTCTCGCCTGAACCCGTGACTTCAGCCTTACGCAGCATTTGACGGATGATCACTTCGATGTGCTTGTCGTTGATCTTCACGCCCTGCAGACGGTAGACGTCCTGGATTTCGCGCACGAGATAGTTGGCGAGCGCCTCGACGCCCTGCAAACGCAGGATGTCGTGCGGATTCGGCTCGCCGTCGGCGATCACTTCACCGCGACTCACTCCCTCACCTTCGAACACGTTGAGCTGGCGCCACTTCGGGATCAGCTCTTCGTACTTCTCACCTTTCTCGTCGGTGATGATCAGACGACGCTTGCCCTTGGTTTCTTTGCCGAAGCTCACTGTGCCGCTCTTCTCGGCGAGAATTGCCGGATCTTTCGGCTTGCGGGCTTCGAAAAGATCGGCGACGCGCGGCAGACCGCCGGTGATGTCGCGAGTCTTCGAAGATTCCTGCGGTATGCGCGCGATGATGTCGCCGACGGACACCTTGGCGCCGTCTTCGAGGCTGATAAGCGCACCCGCCGGCAGCGTGTACACCGCCGGAATCTCGGTGTTGGCGAACGGTACTTCCTTGCCCTTCGCGTTCACGAGCTTGATAGTTGGGCGCAGCTCCTTGCCACCGCGCTGCTTACTCGCATCCATGACCACCACGGAGGAGAGGCCCGTGACTTCGTCGACCTGACGGGTCACCGTCAGACCATCAACGAAATCTTGGAAGCGCAGGAAACCCGCTACTTCGGTGACCACCGGGTGAGTGTGCGGATCCCAAGCAGCGACCGTTTGCCCCGCTAGAACCAGCGTGCCTTCGGTGGAGCTGATCTGCGCGCCGTGGGGAATCTTGTAGCGCTCGCGCTCGCGACCGAACTCATCGACCACGCCGATTTCGCCCGAGCGCGAGACTGCGACCAGATAACCCTTCTCATGGGCAACCGTCTTCACGTTGTGGAAACGCAGCGTACCCTTGTTACGCACCTCGACACTCGAGGCTGCAGCGGCACGCGACGCGGCACCACCGATGTGGAAGGTACGCATCGTAAGCTGTGTACCCGGCTCACCGATCGACTGCGCAGCCATGACGCCAACCGCCTCACCAATGTTGATGATGCGACCACGCGCGAGATCGCGTCCGTAGCACATGGCGCAAACGCCGTAACGCGTTTCACAAGTGATGGGCGAACGCACCGAGACCTGATCGACACCGTGCAGCTCAAGCATGCGCACGATCTGCTCGTCGATAAGCGTGCCGGCTTCGACCAGCACCGCGCCCTTGCCACCCGGACGCAGTACGTCTTCGACCACCACGCGACCGAGCACGCGCTCACCTAGACCTTCGACCACGTCACCACCTTCAACGAGCGGCGTGACACTCAGCCCATTAGTGGTACCGCAATCAGTCTCCGTGACCACAAGATCCTGCGCGACGTCGACGAGACGACGCGTCAGGTAACCCGAATTCGCAGTCTTCAACGCGGTGTCGGCGAGACCCTTGCGAGCGCCATGCGTCGAGATAAAGTACTGCAACACGTTCAGGCCCTCACGGAAATTCGCCGTGATCGGCGTCTCGATGATCGAGCCGTCGGGCTTGGCCATCAGACCGCGCATACCGGCGAGCTGACGAATCTGCGCCGCGCTACCGCGGGCGCCCGAGTCGGCCATCATGAAGATCGAGTTGAAGGACTTTTGACGGTGCTTCTGACCCTTGATGTCAGTCGCCTCTTCGGAACCGAGCTTCTCCATCATCGCCTTGGCGACTTGGTCGTTGGCGCGCGACCAGATGTCGACAACTTTGTTGTAACGCTCGCCGTTGGTTACAAGACCCGAGGAGTACTGGTCTTGGATCTCCTTCACTTCGCGATCGGCCGCAGTCACGATCTTGACCTTTTGATCGGGGATCACGATGTCATCAATGCCGAAAGAGACCGAAGCACGGGTCGCATAGTGGAAACCCGTGTACATCAGTCGATCAGCAAAGATGACCGTATCTTTTAGACCAAGCTGACGATAGCAGGCGTTGATGGTCGCTGAGATCGCTTTCTTGGTCATGTCCTGATTGACGATGTCGAAGGACAGACCTTCCGGCAACACCTCGGACAGCAACGAACGACCCACAGTGGTCTTCACCAGTCGACAACGCGGCTTCTTCTCTCCGTTCTCGGTGATTATTTCGTTGATACGCACCCGGATGCGCGACTGCAAATGCACCTGCCGCGTTTCATAGGCCCGGTGCACTTCGCCAACATCAGAGAACATCATGTCTTCGCCCGGCGCGCCGATACGCTCACGAGTCATGTAGTAGAGACCGAGCACAACATCTTGCGATGGCACGATGATCGGATCACCGTTAGCGGGCGAGAGAATGTTGTTCGAAGACATCATCAGTGCGCGCGCCTCGAGCTGTGCCTCGAGCGACAACGGCACATGCACGGCCATCTGGTCACCATCGAAGTCCGCGTTGAATGCGGTGCAGACGAGCGGATGGAGCTGGATCGCCTTACCTTCGATCAGCACCGGCTCGAACGCCTGAATGCCGAGACGGTGCAGCGTCGGTGCGCGATTGAGTAGCACCGGATGCTCGCGGATAACCTCCGAGAGGATGTCCCAAACTTCCGATCCTTCACGTTCGACCAGACGCTTGGCAGCCTTGATGGTCGAAGCATCGCCGCGCAGCTGAAGCTTCTGGAAAATGAACGGCTTAAACAGTTCGAGCGCCATTTTCTTTGGCAGACCGCACTGGTGCAGACGCAGCGTCGGGCCGACCACGATGACCGAGCGGCCCGAGTAGTCGACACGCTTACCGAGCAGGTTCTGGCGGAAGCGGCCCTGCTTACCTTTGATCATATCGGCGAGCGACTTAAGCGGGCGCTTGTTGGTGCCAGTGATGGCGCGGCCTCGACGGCCGTTATCGAGCAGTGCATCGACCGCTTCCTGCAGCATGCGCTTCTCGTTACGCACGATGATATCAGGCGCGTTGAGTTCGAGCAGGCGACGCAGGCGGTTATTACGGTTGATGACGCGACGATAGAGATCGTTGAGGTCGGAAGTCGCAAAGCGACCACCGTCGAGCGGCACGAGCGGCCGCAGATCGGGCGGCAGCACCGGCAGAATGGTCATCACCATCCACTCCGGACGGTTGCCCGAGTCGATGAACGACTCGATCAGCTTCAGGCGCTTCGAGAGCCGCTTGAGCTTGGTCTCGGAGCTGGTGTTGCCCATGCCTTCGCGCGCCTTGTCCACTTCGGCAGCCAGGTCGAGTGCACGCAGCAATTCATAGATGGCCTCGGCGCCCATGCGGGCGTCGAACTCATCCCCATGCTGCTCGATGGCCTCGAGGTACATCTCGTCGGTGAGCAACTGACCTCGCTGCAGCGGCGTCATGCCCGGATCGATGACTACGAAGGCTTCGAAGTACAGCACGCGCTCGATCTCACGTAGTGTCATGTCCAGCATCAAGCCGATACGCGACGGCAGCGACTTGAGGAACCAGATGTGCGCCACCGGCGAGGCAAGCTCGATGTGACCCATACGGTCACGACGAACCTTTGACTGCGTGACTTCGACGCCGCACTTCTCGCAAACCACGCCGCGATGCTTGAGGCGCTTGTACTTGCCGCAAAGACATTCATAATCTTTAACGGGGCCGAAAATCTTGGCGCAAAATAGACCGTCACGCTCAGGCTTAAAGGTCCGGTAGTTGATGGTCTCCGGCTTCTTTACCTCGCCAAACGACCACGACCGAATCATCTCGGGCGAGGCGAGGCCGATTTTGATCGAGTCGAATTGCTCGACCGGTGCGTTCTGCTTAAAAATTTTGAGTAAGTCTTTCATGGCTGTACCTCAGATCAATCCTGTTCCAGCTCGATGTTGATCGCGAGGGAACGGATCTCCTTCACGAGCACGTTGAACGACTCGGGCATACCGGCATCCATCTCGTGATTGCCGTCGACGATGTTCTTGTACATCTTCGTGCGGCCATTCACGTCATCCGACTTGACCGTCAACATTTCTTGCAGCGTGTACGCCGCACCGTAGGCCTCGAGCGCCCAGACTTCCATTTCGCCGAAGCGCTGGCCACCAAACTGCGCCTTGCCACCGAGCGGCTGCTGGGTAACGAGCGAGTAAGGTCCGGTCGAACGCGCGTGCATTTTGTCGTCGACCAGGTGGTTAAGCTTCAGCATGTACATGTAGCCCACCGTGACCTGACGCTCGAAGCGCTCGCCCGTACGCCCGTCGGTGAGGTTGGTCTGACCCGAGAGCGGCAGATCCGCAAGCTCGAGCAAACGCTTGATCTCGGCCTCGGCGGTACCATCGAACACCGGCGTGGCGATAGGCACACCGCGCGACAGATTCTTGGCAAGTGCCACGACCTCAGCGTCATTCAGACTGTCGATCTTCTCGTGCTGTCCTCCGGTCTCATTGTAGACCCGACCAATGAATTTGCGCAGATCGAAGATCGCCTGCTGCTGTTCGAGCATGCGCCCGATTTTACGACCTAAACCCTTGGCCGCCCAGCCGAGGTGAGTCTCCAGCACCTGCCCGACGTTCATGCGCGATGGCACGCCGAGCGGATTGAGCACAACATCGACCGGCGTACCGTCCTCAAGGTAAGGCATGTCTTCGACCGGAACGATGGTCGAGATCACGCCCTTGTTACCGTGACGGCCGGCCATTTTGTCTCCAGGCTGTACGCGGCGCTTTACCGCGAGATACACCTTGACCATCTTGAGCACGCCCGGCGACAGATCGTCACCCTGGGTGATCTTCGACTTCTTATTCTCGAGCTTGGCTTCGAACATCTTGCGCTGCTCGCGCAAACGCTCGGCGGTCGCTTCGAGCTGGGCGTTGGAGTCGTCGTCGTCGAGACGAATCTCGAACCAGTCGTCACGCTTCAAGACATCGAGATAGTCAGCGGTAATCTTTGAGCCCGACTTAAGTCGGTTCGGACCACCCGCGGCCACCTTACCGAGTAACATGCCGCGCACGCGCTGAAACATATCGTCTTCGAGGATACGCTGCTGATCGCCGAAGTCCTTGCGGACTCGCTCGATTTCGGCTCTCTCGATGGACAGGGCGCGCGAATCCTTCTCGACGCCGTCACGCGTGAACACGCGCACGTCGATTACCGTACCGTCCATGCCCGGCGGGACGCGCAGCGAAGTGTCCTTCACGTCGGTTGCCTTCTCGCCGAAGATGGCACGCAGCAGCTTCTCTTCCGGCGTCAGCTGCGTCTCGCCCTTCGGCGTGACCTTGCCGACCAGAATGTCGCCGGCACGTACTTCCGCACCGATGAAGGCGATACCAGCCTCGTCAAGCTTATTGAGCGCCTGATCACCGACGTTCGGAATATCGGCGGTGATTTCTTCAGAACCGAGCTTGGTGTCGCGGGCGACGCAGGTGAGCTCCTCGATGTGGATCGTGGTGAAACGATCCTCCTGCACCACGCGCTCGGAGATAAGGATCGAGTCTTCGAAGTTGTAGCCGTTCCAAGGCATGAACGCGACCAGCATGTTCTGGCCGAGCGCGAGTTCGCCGAGATCGGTCGAGGGGCCGTCGGCCAGCACGTCACCCCGAGCGATGGCGTCGCCAGCCGACACCAGCGGCCGCTGGTTGATGCAGGTGTTCTGGTTGGAACGCGTGTACTTCGTGAGGTTGTAGATATCGACCCCCGGCTCGGCAGTCGTGGTCTCGTCATCGTTGACGCGCACCACGATGCGAGACGCGTCGACCGAGTCGACCACGCCATCACGTTTCGCGATCACCGTCACGCCCGAGTCGATCGCCACCGAACGCTCCATGCCGGTACCGACCAGTGGCGCCTCGGTGCGCAGCGTCGGCACGGCCTGACGTTGCATATTCGAGCCCATCAGCGCGCGGTTTGCATCGTCGTGCTCGAGGAACGGGATGAGCGAGGCCGCCACCGACACGATCTGCTTCGGCGACACGTCCATGTAATTGATACGCTCACGCGGCATCAGCGTGAACTCGCTCTGGAAGCGGCAGGAAACCAGCTCGTCGGTCAGTTCGCCCTTCGCATTCGCGTTGGCATTCGCCTGCGCGATCGCAAATTCGCCCTCTTCGATCGCCGAGAGGTAGTCGATCTGCATGGTGACGCGCCCGTTCTCGACACGCCGATACGGCGTTTCGAGGAAGCCATACTGGTTGGTGCGTGCGTACACCGACAAAGAATTGATGAGGCCGATGTTCGGACCTTCGGGAGTTTCTATCGGGCAAACGCGACCGTAGTGGGTCGGATGTACGTCGCGGACTTCAAAGCCGGCACGCTCGCGAGTAAGACCACCTGGGCCGAGCGCCGAGACACGACGCTTGTGCGTAACCTCGGAGAGCGGATTGTTCTGATCCATAAATTGAGACAGCTGCGACGAGCCGAAGAATTCTTTGACTGCCGCCGCTACGGGCTTGGCGTTGATCATTTCTTGCGGCATCAGCGGCTCGGTCTCGGCGATATTGAGTCGCTCCTTGACCGCACGCTCCACGCGCACCAA
>Ga0163212_1000269_pt1 | contig 22136 bp, 19 predicted proteins | sample Malawi_45m_30L_FD_113532 | JGI IMG/M metagenome (GOLD analysis project Ga0163212, IMG submission 113532) | Freshwater microbial communities from Lake Malawi, Central Region, Malawi to study Microbial Dark Matter (Phase II) - Malawi_45m_30L | ecosystem: Environmental > Aquatic > Freshwater > Lake...
GATCAGGCTCATCGCTTCAGCGTTGCTCTGAGCCAGCAGCACCGCGTCATGCAGATCCAGCGCGGCCCAGGGGCGGCGGCAGGCGCGCTGCAGATGCTGGGGCTGCGCCGGTAGCAGGGCGAGGTTTTCGTCCTCGAGATCCAGTTGCACCCGCGCCAGGGCAGCCTGCAGAGACTGGTTTTGGCTGCTGCGGGCCAGCGCACTGAGCTCCATCAGGCTCTGGGTGCTGAGCCAGAGCGGCATGGCGGGGTCCTTGAGCAGGCACCGCGCCAGGGGCGACAGCAGCCCAGGGCTGCACCACCACCACTGCAACACGTGGGTGTCGAGCAGCAGGCGCCGTCCCGCCAGATCGCTGCCCAGGCCAGCGGGCTCGCTGCCCCACGGATGGCTGGCCGTCTGCCGCGCGATGCGCTGCACCAGCGTTGACCTGTGCTCTGGTGCAAACAGGGCGTACGGGTCCAGATCAACCCCGGCCAGCGCCCAGCGCCCGGCCTGCCGCCTGTGGTCCTGGGCGGGCGCCACCGATGTCAGGTGCGCCCAGGGCCTGCCGTGCTTGGTCAGGGTGATGCGCTCGCCCCCATGGGCCGCATCGGCCAGCTTGGAGAGGGAATTGCGGGCCTGCTCAAGAGGGACTTCGCGCTGCAATGACCAGTTGTCTGAACTTGCTTGCCAGGTCTGCTTCATGGCTGCCAGGCGGGAGGCGCACTGTGTCCATAGCGCCGCCCTTCAAAAACACGCCAGAAATCACGCCAGTTTTTTAAGGCGTGCCAAAACCGTCTCGCCTGCTTCAAACCCCTCGAGGCTTTCACCTCCGTCGACAGTTCGTTGGCCGCTCCCCTATCCAGCGACCGTCGAGTCGCTGCTGCGCGATGCTGGGGGCCTCGTTAAGGGTTGGCTGCGGGCTGGCCGTTGTGATCGATGGCACCCTTGCCCGCCCCTGAGCCCGCGCGCCATCTTGAGACCACGGCCGCGCTTGATGCCCGCAAGCTGCGCTTTGAGATCAACCGCGTGCAGCTGCCCATGGGAGTCGAGGGCAGCTTCGGGGTGATCAAGCATCCCGGTGCGTCCTTGGCGGTGCCGGTGCTCGATGACGGCCGCATCGTCATCCTGCGCCAGTACCGCTTTGCCGTGGCGGCGCGTCTGCTCGAGTTTCCGGCGGGAACGCTCGATCCAGGCGAGACCCCGCTGAGCACAATGCAGCGCGAGCTGCAGGAAGAGGCCGGCTACAGCGCTGCCCGCTGGGACAGCCTGGGGGCGATGCTGCCCTGCCCCGGCTACTCCGATGAAGTCATTCATCTGTTTTTGGCCCGTGAGCTCACGGCCCTGAGCGAGCGTCCCCCGGGTGATGACGACGAAGACCTGGAGGTGCTTCTGATGACACCCGCCGAGCTCGACGCCGCTCTGGCCAGCGGCGACGAGTACCTCGATGGCAAAAGCCTGGCGGGCTGGTTCCGCGCCAGGCAGCTGCTTGGGCTTCAGTGACCGCTGATCGCTGGCTCTTCTGGCACCGGCGCGACCTGCGCCTGGCCGACAACCTGGGGCTGGCCGCAGCGGCAGCGGCAACGCCCGCAGTGACCGGGGTGTTTGTGCTCGATCCGGCGATTTTTGAGGCACACGATGGCCATCCGCCGATGGCCCCGGCGCGGCGTTGGTTTCTGGCCGAGAGCCTGGCCGAGCTGGCGCAGCGCTGGCGCGCGGCTGGCAGCAGGTTGCTGATCGTGCAGGGTGATCCTGCGCAGCTGCTGCCGCGGCTGGCTGCACAGCTGGGGGCATCGGTGGTCGCCTGGAACCGCGATGTCGAGCCAGCCGGGCGCGAGCGCGATCGCCGCGTCGCGCGGGCCCTGCAAGCCGATGGCCGCAAGGTGCTGGCGGGCTGGGACCAGTTGCTGGTGCCGCCCGAAGCCCTCAAAACCGGCGCCGGTGAGCCTTACCGGGTCTATGGCCCCTACTGGCGCAGCTGGCGCCTGGCGGTGGAGACGGCTGCGACAGGTGCACTGGATCCCTGTGAGGCACCGGGCGCCTTGATCGATCTGTCTGCTGAGCAGCTGGCCGCGCTCGAGCAGCACCAGAGCTTGAACCCCGCAGCTGGAGCGCAAGCGCTCGAGACCCTGCGCCAGGGCCATGGGTTTGGCGGCGCCGATCTGTGCCCCTGCAGAGCTGGTGAGGCAGCGGCAGCAGAGCAGCTGTCGGCCTTTTGCGCTGGTGGCCGGCCACCGCTGTGGGGCTATGAGCCGGGGCGCAACCATCCGGCGGTGGCGGGGACCTCAGCCTTGAGTGCGGCGCTCAAGTTCGGCACGCTCAGCCCGCGCCAGGCGTGGGCTGCGTCCCGGCAGGCCCGCCGTGAGGTTGAAGCTCTTGGGGGCGCCGCCGAGGCGCTCGAGAGCATCGGCGTCTGGCAGCAAGAGCTGGCCTGGCGCGAGTTTTACCAGCAGGCCCTGTTTCACTTTCCTGAGCTGGCCGCCGGCCCCTACCGGGCCCAGTGGCGCCGGTTCCCCTGGGAGAACGACCCCGTGCGGCTGGAGGCCTGGCAGCAGGGGCTCACCGGCATGCCGATCATCGATGCAGCGATGCGCCAGCTCGCAACCAGCGGTTGGATGCACAACCGTTGCCGCATGATCGTCGCCTCGTACCTGGTCAAGGACCTGATCTGCGACTGGCGCCTGGGTGAGGCGCACTTCATGCGCCACCTGGTCGATGGCGATCTGTCGGCCAACAACGGCGGCTGGCAGTGGAGCGCCAGCAGCGGCATGGACCCCAAGCCGCTACGCATCTTCAACCCGGCGACCCAGGCGGCCAAATTTGACCCTGAGGGCGAGTACATCCGCACCTGGCTGCCGGAGCTGGCCCATGTGGCCACGGGCGATCTGATCAGCGGTGAGATCGGCGCGATGGAGCGCCGCGGCTACCCCGCGCCGATTGTGAACCACAAGCTGCAGCAGGCCCGCTTCAAGGCCTTGTATGCCGCCCTGCCGCGCCAGGTCTAGGCGGCGACGACAGCCTGGCCGGCGCCCACAAGCTGGCGCAGCACGCGGATCACCTGGTCCTGCTGTTCGCCGCTGAGCTCGGGGAAGATCGGCAGGCTCAGCACTTCACTGCAGAGCCGTTCGGTTACAGGCAGGCTGCCGGGGCCGTAGCCCAGGTGGCTGTAGGCGGGCTGGCGGTGAATCGGAATCGGGTAGTAGATGATCGTGTTGACGCCCTGATCGGCCAGTTGCTGTTTGAGCCAGTCGCGGCAGCAGGCCTCTGGCAGGCCATAAGCGGCGCTATCGGCAGAGGGGCAGCACGCAGCGGGCGCCCCCGCTGCGCTTTGGCAGGCCTGTTGCCCGGCAGGGCAGCTGGGCACACGCAGCACGAACTGGTTCCAGCTGTGGCCGGCGGGGCCCGCCTCTGGCAGGGCAATGCTCAGGCCGCAGGGGCTGCTGCCGCTAGCGCTTGTGCCCAGGGGGGCGAGCTGTTCGCGGTAAGTGGCGGCAATGGTGCGGCGGCGCTCCACCCAGCTGCCCAGGTGGGGCAGCTTGACGTTGAGCACCGCCGCCTGCAGGGTGTCGAGGCGGCTGTTGTAGCCCAGGGCGGTGTGCAGGTAGCGGCGCGGCATGCCATGCACCGCCAGCTCTTTGACCGCGCGGGCCAGCTCGGGGTCTTTGCAGGTGACGGCGCCGCCATCGCCGGCCCCGCCCAGGTTTTTGGTGGGGAAAAAGCTGAAGCAGCCCGCATCACCCCAGCTGCCGACGGGTTGGCCGGCCCAGCTGGCGCCGGTGGCCTGGGCGCAGTCTTCGATCACCTTGAGGCCGTGGCGATCGGCAATGGCACAGATCCGCTCCATGTCGACCGGCCGGCCAAACAGGTGCACGGGCAGCAGCGCCTTGGTGGCGGGGGTGATCGCGGCCTCAAGCTGGGCCAGATCGATCAGATAGCTGCTGGCTTCGACATCGACAAACACCGGCGTCGCGCCTACGGCGCTGATCGCCTCGGCCGTGGCAAAAAAGCTGAAGCTGGCGGTGATCACCTCATCACCCGCTCCGATGCCCAGGGCCCGCAGCGCCAGAATCAGGGCGTCGGTGCCGCTGTTGCAGCCCACCGCGTGGGGCACCGCGCAGCTGGCGGCAAAGGCCTGCTCGAACTCTCCGATTGCGGGCCCGCCGATGTACTGCCCGCTCTGAAGCGCGTCCAGAACCGCTTGATCGAGCGCTGGGCCCAGCTGCTTGAGCTGTTCGCTGAGGCTGAAGGGTGGCACCTGCATGGGGCCAACCTTACGTGCAACTGCGGATTGGCTTCAGCTTTGCCGCGCATCGGTTGCAAAGGTCTTCGGCCCCGTTTGCTGGGCAAGGCCAGGGGCTGCGCAAAGCTGGGTAAACAGCTGTTGAGTCGGACCGTTTTGGTTGGGTTCCTGTCCCATTGCTCGTCGGCCCATGGACGCCGCAGCCTGGCGGTGCTGCTGGCGGTGCTGCTAGCAGGTTGTGTGCCGGCGCACCGGCGCGCCAGTTGGGCGATCTATCCGCTGCAGCGCAGGGTGCCGCATGACGGCCTGGCCGTGGTCAGCCAGCCCGATGGCTATGGCCTGCACATCTGGGTCGATACCGACACCAGCCAAAGTGGACGCTGCAAACCCCGCTGGAGCGCCGATCCAGCGCGCCTGTTCAACGGCAATGGCACCGCACCCTTCAGTTCGGGCCTGGCCGGCCAGGCTGAATTTTTTGAAGCCGTCGCCCGGGCCGATGTGCGCCGGGCGCTCAGGCAGCTGAGCGAGGCGCTGTGCAAGGCCCGTGCGCCGCGCAGCAGCTTTGTCTGGCTCGAGCCGCCGCGCAGCACGCAAGAGGTGCGCAACCCGGCCTTCCCGCTGCTTGAGGGCCCTGAGTTGATCAGCGATCCCAACGAGGTTCAGCGCCGCGAGGATCAGCTGTTGGGCCCCGGCTCTGGCGGCGAGAACTGATCCCACACCAGTGGCTCGGCGCGGCGCCAGTAGCGACTGAAGCGCTTCAGGTCGCCTGCTTCAAGGGCCACAAACGGTTCCAGCGGCAGTACGACCAGCGGCAGCTCGGCGCTGATCGCTGCGCAGATCGCCACGAAGCGTGGATCAACGGCCGCACTGGTGACAACGCCATCGGCCTGGTGGCGGCGCGCAAAGCCCAGCACCTCGGCGGCCACAGCGCCGCGGCGCAGCGTGACAGGCAGCTCCAGCAGGCACTCATACAGAAAGCCCAGACGTTTGAGGCTCAGCCCCGCGCCGTTGATCAGCTCATCGTCAAACACAAAGACGGCCGGCCTGTCTGGGTGGGCCAGCAGCACCGGGTTGGCGGGCCCCAGTGCCTCGCCGTGGATCCAGAGGATTGGATGTTGCACGGTGTTGGTTTCAGCCAAAGCGCTTACCTCCGCCTCGGGCTGGGGGGCATGGCAAAGAGCCGCTGCTCGAGCGCCTCGTAGCTGGCCTCAAAGGGGCAGCGGCGCGCCGCCGCGCAGCCTTCGCAGTGCACGCCGGCGCCAAAGCGCTCGAGGTTGGCCCGGTTGAAGACGTAGGGCTTGTGGCTGAAGCTGCTGGCCACCCATTGCCAGCTCAGGTTGTTGCTGGCGGGGTCGCCATCGAGCAGGTGCTGCAGAAACCAGCGCGCTCCCGCCTGCCAGCGCACGCGGCGCCAATGCACCACATAAGACGCCAGCCACATCCGCGCGTGGTTGTGCAGCCAGCCGGTGCTGACCAGCTCATCGATGAAAGCATCCATGCAGGCCAGGCCTGTCTGGGCCGCGGCGATGTCGGCTGGCAGCTCAGCGGCGTAGCTGGCCGCGGGGTGGCCGGTCTTGAGCGGCTCCTGGTCCTCCCAGATGCTGTCGCCCAGCTGCTGCCAAAGGCGCTGCCAGTAGTCGCGCCAGCCCAGCTCGTTGATCAGCTTCTCGCCCTCAAGGCGGCGAGTGATACGCGCCAAGACGGCGTCCCGCACCGCCGCCAGGCCCAGCACCCCATGGCGGATGTAGGGCGACAAACGTGTGACGGCGCCGCCGAGGTGATTGCGGCTGCGGCCGTAGGCACCGGGGTCGAGTGCCGCCAGTTGCTTTTGAGCGGCGGCCCACCCTCCAACGATCGGGCTGAGCTCGCCGCTGGCATTTGCAAAGAGCTGCTGCAGCGTTGTCTGCAGCTCAGCGCGGCCGGCCAAGCGGCGCGGCAGATCGTCAGGGTCGCTGGGCCAGCTCAGCTCCTTGGTGGGCTCTGGGAGAGAATCGCCCGATTGCATCTGCGCGTCGCACGGCGTGCCAGCTCCCATGCTCCTCGATCTACGCGGCAAAAAGGCCCTGGTCACCGGCATCGCCAACAACAAGTCGATCGCCTGGGGCATCGCCCAGCAGCTGCATGCCGCCGGGGCCGAGCTGGGGGTCACCTACCTGCCCGACGACAAGGGTCGTTTTGAGAGCAAGGTGCGTGAGCTGACCGCGCCGCTGGCGCCCACCCTGTTTGAACCGCTCAACGTGCAGGACCCGGCCCAGATCGAGGCGGTGTTTGACCGCGTCAAGGCCCAGTGGGGCTCGATCGATGTGCTGGTGCACTGCCTGGCCTTTGCCGGCAAAGACGAGCTGATCGGCGATTACAGCGCCATCAGCCCCGAGGGCTTTGCCCGGGCGCTTGAGGTGAGCGCCTACTCGCTGGCGCCGCTGTGCCGTTACGCCAAGCCGCTGTTCAACCCCGGCGGCAGCGTGATCACGCTCAGCTACCTGGGGGCCGAGCGGGCCATCCCCAACTACAACGTCATGGGCGTGGCCAAGGCGGCTCTGGAGGCCTCGGTGCGTTACCTGGCGGCCGAGCTGGGCCCAGGCAAGCAGGTGCGCGTCAACGCCATCAGCGCCGGGCCGATCCGCACCCTGGCCTCCAGCGCCATTGGCGGCATCCTTGACATGATCCACAACGTCGAGGCCAAGGCCCCCCTGCAGCGCACCGTCACCCAGGACGAGGTGGGCGGCACCGCGGCCTTTTTGGCCAGCCCGCTCTCCAGCGGCATCACCGGCCAGGTGATCTATGTGGATGCCGGCTACTGCATCACCGGGATGTGATCAGCCCTCGGCCGGCAGGGGCGCGCGTCCATAGCCCAGCTGGATGGCGGCGGCCGCCAGGGCGGCCCGGTTGGCAACCTCAAAGCGCTGAATCAGCTCGCTGACGTAGTCGCGCGTGGTGGTCTCAGCAATGAACAGTTGAGCCGCGATCTCTTTGTTGGTCAGGCCGCCTGCCACCGGCATCAAGATGTCGCGCTCGCGCGGTTTGACATCGCGCTGGCCTTGGATCTCCTGCGCATAGATGGTGCGCAGCAGCGGGTCTACGTGGGGCGTGTTGCCGGCGCGGATCGCCTGGATCGCCGGGATCAGCACACCCTTGCCGATGTTCTGCTCGGCAATGACGGCATCGGCCTTGAGCAGGCCTGTGCAGGCCTCAACCGTTGTGGCCTCCTGGCTCGAGAGCACGATCACGCTGATGCCCGTCTTGGCGGTGCGGATCTGATCGAGCAGCCCCTCGCCGTAGTGATCGAGCATTTCGTCGTGGAGCACGACGAACACCTCTCCCGTAGCGACGCCCAGCAGCCCCAGCAGTTCACGGCGGTTGGTGGCGGCGCCCAGCAGACCCTCAGGAGCAATGCTGTAGGTCGCAAAAGCAAACAGGTAGGCAAAGGCCCGGCTGCGCCCGGCGATCAGCAGCTTGCCGGGTAGCACCACCTCGGCAATCGAGCGCTCGATCGCGCCATGGGAGCCGTCGTTCCACTGAATCGCCATCGCCTCGTTGCTCGCTCAGCCGCCGCCAAGCATGGCTTGGTTTGGCGCCTGGAGCCATGATTGGGACGACTGCTCGATTTCAATCAAGCCATGGCTCGCGCCGGCAGCATCCACCGCGTCACCGGCGAAACCGACGTGCGCGTCACGCTTGACCTTGACGGCACTGGCCGCGCTCAGGTGAGCACCGGCGTGCCGTTTCTCGATCACATGCTGCACCAGCTGGCCAGCCACGGCCTGGTGGATCTGGAGATCAGTGCTAGCGGTGACACGCACATTGACGATCACCACACCAACGAGGATGTGGGCATCGCTGTGGGCCAGGCGTTGGCGCAGGCGCTCGGCGATCGCCGCGGCATTCACCGCTTTGGCCACTTTGTGGCACCTCTCGATGAGGCCCTAGTGCAGGTGGCGCTCGATTGCAGTGGCCGCCCGCACCTCAGCTATGGGCTGCAGATCCCTGCCCCGAAGATCGGCAGCTACGACACCGAGCTGGTCAAAGAGTTCTTTGTGGCGGTGGCCAACAACGCCGGCCTGACCCTGCACATTCGCCAGCTCGATGGGGTGAACAGCCACCACATCGTTGAGGCGTGCTTCAAGGCCTTTGCCCGCGCACTGCGCCTGGCCACCGAGATCGACCCGCGCCGTGCCGGCGCGGTACCCAGCAGCAAAGGGGTGCTGGAGCGGGCGGGGGCCTGAGCGGCGCATTCTGCGCGCTTAACACTCCGTTACGCGATGATGGAAGGCTCCCCCGGGCCTCCCCTCATGACCGCTGCCCCAGCTTCTGCACCCGCCGCTGCAGCCGGTTACGAGCGCGGCGACTGGGCCAGCGCCTTTCGCAATGTGGGTGTGGAGCTCGATGGGGTCGAGCTCCGTGCTGCCCGTGGATCGATCCCGACAGAGCTGGTGGGCACGCTGTATCGCAACGGGCCGGGGCGGCTCGAGCGCGGCGGCCAGTGGGTGCACCACCCCTTTGACGGTGACGGCATGATCACGGCCCTGCGCTTTGACGCAGGCAAGGCCACATTGCGCAATCGCTTCGTGCGCACCGAGGGCTGGCTGGCTGAAGAAGAGGCCGGCCGCTTTGTGTACCGCGGCGTGTTCGGCACCCAGAAACCCGGTGGCCCCTTGGCCAATGCCTTTGACCTGCGGCTCAAGAACATTGCCAACACCCACGTGGTGCGCCTGGGCGATCAGCTGCTGGCCCTGTGGGAGGCGGCTGAGCCCCACGCTCTTGACCCTGAAACGCTGGACACCCGCGGCATCACCCTGCTCGATGGGGTGCTCAAGAAGGGCGAAGCCTTCAGCGCTCATCCGCGCTTTGACCCTGGCCACCATGGCGCGGCGCGGATGGTCACCTTTGGCGTCAAAACCGGTCCCAGCAGCACGGTGCGGCTGATGGAATTTGCGGCGGTCGATGACCCTGCCTCAGGCGTGCGCGCCGGCCAACTGATCGCCGAGCGCCGCGACAGCTTCAAGGGTTTTGCCTTTCTGCACGACTTCGCAATCACCCCCAACTGGGCGGTGTTTCTGCAGAACGCGGTGGCGTTCAACCCCCTGCCCTTTGTCATGGGTCAGAAGGGCGCGGCCCAATGTCTGGCCTCCAAGCCCGGCGAGGCGGGCCAGTTCTGGTTGATTCCCCGGCCGGGGAGCGCCGCTGCTGCCGCCAACCCCAAGCCGATCCAGGTGCCGGCGCCTGAGGGCTTTGTGTTTCACCACCTCAACGCCTTCGAGGACGAGGCCACGGGCGCGTTGGTGGTGGATTCGATCTTCTACGACGACTTCCCCTCGATTGGCCCTGAGACCGATTTCAGGACGATTGATTTCGACACCATCCCGGCGGGGCGGCTGCAGCGCTGCCGCATCAACCTGGAGGCGGCCCGCCGTGGCGGGGCGTCCGCTGCAGCAGCCGTCACCACAGAGGTGCTGGAAGAGCGCTGCTGTGAATTCGCGATGGTCAATCCCCACCGGCAGGGGTTGCAGGCCCGTTACACCTGGATGGCCGTGGCCGGCCGCGAGCGCGGCAATGACCCCCTGCAGGCGATCGAAAAGCTTGATCTGGTGAGCGGCGAACGGCAGGTCTGGAGCGCTGCGCCGCGGGGCTTTGTCAGTGAGCCGGTGATGGTGCCGCGTGATGCCACTGCCTCGGAGGATGCGGGCTGGGTGTTGGTGCCCATCTGGAACAGCGCGCGCTGCGGCAGCGATCTAGTGGTCCTCAATGCTGCTGATCTGAGCGAGCAGGCCGTGGTTGAACTGCCCTTGGCCATTCCCTATGGCCTGCATGGGAGCTGGGTCGCCGGTTGAGCCCAAAAAAAGAGCCCCATCAAGGGGGCTCAGCTTTTCATAAGATTTCTTTGGCTTCTGACAGCGCAGCCTTCATCGGAAGTACATACTCTTTATTGTCAAAGTCAAGAAGGGCAGTTTGGCGATCCCCAAATTCGTCGCGGTAGACGATCGTGAACACATGCATGTGCTCAACTTTGGTAAATAACAGGCCAAGAATTCCAATGCGGCCGGCTAGGCCATAATCGATCTTGCGAAGACTGGAATCGGAATAATTCCAATGAATGATATCCTCGTAATTGATTTTGACTGAGCGCGCCGATCGGATAAAATTGATTTTCATGAACTTTCTGTAAAAGCTCACGTTGCACAGGTCTTTGGATTTGATATCGCTCAGACATTGCAAATCCGTGAATTCTTCCGCTCCAATGGCTTTAGGCGCCATCAACGGAAAATTAATGGCTAAAATTCCAGCTAGTAGTAATTTGGTAAAAGTCTTCATTGGTTGAAATTGTGTCTATTGAGTTTTGGCTTGCAGGAACTCAACGATTTTGTCGATCGTGTCATAGAAAGCAATTTTAGTAGAATCCATTTGACTTCCATCGCTGAAGATCTGCATTCCGGTAATGCCGTCGAGGCGGTTGGCGCGTTCTTTATTCACCTCTTTGGAGCGACCTGAAAAAGTTTTTGAAGCGATAATATCTTCTTCGCGAATGCTGATAATATCGACTAAGATATCAACCTCTGAATTATTTGTTGTCTTGACTTCTGTTGAAATGCATCCCACAAATGGGATGCATTTGGTGCCTCCACTTTGCTCGCTGTTGCTTGATTGCTTAAGGATGACAGGGCGCAGAATATAGCGTGCGCCTAATTTTTTGCCGGCTACGATCACCTCATTCATGTTGTCATCGTTAACCAGGCTGCCGCTGGCACCGCCCATGGCATAAGGATTGCCGCCTGAAAGTTCTTTCTTCAGGGCTTTGGAGACCTTGAACCAGGCAACCGTTTTGATGCTGCCATTGCGGATGGATTGGTTGAGGACTTCGGTCGCAAACTCTGCCAGGGCGGAGCCTTGCCCTGACTTGTCGCCGACAGGAACAAGGATGACAGCGCTGGCGGTTTTGGATTTGATGCCGCGCAGGGTTTCTCCAGTGTCCTGGCTGGCTGCTGGCTTAGCAGTGCTCTGTTGTGCTACTGCGCTACCGGTTGCGGTGAGAAGACAAAAAGCTGTGGCCAGCGATGCGGCTGCTGCGAAAGACCTCATCTAAAAAGGAATTGCTCATAATAGTCTAGCACACAAGATTGAAATGCTTTAACTCCAATCAAATGGAGGAGTTTACTTGTCTCTTGCCGTTCTCCTCGCGCTCCATTGTCTTCAGAAAGCCTTTGAGGTCTTTGCCAAAATCGTCGGCTGCGCGCATGTTCACAAAGCGAATAAACGCCGTTCTCTTTTTGCCGCGATCATCACGAAATTCCATGCCGAAATCGACGGTTCCTGAGCGTTTGGTCGCTAGAAATCCGAGCAGGCCGATGGGGCCGAACAGGATTGTGGTGGCCGCTCCAATGGCGTGATTCGATTCGCGGCCGGTGTCGTCATAGATCTTGGTGTCGACGTAATTCGTGCTGTCAATGCTCAGAAAGTCAGTCGGCAAGTTGGCTTCGACCTGGTTCACCCCGACTGTGACCGTGCAGGGTTCGTAGCGGGTGTAGTACGAGCAGATGGCTCGATGGGTTCCCGCCATTGCCGGGGCCGCAAGGCCTGCAACCTGCCCACAAAGACATGCACAAAGTGCATAAATCGACCTTGCCTTCCTGGGCTCGCCTGGCTGGCTGGGCAGATGGAGTCCCACAGAGCTCGGGCAGTCATTGAGTAAAAATTATACCTCTATCTTTTTGTCGCTCCTGTTTAGCCTGCCAACAAGGCTTGCAGTTGCGGCAGCACGAGCTGGAAGGCCCTGCCGCGGTGCCCGAGGCGGCCTTTGCACGTCCTGTCCATTTCGGCAAACGTGAGTCCAACCTCAGGCACATAAAAGACGGGGTCGTAGCCAAAGCCTCCCTCGCCGCGCGGGGCTTCGAGGATCTGCCCAGGGCAGCAGCCCTCCACTTCAACCGCGACAGCGCCATTGGGCTTGGCGAGTGCCAGAGCTGCCTTGAACTGGGCACTGCGATCGCCGCTGCCATCGAGCTCTCGCAGCAGCCGGGCAATGCGAGCCGCATCGGTGTCGGCGTAGCGGGCCGAATGCACTCCCGGGGCGCCGCCAAGAGCTGGTACGCACAGGCCCGAGTCATCGGCCAGGGCCCAGGCGCCGGTGGCGCGCGCCACGGCGATGGCCTTGATGCGGGCGTTCTCGGCAAACGTGCTTCCGGTTTCTTCGATCTCAAGGCCTGCGGGCATGGCCTCGATCGCGAGCGGTAGTGCAGCCAGCAAGGCGGTGAATTCACGCACCTTGCCGGCGTTGCCTGAGGCGATCACCAGGCGCAGGCGATCAGGTTCGGCGTCGGCGAGCGGTTTGATCGTCATCGGGCTCAGGCCCCCTGGGCGAGCTGGCGCGCCCAGCTCAGCACCTCGTTCACCCGCTCGGGGCTGGGGGCTTCGCAGTAGAGCCGCAGCAGCGGTTCGGTGCCCGAAAAGCGCAGCATCAGCCAGTGGCTGGGCCCAAGCCGCAGCTTGACGCCGTCGGTGGTGATCACCTGGTGCACCGGCGCGCCGGCCACCTCGCTCGGGGGCGTTTCGGCGAGCAGCTGCTCCAGCCGGGCGCGGGCCTCCATGCTGGCCAGGCGCAGGTCGAGCCTGTCGTAGTGGGCGGGGGCGCCATGGGTGGCGATCAGCTGATCAAGCCGGGCCCCCAGGGGCAGGCCGCCTTCGACCAGGGCTTCGAGCAGCAGCAGCGCTGCAAAGGGTGCATCGCGCTCGGGGGTGTGGATGCCGAAGCCCACGCCGCCTGACTCTTCGCCGCCCACCAGCACCTCGCTGGTGAGCATGTCGCTGGCGATGTACTTGAAGCCCACTGGTTTTTCGAGCACGGTGCGGCCCAGTCCCTCGGCCACCTGCTGCATGAGATCAGAGCCGCTGACGGTTTTGATCACCACCCCCGGCAGCTGCCGCGCCCGTGCCAGATGGTCGATGAACAGCGGCATCAACAGCTGAGTGCTGCAGAAGCGGCCGCGCTCATCGACAGCGGCGATGCGGTCGCCGTCGCCATCGAACACGATGCCCACGGCGGGTTGGCCGGCGGCGGTGGACGCCTGCACGGCGGCGATCAGCTCGCGCAGGTAAGGCGCCAGGGGTTCGGGTGGGTTGCCGCCAAACAGCGGGTCGCGCGTCGCCCGGATCTCGTCGATCACGCTGGTCGCAACGGCCTCGGGCCCCAGCAGGGCAGGCAGCACGCCAGCTGCAGAGCCGTGCATCGGGTCCACGATCACCTTGAGGCCCATGCGCTGCAGGCCGCTCACCAGTGAGGCGGTGTCGAGCTTGGCCCGTAGGCTGCTCACATAGGCGCCAAGGGCGTCAAAGCGGGGTTCGCCCGTGGGAGGCGGCGGGATCGGCACGGTGATGCCGCCAGCCTCGAGGCGACGCTCGACGCGGGCGGTGAAGTCGCCTTCAACCGAGCCGCCAAAGGGGCCCTTGATCTTGAGGCCCAGCCACTCCGGCGGGTTGTGGCTGGCGGTGATCACCAGCGCGCCCAGGGTCTGGCGCTGCACCACCGCCCAGCTGCTGGCGGGTGTGGGTGTGGGCGTGTCTGAGAGCAGGGGCGCCAGGCCCGCGCCGCGCACGGCACTGGCGATCGCTTCGGCCAGCTCCGGCGCCAGAAAGCGCCGGTCGTAGCCGATCACCACCTCACGGCTGGCCAGCCCGGCTGGGGCCGAGCTCTCCAGCTCGCGGGCGGCGGCCGCTGCCACCGGCAGCAGCCGCTCCAGGGTGATGTCGACGCCCAGAATCCCGCGCCAACCGTCGGTGCCAAAGGCGATCGGGCTGGCCTGCAATGGCAGGGGGGCAGAGGCCATGGGGTACGGCGGCGGTCTGAAGACTGGAGCTTTGTTAGCAGCCCGGTTGCAGCTGGGCTCGCCTCAAGAGTCGGTGGTTCAGCTGCCCTCTGGCTGAGGCCGTGCTGTGATCAAAGCAGTTCAACCGCATCCAACCGTCTGCGTCTTGGCCGAGATCGTGCTCACCGATCGCCTGTTGCGCAGCTGGGTGCGCTGCAGGCGCCGCGCCTGGCTTGATCAGCATGGGCCTGCTGATCAGCGGCAGTGGAGCGCGCACCGGGCGCTGGCTCTGCAGGAGCAGGTGCAGAGCTTTCAGGCTCTGGTTGCTGTGCGGCCACGCCACGGTCTGGCTGCAGCCCAGGCGGGGGTTGAAGCGGTGGTGGGGTTGCGGCTCAAGGGTGATGCGCCTGCCGGCCTGCGCCTCGAGGCCCATCCACCCCTGCTGCAGCGCATCAACGGCCACAGCCTCTGGGGGCCCTGGCGCTACCAGCCGGTGCTGGCCCGGCAGGGCTACCGCACAACCCGTGAGCATCGCCTGCAGCTGGCCCTCTGGGGCCGGTTGCTAGAGCCCTTGCAGGCAGCGGCGGTCAGCCATGGGCTGGTGGTTGCCGGTGGCGCGCGCCTGCAGCAGGAGCGGCTCAGCCTTGGCAGTGGACTGCAGCAGCAGCTCGATGACAGCCTGCAGCGCCTGGCCGCCGATCTGGGGCGCCCAAGCCCGCCGCCCCTGGTGAGCGATCGCAAGAAATGCACCCTCTGCAGTTGGAAGCAGCTCTGCGATCAGCAGGCTGCCGCCGAGGGGCACCTCAGTGAAGTGAGCGGCATCGGCGGTAAGCGCCGCGAGCTGTTGCTGGGCCATGGCATCGGCACCGTGGCGGAGCTGGCTGCAACGGATCCCGAGCAGTTGGCGGCGCAGCTTGAGAGCAGCGATCCCCAGCACGCCAGGCAGCACGCTGCTCTCGCCGCCGAGCTGGTGGCCCAGGCGCGGGTGCAGCTTGGCGGCCTGCCCGAGCGCCTTGAGAGCGCTGCGGCGTTGCCAGAGCTCAGCGCGGCGCCCGGGGTGCTGCTGTACGACATCGAATCGGACCCTGATGCCCGCGATGACTTTTTGCATGGCTTTGTGATGCTCAAACGCCAGCGCGATGGCACCTGGCCGGCCCCGGGCTCGCCAGCGCTGGCACGCGCCCCTTACAAACCCCTGCTGGCGCTGCACGAGCACGGCGAAGCGCGCTTGTGGCGGCGCCTGCAGGCGCTGCTGGCGGCCTACCCCGGCTGGCCGCTGCTGCACTACGGCGAAACCGAGTCGTTGGCGCTGGTGCGCCTGGCCCAGCGGCAGGGTGCATCAGAGGCCCAGATTGCTGCGTTGCGCAGCCGCTGCATCGATCTGCATGCACGCCTGCGGCGCTGCTGGCGGCTGCCGGTGGGCAGCTACGGGCTCAAGGCCACGGCCAGCTGGCTTGGCTTTCGCTGGAGCCAGAGCGGCGTGGATGGTGCCCGCTGCCTGCTGTGGTGGCGCCAGTGGCGGCAGTGGCGCACCGGCCTGCGCCATCTGCAGCAGATTTTTCTGTACAACCGCGACGACAGCCTGGCCAGCTGGACCGTCGCCCATTGGCTGCTGGCTCAGGACCGCAGCGGCGGCTCCACGAACGCCTCGGGCAACGAGATGGCCAGTTCAGGCCCCTGATCGCCCCAGCGCAATGCCCTCTGATCGAGGGCGCTGCGGCGCACCAGGGCCAGCCCCAGCCACTGCACCGCACCATCGCTCTGGGGGATCGCCAAGGCGCTGCTGATGCTGCCGGCGCGCTCGCCGCTGCTGGTGATCAAACCGTCCCCAGCGCAAGGTGATGCGCCGCGTTCGCTCTGCAGCCAGCACCAGCGCCTGAGCTGTTGCTTGACGCCGCCGGTGCTGGCCAGTTTGGCCAGGGTTTCCTGGCCCACGTAGCAGCCCTTGTTGAGGCTGACCCGGTTGGCCAGGCCCAGCTCAAAGGGGTTGACCTCGTCGTTCAGTTCGCCCGGCGGTGACGGGATGCCGTGCTGCAGCCGCCAGCGCTCCTGCTCGAGCGGGCTGAGCGGGGTGCGGCGGCTGAACGCAGCGGGCAGGGCCGCCTCGCCGTTCAACACCAGCAGCTGCTGACCCAGCAGCCAGAGGCCATCGGCTCCAGGCCAGGGGGCCCACTGGCCTGGCTCGCAGGGGGTCAGCTCGGCCGGCAGCACCGTTTCAAGGGCAGACGGCACAGGGGTGATCAGCCGGGCCTGCTGCAGGGGCCCCAACTCGACCCGATCGGCCGGAAACAGCACCCGATCCAGCGCGGTGCGCACCGCTGCGCCATCGCCGGCTTCGATCACCAGCCAGGCGCCGCCGTCAGTGACGAGCACCTGGGCGGTGGCCCGCAGCCGGGCGGTCGGGCTGATCACGCAGGTGGCCAGCGCGCTGCCGGGGGCTGCCGCTTCGATCGCCTGGCTGGTCTGGCCGTGCAGCACCCGCAGGGCATCGGGCCCGTCCAGACGCAACAGGCTGACGCCTTGCTCCAGGCGGCTGGGCGCCTCAGGGCGCCAGCTCCAGCACGATGCGGCGCCATCCATCAGCTTGAAGCGGCGGCGACAGCAGCGATCTCTTCGAGCAGAAACAGGCTGCGCAGCTCGAGCCCCGCGGCGTTCATGGCCTCCAGCCCGCCTTCCTGGCGATCGACGATCGTGACCACCCGGTTGACCCTGTAGCCGGCGTCGCGCAGCTGATGCACCGCCTTGAGCGAGGAGCCGCCGGTGGTCACCACGTCTTCGAGCACGGTGATCACGGCGCCGGGCTCTGGCAGGGGGCCTTCGAGCCAGGCGCCGGTGCCATGGCCCTTGGCCTCCTTGCGCACGATCAGGGCATCGAGCGTGCGGCCCGCCAGGGCGCCTTGCAAGGCCACGGCGCTCACCAGGGGGTCTGCTCCCAGGGTGAGGCCGGCCACAGCGGCGGCCTCAGCGTCGACCTGCTCCAGCATCAGCGAGCCCAGCAGCGCCAGGCCCGTGCCGCTGAGGCTCACCGGTTTGCAGTTCACATAGTGGTGGCTGCTGCGCCCTGAGGCCAGCGTGAACTGACCGTGCCGGTAGGCCTTGGTGGCCAGCAGCGGCAGCAGGGCCTCGCGCATCGCAGCGCTGCTGGTGGGCAAAGGGTTCATGGGCAAGGCCGGCTGGGGGCTGGTGCAATGGCTTGAGACTGTCTAGTTTGCGCTCAACCCGTTTGTCGCCGCCTGGCTGCCGCCATGGCCTCTCTGCGCTCCCTGTTGATGCTCGCCCCGGTGTTGTGGGGGCTGCCGCTGCTGAGTGCCCCTGCCGGCGCAGGACCTGTGTTGTGCACCACCACCTTGGAGGCGCCTGCTGCTGCTGGCGCTGCCCCGGTGGAGATCACCCGCTGCGGCGCCGTGCAAACCGTGCCTGAGCTGGTGGACCAGCGGTTTTTCACCTACACCGCTCCCTTTGCCGAAGGGGTGAGCATCCGCGGCCAGGTTCGCAATCTGTTTGGTGTCGCGACCGGTTCGATCAACAGCGGTGACGCGATCAACGCCTTCGGCTTCCCCGATCAGACGATCGTCTGGGACGGCACGGCACTCGAGAACACCTACGGCGTGTTGCTTGAAGCCCAAAGCGATCCGATGCCCTGGCGCACCGCAGACATCGGCAACGGTTTTGGCTGCAGCCTTGGCTCCCCCGGCGGCTGCGGCCAGCAGGGCCGTTCAGCCGGCGGCGGCCGCGGCGCCAGCTACCGCACGCCCGTGCCAGGCCTGTGGTAGACACCCCTTGGCTCTGCTCGGGGGTCTAGCAATCTGGTGAATGCAGCGGACTCATAATCCGCCTTAGGCGAGTTCGATCCTCGCGACCCCCATGCGCTCCTGTCGCTTCATCGCCGATAATGCGCCCGTTGCCGGGACGTGAGCCATGAACCCTGTTCGCGTGGGTGTCATTGGCATCGGCAACATGGGCTGGCATCACGCCCGCGTGCTGAGCCTGCTCAAAGATGCTCAGCTGGTCGGCGTGGCCGATCCCGATGAGGCCCGCGGCAAGCTCGCCACCGAGCAGTTCGGCTGCCGCTGGTTTGGCAACTACCAAGACATGCTCAGCGAGGTCGAGGCGGTCTGCATCGCCGTGCCGACGCTGCTGCACCACCGCGTCGGTCTGGCCTGTCTGCAGGCGGGCGTGCATGTGCTGATCGAAAAGCCGATCGCGGCCAGCCAGGACGAGGCCGCCGATCTGATTGGCGCCGCCGAGAGCGCGGGCCGGCTGCTGCAGGTGGGCCACATCGAGCGCTTCAACCCGGCGTTTCGCGAGCTGGTCAAGGTGGTCGCCGGTGAGCAGGTGGTGGTGCTCGAAGCGCGGCGCCACAGCCCCAATGCCGATCGGGCCAACGATGTGTCGGTGGTGCTGGATTTGATGATCCATGACATCGACCTGGTGCTCGAGCTGGCCGCTTCACCGGTGGTGCGCCTGGCCGCCGCCGGTGGCCGCAGTGCCGAGGGACCGATCGATTACGTCAACGCCACCCTGGGCTTTGCCAATGGCGTGGTCGCCAGCCTCACCGCCAGCAAGATGGCCCATCGCAAGATCAGACGGCTGTACTGCCATTGCCGCAGCAGCCTGATGGAGACGGACTTTCTCAACCACAACTTGCGCATTCACCGCCGCTCGCACGAGTCGGTCAGCGCCGACCACGGCGAGCTGGTGTACCGCAACGACGGCTTCATCGAGGAGGTCAGCACCACCTCGATCGAGCCGCTGTATGCCGAGCTCGAGCACTTCCTGCGCTGCGTGCGCGGTCAGGAGATACCAGCAGTTGACGGCCTGCAAGCGTCGCGGGCGCTGCAGCTGGCCGATCTGATCGAGCAGTGCGTCGAGCAGCCCAACCTCTGCATGAGCCTCGATCAGCCGATTTAGCTCTCGGTGAGCTGCCTGAGGGCTTCGAGTTGCCAGCGCCTGCAATCAGCAGGCGATGCCCTGTAGAAGCTGTCCCAGGCTTCGGCTTTGTGGCTGCCGTACTCACCAGGTGCGATCTGGGGATGCTGCTGCTGCCAGCCGACGCGCACGGCGTGGCCGATCACCACGTCGAGGGCGAGGTCGTCGTCGAGGTACACCTGCGGGTTGGCTTCGACAAAGGCGATCAGCGTCAGCAGGGTTTCGCTGCAGAGCTGCCGGTACTCGGGGGCCTCGATCTTGCTGAGCAGGTGGTCGACCTGGCTGGCGAAGTTGCGCTCGCCCGGGGTCTTTTCGCGCAGCAGCGGCTTGCTGTCGAGCTGGTTGCGCTTGTCGAGCTTGTCGCCGATCACGATGCCGCGGCAGTGGTGCAGCAGCGCCCAGATGCCCGGGTAAAAATCGCGCGGCACCCGGCCGATGGCCCCCAGCCGCGAGCGGTGCCGCAGCCAGCAGCCTCCTTTGGGATGCTCCTCCAGGGGATCGCTGGCGCTCCAGCGCACCCGGCCGCTGAGATGCAGGTGCTCCTTGCGCTGCAGGGCATCGCGCGCGTGCTCCAGATCGCTCAGCATGGTGCGCAGCTGCCGCCTGAGGGTGTGCGGCGGCAGGTTGCACAGCGCCTCGAAGCCATCGATCGGGCTCAGTTCACGCTCGGCGGCCAGCTCACCGGTCAGCAGCAGCAGCAGTTGGCCCAGTTGCAGCGTGAGGCTGCCGCTCAACAGATCAGGTTCACGCCGCGCCAGACTGTCGAGGGCCAGCAGCAGCTCCTGCTGCAGCATCCATTCGCGGCCGTCTTCACCGCTGAAGCGGCGAATCATGCCGGCGATGGTGCGGCTGCCCTGGGGTTCTGCAATCCGTGAGTCGCGGGTGTAGTTGCGGCCCACAACAACCTGCTTCTGGCGCAGCAGCAGGTCGGTCAGGGCATCTTCGAGTTGGGGGTGCACCAGATCGAGGGCCGCTGCCACGCGCCGCACCACCCCCCAGGCGCCCTGGCCGAGGGCGCGTTGGTAAACCTCGCTAAGCAAATCGTGCAGCAACACGATGTCCGCTTGCGGACCCTGCAGTTGAGCCGCCAGCCCAAGCCGCAGGCCCAGCTGCTCGAGCACCTCCGCCTGTTCAGACAGGGAGGTGCTCTGCCAGAGGCGATCGAGTAGATCACAGGTTGAGCTGTCTTCGAGTTCGAGCTCCTGCTCGGCAGTCAGCGGCGTGCTGGCGGTGCTGGCCAGCAGGGGTGAGGCGGTGACCGCTTCGCTGAGGCCCTCGATGGCCCCGCAGGCCTCGCGCGGCAGGATCTGCCAGCAGGCCTGGCTCTGCAGTTCGGCCAGGCTGGCCAGCTGCACGGCCACGCCGTCAAAGCAACCCGATGCCAGCTGGTGGCCGAGCCGCACAAAGGCCTCTGGGTCGGCATTGAATGCCCCCGCTGCGATCGGGATCAGCAGCAGCGGCGCCCCCGGGCCGCGCCAGTGCCGCTGCAGCAGCCGCACCTCGGCACCCACCGTGTCAATCAGCTGCTCGGCATCGTCGGCCAGGTAGAAGGTGCTCTCGTCGAGCACCGCCGGCAGGAAGGCCCAGCGCTGCTGACCGCTTTCGCTGCAGTACAGCCGTGCGGTAGCCATGGTTTCCATGCGTACCGGCGGGTGTCCACTCAGCCCCAGCCGGCCATTGGCGCCCACCCGCGCCATGCGTTGTGCCAGCTCAGCTGAGCTGGCCACCGTCAGCGCCGTGCCAGCCGTCGGCAGCCCGGCATGTTCAAGGGCCGCGGCGATGCCGGCGTTGGCCGGCACCAGGGCCACCAGCACCTGATCGGCCCCCAGGCTGATGGCGTGGCGCCGCTCGCTGGGATCGAGATCTGCTGGTGTGATCAGCCCGGCCAGCAGCAGATCGGCCAGCCAGGTCAGGCTCTGGGTCCACAGCAGCGGCACGTTTTCGTTGGCCTCCCGTGGCTGGCTGCCGGGCTGGCGCCGCTCGGCCTCGATCGCTTGCACAGGGACCCGGTACAGCTCGGGCAGCAGCGCTGTGCCGGCTGCGAGCACGCTCACCCCCGCCAGACGCTGGCGCCATTGGCGCGCTTCGGCCCAGCGCTCTTCGCAGCAGGCGGTGATCAGCTCGTAGGCCCAGAACAGGGGCCATTCACACTCGATGTGCTGGAACTGGGCCAGCTCCTCGCGCTCGTAATGCAGACGGGTGTGGTCTTCGACGACGGTCTGGTGTCCATCGCGATGGAAGCGCTTGTAACCGTAGGCGCCGCCAAGTTCGCTGCGAATTTTGGCGCGGGTGCGCTCGGTCAACTGGGGATCTTCGACTGCCCAGGCGGGGTAGCCGATCACCGCCAGGCAGGCCGAATCGACCTCCTTGCTGGCCGATTCGCGCGGCAGCAGGCCGCGCAGGGCCCGGCGCAGCCGCACGACCGTATCGTGGGGTACCTACCAGGGTGGCGCGTCCATCGCCGTGGGGGCCATAGAGATCGAGACCCTCGAGCGCTTCAAGTGCGGCCTTGACCAGCCCGATCGAGCTGGCGTTGCGCTCAGGCAGGCCGTGGTTGCCCTTGTCGCCCCGCTCCCAGATGCCGTAATCGGCCACCCGGTAGGCGCGGGCCACGTAATAGAAGAGGTTCTGGATGAAATCGCGCTCGTGGCTGCTCTGGATCACCACCAGGCCGCTGCGGGTCAGCTGGGCCAGCTGCAGCAGGTACAGGGCGGTGGCATCGAGCTGCAGGTGCCCCCAGCCATCGTCGGGCACCACCGGCTCGCCGCTGGCGGTGTCGAACTTGGCGTGGATCGCATCCAGCCGGCTGAGGCTGTGTTTGAAGCGCTCCACCTTGTGGGACTGGCGCAGCATGGCGTTCAGCAGGCCACGCATCAGCTGCACCACCCGCTGCTCGAGTTCAAAGGCGCGCGTGCTGGTGCCGTCGATGCGGCGATGGGCCAGGGCCAGACCCTAGACACACTGGATCGAATAGACGCAGTCGCGCACCCAGGCATCGCCGTAGTTGCCATGCACGGTGTTGGCTGTGCTGGCAGGCAAGAGGCCGGTGATGGGGTGCTGGCGCGAGAGCATCACCTGCTCGATCTGCGCGTCGATGGCGACAAGCAGGTGCCAGCTGTCCGATTCGCTCAGCCGTTGGCTGCCGCCAGCTCCATCGTTCACCAGAGGGTCTGGGCTGCGCTGCGCCGCGGCGC
>Ga0163212_1000273_pt1 | contig 22052 bp, 16 predicted proteins | sample Malawi_45m_30L_FD_113532 | JGI IMG/M metagenome (GOLD analysis project Ga0163212, IMG submission 113532) | Freshwater microbial communities from Lake Malawi, Central Region, Malawi to study Microbial Dark Matter (Phase II) - Malawi_45m_30L | ecosystem: Environmental > Aquatic > Freshwater > Lake...
GACTGAAACCAATGCCCTTTCCCTCTTTGAGAAAACCGGCGCCCTGCTGTCCGGTCACTTTGTCCTTACCAGTGGCCGCCACTCAGACCGCTATTTTGAAAAGTTCCACGTGCTTCGCTATCCAGAATATGTTGAGCAGCTGGGACGTGAGCTTGCAGCACGCTGTGCGGACGTCAAACCAGATGTTATCCTCGGACCAACAACGCTTGGGATTGTGCTGGCATATGAAGTTGCACGACATCTGGGTGCAACGGCTGCCTATGGTGAGAAGGGCCCCGATGGCAAGCGCTTCCTCCGTCGTACGGAGCATATGGAAGCAGGTCAGCGCGTTCTCGTCGTGGATGACATCCTGACAACAGGTGGCATCATCAATGAGTGTATCGAGCTCGTTAATGAGCATGGCTCCGAGCTGGTAGGTGTAGGCGTCCTTGTCGACCGCTCGGGCGGAAAGGTTGACTTTGGAGTCCCACTGGCATCGGTTTTGGCGCTGAACGTCCAAAGCTGGGCACCGGATGAGATTCCTGACTGGCTGAAGGCAATCCCGATCACACGTCCAGGGGCTACTGGAAAGAAGTAACAAAAAAGGGGAGGCATCCGCCTCCCCTTTCTGCTTCGCTGTGGGCGTTCTGTCTACTCGCCCGTCTCGCGCTTTGAACCGGAGTCCTGTTTGGCGAGGTCATCCTTCTCCGATGCCGGCCATGAAGATCCCGCAAGCTTTTCCTTCAGAACAGTAACCGCTACCTGAACCTGCTTGCTGATGGGAATTGCAGCCTTGCGGTTACCCGGCTGCTCACGCATAATCTTGCGCTGCGCATCAAGGTCTTTGTCATCCTCGGCGACAACACGGTCCGGGCGAATTCCACCCTTTTCACCGACAGGCTCACCGTTCTCATCCCGCTTTAGGTTGATGTCATGCTTGTCACGGGTGAAGTAGTGTTGTGTGGTCACTTTGACCGCACCACCAGTTTCACCCAGAGGCAGAATGGTCTGGACGAGCCCCTTACCGTAGGTGCGAGTCCCGATGATATACGCAGCGTTGGCATCTTGAAGGGCACCGCTGACAATTTCCGATGCACTCGCGCTGCTACCGTTGACCAGAACAACAACTGGGATACTTCCTGATGACAATGCAGCAATAGTCTTCTTAGGATCAACATTGAGGCTGACCATGCCGCCCTGGCGCTCTTTGGTCCATACGACTGGACCTTCGCCCACAAAGCGTGAGACCAGGTCACGGGCAACGGTCAACAGCCCCCCCGGGTTACCACGGAGGTCAAAGACCAATCCCCTCATCCCCTGCGTCTGCAGCTTGCCGATTGCCGCGGCAACCTGAACATCAGCCTGCTCAGTGAACTGATCCAGCTTTACATAGCCGATGCCATTTGCTGAATCAAGCATCCAGGAATCAACGACAGGGCTTGTTACAATAGCGCGCACCAAGTCGACATCGAATGGCTTTGTGCCCTTGCGCTCAATTGTGAGACGGACCTTAGTCCCTGGCTCGCCCTTGATGCGCTTGATGACATCATCAAGGCGCTGGGTCGGGGAAATAACGGCACTTTTGCCATCAACAGCGCGGATGAGATCCCCCGACATCAACCCCTTTGCCATCGCCGGCGAGTTCGGAATCGGCTCAACAATCAGTGGCTTGTGGTCGCGGACATCAAGGCGCGCGCCGACTCCGCCAAAGCTTCCGGATGTCGTTTCCATCTGCTTCTTAAACTCATCGGATGTCCAATATTCCGTGTAGATGTCTCCAACGGATGCGACCATCCCCTTGATGGCCATGTTGTTGAGCTTGTTCGGCCACTCGCGATTTGCCTTGGCATCCTTGGGTGGATTGGCATACTCGGTCATGATGGTGTCACGAACGGCGAGGTAGGTCTCGTATGGTTCGAGGGCTACCGGGTTGCCGGCGCGTGCTGCCGGAAGGCGGAAGGCAGACGCAAGGTGCTCACTGAACAGCGTTGGCATCGCCATGATGGTTGCAACATTACGGTCAAGCGAGCCCTTACCAGAGAGGGGCTTCAGTGTGCCTTGTGAAAAGCCAAGGACAAAACCAGTGGTGAGGAATGCGCCAATCACGATGATGCGGCGTGGGGTGATACCTGCCATTACTTGCCACCTCCAAGTGCCTGAACAGCCTTCGCAATCACCGCAGGTTGTGCGGTTGTCGCAGGAATAGCGACGGTAGGAACTAGTCCCTTACCTGCCCATCCCTTCGTCTTTCCAGTCAGCGTCCCTACGTTTAGAGTAAACCCTGAGCCGTCATCCAGCGTGTAAAGCCCTTGAAGTAGGCCATCCCCAAAAGTGGTCTGACCGACGACCGGTGCACTTCGGCGTTCTGCGAGGCAATGGGTCAGCGCCTCCGAAACCGATGCGGTACCCCGGTCAGTAAGAACCGCGATTCTACCGAGCTTGATTGCATTGCCAGTTGTCTTGAGGGTCTGTCGGGAACCCTTTTGGCCAATCTCGACACAGAATGCGCCGGGCCCAACCAGTGCGCCTGCGACGGCTTGTCCAGCATCGATATCGCCACCCGGGTTCCCCCTCAGGTCAACGATGACATTTTTACCAACGGCGCCACTGAGTGCAGCGCGTACATCCTTGCCAGCGGATTCACCAAAAAATGGGATTTTGAGGAGCACAGTGGATGCGTTTACAGGTTGAACGGATACAGGTTCGACCTTTGTCTGGCTAAGCGTGACAGGAACATCTAACGATTTTCCGGCACGCAGCACGGTTAGGCTGAAGCGATCCTTCTTTGCGACCGCTTTAGCGGCATCAGATTTAACAGCCCCACGGTCGCCGCGAAGCAAAAGCTCTGCATCACGAAAGGGCATCCCGTTCTCGATACGTGCCTTGGTGCTCTTGCGGACCTTTTCAACTTCCTCGTCGGTGACATCCCGGTCCTGCCAGCGCTGCAATATACGGTTATAAGCAAGCAATGGGCTGTGTCCAAAGACATAACGTCCATCCACTTTCTGAACCGTATCTCCGGGCTTTAGGCCAGCCGAGGCGGCGGGTGAACCAGCGATAGGCGCGACAACAGTTACTCGGTAATCGGTAAAACCATCCTGCTTTGCTCCGCGAATCGTGAGTGCAGCACCAATTCCCCCGAGAATGCCCTTACCTTCCTGCTCTATCAGCTGACGGGAGGTTGCTTCGACAAATGTGGAATGGGGGTCATCCAGCGATGACAACATCGCGCGAACCGCACCATGGGCCATCTTGTTCTTGTCAGGGAGGTTATCGACATACTGCGAGCGGACAAGACCGTAAACCGTTTCAAAGAGCGAAAAGCCTTGGGTTTCAGGTTCTGCACCAGGAGATGCATCCGTAGCGGTCCCTGGCAACGTCGTGGCGGGTAGTTCAGCAACTTGGGTACCGGCCGCGCGGACATTTGAAAGAATGGCTTGGGGTTGAGGAGCGCGCAACAGACGACCTGCAGCAAAGGCAACTCCAAAGCTTCCAGCCAGCCCAAGCGTAATGATGAGTGAGTTCCAACGTCGCATCGCAGATTTAACTCCTTACCGGACGGTGGAAGCGTTCCGTAAATAGGACTATCTCAGCCACGGTGCCGGGACGAAAATTGTACCACCGTACAGATATCAAATGTTACGTACATAGAAGAGCAATTAAATGCGGATCCATGTACAACGCAACGTGCGTTGTCCGCCTAATTTGCGGAGCAGGGTGCCGACATGATAACTTATCCACTGCGCCACGGCCTATTTTCGCCAGGTGGACAATTTAACGTGAGATAAATTAATGAAGCGTACATTTCAACCAAAGAACCGACGTCGCCTGCGTGTGCATGGCTTCCGTGCAAGGATGCGTACCACGGATGGCCGTAACGTCCTCAAGAGCCGCCGTGCCCAGGGACGCCACCGCTTGTCTGTGTTTGCCCACAAGTAAACCAGCGACCTGACTTCCCTTTTACGCTGATGCTATCGCGCCCGTATCGCTTGACCGAGCGACGCGATTTCGCAAACGTATATAACAGACGCCGCATGGCGCACACTGAGCACCTGACCATCTATTGGATGCAGGACAAAAGTGGGCACCGGCGGCGTTTTGGATTTGTAACATCCAAGAAAGTCGGCAAAGCGCACGACCGCAATTTGGTCCGCCGTCGTCTTCGCCACATTTGTGCGGGTTGCCTGGAATCATTCATCCCAGGCGACTACATTTTTGTCGCACGCCCGGGAAGCGCGGCGCTATCCCTAGACCTTCTCGGACAAGAACTCCTAACCGCGCGCGAAATGTTATACGAACGGATTCCGAAAAACGCATCGAACATCGCGGCGCCAGCGGATGCTCCTGAGGGAACAACCGTGCTCACGGATGAGGTCGCAGAGGATGCATCTTTGAACGCAGAGTCGGAGATCATGACTCCAGCGGGAACAGTACAACCTGTGCACCCGGTATCACTTGCAGTCAGAGCGATTCGTGTCTATCAAATGATTTCGCGGAACACGCCATCGACATGCCGCTTCTACCCGACCTGCTCGGAGTACATGGCACAGGCGATGCTCCGTCACGGGGCCTGGCGGGGTTTCTGGATGGGCATTCGGCGCATTGCACGATGTCATCCGTTTGCAAAAGGCGGACATGACCCTGTGCCGTAGTAGAATAGGGGCTATGCCATCGGATTTCCGATGTACGCCCCATTAGAGGAAGATTGAATGAAGTTGATGAGTCTCCATCGTGCATGGACAATCTGGACCATTGCATTGCTGGCTATGTGGTCCCTTTCGGGCTGTGGCGGCAATGTCTCTATCCCGGATACTCCTGATGCTGCCATCACCGAGGCCGAAAAGAAGGTCAAAGTTGCAGCCGATGCTGAGACGGCAAAGTCAGCCAAAGTAGGCGAGCTCTGGACGGATGCATCCAGCACGTACAAAGCCGTTCAGGACAAGTTCAAGAACACCGATGTTGGCTATCAAGGTGCGATTGAATCTGCCCGAATAATGTCGGACAAGAAAAACGAGACGTACAACGCCTGGAAGCAACTGGATGCTTACATCCGCAGCACAGACACGAAGTCTTCCAAGCGTGAAGAAGCACTCAAACTCCTCCTTGAGCTGGAAACTAAGCAGAACAATGTCAATGCAAAGACGCCTTATTTTAAGGTGATGGACACATTGGTCCGGATCTTCGGTAACAACAAACAGTTCAGTCCAGTGCTGGCCATCGCCTTCATTGCGATTTTCGTAACCGGCATCCTTTGGCCGCTGCGCTACAAGACATTCAAGAACGCCAAAGAGATGCAAAAGTATGCACCTCAAATCAAGGAGTTGAATGATAAGTACAAGGACAATCCAGCCGAGTTGCAGGCGAAGATGAAGGAGTTCCAGCTTGAGCACGGTGTCAACCCCTTGGGTGGATGTCTGCCGGCGCTGGCGCAGATTCCTGTCTTCCTCTTGATGATTCAGCTCATCAATAACTACCAGTTCAGCTTCCGGGATGCGACGTTCCTATGGATTACCCCAGCCATTGGAGATCTGTCGCAAATGTGGCCGGCACCACTCAAGGGGCAAATCGGCCATCACCTTGGTGAGCAGGACCTTTTACTCCTTGTCCTGTATGCGGGCACGATGTTTGTTCAGATGAAGCTGAGCCCGCCTCCAACAGACCCAACGCAGGCAGAACAACAGAAGATGATGAGCACCACGATGCCAGTCATTTACTTTGTGATGATGCTGCAGTATCAACTTCCGAGTGCATTTGTATTGTATTACTTCGTTTCCAACATTCTTGGCGTCGGGCAACAGTGGTTTATCCAGCGCCAACTCGCAGCAGCTGCCGAGGGAACTATGGTGATTATTGAGCCAGGGAAGCCTGCGGTCACTGTGAGCAACCCACTCGTAACAGGAAAAAAGAAAAAGAAGTAAGCATCGGGTAACCACGGAACGCATTCATATCAAACGCCGGCAACGGGATGCCGGACTAGAAGGACCACAACAATGGCAGATGTAACGGTTGGCACCCTCAAAGAGCGTATTGTCGCATTCGCTGAGGGCTATGCAGGATCCACCGGCCTCGAACTCACGGTTTCGACAACGCGGGATACTCCGGATGCCATCACGGTTTCCATCGATGGCCCGGATGCCTCACGCGTCGTCGGGCGCGGTTCACGTGTGTTGGATGCCCTACAGCTAATCGCAACGACTGCATGTATCCATCGTGGAGACCCACGTCTAAATGTCCTCTTTGATTCGGAAGGCTATCGTGCACGCCGGGAGCAGCTCCTCATCGAAACCGCACATGATCTCGCGGCACAGGTTGAGGAAGCTGGACAGGAAGCAGTCCTCGATCCACTCTCCGCACTGGAGCGGAAAATTGTTCACAATGCGCTCCTTGAGCACCCAGGGGTGATGACTTATTCGGAGGGTCTTGAGCCAAATCGCTACATCGTCATCGCACCGCGACCGGCCCAATGAGCACCCCTATCGCAGCACTCCCAAGTCTGACACCACTGCAGATTCAGGATTCAGCCGCACGGACATCTGAGAACCCAATCGCCCGAATTGCGCGCAACGCCGCTGGCAAAACGGACATCCGCTCTGTCGCACTCAATCGCGACCGTGTACAGGCTGTCAGCCATGCATACTCGCATGTCGTTAAGTCGGGCAAGACCACCAGCCAGTTCGCATCTGGCCGTTGCTGGCTTTTTGCTGGCCTCAACCTCTTCCGTATGTCCGCTGCCGAACGGCTTGGTCTCGATGATTTTGAGCTGTCACAGACCTACCTGATGTTCTGGGACAAGTTGGAAAAGTCTAATCTTTTTCTTGAGCAAATCATCGACAATCCACAGCAGGAGGTTGGCTCACGTCTTTTGGACTGGCTCTGCGCCACACCGCTAAACGATGGCGGCCAGTGGGATATGTTTGCCAATCTTATCGATAAATATGGCGTCGTCCCGAAGCGTGTCATGCCTGAGACATTCTCGAGCTCGAACTCCGCCGTGATGAATCAACACATCACCCAAAAGCTCCGCCGCGAAGCGCAAATCCTCCGTGAGCGTATCCACAGCGGTGCATCCACCGATGAAACGCGATCATATAAAGATGGCATTATGGATGACATCTTCCGGATGCTGACGATTCATCTCGGTGTTCCGCCAACATCGTTTGAGTGGAAATGGGTTGATAAAGAGAACAAGTTTCACACCGACGGGGTAATTACGCCACAGCACTTTAAGGACCGCTATTGCCCACTTGATCTGCATGACAAAGCCTGTCTGATTCACTGCCCGCAAGCCAGCAAGCAGATCCCCGCCCACTACACGGTTGGATTCCTTGGGAATGTCGCTGGAGGGCGCGAGATCTCCTACCTGAACCTCCCCATTGAGACTCTCAAGGCCGCTGCAGTACAAATGATCCTCGATGGCAAACCAGTCTGGTTTGGCTGTGATGTCGGCAAACACCTCGACCGTGAGCTTGGTGTGCTTGATCTCGACCTCTTTGATACAGAGCTTCTGTATGGCACATCACTACAGCAGGCGAAAGCCGCGCGTCTAGACTACGGACAAAGCCTGATGACGCACGCCATGGTACTTGTCGGTGTCGACCTCACGCCCGAAGGCAGACCAACTCAATGGCGCGTTGAGAACTCATGGGGTGAGGCTGTCGGTGAAGCCGGCTACCTTACAATGACGGATGCTTGGTTTGATCAGTACGTCTACGAAGTTGCCGTTGATAAACAATACGTTAGCAAAGAAACATTGGCACTGCTTGAGACGCCGGCCACGGTTCTTGATCCGTGGGATCCGATGGGATCACTCGCAATCGCCGATTAAGAGCTCGCCTGCAATCAACATCGAAGACCCGCCCACTACAAACGTAGGGTGGGTCTTTGCACGTTTCAACGACCGCATGCAGAAAAGCCCTCCAGTAGACGATTAGTTATCGCATAATGAAAGGTGATATCCACCGGTTTTGCTGTCATGCCGGTTTGCTATTTGGAGATAATAAATGGCTATTCTCGTTGTTGGAGGAGCTGGCTACATCGGCTCGCACACCGCACTACTACTGAAAGAACGGGGACATGATGTCGTTATCTACGACAACCTTGAGCTCGGACATCGGGAAGCATGCCTCGATACAACATTTGTACATGGCGATTACGGGGATGCCTATCTTGTTGGGAAGACAATCCGTGAACACAATATTGATGCAGTGATGCACTTTGGTGCCTATGCATCCGTTGGTGACTCGGTCTTCGACCCGGCCAAGTACTACGAATGCAATGTAGGAAAGGGCTTAATGCTCCTCCGTGCATTGCGTGAAAATGGCGTCAAACACTTTGTCTTTTCTAGCTCTGCAGCGACGTATGGAGAGCCACAAATTCTGCCTATTCCAGAAGACCATCCGCAAAAGACAACGAACCCCTACGGCGAGACAAAGCTGATGTTCGAGCGCATTCTCAGTGACTATGATCATGCATTCGGTCTCAAGTCGGTTTCACTGCGTTACTTCAATGCGGCTGGCGCAGATGCAAAAGGCCGTTTGGGTGAAGATCACACCCCAGAGCAACACATCCTGCCCTTGATTATTGATACCGCCCTCGGTCGCCGGTCAGAGGTTAAGGTGTTTGGAACAGATTGGGATACCCGGGATGGTTCCTGCCTCAGGGACTTTGTCCATGTCACCGACCTCGCAGATGCGCATATTCGTGCAGTTGAGTATCTGCGTGCAGGCGAGAAGACCCGTGCATTCAACCTGGGTAACTCCTACGGCACGACGGTGAAAGAAGCCGTGGATGCTGCGCGTAAGGTCACGAATGTCGATATTCGCGCCGTTGATGCTCCCCGCCGTGCGGGTGATCCTGGACGCCTCGTCGCAAGCTGCGACCGTATTCGCACCGAGCTCGGATGGAACCCACTCTATCCAGATATCGAAGCAATCATCGAGCATGCGTATAACTGGCGCAAGGATCACCCGGAAGGCTACCGAACGAAGAAGGCAATCGTATAGCCTTTGTAATCACTTGTCGATCAGGTTCACACCCGCTTTGGTGTCTCTTCAAATGTGGGTGTTCTTCTTATTTTGGCAAGACAAGTCAATATCGCCAGGCAACTAACTTGCGCAAGGATTACCCGGAAGGCTACCGAACGAAAAAGGCGATACCTTATACGCTAAAGCTGTACGAAGTAAAGACACCCATTACTTCGCAAAATGGAGGTGTCTTTCTTTTGTTCTTTCATAGTGTCGCTGTGTTGATCGAAATCTACTCCACCACTAACAGCAGGGAAGCCGACTTACGGGGCAACGACATTCCTGATGCACATCCGATGATCAGAATCTAGAAAATCCACAAAACCCCATAGCGCTTCGTTGCACAACGGGGCTTTGTCATCAAACTCTGGTGGCTGCCGATTGCCACCAACCATACACATCTGTAACTAAGCTGTTGCGGTGAGCCTTGGGCGACTGAACGCAACACCATCCCACCAAAAGTGATCAAACGGAGCACTCGATAAACGCACCGCCACAACATCCACCCAGTCGCGCAGCCCCTGTCGGTCACGCCAGTCCATCGCCGCCGCGCCATCCGAAAAAACCACTACGTGTTCCCCGGCTGACCGCGTCACACAAACATACCCTGGGCTATCAATTGGGCGTAACGCATACACCCAACCTGCATCATGATTGACGTCGTACATACACCAATAATGTTGGCACGCAAGCTGATTTTCCTCAGGTTGAATCATGACGGATAGGCAATTAGGCCTATCCTCAACACATACACCAAGTGATAGGATTCAGATATGACAAGCAGTCAAAGCATCCAAAAACCCGGACGAAAGCTCTACATCCCCGGGTTTGTGCCGCGACTGCTCACCTGGTTTTTTCTCAATCCGCCACGGAAGCGGGATGCCCGTACCCCTATGACAGAGCTTGGGCTTCCTTACGACCGCTGGGCTCTTACATCCACAGATGGCATCCCTCTCGATGTGTGGCATATACCCCACAGCGCCCCTCGTGGAGTTTGCATCGTTAGTCACGGTTACACCGGGAACAAAGGTAACATGCTGCTCTATGCCGAGCACCTGCACCCACTGGGGTTCTCGGTCGTGATGCACGATTTTCGCGGACATGGTGAATCCGGCGGCAAAGGCACAACATTTGGTGTCCAGGAGCCGAATGACTTACGAGCAACGATTGCCGCAGCACGTGCTGCCTACCCAGGTCTCCCTCTTGTGCTCCTAGGCGAATCAATGGGGGCATCGGTTTCCCTGATGGTAGCTGCAGAAGACCCGGACATCTCAGCCGTCATCGCCGACTGTCCGTTTGCCCGACTGGATGAACCAATCGCAAGGCGCCTTGAAACCCTCTTTGGGGCTCCCTTTGCCAATGCGGTCACGCAACCCACAACCACCTTTGGAGCAACAGTCCTTGGGATACACCCCTACGATATCGCTCCGGAAGCTTCCATCCATCAGATGACCGATACGCCGCTGCTCCTCGTCCACGGAACGGATGATGAGCTAATCCCAGTGAGCCACGCGCATCGGCTCGCAACAGCCTACCCGGGAGAGCCTGACATTTGGATTGTCAATGGCACACGCCACACCGAAACAATCCATCGCAAACCACAAGAATACGCGCAAAAGCTGGAAGCATTCCTGGAGCGGTTACTGGGACCGCATACGAAAGACCATCTCAATGGACATTAGAGAACTCACCGCAAAAATCACAACATTCCGAGATGACCGTGACTGGAAGCAGTTCCATACTCCAAAGGATGTCGCGCTCTCTCTGGTCCTCGAAGCCACGGAAGTCCTTGAGCTGATGCAGTGGAAGAATGGCCAGGCGCTGGATGATTCCCTGGCGGAGAAACGCGAGGCCTTTGGAGATGAGCTGGTGGATGTCCTTTACTACACCCTCCTCCTTGCACACGATCAGGGCATTGATATCGAGGCAGCCTTCACGCGCAAAATGGAACGCAATGCACAAAAATACCCGGTTGCACTTTCACGTGGTTCATCCGCCAAGTACACCGAGCTCCGGCATGACCAGAAGCCCGGCTCGTAACCCTTAACCCGCTGCGTGAACCACGGGCCGCTCATTTGCATCCTTGACGTGTCTTCGTAAAATCTCATGCGTCAGCGGAGCGACATCCCCCTGACCAGACAACAGAAATTTCCCTAAAAATGCAAGTGGGTTGCTCTCAATCCAGTTGAAGTAGACATGTGGCCGGCGCCCATTTGTAATCTTGGACACTTCGAGGAGCAATGCTGCAATTGCATTTGGCACCGCAACGCCATCACAGCGAAGCACCCAAAAGCCGCTGACATCCACGCCCGTAACCATCATGTCTCCGCTAAAATTGGATGCATCCTGTACATTGACTTCAAGAAACGCCCAGCGCTCTTCTTCACCAAAGTGATGGACCCAGGCGGCCTTACGGGACGCGACTGAGTATTCATCAACATCCCGTGTATCCGGATGGTTTGCAATAAACCGAATCTCGCCCTGCCGGGACATCTCCATAATCATCCGACGTGCTTCGTCATCAAAGTACACACCCGAAACACGCAGCTCAGTCACACGCCACAGACGGCTGATCACCGAGATAAACACGATTCCGGCGATGAAAAGACTTGCGATGCGCAGGCCTTCCGGATGCTCGATGATATTGGCAACAAGCGTATACGTAAAAATGACCGTTACAGTCGCAAAACCAATCGTCACCACACTCTCATTTCGCCGCCACGCGCTTAGCGTTACCGCAACTGTAGCTGAGAGCATCAATGCAAGCACACCAGTTGCGTAAGCGCCTGCCTGCGCTTCGACATCCGCCTTGAACGCAACCGTCACCAGGAAACAAATCCCGGTAAAAATCATCACCAATGGACGAACCGCACGGGTCCACTCCGGCGCCATCCCGTAGCGGGGCAAGTAGCGGGGAACGATGTTGAGGAGGCCTGCCATAGCAGATGCGCCTGCAAACCAGAGAATCAGCACCGTGATGATGTCGTAGGCGGTTCCAAACTTGTCACCTAGATAGGTGTGGGCCATGTAGGCGAGCGCACGTCCATATGCCTCATTGCCCTTTTGGAAAAGCTCAGGCTTGATCAGCATTGTCGTAACGGTTGAGCTGCCGATTAGGAGGACACTCATGAGGGCCGCGGCAGCTGTCAATAACTTCCCAGCATTGCGGATACGCCCGGCAGGCTCTTCTTTGTCATCGGAAGGATCGCCTTTGACAAGAGGCATCACGACGACACCGGTCTCAAACCCGGACAGTCCGAGTGCGAGCTGCGGGAAAACGACAACAGCCGCGATTGCCATTCTGTCGATGCTTGGGAATGTCTGGGAAAGGCGTGTCTGCCAGCCGGAAATGAGGTCTGGATGTTGAACCAGCTGCATGATTCCCTGTCCTACAACAATGCAGTTCATCCCAATGTAGATGGCAACAAGGGCGACAGCGATCCCGATGGCTTCGTTAAAGCCCTTGAGGAAGACTGCGCCGAGGAGGCCAATCAGGACCAGAGTAATCAGTACCGTCCAGTGTTCCATCCCGTGTGGCAACATCGGGTTTTCAACGATGTGTGCTGTGGCGTCTGCTGCTGACAGGGTAATGGTGATAATAAATCCAGTCGCGGCAAAGCCGATCAGGGATAGCACAAAGAGTTTGCCATACCAATATGGCAGCAACCCGGCGAGCATCGAGATGGAACCATCCCCGTGCGGGCTGGCCTTTGCTACCCGTTTGTACATCGGAAGCGCACCGAAAAGTGTCAACAGAACCAGCACAAGCGTCGCGATCGGCGAAAGCGCGCCCGCCGCAATCGCAGCAATTCCCGGCTGGTACCCAAGCGTTGAGAAATAATCAACGCCGGTCAGACACATCACCTTCCACCACGAATGTGTATGGTGTTGCGCTTCTGCCTCCTTCTCTGTTTCGTAAAAGCCCTCAGGCTCTACGTAACCGGCAAAAACCCACTGTCGAATCTTCTTACCTATGCTCATATTGACTCACTGCAGGCTGCCCGCCATGCATCCGCGCATTCCCTTGCCAAGTCGGCATCGACTTCGCAGGTAACATCTCCACCGGGTTTAGCGCCAGTCCCAACAATCACCGCAGTTGCGCCCGCCGCCGCAAGCGTTGCCGCTGATGCCGGTGTATATCCGCTCCCAACCGCAATCAGCGAGCCTGGTACCGCTTTGCACACGCGCTCCAAGTCAGCAGTGTCCACACCAAATCCCGTCCCAGTACCGCTGACAATCAGGCCATCCGAAAGCCCACGGTAAACCGCATCCTTTGCATGGTCCTCGATTCGGATATCCGAACCACCGAGCTGGCTGGCGTGCTTTACAAAGACATCCGTCCAGACCCTGATGTTCGCACCTAGCTGGGACTTGAGCAGCTGTACGGCCCGCGCCTGCCCCTGAACGATTCCTTGATCCGTTACCGCCGCGCCGACATAGACATTGATGCGAACAAACTGTGCACATACGGCATGGGCGATAGAAACGGCGGATAAACCATCATTACGGAGGCAGTTGATACCGAGAGGCATCGCCGGATACGAAGCACGCAATGCAGCAGCGCAGCGTGTTAGGCACGCAATGGTGATGGGCGGGATACTCTCCAGCGCAAACGGAGCATCAAAGAAATTCTCAACCATGATCGCATCTGCGCCAGCACTTACCCAGCGACCAGCTTCGCGGATCGCACGCTCGATGGTGACATCAAGGGGTTGTGCGTACCGCACACTTCCGGGGAGTGCGGCGAGATGCACCATTCCGACGATGGGTTTGGTGGGGCTCCAATGCGCGGGAGCCTGCAGTACATTGTTCACGAAATACCACCGTACACGATGAAGCCTTCTTCGTCCAACATGGAAACTGCTTGCTAAGCAGTCGCCATTCCCCCCTGTAGACAAAATGGCTCCCAAAGGAATCTCAGAGAGCCATTTTCTATCTCAATACGAGGATTAGTTCATGCGTACCGGACGGCCGCCATCTGCAGCACTCTTCCACGCCGCTTCCGTTAGCTCAATGGTGCGTAAACCACAGATAGGCGGTGCCGCAGGGGTCTCACGCTCGCCACGGATGACCTGTACGAAGTCTTCATCGATGTTGCGGGTTCCCGGAATCGTCGCGCCATCCAGTGTCGTGCGGACATTATTCTGGTCCACAAAGGACAGGTTGCCATTCCGGTAGAAGAACGCGCCACGCTCGCAGTAGATGGTGATGTCTTCATGCCATCCAACAACGGTGTCCCCAATAACGGAAATGTTTCCGATCGCGCCATTGGTAAAGGTGAGGGACAGTGCGGAATCGATGTCTACCGGGGTTCCACGATTATCCATAAATGCCGCAACCTGTGCGACGGTCAGGCCGGTCACCCAGAGAATGATGTCAACGAGGTGCGAGCCAGAGTCATTAATTTGACCGCCACCTGACAGGGCTGGGTCTTGACGCCAGGTGCCTGCAACAGCGGTTTTCCAGTGCTGACACTGCATCGCAGTAATGTAGGTAACGGCACCAAGCTCACCTGATGCGATTTTGTCCTTGATGATGGCGAACTGTCCAAAGGCATGGCGTTGGTAGGCAAGGGCAAAAACCTTGTCGTAGGACTTGTTTCGCTCGAGCAATGCGTGAGCTTCCGTGACGGTTGAGACCATCGGTTTTTCACAGAGTATGTGCTTACCGGCATCCATTGCCGCATTCACCTGATCAAAGTGCTGCGTGTGCGGGGTGATGATCTGAACAGCATCGACATTCTCGCGGGCCAACAGTTGTTTATAGTCTGCCGTTTCAAACGCATCTTTGAGATACGGATAGGTCTCTTTTGCGAGTGTGATCTGTTTTGGATTGATGTCGCAGAGAGCGGTGACTTGCACACCCTCGATGTGTTTTAGCTGGCCCATGTGGTGGCGTGCCATCCCACCGGAGCCGATGATGCCAATACGTACCTGTTTGCTCATGGTTTTCCTCTGTGCAGCGCAGCGGGCAACTGTGCCCGCATGCACCACCTGATATTTCTCAAAAATGGAGTCTCTTTTCCTGCAACGTGCAGACGATTTGTTCCTATTCGGACCCGGCGAAGCGTCCCATGAGACGTGCCACGGCTTCCCGTGGTTGGACACCCTCGTAACAAACCGCGTAAACCGCCTCAGAGACAGGCATTTCGACACCCAAGTCTTGTGACAACTTACGAAGTGCCTTAGATGAATCAACTCCTTCTGCGACTTGTCCAAGCGAAGTAACGGCATCGGCTAACGTCATCCCCTGCGCCAGCGCGTACCCGACGCGCCAGTTTCGGCTGAGGCGGCTTCCCGCGGTTGCGAGCAGGTCACCGACGCCCGAGAGGCCGTAAAAGGTGTCCTTCGTTGCGCCCATCGCCACTCCCAGCCTGGCCATTTCCACTAGCCCACGTGTCAGCAGTGCAGCTTTGGTGTTGTCTCCAAAGCCAAGGCCATCGGATATCCCGGCAGCCACAGCGAGGACATTTTTAACCGCGCCGCCGACTTCCACACCGATACGATCCGTGGATGCGTACACACGGAAGCGCTCCGTGCAGAACCAGCGCTGGACAGATGCTGCTGTTTCCGCATCGTGGCAGGCCGCAACCGCAGCGGCGGGGATATCGTGTGCGACTTCCGTCGCGAGGTTAGGCCCGCTCAGCACCACACTGCGCCCGTTCCAACCGGACATCTCCATGACAGCCGTTGGCAAAAGCAGGCTATCAACTTTTATACCTTTACTGACGATTACGGCAATTGGCCCGCTGTGCGGCCCAAGGGTTTCACCCAAAATGCCTACCGTTTGTGCTGTGACATCCCCGAGTGCTCCCGCAGGTACCGCGAAAACGATGCCCTCTGCTGCGTCAAGCGCAGCCACGATGTCGGTATACATTTCAATCGTTTCAGGGAGCGTACATCCGGCCAAGTACTGGCGGTTTTCACGATGCTCATTCAGCTGCGCTACCTGTTCGGACGACCGGTCCCACAGGCGGACATTTACACCAGCACGTGAAAGGAGGAGCGCAAGCGCGGTTCCCCAGCTTCCTGCTCCAAGAACTGTAACCGTTTCCTGCATCGGCGTTTCTTAGTCCCAGCGGATGAGCGGGAGCTCAATCGGTGATTCGGCCCTTGCTTTGCTCGGATCTAAACGGAAACGTGCACCCGTCGGGCCAGCAAGAGGCCAAGCCACCTGCCCGGTCCAGCGGTGCCAGCCATTCCCAGACGAAACAAGCTCACCAGCATCCGAGCGAACCGCATCTGCGCCGAGGTTGCCATCCGATTCGAATCCGATAATCACGGAGACCGTAACATCATCAGGACCAATGGCGTTGCCAAGGTGGACATCCACGGATGCTTCCAGCTGTCCAATTTCGCGCTCAGCCAGGCAGCCATTTACCAATTTGATATCCGGCCACGCCGCACGCACACGATTCTTCCAATCAAGAAATGATCGGCCTTCTGCTCCATTATCAGCCACAAGCCTTAGGTAGCGCTTACCATTAGGTACGTAGGCACGCTCGGTGTATTCGCGAACCATCCGGTCGGTCGAAAAATACGGCCCGAGAACAGCGATGCTCTCGCGGACCATTTTCAGCCATGCCTCAGGAATGCCATCTGTGCCGCGGTCATAGAACATCGGGATGATGTCACACTCGAGAAGCGTATAAAGATCTTCTGCCTCACGGCGGTCTGCCAGCTCGTGTTCTTCTGGCATATCGCCAACACCAATCGAAAAGCCGAGGTCAGGGTGATATGCCTCTGCCCACCAGCCATCGAGAACCGAGCAGTGGAGGGCACCATTGATGACTGCTTTCATACCACTGGTACCAGATGCTTCCATCGGGCGACGGGGTGTATTCAGCCAAATATCAACGCCCTGCACAAGATAGCGTGCCATTTCGAGGTCGTAATCCTCAAGGAAGACGACTTTTCCGCGAACGCCTGGCTCCTGAGTGAAGCGGACTATCTCTTGGAGGATACGCTTGCCGTTGTCATCCTTTGGGTGGGACTTGCCAGCGAACACAACCTGCACCGGATTTGGCCCGGCGAGGAGGCGCTTGAGACGATCACGGTCTCGGAGCAGGAGATCACCACGTTTGTAGGTGGCAAAGCGGCGGGCAAACCCGATTGTAAGGACATCCGGGTCGAGGGCATGGCGGGCGGCTGCGATGTCATCCGCTTCGCGCCGCATCGCACGCTTCGTCAACCGTGACCTTGTCCAGTCGACGAGACGCCGTCGTGTGGCATTACGGACACGCCAAATTTCGCTGAGCTCAAGCCGGTGCAGCCCATCCGGATCGTTGAAAGCATCAACGGAATTCCACAGCGCCAGCATTTCCTCCGAGAGGAAGGTGCGGGTGTGAATACCATTGGTGACACTGGTGATTGGGATTTCATCCACGGGATGTTCCGGCCAACCGGGCCTTGCCATTTCCCGGGAGACTTCTCCGTGGAGCTTTGCGACGCCGTTGACAAATCCGGCATTTCGGATGGCGAAGACCGCCATATTGAAGCGCTCATCCGTTTCGCCAGGGTGATGTCCACGGCCACGTACATAATCAAGATCAAAGCCTGCCTGGCCTGCGGCATCTGCGAGATAGTGATCGAAGAGCGAGCGTGGAAAAACATCGAAGCCCGCGGGAACCGGCGTATGGGTTGTGAAGACATTTCCTGCCTTGGATATGGTGGCAGAGAGATCGGATGGCCACTGATGCTCCTGAACACCCTGGCGGATACGCTCGAGGGCTAGAAATGCGCTATGCCCTTCATTCATATGGCAGACCGTCGGGCGAAGACCAAGGACATCGAGGGCGCGCAGACCCCCAACGCCGAGAAGGAGCTCCTGCTGTATACGGGTTTCCTGATTGCCGCCGTAAAGATTTCCAGCAATCCACTTATCGGTCTCGTTGTTTTCCGGTACAAACGTATCTAGGAGCACAAGCTGCATACGGCCGACATCAGCAATCCAAACACGGCAACGCACACTGCGATATGGGAGAGTGACATCGATTATATGACCAGTGTCCCGCAGCGGCAGATCTTCCGGGTGCACGGGCGGGTAGTTTTCAACCTGCCAGCCATTATTGTCAATGCCCTGACGGAAGTAACCTTTTCGGTAAAGGAAGCCCACGGCGGTCAGGGGGATGCCGAGATCACTGGATGCTTTACAGTGATCCCCGGAGAGTACTCCCAGACCGCCGCTGTAGATTGGGAGACATTCAGCGATGCCAAATTCGGCTGAGAAGTATGCGATACGGTAGTCCGCAGGCATGTTTTGTGGTCTATGGGTATCCCACCAGGTTTCGGCAGAAAGATAGGCCTCAAGCTCTGAAGAAGCCGCGTCGAGTCGCTTCAGGAAGCCGGGATCGGATGCGAGTTCCTGCAAGCGGAATGCCGGTGTGGTCCGGAGGAGACGTACAGGGTTATGTCCGCTATTCTGCCATGCGATGTGTCCACCGATACGTTCCCAAACCGAGCGTACCGTCGGCGACCATGACCAAAAGAGGTTGTAGGCCAGCTTCGGGAGAGCACTAAGACGCTCTGGGAGGCGAAGCGGAATTTCGACGCGTGTGGTTACGGACAGCATGCATCAAGTATATCTGCCCGATGCATCCATCATGTGCAACGCAATAGGTCACCAGGCGAGACGATAGACGGCATGAAGTACAGCGAGCAGACATAAAAAACCACACTCGACCGAGTGTGGTTTTACCGTTGTGCGCACGTACGACTAATCGTCCCAGGGGCTTTTGGTATTCAACAGGATGACTGGCGAACCAAAAGCCATAAACCACCCTGTCATAATCCCAAGGCTCTCCTGCCACGAATGGCTGACAGCCCAGTCTGCACGGCTACAAAAGAAGCAGAGGCCAATACCAGCCAGCGTGCCGCACCACATTAGCAGTGCGCGCAACGGCCAAGGAATTCGTTCCAGCAATCCAATCATGACTTTCTCCGTTTATAGTAAACCTCCCGGACACCGGGTTTGTCAATTGTCAGACGCAGCGAATCTGCCATTTGACGGTGGGATTCAAACGCTATGACTATGGCGTGATGGTAACAACGACGGTCTTGACTGTAAGACCCGTCTTTGCCGAAAGTGTCACTGCAGTGCTCGCTGTCACTGCACTCGTCGGTATCGAAAAAGCTACCGTTTTGGTTCCTTCGGAGACGATGACGCTGAGCGGCGGCGAGACGCTGACATCGGAGCTCGATAACATCACGACGACCCCGCCGACAGGTGCTACACCTGAAATATTAACGCGCCCGGAGAGCGTTTTACCCCCTTGCAGGGTTGAGGTGGATGTCAGGTATGCCGTCACGACCGGTGCCAAGATCCGTGCGGTGCCGACCTTGCTGATGGCTCCCGTCGTCGCCGTGATACTTACATTGGTATCCGAAACCAGAGGGACCGTCGACACGGTGAAGGACACGTTTGTCGCTCCCGCTGGTACCACCACCGAAGCAGGAACGGCGGCGATACTTGGCAGTGCACTGAGGAGACTAACACTTGTGCCACCATCCGGTGCCTGACCTGTTAACGTCACTTTCCCCGTCATCGGGGCGCCACCTGGCGCACTCACCGGGCTAAACGTCACAGCAAGCATCGCCGCAGGTTTAATCGTTATCGTGAATGTCTTGAATGCTCCATTCAGACTTGCCTTCCATGGAACCACCGTATCCACCGCAACAACAGGAAGCGTTGCAGAAAATGTTGCCGTGTCAGAGCCGGCACCCACCGTCACGGTTGCAGGGGCGGTGACAGCAGGATGCCCAACCGTGATGCTGACAATACATCCACCAGCAGGAGCTTTTCCAGTAAGCTTAACGGACCCCGTCACGGTACTTCCGCCAACCGGAGTGCTGCTCGGGAAGCTTATTGTTGAAACGCGCGGAGCAAGTACGTTCAGCGTGCCGGTCACCGAGAGACTTCCGGTCGTGCCCGTCACCACTACATTCGTGTCAACAGCGGTCACAGTAGTCGTAGCAGAGAACAATACGGTTGTGGCATTGGCCGGCACCGTAACAGATGCGGGAACACTGACAAGCGGGTTTGCACTCATCAATGTCACCACCGTCCCACCTGCCGGAGCCGGAGACTGTAACGTAACCATCCCGGGTGTCGTCAACCCTCCCGTCACACTCGCCGGTGTAAATGTCACCGTCCGAATCACCGGAGCCGCGATCACAAGCGTGCCGGACTTGGTTACTCCATTAAGTGTTGCACGGATAGCAGCGCTGACATTTGCCGCAACCGCCTTCGTGGTTACCGTCACCGTTGCTTTTACCGCACCAGTAGAAATAGTCACATTCGCCGGGACAGTGGCATCCGGAATCGATGAGCTGAGGTCGATAACAACACCACCTGCAGGCGCCGGGGCCTCGATGGTGATGGTTGCAGTGGACGTTCTGCCACCGGCAACGGATGTCGGTGAAAGGGTTACAGACACCGGTGCGGGCCCGCGCACGGTCAGCGATGTCGTAACCGTAACGCCATTATTAGTCGCGCTGAGCGTTGCGACCGCAGTGGATTGGATAAGTGTCGTCGATACGCTAAAGGTTGCTTTCGATGCCCCGGCAGCAACTGTCACGCTAGCAGGAACCGATGCCGCAGCCAGATTGGATGACAATGTAACGACACGGCCACCATTCGGTGCAGGTCCGGACAGCGTCACAGTGCCTGTTGCTGATGCACCGCCAAGAACCGATGTCGGGGAGACCGAGACAGCAGATGCGACAGGTGCGATGACAGATAAGGTCACCGACTTGTTCACCGTGCCAAGGGTTGCGGTTAATGCGACATTTGTATCGGATGCAACTGCGGCTGTCACCGCATCCACATTGACACTCGTCGCACCCGCAGGAACAATGGCCTGTGGGGGAAGATTGACAATAGCAGTATTTGCACTCGAGAGCATCACCGTCGTTCCGCCAGCTGGCGCTGCGCCATCGAGCTGAACACGAACCGAAACCGTAGCACCTCCGGTGAGGACTGTCTTTGCTGGCACCAGTGATGTAAGCGTTGCCGCTTTGACCACTACAGCCGCTGTCTTTGAGACAGCACCTAGTGTGGCGGTTGCCGTCACGCTTGTGTCCGCAGCGACAACACCCGTGGTGATCAGCGTGTCACCGGATGTTGCGCCAGCGGCAATAGTGATGCTTGCTGGAACTGGAAGCGCTGTTGTATTCGTTGATGAGAGCGACACCGTTGTCCCGCCCTGAGGGGCAACCGAGCCAAGGCTGGCCGTCAGACGGACTTGCTTGCCACCAATGACATCTGCTGCACTCGCTACAAGCGTTGATAGTGCCGGCGGGTTCACGGTCAGCGTTGCGGTCTTACTGGATGCTCCAAGCGTTGCGGTGATGACCGGAGAGGCAACGCTTGCGACGGCAGTCGTGGAGACAGTGAATGTCGCCGATGTAGCACCTTGGGCAACCGTCACAGATGAAGGCACGGTTGCTGCCGGATTGTTTGATGCAAGTGCCACGACGCTGCCTCCAGCCGGCGCTGGCCCCGTCAGCGTCACGGTACCGGTGGATGAGACACCTCCGGCCACGCTCGTAGGGTTCAGTGCGACACTGCTTACACCAAGCGTTGTGCTTAGTCGGAAGCTGTCGATGTGTGTTCGCCACTGATTGTTAGTTGCAACTGTCATCCCGACAACCCAGAAAAGGCCATCATCGGATGGATCTGCATCGATGCCGAAGTAGTCTCCCCAGCGGTAGAGCGAGTAGTTATTGCCAGCACTTGTCGCGAGCGTAGATGGCGTTCCAACCGTTCCGGCGGCATCGGTAGATACGCGCCCAGCCACCATCACCGAACCGGCATTTGTGGAGCTCAGATGGCTGAACGTCAAGCCAATTTCACCCGCTCCATTACGCGTCACGATTCCGTAGGTGTAGTCTCGTGTGGGATCTGCAATATTTCCCGACTGAGTTACCGCTGGGTTTGTCCCGGATGTTGGCCAGCCATTCGTGGCGATGTCGTACCAGCGAACAGCAACCCGGCTGTTGACTCCGACGGCATGGGATGTAACAAGTTGTCCACCCCGCCAGACAGCGCCGA
>Ga0163212_1000274_pt1 | contig 22011 bp, 21 predicted proteins | sample Malawi_45m_30L_FD_113532 | JGI IMG/M metagenome (GOLD analysis project Ga0163212, IMG submission 113532) | Freshwater microbial communities from Lake Malawi, Central Region, Malawi to study Microbial Dark Matter (Phase II) - Malawi_45m_30L | ecosystem: Environmental > Aquatic > Freshwater > Lake...
AATATCTCCACCCCGCGCTTGAATTCATTCAGGCGCTTGCTGTCGTCAGTGAGGATCTCAGCAAACACGCTGAAGATCGCTGAGCAGTGCAGGGCTTGCTGTGCCAGTCGTGGCTCGGCGCTGACCCGCGCGGGAGATACCAAAATGGCTGCGAGACCGACCATCCATAGGGTGATCGCCGCAAACCGGGCGTATGTGCTATTAGTTGGGAAAGAGACTACCGTGCGCGCATTGCTGGACATTCGAGAATCCTCGGTGAAAATCGGCTCACGCAGATGGTAATCGAAGGCACGTCCCAGCCTCGAAGTACTGATCGGCTCACAACAGATAACTTCCCGCCAGCGTAAGCAGCTTTCCGCCAGTTCTGAGCTTGAAGCGTGCAACCCCTGCGCTGCGTATCGTGTTGACGCCGCCAAGATCAAGCTGCTGTATGCCAAGCACTTTGAGCTCTTCGATTGCTTTCCACAGAATCAGGTTATGCGCGTGCGCATCGCGCCCGGCATCAGTGGTCCATCCGATGTGATACGTGGCAGATGCGCCGTGCAGCAGGAACATCATTGCAGCAATACGCTCGCGACCCGCATCAGCGCGTAGGGTCAACAGGGTACTCGCAGCGCTTTTACGGGTGAGGGTATAGCGCTCGACAAATGCGGGCGGTAAGCCGTCAAGACCGCGCGCTTGGCGTTGCGCGATATCGGCCTCCAACAACCACCGAAACTGATCCAGCTGCGTACCAACGCGCTTTACTGAAAGACACGATGACTCGCTACTCGCCAGCTGATGACGCCAACGATGTTCGAGGTTGGCGCGTAAGTGCGCCATGCTTGATCTGAGGTCGAGCAGCACGGTCGACATACCGCTCACGACACGTCGCATCGGTGCGAGGCCGTTTGGCTCACCAGCGGCTTGCTCGGGGCTGACAAGCACGACTCGCACGCCCGATAGTGGCAAGGATTTTTTGAGTTGCTGATACACCTGCGATTGCACGTCGGGTAAGAGCGGCTGGCGCCAAATCGGTCCGCGTGAGCAGAGCGCCACTGATGCAACACGTCCAAAGCGTCGCACGATGAACTGCGCCTGTGCCACTGTCTCGCCATCGCGCGCGACGCGTGCTCTCAGCACGGGAACACCGAGTGTGAGCATCGCGCTACCGTAGGACCAGTCTTGTTGAAGTGCGCCGAGCGCGGCACTGTGTGCGGCGTCCCAATCAGCCATCTGATGGCCGCCCCAGTGCACCTGCCATAGATTAGAATCGTTGGTCATACCTGAGAGCCCAGCCAAGCATGCTCGAAAAATTGAAACGTCAACGTGATGAACAAACGGTGATGGGGCATCGACTCGAAGAGCCCCGCTTCACGTTGTGGGCGGCATTCTGGGCCTTGGTCTACGTTGGGCTGCCGATAGCGGTAGTGGGGTTGATCTTGGATGTGCTGATTCAATGGGTAACAGGGCAGTGCCTCGGACTGTGGTGCTATTTTTGAACGCCTCAGATCGTCTACTTACCGCATGCGTAGCGCCACCCACCTACGCCGCCCGGGTTTTGCGTTAACTTGTCGACCGGTCCGGGTGTATTCACTTGTCCAATCAGACTACCCGTTGCCATGCGCTCGGTGTACATCGAATACGAAATAATCTGCGAGGTTTCTTTCGTGCAGTTGTACTCTTTGATTAGCTTCATGGACAGCATGCCACGCGGGCCAGGCTCGCGATATGACTGAATTTCTATCACGCGTCGCAAGTCACCATTTTGCGAAATAGAAGAGCTCTCGGCGTAGACCACTGTGCCGCGAATGTTTTCAAAAACCTTGACCAACTCGGCGCGCGAAGCAGCGCAAACACAAAACAAAATGATGGCCAGGAGCAGATGTTTAGGTGTCATAGGGTCGCAAACGAAGTTACTAATTGTTTAATAAATGAGGTTTGCTTTATATTGCCATTGTTATACCGCAATTCAAAGCTAATTGGCGAATCATCTCGGAGAAAAAATGCTCAATATTAGTCATCGCGCACAGAGTCTTGGCACAGAAAACGCATTCATCGTGCTGGCCGAGGTCAACAAGTTACTGCGTGAAGGGCGCGACATTGTGTCGTTCTGTATTGGGCAACCGGATTTTCATACGCCGGTGCATGTACAAGATGCCGCAGTTAAAGCAATTCGTGAAGGAAAACACGGCTACACACCATCCGCCGGGATTGCCGAGTTGCGGCAGGCGGTTGCCAATGAAATTGCTCGCACCAGAGGTATCACAGTCACCGCTGATGACGTGGTGGTCGCGGCCGGTGCTAAACCTTTCATTGGCTACACCATTCTTTCGGTGACGGATTACGGGGCCGGTGACGAGGTGATCTACCCGGTACCGGGATTCCCGATTTACGAATCGCAGATCAAAGCCAATGGCGCGGTCGGCGTGCCGATTTTTTTACGCGAATCACGTGACTTCAGTCTTGATCCAAATGAATTAGCCGCGCTGATTACCCCTAAAACGCGGCTATTGATTTTGAATTCGCCGCAAAATCCTACCGGCGGTATCATTCCCAAAAAAGATATGGCCGCCATCGCCGAGGTATTACGTGCGCATCCGCAGGTGTGGGTATATGCCGACGAGATTTACGGCCGACTGATTTACGACGGTGAGTTTCACTCGATTGCTTCCGAGCCCGGCATGCAAGAGCGCACCATCATCGCGGATGGCCTCTCAAAAACCTATGCCATGACGGGCTGGCGCCTCGGCTATATGGCCAACAAAAAACTCGCGCCATTCTTCACCACCTGGATCACAAACACCGAGTCGTGTGCCTCGCAAATTACCCAGTGGGCCGGGGTACAAGCCTTGCTCGGACCACAAGATGACGCTGATCGTATGCGGGACATTTTCCAGCAGCGACGCGATTTGGTGGTCAGCCTGTTGAATGATATTCCGGGTGTAACGTGTCAATCACCCGGCGGCGCTTTCTACGCGTGGCCGAATGTGACCGAGGCCTGTCATATCACTGGTTGTCGTGATTCAGAAGAGTTTCGTCAGCGTTTATTAAATGAGGCCGGTGTCGCGGTGCTGGCTGATATTCACTTTGGCCCACGCGCCGCAGGTGAAGGGCAACATATTCGCCTGAGTTACGCCGCCTCGGATCAAGCGATTCGTGATGGCGTTGGGCGGATTCATGCATTCGTCAAACAACACGCGCGCTAAGCAAGCATGCAAGCTATTCAAATAAAACAGTAGCCCGGGAATTGTCATGGCTGAACAAGCGAATAAGGTAGCGCTGATTACTGGCGCAGGTGCCGGGATAGGCAAAGCAACGGCGCGGGTGTTTTTGCAGGCGGGTTACCGATTGGTGCTGACCGGGCGACAGCTCGATAAACTCGATCAGGCGATTGCCGATATCGGCGGCACTCAAGAGAACACACTCGCGCAGCGTTGCGATGTGGGTGACCCTGATAGCGTGAAACAATTATTCGCAGCGACGCAAAGTAAATTCGGTCGGCTTGATGTGCTGTTTAATAACGCAGGTGTCAGCGCGCCGGCAGTGCCCATCGAATCATTAAGCTACGAGCAGTGGAAAGCGGTGGTAGACGCCAACCTAACTGGCGCATTTCTGTGCTCGCAAGAAGCGATTCGCATGATGAAGTCGCAAAACCCGCAGGGTGGACGCATCATCAATAACGGCTCCATCTCGGCGCACACCCCGCGACCAATGTCAGCACCGTACACCGCCACCAAGCACGCGATCACCGGGCTCACCAAGTCGATTGCCCTCGACGGTCGCGCCTATCGCATCGCCTGCAGCCAGATCGATATCGGCAACGCAGCGACCGAAATGACCGAGCGTATGGCGGCGGGCATTCTGCAGGCTGATGGCAGCACCAAAGTCGAGCCACGCATGGACGTCAACCATGTGGCTGATGCGGTGCTGCAGATTGCGCAGTTGCCGCTCGAGAGCAATGTGCTGTTTATGACCATGATGGCCACTACTATGCCCTACGTCGGCCGCGGCTGAACGCCCCATAACAAAATGTCGCTGGCGCTATCAACAGGCCGATTTTTGAGATAAATCAGGGGTTTGGCGGGATTTGATCGGCCAATCTGATTGTCGAAAAAATAATAAAAATAAGATTGGTGCGGCGCAAGAATTATTGCTTGACAGGGTTATTTCGCGCAGGCAAACTTCGCCTTGGTGCGTTGCACAATATCCGTACCACCATAACTCAACCGGAGAGCAAAACCATGAATATCGCTACCGATCAGCTGTCGAAAGCCACCAAAACGCAAGCCGAAGCGCAGATTCACACGATGTCGGCAATCGCCGAAAAAACGATGCACGCTGTAGCCGAGCTGGCCGAGCTGAATGCCGCAACGATGAAGGCATCACTCGAAGATTCGTCGGCTATCGCACAAGAAATTCTCGCCGCTAAAGATCCGCAATCCGCGCTGGTGATCGTGCAGTCGCAGGCACAACCAGCTGCAGAGAAGGCAGCTTCGTATGCCCGCCACCTAACTGCTATCGCTACCAAAGCGCAGGCTGAGCTGGGCAAGGTTGCGCAAGAGCGTATGGCCGAAACTACCGCTCACATTCATTCGCTGGTAAACGACCTGAGCAAAACCGCACCTGCCGGCACCGAGCAATTTGTTGATTTGTTCAAGTCGAATTTTGCAAACGCTAATGCAATGTATGAGCAGTTCGCAAAAGCCGGTCAGACCGCGTACGATCACTTCCAGTCACAGCTGAGCGACATGGGCAGCCACTTCGGTGTTCCTGCCAAGCCAGCTAAGTCGAAGAAGGCCGCTGCTGCTGCCTGATCAGTTTCAGCGCAAGTAAGGAGGGCTGCTTCGGCAGCCTTTCTTGTTTCTACCGATCGGTTTGAAGCGTGGTACCGAGCTTGCAGTCATGATGACCAAAATAGGCCATTGCTCAGCTGCCGACTAGAACAACGGTAACTGTGACTCTTGCAGCAGGTGATCGGTGACGAATCGCAGCAGCAGCTGATGGTGGGCGCCGTTATGCCATTGCGGCTTCATGTACTTTTTCCAGTACCAGCTCTGCTCGCTCTCCGGGTGGCAGCCGAGTAATCCCACCGGGCCCTGCACAATCGCCATCGGGTCGCCGTTGGCGTAGGTAGCCACTTCTTCGAACTCGCCACCGATGAATGTTGGGCCATCGTAGAAATACATACGCTCCGGCTCGCCCATCCAGCTGACTTGCGTGGTGGTGCTGTACGAGGATTTAATCTCGGCGTTGCGTCGCTTGATGTACTGCTTGACGCGAGTGTCGGTGAGGATATCGAAGTAATACGCATCAGCCCAGTACGCGCCCATGCAAATGCCGAGGTATTTGCCACCGCGACGCAAGAACTTGCGCACTTCGCGCAGGTTGGATTTCATTAAGCCGCTGAAGGTGCTGGCGTCGCCGTAACCGCCGGGGAATACCACCATTTCTACGTCATCAAAAAATCCCTCTTGCACCGAGTGCCGGGTAAAAATGCGCAGGTTATAGACGGGTGACAAGGCCTGAATAACCCCGTTCACAGACTCGATCGAGCAGATCGGATGGTGCAGAAAGATGGCGATATTTTTTTTCACAGCGTAGACATCCTGCTCCATGCATTCCGCCGCCCGTGGGGCTTTTTGAAAGGGGTGGCGAAGTGTTGATGTATAGCACACCTGAGCCAAATCGACACCTGTGGTTGGGGCCATTGCGGGGCCGTCGTGCCCCACTCGGCTATGATGCGTGGGCATAGCGTCGTGCCGTCACCCCATCATGGTGCATGGTGCTGGTGCGATACCGGTAGACGCTAACCGCTGACGCTCAACACAACCAAACTAAAGGTAGATGATCGCGCTTCTCGAGGCCCATCGCGCTGGGCTGTTGTCTCGCTCTCATTGGGTGCGGAATATCGTCGCCGGCTTGGTGGTTGGCGTGGTCGCTCTACCGCTCGCGATGGCGTTTGCGATCGCGTCGGGTGCCCGACCCGAGCAGGGTATTTACACCGCGATTATTGGCGGGGGCCTGATCTCGATCCTGGGTGGAAGCCGGCTGCAAGTCGCCGGGCCGACAGGTGCCTTTATCGTTGTTCTTGCCGGCGTCACAGCGAAGTACGGCGTGAGCGGCTTGCAGCTTGCGACCTTGATGGCTGGCGTGATTCTGCTGTTGATGGGTATCACGCGCATGGGAGGTGCGATCAAGTTCATTCCGGCTCCGGTGGTGGTTGGGTTCACTGCCGGTATCGGCGTGATTATTTTTTCGGGCAGTGGAGCGCTTTTCTGGGGTTGCCGCAAGCCGAGGGCGCGCACTTTCATCAAAAGCTCTGGCACCAACTCCGAGCGCTGCCAGACACGCACCTGCCTACGCTCTGTTTGTCCGTGCTGAGCTTGGTGCTGGTCTGGTTTGCGCCCAAGCTGCGATGGCTGACGCGGGTACCGGGGCCATTGACCGCGATGCTCGTGCTCACCACGCTTCAAGCGTGGCTGCACTTACCCGGTGTGGCCACCATCGGCTCGACCTTTGGCGGTATTCCGACCGGCCTGCCAACATTCGTGCTGCCCGAGTTGTCTGTCCCGCAGATGATCCCGCTGGTTGGTCCTGCGTTCACCATCGCCCTGCTGGGTGCGATCGAGGCCTTGCTGTCGGCGGTGGTGGCTGATGGTATGGCGGGTACGCAGCACGACTCGAACCAGGAACTGATCGGGCAGGGCATTGCCAACGTGGTGGCGCCGCTGTTCGGTGGCTTTGCCGCAACCGGGGCGATCGCGCGCACTGCCACCAATATTCGAAACGGCGCCAATAGCCCGTTGGCTGGCGTTGTGCACGCGCTGACCCTGGTGGCGGTGCTGCTGTTCATGGCGCCGCTGGCGGCAGATGTGCCGCTGGCGGTGCTGGCGGCGATCTTGTTCGTGGTGGCTTGGAACATGTCGGAGGCGGGGCACTTTGTCCGTTTGCTGAAAGTGGCGCCGCGCACTGAAAAAATGGTTCTGATGGTGACTTTCTTGCTGACCGTATTCGCCGATTTGGTTGTGGCTGTGGGCGCCGGCGTTGTGCTGGCTGCTGTTATGGCGCCCGGTCGCATGGCGTGGCTTGCCAAACCCGGTGCGGTGGCGAAAAAATTTTCCAAAAAGTAATTCCCCTAAGGAAATTCTTCCTATAATCGTGGGGATATTTTCTTGTGATTTCAACGGTGTACCGAGCAACCAGCAGAGTCGATTACTTGCTTGGACTCGATGGCGTGCGCGCCATCGCGGTCCTGGCGGTGTTGCTATACCACCTTGATCTGCCTGGATTTTTCAGCGCCGGATTCCTTGGCGTTGATCTGTTTTTTGTTCTCTCCGGTTTCCTGATCACCTCTCAGCTGCTGCGCGAACACGAGCGAGATCAGGCGATTTCGCTGCGAGATTTTTACCTGCGCCGCGCGCGCCGGCTGCTGCCGGCGGTGGTGGCGCTGCTACTGCTGTGCGTGTTGCTGGTGGAGTGCTTTGCCCCGGACGCGATTCACCGCACCCGCGTCGACACGCTGCCCGCTTTGTTGTATGCCTCGAACTGGTGGCAGATTTTTTCTGAGCAGTCTTACTTCGAGATCAGCGGACGGGCGCCGTTGCTGCAGCATCTGTGGTCGCTGGCGATCGAAGAGCAGTTTTACATTGTCTGGCCGCTGGCACTGATTGCGATTTTGCGTGCCGGGCAGCGCTATCGTTTGCACTGGGTGGCGCTGGCGCTCATGCTGCTTTCCGGCGGCTGGATGATCCTGCTCTCGATACAGCGCGGCTTCCCGGAAGCGGTCGATCCGAGTCGTGCCTACTTAGGCACCGACACCCATGCATTCGGCTTGTTTGCTGGTGCGGCGCTAGCCGCCTTGTGGGACCCGCGCGCGCGCCGCATTGCGCAGACCAACGCCGCGGCCGCGACCACATCGCCATGGGGCCAGGCGCCGGCCACGCGCATTGACTGGTTGGGTATGACGGCGTTGGCGCTGCTGATGGCCACCATGTTGATGAGCGGCGAGAGCAGCGTCTGGTTGTATCGTGGCGGTTTTATCTGCTTTGCATTACTGACGGTGGTACTGCTGTTCGCCGCGACGCAGTCGGCTGGCTCGCTGCCGCGATGGCTCAGCCAGCCGCCGTTGGTATGGCTAGGCAAGCGTTCTTATGCGCTGTACCTGTGGCACTGGCCGATTTATGTCTTGCTGCGGCCCGAGTTCGAATTACCCGATCACCCGCTGCTGCAGTCCGCCGTGCGTTTAGTGCTGACCGGTATCGCAGCTGAGTTGTCCTACCGCTATGTCGAGCAACCCATTCGTAGCGGCGCGCTGTTCGAATGGATCACGCAGCGAAGGCACGCCTACCTTGCCTATGCCTCGACCGGCTCTGCGCTGCTGGCGGCTGCGCTGTTCGTGGTGCTGCTGCGTCCGGCACCGCCGCCGGTGATGGGTATCGAGCCGGTGGCGCTCGAGCATGATCAAGTCGGCGAGCGATCGATGGATCAGCCGGTTGTGGTGCGTCCCTACCGCACCTTGCGCGCCGCCTGCGGGCGCTCGGTGTCTGGCGCCAGTGATACCTTGCCGCCACCACGGCTAACGGTGATCGGTGACTCGGTACTGCTGGGCGCATCGGAGCACCTGCTGCGTCGGATTGATGGCGTCGAGATTGATGTCGCCGTCGGCCGCCAAATCCGCGGTGGCTTGGTGCGCGTGCTTGACCTGAAGTCGCGCAAGATGCTGGCCGATACCGTGGTGATCCATCTCGGCACCAACGGCTTTTTAGGTGAGCGTTCGCTGCGTGACGTGCTGTCGCATCTGCGTGATCGCCGAGTCATCCTGATTAACGTCAAAGCGCCGCGTCGCTGGGAGGGCCCCAACAATGCGGTGCTGGCGCAGATCAGTGGTGAGTACAGCAACGTCAAGGTAATTGACTGGAACGCCATCAGCCGCCGCCGCAATGATTACTTCGCTGCTGATCGCGTGCACCTGTCCAGCAAAGGCATACAAACGCTGAGCGCGGAGATCGTGCGCGCCTCGGGCGTGCGGAGTGCAAAGGCCGGACACGCCTTGCGCGTCATTCCCTGCACTGACTGAGATGTGCCATCACCTGAACGGGCGCCTGCTAATGGCGTTCAGTATCCTGCTGCTATCGCTGCCTGCCGGCAGCAGCCATGCGCAAACCGCTAATAGGCATATCAGCCTCGACAACGGCAAGCGCGCCACTGAGCTGCGCTGCCCCGCCAAAGCCCCGGCTGGACAGCGCCGCGTCGCGCCCGCCGAGGCGCTTGAGCCACCCGATGCAGAAGAGTTGGACCAAATCGGTGCCTTGCTCGACACCATGCGACGACACTCGCCCCGGCTTGATGAGCCGGGCCTGATTCCGCGCCGCATCGCCATCTGGGGAGACAGTCACCTTGCGGCGGGTTCTTTCAGCGCTGAATTGCGTCGTGTTCTGGGAGCACAAGGCAGCGTGCCGCGCCCGTCGTACCTACCGCTGACCATGGGCCGCGCGGGCGTCAACCTGCCGCTGCGTGGATTTTGTATGGATGGCTGGAAGTCCGAGCTTGCCTACAGCAGCCGCACCGAGCGCTTAGCCACCGGTATCGGCATGAACGCGCTGCAGGGTGAGCCCGGTGCGTATCTTTGGCTAGATTTGCGCAATGCTGCGGGTGATGCCGAGATCGAAAGCGTCGACCTGTTCTTCAACGCGAGTTCAGCAGCAAGCGCGGTAGTCAGTGCCGATGGCGGGCCCGAGGCGCGCGTGGTGCTGGATGCCGACAACGCCTTTGGTCGGGTCAGAATCAGTGGAAACGCCGGCTCGGTCTCGGTGCTGAAGTTGCGCGCCCAATCAGCGCTCACGCTGCACGCGGTCAAACTCAACTACCGCGAGCCGCCGGTAGCTGTGCTCGATACCTTTGCCATACCGGGTGCCACCATGCGCGCCTGGCAGCAACTCGATGCGGTTTTCTTCGCTCGCTACTTTGATCAGTCGAGCTACGACATGGTGATGCTGGAGTTCGGTACCAACGAGGGTAATGCGCGTCCATTCGACGCTCAAGCCTACGCGCAGATGCTGGACGCCGGCTTGCGCCAGTTTCGGCTGGTGTTTCCGACCGCGCGCTGCGTGCTGATTGCCCCGGGCGACCGAGGCACCTTGCTGCCTAAGTCTCGCAAAAAAGGCGCACGAGCCGGCGCTGCTGATTCGAGTGGTTTGTCGGCCAACCTGCTGAGGTTTTCTGCCATCCACGAAAAAATTTTTCAGTTACAGCAGCAAGCCGGCTCACGCCACGGGTGTTTGGCGTGGAGTATGCAAAACGCGATGGGCGGTCCGGGCTCGGCTTACCGCTGGATGCTGGCCGATCCGCCACTGATGGCGCGGGACCTGATCCACTTCACTCCGCCGGGCTACCAGCGCTTGGCGCAGGAACTGGCCGACGCGCTTGGCTGGAAATCCGGGCTGCCGCCGCTGCCCGGCGCTCCGTCATCCGAAGCCCGCTGATGCTGTGCCAACCGCGATCGCCCCGCAATTCACCTGAAATCCAGCGCCGATCGGGGGAGGGCGGCAAAAAATTGCCGGATTGGCTATTCAGAAAGCTGGCCTGCTGACGATCAAACCTTGACGTTGGTTATTAAACTCACCTACACTGCGCAGCCCAGCCTTGGCAATAATAACCATTTGAAAACAGGCCGGTAACCCCCGAACTTGATCATGTTTCGTCGAACTCCACTCGCGTTGCTGTGCGCTGCGCTTTTTGCGTCTTCCGCATCCGCACTGGCCGCTACGCCGGCCGATACCGCGCTCGCCGTTGACGCTGAGGCGCGTGCCGATGCGCGTGTGGCCGCCATGCCGGTGCTGGGTATCAACGACGAAGACTTCCCGATCGAGCCCGCTGCCATGGCCGACGGCGACTTGTGGGAGCGCATCCGCAAGGGGTTCAGCATTCCCGATCTCAGCAGCGCGCTGGTGTCCAACCATACCCAAACCTATGCCGCACACCCGGAGGCGTTTGAGCGTCTCGGCCAGCGCGCCTCGCGGTATCTGTTTTACGTTGTGCAGGAACTGGAAAAGCGCGGCATGCCGACCGAGCTCGCTTTATTGCCGGTGATTGAGTCAGGCTTCAACCCTAACGCCTACTCCCGCGCAAAGGCTGCCGGCATGTGGCAGTTCATTCCGAGCACGGGCCTGCGCTACAACCTCAAGCAAAACGCATTTCGCGACGAGCGTCGTGACGTGGTAGCGTCCACCAATGCCGCGTTGAACTACCTGGAGCAGTTGCATGCGATGTTCGGCGACTGGCAGGTGGCGCTGGCAGCCTATAACTGGGGCGAGGGCTCGGTTCGCAAAGCAATCGCGCGTGCGCGCGCTGCGGGCAAAGGGTCTGACTACAACAGCCTGTCGCCCTACATGCCGGCAGAAACCCGCAACTACTACCCCAAGCTGCAGGCAGTGAAAAACATCGTTGCACTGCCGTCGCGCTATCAGATGCGTTTACCCGTGATCGAAGATCAGCCTTACTTCACCTCGGTTAAAAAAACGCGCGATATTGATATCAAGCTGGCCGCCGAGCTGGCAGAGATGCCGCTGGAAGAGTTCAAGGCGCTCAATCCTCAGTTCAACCGGCCAGTCATTACCGGCAGCGCCGACACACAAATTCTGCTGCCGCAATTCAACGCTGAGCGTTTTAAGGAAAACCTGGCCAACTGGACACGCACCTTGTCGAGCTGGACGTCGCTGCGCATCTCTACCGCGCGTGAACGTATCGAGACTATCGCAGCGCGCTTCAAAACCACCCCGCAAGTGATTCGCGATGCCAACGCGATCCCGGCCAACATGCAGCCGACAGCGGGGTCAACGCTAATCGTACCTAAAACCAGTATTGAGGCAGCCGAAATCGGCGCCGAGATTACCGACAATGCAGTACTCGGTTTAGTCCCGGAGGGCGGCGCCCGTCGCAGCGCACGCAGCATCAACCGCGAAACCCGCAGCAAGCCCGCAGCACGTACCCACCGCAGCGCTCGCTAGTTCTCCATCAGTGTCAGCTACTTGATCGTGTTCAGCGTTGGTTCATGCTGAACTGATCGCATCCACCTCAGCATCGCCGCAAAAATATCATCGCGGTTGGTCTCGTTGAAGTTTTCGTGGAAATTTCGCGGAAATTCGTGCAGCTCGAGCAGCCGCGCAGGAATGGTTCGCAACATCGCAAGACTCACCGACGCATCCGCCAGCCGGTCATCGCCGGCAACGACCGCACACACCGGCAAACGCCAAGCATGCATATCATTATGTAGTGCGGCTTGGGCATCGAGCAAGCAACGACCGAAACGCATACTGGCAAAGCTGCCCCGACGCTGCAGCAATGAATCCGCTACATGACGCTCGGTGATCTCACGATCATGCGTCAGCCACGGCGTTAAATCCTCCATCGGCACTTTTGCCGTAGGTATTAATTTCGACAGCCACCGTGACAGCGGGATCATCCATTCCGGTACGGGGATCGCATTTGCGTAGTAGGGCGATGACAGTACGACACCGGACACTGCATGCTGCAAAAGTTTGTTGGTGAGAACGAGATGGCTTGCGATCAGCGCACCCATGGAATGACCAACGATAAACAAAGGTACTTGTGGATACTTCGCACGCAACCAATCCAGCATTCGCACGACATCTTCGATAAATACATCAAAGCTAGGAATATCGATCAGCTTGTTGCGACCGTGCCCGTAGAGATCAAAGCTGATGGTGGTGACACCGTGTTCTCTGAAATAACACCCAACCGTTTCATAATCACCAGCGTGTGACATACCGCCATGAATACCCAGTAGCACGACATCGGTCGTCGCTGCTTGCCAAAGTCGCACCGTTCGATCGCCGTCAGGTACCGTCAGCTGGAACACTTGATCTTCCTGGTAGCTATGCGCACTCATTTTGCTAACACCTTTATTTTGTTGTTCGAGTAGGATGATTGGCGTAACGGGGTTACTGCGACTCCATTAAAATGCAACGATGGCTGCACCGTTCAGCGATCATAGCGCGAACCTGCGCAGTAGCCCGGATCGCGTCACCCGTGACGCGATATACCTAAAACAATAATTTTTTGAATGGAGACCCCTCATGTCACAGCACTGGAAATTCGAAACCCAAGCCGTGCACGCCGGCTATACGCCCGATCCTACGACCAAAGCGATGGCTGTGCCGATTTACCAAACGGTCGCCTACGCCTTCGATAATGCACAACATGGTGCTGATTTGTTCGACCTCAAAGTGGCCGGTAATATCTACACCCGCATCATGAACCCGACTCAAAACGTGCTCGAGACACGTGTCGCTGCGCTCGAGGGAGGCATTGCGGGCCTCGCACTGGCCTCCGGTCAGGCAGCCATCACCTATGCGATTCAAACCATCACCGAGGCGGGTGACAACATCGTTTCCGCCAGCGCACTGTACGGCGGAACCTATAATTTGTTCGCACACACCATGCCGCAGTTTGGCATCGAGGTGCGTTTTGCAGATGCACGCGATCCGCAGTCGTTCGCAAAACTGATTGATAGCAAAACAAAAGCGGTTTATGTTGAGACCATTGGTAATCCACTCGGTAATGTCACTGATATTGCCGCCATCGCTAAAGTAGCGCATGAAGCCGGTGTCCCTTTAATCGTCGATAACACTGTCCCCAGCCCCTATCTGTGCCGACCCATTGAGCATGGTGCAGATATCGTCGTGCACTCGCTTACCAAGTACATCGGCGGTCAGGGCAATAGTATCGGTGGCATGATTATCGACTCCGGCAAATTCCCATGGGCCGAGCACAAAGCGCGTTTCAAGCGGCTGAACGAACCCGATGTCAGCTACCACGGCGTGGTGTATACCGAGGCGCTAGGCCCGGCGGCCTTCATTGGCCGTGCGCGTGTTGTACCGCTAAGGAACACGGGTGCCGCCATCTCGCCCATGAACGCCTGGCTGATTCTGCAAGGCCTCGAGACCTTACCCCTGCGTATGGACCGCATCTGCGACAACACCCTCGCAGTTGCAAGATTCCTGCAAAGCCATCCGAAAGTCGAGTGGGTGGATTACGCTGGCCTGCCAGGGCATGTCGACCATGAAGTCGCCAACCGCATGATGAACGGCAAGGCGTCCGGTCTGTTGACCTTCGGCGTCAAAGGTGGTCGCGCAGCAGGCGAACGCTTCCTCGATGCGCTCGAGTTGTATACACGACTCGTGAATATCGGCGATACCAAATCGCTAGCAACCCATCCGGCATCGACAACCCATCGTCAGCTATCGCCAGAAGAGTTGGCCAAAGCCGGCGTGAAAGAAGAGACCGTGCGCTTGTGTATGGGTATTGAGCATATTGATGATCTAATCGCCGACCTCACCCAAGCTCTGGCGAAAGCCTAAAAAAAACCGTCGCTAGCGTTGTTGCAGGCGTCTCGTCGTACGTCATGTACTGTCTTCGACGCCTGCGCCTAGCTAGAGACGGTTTTTTACCGTGTAGATTTGTAAGAGCATCTTGTCGTGCGTCATGACCTATCTTCGACGCCTGCGCCTAGCTAGCGCGATTACAAAAATTTATTTTTCACCAGCGATGGTGATGTTAATTGTTTTGCGCATTTTTTCGCCATAAGAGCGATGGCTGCTATCAGCGAACTGTAGCGTGAGTTTGTACTTGCCCGGTTGAAGGAACATCAGGCTTTCGGTTTGGCCTTTGTCATAGTGTTTGTGCTGGTTATCATTCGGAATGACGTAGCCGGGTTCTATATCGTGCGCATCGATCAACACATGAAAATGTCCAACACCTTCGCGTTTATCACTTGAAGGTGCCAGCGGCATACCGTCAACCTTGAACTTGAGCATGAAAGTCGTTGGCAGGGTGTCGCCGTCACGCGGCTCGACAAAGTCAACAGATTGCGCGTTGGTATAGGCAGTCAGTAGCGAAAGAACCATACCTATAGCGAGGTGTTGAAGCCGCTTCATGTTTCAGCCTTTGCTTGTGTGAGAAAAAAGATTGGTATACAGACGAGCCTGCCGCGCTGCATTTGATATGAGTCGTGGACTACGCTGTTGCTTGCGCTGAAACCATACTGGTGGGCCGGCGGCACTACGACGTTTTTTTTGTTGAAATTCGCGCTGCTTGCGGCTGAGTGCGCTATCCGATAGCGGCGCATCCGGGTCACGAACATAACCAAATGATCGGTTTGCCGCAGCGATCTCTTGGCTGTAATCTCGTTCGGCCTCTGCCATATCGTCGGCCACTGAACGAAAGGTCTCCACCGTCTCAGCTACTTCATCGAGCTTGGCCGCATCGCTCACTTCCTTGGCCTGCTGCGCCATCTGTTCTTTCAGCTTATCTGCCTGCATCTGCAGATTCACTTCGGTTTTGAGCGCGGAGAGATATCCCTGCAATTTGCCGTACAAGCGACCGGTGACGCGTGCCACAGTCGGCAAACGCTCGGGACCAATCACAACGAGCGCTACGCCACCAATCAGCGCGAGTTTCGTTAATCCCAGATCAATCAAACTTAGCTCCGTTTGCCGCAAACAATATCCAGTAGCTCGCTATTGCGTGTGCCATCGACGACCGGACGCCATTCATCTTCGCGGTCGCCGCTGCTGACCTTGTTGCCCTTGAGGTAGGGCTCAGAAAAAAACTCACCAGCCAGGTTACGAAACTTGCGAGCCTCGCATTTGTACTCTTTGTGCGAGCGATTGGACAGCACACCATTCAGCGGAAAGCTATAGCTTAACATCTCCCATACCGAGACCGTATTACCACTAGCATCGATCGATTTGTCGTCGTAATAAAACTCAGCTTTACCATTGTCACCATACAGAACCCAGTCGGCATGCGCAATACTGGAAACCAGCATTAATCCCATCAATAATTTTTTCATGGGTGTGGTTCCTCCGTGTCAGTGGGTTGCGTGGGTGCCGCCCACACCCGGTACAAATAAATACTCGGAAAAATCAGTGCAAACACATAAGCACCGATGGTTAGCCACCATCCGTCCAACCCGATTCGTGGGCCCAGCAGATGACGAAACAGCAAATACAAAACAAACGCGAGCGAGAAATAAATAACCTTTTGTCGCGACTTCAGCGTCATGGATTAATTACTACAGTGAGTTAACGAAAGCGATCAAGTCTTCACGTTCTTGTTTGGATAAACCTGCAAACAGATCGCGTGAAGCTTGTGCCTCACCGCCGTGCCACAAAATCGCCTCCAGCACATTACGAGCGCGGCCATCATGCAGCAAGTTGGTGCTGCCATTCACCTGCGCCGACAAACCGATACCCCATAGGGGGGCAGTGCGCCAGTCGCGTGGCCCCGCCTTGAAATCGGGACGGCCATCAGCCAACCCTGGGCCCATATCGTGCAGCAGCAAGTCGGTATAGGCGCGGAAAGTTTTTTTGGAGATCTGCGGCAGGGCAGGGAATTCGCCGGTTTTCAGTTCGGGAATATGGCACTGCGCGCAGCGCGATTGAACGAACAGTTGGCCACCACGAATAATCTGCGGATTATCTTGATTGCGCGGCGCAGGAGCATCAAGGGCCAACTGCCAGAAGTGCAGCTGATCCCATGAGTAGTCCAGTAGTTCGGGCTTGTTACCCGGCGGCATAGCACGGCACAGGGTTTGTACCGGTGGGCAGTTCTCTTCAATATAGAGTGATGACGTTACGCCCATGTCTCCATGAAACGCTGCCGCGATCTGTTGCTTGACCGTGGGCTGATTGGCTTTCCAGCCAAAGCGACCGAGTGCCGTGCGCTTGTTGATGTCATCGCGCACATAATTCGGACGGCCATTTAATCCAAGCGACTGCTGCATTTTGGCCAGCGCTAGGATATCTTCCTCGGTAACCGCCTCTAAATAGCCCGCACCAAATACCACTTGCGTATTCCGTAGCGAGGTCATGACATTAGCATCGATGGGTCCGAAATTCGGTTTCTCAAGCCGAACCGATGGCTTTCTCAGCTCGACCACCGTGCCGTCTGCCAGCGTCGCCGGCAACGGAACCCAGTCGATATACAACTCGGCTTCACCCGGTTTCAGGTTTTCTTTCAAACCTACGTTTACACCGAACACTTGCAGCTGTTCGCCATAATTAGGGTGCGGGAGCGGGCCCCCATCAGGGCCTTCACCGGGTAACGATAGTCTCAACAACTGCTGGAATGCGATCGCGCCAGGCTCATCAAAAGTGCGCCCGCGCCCGCCCTGTATGTGGCAACCGATGCAAGAATTTGCCAGGAAAGTAGGACCAAGGCCCCACTCACCGCCGAGCAGTGGAAACACCACCCAAGGCGCTTTGAATTGTTTTTCGCCATCTCGGAATTTTCGTTGCTCGTCGTGCGACAGGCCAGGCACCGGCTGCATGTAGGCCTCATTGGGCGACACTGGCTTCGGCGTTGAGCGCGTCACCTGCGATTGCGACGCTGCGGGTAGCAGCAACGCCAGCAGCGCACAAAAGCCCGCTAAAGATAATGCCCACAATGCCGGTTCGTGACGCAAGGATGGGTTATATGGGGCTGAAGTAAGGTCAGTGTGATTTCTCACGGCGTGAAAAGGGATTCTCTTGACGATCAGGGATAAATTATTTTCCGCATTATCTTTAGTCATCACAAAAAGCTTATCAGAACATCGGCATAAAAAAACCGGCAGCTCGCGCTACCGGTCAATGATTCAGATTTTAAGGAAGATCGACCATCAACCAACAATAAATCCGGCGCTTAAACCCGCTTACCCTTTGAAGATTACCATCAGCACTTCTGTTCCATCTTGCACGACTTGTAAGCCTCGTCTTTGTCCACCACACCGTCACAGGCTTCCTTGACATTCAGCTTCGCATTACGACAAGCAGTGCCGATTGCAACCATTGAGTCACTTGCAGAATTGCTCTTATCGCAAAAGTATGCCTGCTGCTTTTTTGCGTCTGCGCACGTACCAACACGAGTTTTTTTCACGTCTTGATCATCGGCCAATGCGATCACCCCAACTACCAGCATTGTCAGCCCTAGCACTACCGCGCTTGTTATTGATTTCATTGTTCAATCCTCCCATTCTCAATCGATAACGCTGCTTCTGCGTGTATGCCGGCGAGCCGGCATACATGCAATTTGCCGCGTTAGCCGATCTCAAACTCCCGACCCTCTTTGGCTATGTAGCCGTACGCGGCGTTGCTACGCGAGCCACCCATGGCAAGATACTCGGCCTTCATCTTCGCGATCATGTCGTTATCGAACGGGGTGGTCATCGCGTCGGCTGCCATCTTCTGTGCATCAAGACGGTACACCTTGGCCGAGTTGAGGCCAAAGATCTTGTTCTTGACGGTGCCGCGGCCATCGCCAAGTTGGATCTTCCAGCCCTGGCTCTTCATGATGTCATCTGGGATCTCGAGGCGACGCAGTGCCTCGATCTGCCACTGTGGCGAGCCGTACCAGACCGAGTCGGTACCCCACACCACACGATCCGGACCCATTAGGTTAACAAGCTGACCGACGAAGGCGGCGCAGAAGCGGGGGTTGGTGACTGCTGTGGAGGCAAACGATGTACCCAGTTCGGCGTAGACGTTGTTGACGCCGAACTTTTGGGGGATACGGGCCAAGTCGGTCGCCCACTGAATGTAGCCACTCTTCTCAAATTCCGCCATTTCCAAATCGGGGGGGTCTGCCAGCCATGGACGGAGCGCTGCGTGGTAAACAACAAACTTCATTTTAGGCCAGTCTTTCGCAGCCTTGCCGAGATCATCGACAGTCGCATTCTCCCAAGTGCCAGCGAATGCCTTTTCGTAGTCACGCGGCATCAGACCCTTGTGGATACAAATAGTGTCTATGCCACCTTTCAACGACTTCTCGTAGAAGGGGTACATCAGTTTTTCGTCGTCTAGACGCCATGCGAACTTCGATGGACCAAACGGGTCACCGATGGTGTACGACTTCCAGGACACAGGCTTCAGCTCTTCGATTGCGCGGTCAACTTCATCCATCCAATTCGGGTACTTAGGCGTAATAATTGCGTGGCCAAGCATCCGAACCGTGCCGGCCATCTTGTTGACAGCGCGGCAGGCGTTCTGGATCGCATCGTTCGATAACAGCCACCAATTCGGATCATCAAACGGTGCGCCTGACAAGAGTGCAACCGAGGTATCCGAATCAAGGAAGATCTCCTTGAGGTAGTTGTCCATCTTATACCGTGATAAGTTCGTGGGGACGTGGCCAATGTTAGGATTGACCTTAGCGCCCTCAGCCCACTTAGTCAGGCCGAGCAGACCTTCCTCCTTAAAGTCATCGCGAATGAAGTGCGTTTGATCATCAAAAATGAACTGACCCTTGTACTTCGCACGTCGGTCACCTGCAGCATCCGGGTTCTTCGCTTCCGACTCGCTCACCTCGAACATGTTGCCGTAGACCTGGTTCATTGCTAGGAATGCGGTCGCCATTCCGGATGAGGTCGCCAAAAAGTCACGGCGGCTCATGTTGTGGCGCTTGGCTTCCTTGTCAGCCATTTCCTTGATCAGGAACTCGACCTTTTTCTGGTGCTCGGTTTGTGGCAAGGGGTTGTACTCGCCGTTCGACACCATCTGCGTGGGAATCGGCGAGCGGAACGCCGATTCGTCAGCATGTAGGCACTCTGCAAACTCACGCTCCGTCATCGAAACACCAAATGGCCTTTGTTTATCAGTCATCTTTGTCTCCTCAGGTTGTTATGAAGGGCATCTTCGCCCCTTTCGCTGCAGAGCCGCACTGGCAAAAAGGCTATCGGACTAGGAGCCCTGATTGCCGGCCCAACCCTCAACACTGCTGTTTTGTGGCCGCTTCTGACGACTTTCCAGGTCGCACACCACAAAACACCGTTGAAGCTAAGATACTCCTATTTCGGCGTAAATCAAGAGAATCGGCTTTGAACCAATGTTGCCAAAACGATATACATAAATTTACTTAACAATTTATAAATTGTGCATGAGAAAGCATCTTTTCTTCTGTGCTCGAGAATTACTCATCAACTCTGACTGGCAGTTAACCTGCATAAAAATCAGAAAAAACAACATAGTAAAAAAATCAGAAAAATAAAAAGCGCACCCGGAGGTGCGCTGAAAGGTACTACAGAGAGACCAGAGGAGATAAAGGTATCAGGTGACTAAATGCTGCGGCTTACCTGATATAAAGCACTCGATGTTATCGATCAGTTGATCCGCCAAAAATTGCATCGCGCCATCCGATGCCCAAGCAACGTGCGGCGTGAGAATAAGGTTCGGCGTTTTTATATCTAGTAAAGGGTTACCTTGTTTGGGTGGTTCTTTCGTCAGCACATCAAAACCTGCGCCGGCAATCAAGCCTGTTTCCAGTGCAGTTTTTAACGCCTGCTCATCGACCAAGCCACCGCGTGCCGTATTAATCAAAATCGCGCTGCGCTTCATTTTCTTGAACTGCTCAAGACCAATAAAGTTGCGCGATGACGGCGTCAACGGGCAATGCAGCGAAATAATGTCGGACTCTGCAAACACCACTTCCTGATCAGTAAACTCAACATCCGGTGATTTCGGTGGCGGGTGATCTGCAAACAGCACACGCATGCCCAGCGCTTTCGCGATGGCTGCGGTGCCTTGGCCTAACACACCCTCACCGAAAATGCCGATCGTGCTGCCATGCAGATCCTGAATCGAATGATCAAAAAAGCAGAACTGATCCTGCGCCTGCCAACGACCACGCAGCACATCCTCGCGATACGCGACCAGATTGCGACGTAACGCAAAGATCAGTGCGAAGCTATGCTCGGGTACTGTGTGCACTGCGTAGTTGCGAATATTGGCAACCGCAATACCGCGCTCACGACAAGCGTCTACATCAATCACGTCGTAGCCAGTAGCTGCGACCGCAATCATTTTCAGCTTGGGCAAGCGCTCCAACGAAGCGCGCTGAATCGGCACCTTATTGGTGATCGCAATAGTAGCGTCGGCCAGTCGGTCTGCGACCGACGGCTCCAACGTCTGCGAATGCTCTTCCCAGTGGTGCGCGAAGCTCGGCTTGCGGACCTCAGCCTTTAACGACTGCCGATCGAGGAAGACTATTCTTTCCATGCGATTCCTTGAGCTCGTTCGGGGTACCACGAATCAGCAAGCCTGATGGTGGCTGGTGGGTGCGCCAGTACTCGCTGGCTGCCGCGACGCCGCTACCCGGCATTACCGAGATACCGCAATCGAGCATCGCCATCTCGGCACCGGCAATCGCCGCCATCAGGTGCACTTCGTTCATGTCACCGAGGTGACCGATACGGAACAGCTTGCCTGCTACTTTCGACAGACCAGCGCCCAAGGAAACGTTATAGCGGCTGTAGGCACGTGCGATCACCTCTGCGCCATTCTTGCCCTCGGGGACCAGAATCGCGGATACGGTATCGGAGTACCACTTCGCTTCTTTTGCGCACAGCTTCAAGCCCCAGCCTTTGATGACTGCAGCACGAACACCTTCAGCCAGGTAATGATGACGCGCGAAGATATTATCGAGACCTTCTTCTTCGATCATCTTGAGTGATTCCACCAAGCCGTACATCAACGACAGCGCTGGGGTATAGGGGAAGTAACCGGTCGCGTTTGCATTCAGCATGTCGCCAAGGTCGAAGTAAGCACGTTTCATCTGCGCACTTTCACGCATCGCGAGCGCTTTCTGGCTGGCGCACAGAACGCCCAAGCCAGCAGGAAGCATCAGACCCTTTTGCGAGCCAGCCACAGCCATATCCACGCCCCAGTCATCGAAGCGGAAATCGATCGAGCCGAGCGAGGAAACGCAATCCACAAACAACAGCGCAGGGTGCTTGGCCTCGTCGAGCGCTTCGCGTACACCTGCGATATCCGAGGTGACACCGGTCGCGGTCTCATTGTGGCAGGCCAGAACGGCTTTGATCTTGTGGCTGGTGTCGGCTTTCAGGATGTCGGTGTACTGCTGCAGCGGCACACCCGTGCCCCACTCGCAATCAACGATTTGAACGTCGAGACCGAGGCGGGTGCACATATCAATCCAGAGATGGCTGAACTGACCAAAGCGTGCAGCCAAAACGCG
>Ga0163212_1000281_pt1 | contig 21841 bp, 13 predicted proteins | sample Malawi_45m_30L_FD_113532 | JGI IMG/M metagenome (GOLD analysis project Ga0163212, IMG submission 113532) | Freshwater microbial communities from Lake Malawi, Central Region, Malawi to study Microbial Dark Matter (Phase II) - Malawi_45m_30L | ecosystem: Environmental > Aquatic > Freshwater > Lake...
CTTCCCGCAGAAAGTCCATTTTTAGGTTCGTTCACCGTGACCCAGTCGTCCTTGAGAATCCTCCCGGCGCCCCCGCTGTGTGGATTCCATGACCACCAACGCGCGTTCACTCTTCGACTCGAGCTTGCTGTCGAGCTCCCCGAGCAAAACCGCGGTTGCATCCTGCCGGGCCGGAAAGCCCCGGAATTTTTCCCAGACCGAAGGCAGGTTGTCCGGACAATCCGGCCCGCGCGCGTTTTTGCACGATTTCAAAGGAAATCCGTCCGCTCACCGCGAGCACATCGGCACGGGCGAGCCAATCGCGTTCGAGAAGGAAGCCGACCACCTTGTCCACCGCGTTGTCACGTCCGTTATCCTCGAACACGGCAAGAATCTCGCCTCCAGCCGTGGCCGGTCGCCTGCTCCTGCGCCGCGTCCCGCAACGCCTCTTCGAATGGATGACCATCGCTCTGGCCATCGCAGCGGGTTTGCGGCTGGTCACGACCTGATGATGCGTTCCACGGCGCGCGGAGGTTGTGCTCGACAAGTCGGACAGGCATAAGATCCGGCGCATGATCCACGACACCATCGTCATCGGAGCCGGACTGGCTGGTCTGACCGCGGCCGGTCGTCTGCAAAAGGCCGGGCAAAATGTGCTCGTTCTGGAAAAAAGCCGCGGACTGGGCGGCCGGGCTGCCACGCGGCGCTGGGACGGTTTTCCCGTGGACCACGGAGCGCAATTTTTCACCGCACGCTCGGAAGAATTCCGCGCGCAAGTCGAACGCTGGTTGCAGGCCGGCGTTTGCCATCGGTGGGCCGACGGCTTCCATCAGCACCGCAACAGCCGGCTGGAACCGCCGCAAGAAGACGGCCATCCACGCTTCGCCTGCCGCCAGGGCATGTCATCGCTCGGACGGGCGCTCGCGGAAGCCGAATCCGTCGCCATCGTGCGGCAAACCAAAGTGGTTTCCATCCAAGCCGCGCAGGACGGATGGCTTCTTGCCGACGAAAACGGACGCACCTTCCACAGCCGCCGGCTGATCGTTACCGCCCCGCCGCCGCAGGGTGCGCAACTATTGCGGGAGGCCGCACCGCGCGCGGCCGAGTTGTTGCAGACCTTCCGCGCCGACCCATGCCTGGCCGTGGCGGCAAAATATCCGCGCCGCGCATTGGCTTGGACCGGCATCCAGTCCGACAGCGCCGAAATTTCTTGGATCGGTCACGATACCTCCAAGCGTCCCGCCGAGCATCCCGGGCAAACCGTCGTCGTGGTGCACGCGTCGGCGGATTTCAGCCGGACCCATTACGACGAAGCCGAGGAGGAAATCACGCGCAGGCTTCTTTCGCACGCCTCCGCCATCGCGGGACAAGACCTCGGCCATCACGCGGGAACTTTCCTCCAACGCTGGCGCTACGCGACGGTCGAAGAGGCCTCGTCCGCCGAACCGGCCGCCGCAGTCGAGGCCCCGGCGCCCCTCATTCTCGCCGGGGAGAGTTTCGCCGGTGGCAAGATCGAGGGGGCATGGCTGTCGGGACGGCACGCCGCGGACTTGAGCCTCTCATACGGCTGAGTGCGCCATAGCCTCCAACTACCCCACGGCACAGCACGGCACCCTGAGAGTTGTGCTCTCCGCTCCCGACGACAAAAGGCAGGGCGCCGAATCGTAACGCCGGGCAATTCCATCTCTGCAAGCCCCAGCTTAAACCGCTCATGCTAGCGCCTGACAGTCCCGCTTTTTTGCACGCGGGTGTTGGCTTCGGCGACTTAGCAGAGTTGGTAGGAACGTGCGTTGTCGGTGGTGATGTCATAGTCGGCATCGTGGCTGGGCAGGTCGAAGACCCAAAGCGCGGCCGGTCCGAGCATCGGCAGCCCCCGAATTTGCGACCTGCTCGCCTTCACCGGCAACGGCGCGCGGCCTTCGAGGCGGGTTGGGCCGTGCTCATCATTTATCTGGCCAACTGCAGCGCCCTCCTTCTTCGTGTGCTCGTCCTCGGCCCGTGGTTCCGGCAAATGCGGGCCACCACGTTTCCCGAAGTCATCCGGGCGCGCTTCGGTCCGGTGACCCAGCAGTTTTATGCCGCGCTGGCCATGCTGCTCTTTCTCGTCACCGGCGCCGTCTGGTTGTTCGGACCGGTCATCTTCACCGCCACCGCCTTCGGCCTCCCGATCCACCTCACCATCCCCGTGCTGGGCGTGGTGGTTCTTTTTTATTCCACGACCGGCGGCAAATGGGCGGTCATGGCGGCCGACTTCGTGCAGGGGCTCATCATGATGTCGATGACCCTGCCTATCGCCGTCCTCTGCGTGGCGCATTTCGACGGGATCGGCGGATTCCTCGCCGCCATCAATTCTTCACGTCCGGCCGAGGATTTCCGTCTTTTCAAAGCTCCGGTCAGATGAAGTCCTCAAGCCCACCTTCCTCTCGCTGGCGGAAAAGAATACGGAGGAGCGCCGCGGCATGATCGCCATGATGAGCGAGCGCATGATGGCGGATGGCAAGGATCCGGACTTGGTGGCTGTGTTCCGCCTTTTGTCCGATGCGAGAGTTTTTGCGCCTGCTCATCAAGCAGTTTCTTCGGACTAGTCGCCGCAAGCAGCAGCGCCTCGCGCAATTCCTTGGAAGAACGACCGCAAACGCGTAGAGAACATCTTCCGCCAATGCCCAACCGCATCGACCAGAAATTCGCCCAGCTGCGCGCGGCGGGGAAATCGGGGTTCATCGCCTATATCACGGCGGGGGATCCATCCCTGGCCGCTACAGAGGAACTAGTCCCAGTTCTTGAAGTGGCCGGCGTGGATATGCTCGAGCTTGGCGTCCCCTTCTCGGATCCATTGGCCGATGGCGTGGTCAATCAAATGGCGGCGCAGCGCGCGCTCGACGCGGGGGCTACCATCGCCAAGCTTTTCGAATCGATCCGCCGGATCCGGTCCAAGTCGCAGATCCCGTTGGTCCTTTTCACCTACTTGAACCCGCTTTACGTCCACGGATTCGACAAATTCCACGAGGAGGCTGCGGCGGCTGGCATCGACGGCATCCTCATCCTCGATTTGCCGCCCGAGGAAATCGAGACGAACCGCGAGCTGGCGGACAAGCACCACATGAAATCGATCCGCCTGATCGCGCCGACCACCCCGCCCGCGCGCATGGAGCGCATCGCGAAGTCGGCGGACGGCTTCATCTACTACGTTTCGCGCGAGGGCGTTACCGGGGAGCAGACAGAACTCTCGGACTCCATTGCCGCACAGGTGGCGGAAATAAAAAGGCACACCGATCTTCCCGTGGCCGTCGGGTTCGGCATTTCCAATCCGCAGCAAGCGGCTGAAGTCGGTCGCCGCGCGGATGCGGTTGTGGTGGGAAGCGCCATCGTGAGGCGCATCGCCGAACACGGGAAAGCTCCCGATCTGGCACGCAAAATCGCGGATTTTGTCCGTCCCTTGGCCGAGGCGGCCCACGCGGCGAAATCTTGAACGGCAGCTTGTCATCCAGACCACGAACGTGTTCAACAGCGCGCCGCCAGTCATGATGTATGATTTCACCCTCCGCAGCGTCGGCCTTGCCGTGGGCGTCGGCCTGCTCGTCACGCATGTTCTCGCGTTGATCATGCCGGATCGGGTCAACTCCGCACTGAAGACTTTCCCACGTTCCCGCTCGGCAGGGCTTTTCCTTTGTTCTTTCGCCGCGCTCTGGGCGTTTTGGCTGGCCGCGACGATGGACCTCGGTGAATTCACGCCGCAGCGCACACTCATCTGCGGTGTCGTCCTGGCCGGCGCGATCATGGTGCCGATGTTTGCCGAAGAATTTCTCGCCGTCCGCGCGCTGGGGATTCTGGCTCTGCTCGCGGCCGAACCGCTACTTGGTGCCGCCTTTTTACGTCCGGAGCAATCGCGACTCCTGCTCGTCGTGCTGGCCTATTTCTGGGCGACCGCGGGGCTCGTCATGGTCGGCGCGCCTTATCTGCTGCGGGACGCGATCGATTGGATCTCTGCCGCGCGCGGGCGCTACCTCCTCGTGGCCGTGGTTGGGCTTGCCTATGGCTTGGCGCTTATCGCCGTCTCGCTGCTTTTCTACGGCGCCTGATCGGGTCAGACTCACGCCAATGCTCCAGATTATTTTCAACGATGTCAGCGCGGCCGAGATGGCGGCTTTGCCGAAACTTCTTCAGTTGGAAATTTTGGGGGAATTCCAAGTGCTGCCCGACGATTTGGACAGCCTCGACGAGCAACGGTTCGGCAAGGTGGAGCGCGACGGGCGCACTCTCTTCCGCTACCGCGCGGGCGACTATCGCATTTATTTCGAGCCGCATGATCACGGCCTTCTTATCCGCCGCGTGCTGAGCAAAAACACGATCCGCGACTTTCTTTTCCGCACCAGTCTACCCATGGCCGAGGACGAACAACTGGCCGGAAACCACAAGTTCTGGGAGCTGATCGAAGCGAGCGGGAAAAAGGCCTGAGCGTCTTTGTCGCTTGCCTCCCGGCGCGGACTCCCCGAAAACCACGCCCAACAAAAATCCTCCCATGTCTACTCCGCAAAAACTGACCAATCCGTTTTACGTCCTCCTCAGCCTCCCCTCCACCGCGATGGGTTTCGCTCTCTGCGTGCAGATCTCCGCGCTGAGCTGGATTCTCAGCACCAAATACAATCTCTCCATCGAGCACGTCGGCCTCGTTTGGCTGGCCGGACCGCTCGCCGGACTGCTGGCGCAACCGATTGTCGGATTGATCAGCGACAAAGTTTGGTTCTGGGGCGGACGGCGTCGTCCTTTCATCCTCATCGGCGGTGTCACCGCTTCGCTGATGCTGCTCGCCTTGCCCTTCCTCGGCGAGATCAGCCAGTGGAGCGGGGTGCGGATTCTTTGGACCGCGGTTATCGTCGCGCTGACCCTCGACCTCGCGATCAACGTCGGCTTTAACCCGACACGGTCAATCATTGCCGACCTCACTCCGGAGGGCGAAGCACGCACCAAAGGTTTTACCTGGATGCAAACCATCTCCGGCATGTTCGGCGTGCTGGCCTACGTGATCGGCGCGGTTTTCGGCAACTACGCTCTCATATATTTCGGCGTCGGCCTTGTCCTGCTCTTTAACGTCATTCCCGCTTTCCTGCTCAAGGAACCGCGTGACCTTGGAGCGGTCGCGGCACATGACGCCCCCGAAGAACCGGCCGCCGGACACGGCAAGACAAACATGCCGCGCCTTCTCCACATTTACCTCGCTCACGCCTTCACCTGGCTCGGTGTGCAGACCATGTTCGTCTTCATGTTCGCCTACCTGCAGCACGCCCTCTTCCCCGGCGTGGCGGACCTCGATGAGGCGCAGAAGACCAATCTCGGACAGGTCATTTCCATATCATTCCTCATCATGAACGTGGTCGGCTTCGTCCTTCCTGTTGCCGTCCTCCAACCGCTGGCCAAAAAGATCGGTCTGGTCCGCACCCATACGCTTTGCATTTTCATCATGGCTGCCGGTTACGCCGGGATCATCCTCTTTGGTCAGACCACGCCTGCCATCTACACGTTGATGGCCGTGGTCGGCATCGGCTGGGCCGCGGTGGTCAGCCTCCCCTTCGCCATCATGAGCGACAGCGTGGACAAAGCCCGCATGGGCACCTTCATGGGAATCTTCAATCTCTCGGTCGTCATCCCGCAGATCATTGTCAGCGTGGCCATCGGCAAAATGATCGGTGCAGCGGCAGACAAATCGATCACCTTCATCATCTGCGCGATCTCCCTCGCCGTTTCGGCCGTCCTCTGGGCTCTGCTCAAGGAGGACCGCACCGAACCCGGCGAAATCGCCATGGGCGGCAGCAGTCATTGAGACTGCAAATTGTCTGAATCCGTTTGACCCGCGCGGCTTCCGGAATTAAGAGTTTCCGTTCAACCGAGCAGCCATAGCTCAATTGGATAGAGCATCTGACTACGGATCAGAAGGTTTGAGGTTCGAGTCCTCATGGCTGCGCTTCTCTGTCCGCCTCAAAGCGAGCGGATGAACTTCAAGATTGCCTCGCGGTCTGCGGCGGGCATTGCGCGAAAATTTTGCTTAGCCTGTTCGGCTTCGCCACCGTGCCAGAGGATGGCTTCCTCGATCGTGCGCGCGCGGCCATCGTGCAGGTAGCCGTGGGCACCGCTGACACCTTCGCTCAATCCGATGTTCCACAGCGGCGCCGTGCGCCACTCGGCACCGGTAGCACCCTCCTCGCCCATGTTGGAGGCCAAACCCGGGCCCATGTCGTGCAGGAGCAGATCGGTGTAGGGGCGGATCGTCTGGTTGCGCAACTCGGCGAGCGGGTGGTAAGGGCTCGTGGTCAAACTCGGCTGGTGGCAGGCGACGCAGGAGGCTGTCGTGAAAAGCTGCCGGCCGCGGATCACTTGGGCGTCGTGGATATTACGCTGCGCCCCCACCCCGAGCAGGGCCACGTAGCGGGTCATCTGGTCCAACTCGGTATCACCGATCTCCGGTGCCCGCGGCGTGCCCTCGCCGTCCAGCACCGGGAAGATAGAACTGGCCACGTCCATATCGCGGTTGAAAGCGTAGGCGATCTGGCTGAGCACGGTCGGCTGCGTGGCTTTGTGTCCTAAGCGCCCGAGACGGAGAACGTTTTCGTTCAGCGGATCCGGCACGAAATTGGCACGACCCGAAATCCCGTCGCCATTGGCGTCCGAGGGATCGGCCAGGGAGAGGATAGTGCTCTCGGGCACGGCTTCGAGAAGTCCGAGCCCGACAAGCGGCGAGGCCATACGCAGCGAGTAAAATTCCGGCGTTACGCCACTGAATTGCACGTCCGGCTTGCGCAGCGTGTAAGGCGCGCCGTCATCGTAAGTCCCGGCGATTTCGGTGAACCCCGCGAGGGTGACTCCTGCCTCCGGCGATCCCGAGATCGCGTGGGGCTGGAGTTGCTCGCCGAGCAGCGGATGAGGTGTGCCGTCACCCGCCGCGCCCACTTTGACCACGGCGCGGTCGAGCGTGGCGCCCACCGTCGGCAGCAGGGAGCGCCCGTTGTTCGCGTGGCAAGCGACGCAGCTTTGGGCGGCGAATTTGGGTCCGACCTTGCCGATCTGTTGGGCAAACACGGGATTGCCAGCCTCGGAATGCGCGCCGGTGGTGAAATCGGTGTGGTGCAGGCGACGTCCAAGGAGGAAGGGAATGCCGCTGGAAGGAGCGATGTTGCCCGCCATCTGCTTGTAGCGGTGCTGCGGCTCGTTCGAATACTGGTAGGGCAAGGTGGTCAGGCCGCCGAGCCATGCTTCCTCCGGCAGGCGGCGCGAATCACGCGAGCCACCGACCACATATTCCCGTTCCTCATACCATGGCACGATGCCCTCGCCGACCACGTAAAGGACAGTGGTGCCGTAGTAGTTGAGTTGGCCGTTGCGCACGCTGCCGAGAAACTGGCTGAGTTCCAGCTCCACCCGGTCGCCGATTTGCAGCGGGCGGTTGTCCGGCAACTGATTGGTCAAGGTGATGGTGTAATGGTATTCGGTCTCGCCGGGATAGGCGGTCGACGGACCGGACCCGACGAGCGATGCGATGGCATTGAAGTGGTATTCCGCGACGGCGCTGCGACCGAGGTAGAAGGCGCGGAATTCGGCGGGGTTCAGCGGGGCCAGCGTGGTGTAATTGAAAACGATGCCGGTGCCGCCCTTGGCCACGCGGTCGACGATCTCCATGCGCAGGACGCGCTGTTCCCAGTAAAAAGGAAGGTAGATGTCATAACGCTGAAACATATCCTCGCGGGCGTGGCGGGCGCGCACCCGGTCGGCGATGCGGGTGACCAGCGCCGTGGAGGTGTCGAAGAGGATCTTGGGCTCGAGCTCCGTGGCCGCGTTGTAGAGCGCGACGAAGGCGGGGCCGGACTCGGGTTGACCCTCGAGCACAACGGGGCCGTCCGGTCCGGGGCCGTCCGCGGACAGGCCAATCACGCGGATATAATAGGTCTGACCCGGGGCGAGGTCCGGCAAGGTCGCGGACTGTGCGAGTCCCACGTCGAGGGACTGATCGAGATTGTCCGCGGAAGTCCCGTAGACGATGCGGTAGCCGGTGAGACCGGGCGTCGGCGAGGCATCCCAAACCAGACTGATCGAGTTTTGTATCCCGGTTGGCACGGTCCGCATATTCGGCGGGGGAGCGACGGCGATAAGCGGCCGTTTGATACGGTAAAATTTCCGGCTGCCTGCCATCGGCACGTGGTGAATGGTGTCCCCGGGCCGGCCGGTCACGGTCGCGGCGACCGACCACGCCGGGGAAGCCAGCGAAGCGGATTCCTCGACTTGGTAAGGCACGCCTTCGCTCGAAAGCCAGGCCAAGCGCATGGCCGGGCGGGTCGCGGAGGAAATCGCCCGCGTCTGGGCCGGGGTGGCCGGCACCGTGGTCTGGGTGGCAAACTCCACCTCGTCGATAAACACCTCGCCGAGCGCACCGGCAACGACCCCCGTGGCAAAATACCATTCGAGCCGCGCGCCGGTCGCGGTGGCGGGAGCGGTGACCGGGGCAGCGGAAACCTTCGACCACGCGCCGTTGCCCCCGTTAAAGTTGACCCAGCCTCCCCAAGTGACAGGGCCGCCGGAGGCGACCCAGCCAATCCGGTATTGCTGCACATATGACACACCGGAGCTGACCTGACGGGCTTGAAAGGAAAACGTGTAGGATTTTCCGGGCACCACCGAGGGCACCACTTTGGATAGTTGGCCCCCTACCGCCGCTCCCGGGATGTAGCTGCGGAGGGAAGACGTGCCGCTGCGCGGGTTTACCGTCGAAATGGTGTGGAACGGCGCCAAGGTCCACCCGGCGGACCCGGATTCGAAGCCGGGGTTGGCATCGGCCAAGACATTCGCGGGGACGAGAACCGCGCCCGAAGCGGGCACTGTCTCCATCACGCGGTAAACGCGTTCGCTGTTCCGCTTGTCGTGCGCTTTTTGGTCGGAGTTGTTGCCGGCGATGGTATCGCCGAGATCGGTCCATGGTCCCACGCCCGGCGCCGGCGACCATTGCAACTGATACGTATTGCCCGTGGTCGACTGCCACAAAATCTCGGTCTCAGGTGCAATATCAATCTTCCAGGCACCGGCGGCGCCGCTCAGCAGCGGAAAAATCACGAAGGCCGAGAAGCATAACCGCCGCAGCTTCCGGTCGTGCACTTTCATTGGCGTGGCCGGACGACGTCGCGAGGTGTGGGTGCTAGAATCATTCTAGGGGGATCTCGCACCATCTGCCACGGCTGAGGCCTCGGCAAGCGATTTTCCCCCAATGCTCACTCTTGCTCGAGGGTGAGAAAGGCAATGCGCTCTTTGGCCGCGACAGCCGGTTGCCAGAACCAACCTTGCGTGTCCCAGCACTGCGAATAGAGGTATTGCTCCACAACGGTTTTGTAGGCGGTCAGGGCCTCCTCGTTCTTGCCCGCCGCCTCGGAAATTTTGCCAAGAAGGAACGTGCAGGTGCCCACGTCGTTGAGCGCCCACTGATCGTGGGCACTTTCCTTGTCAGGCAGCGCCGTCAGTTTGGCCTGCATTTCCGCAGCCTGAGCTCCGTAGAGGGTTCGGCAGCGCTCGGCGGCAGCATGTGCTGCAGCATAATCCTTGCGATCGAAAGCCGACCAGGCCTCGGTGGCCAAAGCGCCGGAGCTGTCCTTTTTCATGGCCGGTGCAGGATCTTGGGCCAAAGCCCCGGACAGCGCCCCGAACATGGCGAGCAATGCGAAATGGAACTTAGGATTCGACGTCAAGGTTTTCCGCATGAAAAGGTAGTTTATGACCCGACTAGGTTACGTCAAGCGGGGCTTGGCCGCGATCTTGGCGGGATTCGTCCCGGCTTTCAACACGATGGCCACTGAATCAAAGGTCGAGTTACGCCACTCACCCGAGGCGGGTTGGGAGTTGCTGCGCGATGGTGAGCCTTACTTCGTCAAAGGCATCGGGGGTCGCGGCCCCCTCGCCCGAGCCAAGGAATTGGGAGCCAACTCGGTGCGCTACTGGGGCATTCAGGAGCTTGCGGAGACAAACTCAACCGGGAAGACCAATCTCGAGGAGGCCGAGGAACTCGGCATGACCGTTTGTGCCGGCATCTGGGTGGAACACGAGCGTCATGGTTTTTCCTACAATGAGCCGAAGGACGTGCTCGAGCAGCGGGAAAAAGTCCGGCAAGCGGTGCGCCTCCACAAAGACCATCCGAGCATTCTGATCTGGGGCCTGGGCAACGAGATGGAGACCGGGATGGAGCAAGCTGAGGCGGTCCGCGTGTGGAAGGAGCTCGAGGAGCTCGCCAAAGTCGTCAAGGCCGAAGACCCGGGCCGTCCGGTCATGACAGTGATCGCGGGAGCCGACGAGGAAAAGGTGCGCGCCATCATGGAGCACTACCCCTCGATCGATATTCTCGGAATCAATGCTTACAGCGGCGCGGCGGGCGTGGGTCTCAAGCTGCACGGTCTGGGATGGAAAAAGCCCTACATGATCACCGAGTTCGGACCGTCCGGGCATTGGGAGGTGGAGAAGACACCTTGGGGCGCCCCGGTCGAGCCGACGGCCAACGAAAAAGCCGCCCAATATTTTGCCACCCTGCAAAGCGCGATGGAAAACAGCGAAAAGCTCTGTCTCGGCACCTACGCGTTTCTTTGGGGCAGCAAGCAGGAAACCACGCCGACGTGGTATGGCATGCTTCTGCCGACCGGGGATAAGCTGCCTGCCGTCGATGCGGTGATGCGTGTTTGGACCGGCGAATGGCCGGACAACCGGAGCCCGAAAATCGAATCATTGCGCTTCGAGAATGCCTCGACCACGGCCAAGGCGGGCACGCGCGTCAAAGCCGTGGCCGCTGTCTCGGACCGCGACAACGACGCCCTGACCTACGAATGGACAGTCATGGCGGAAAGCAAAGACATCAAACACGGGGGTGACGCCGAGAGTGTGCCGCCTTCTTTTCCGGAGGCGGTCGAAGCGGTCGGCCCGGAATGCACGGTGACGTTCCCGCCCCCGGGAGACTACCGCCTTTTCCTTGTCGTGCGCGACGGGCAAGGCGGGGCCAGCACGGCCAATATTCCTTTTCTCTCCGAATAAAAGGGCGCGCCATCATCCGGAGCGGGATTGCCTTAGTGACGCAGGCGGTATTTAATAGTTGGTGATGACAGCATCCGAAGCATTGCAGAGAGGGAAAACGCGCCAGCAATACCTCTACCGCCAGATTTCGCAGCGCATCAAGCAGCAGATCAAGGACGGCAAACTCCCTCCCCTCTCGAGGCTGCCGTCCATGGACGATCTGGCCAAAACGCACGGAGTCAACAAGATCACGGTGCGCAGAGCGCTCGGCGAATTGCGCGCCGAGGGTCTGATTTACAGCGTGCCCGCCCAAGGAACTTTCGTGGCGGACCCGCTCAAGCCGCAACAGAGGCGCGCCCAAACCTCGATGATCAGCGTGGGTCTCGTCGGCCACGTGCTCCGCAGGGAGTCGCTCGGACCCTATCATCTGGAAATCGTGGCCGGCATGCAGACCGAGCTCAGCCGGCAGCACGCGGCGCTCGCCATTCTTCCCGCCGGCGAACTTCGCAAGGAGGAGGACTATTTCCGCTTGGTCAACAAGGCGCATGTCGATGCGGTGATCTATCTCGGGCCGATCGCGCCTCCCATCCTCGGGCATCTCATCCGCCAGGGGCCACCTGCCGTGGTGGCTGATGCACCGGTGGGCAGCGGCCATGCGGATGTCATTTGTTTCGACAACGCGGCCGGGGCCAAGGCCGCGGCGGAGCACCTCTACGAGATGGGCCACCGGGAGTTCGCCCTGGTCACCGGCGACCACCAAGTCGCGAGCATGGAGCGCGAGGCCGCGGCCATCGCCTACTGGACGCGCCACGGAATTCCGGCCACATCGATCCGCCGGATTACGGGTGACTTCGGCCGCGAGTCCGGCATGGCGGCGGGCGAGAAACTGCTGCGCGAAAAATCCATGCCCACAGCTATCTTCTGCCTCAACGACGAAATGGCCGTCGGCCTGCTCGCCGCGCTGCAAGCCAGCGGTCGCTACCGCGTGCCGCAGGACGTCTCGGTCATCGGATTCGACGATATTTTTTGGGCCGCCAGTTCCGTGCCGGCTCTCACCACGGTGCGCCTCGACAAATGCCTGCTCGGCCGCCTCGCCGCGCAGCGCGTCATGGAGCGTCTGCAAGAACCCTCGCTGCCGGCGACTTACATCCGCGTCGAACCGCAAATCATGCTGCGCAGTTCCACCGGACCGGGACCGGCCAAGATCGGCCCGGACGTCAGGCGGTCTTGAGTTCCACGCGCCGGCATCCTTTCCCCAAAGACTTTCTTTGGGGCGCAGCCACTGCGGCTTACCAAATCGAGGGCGCATGGAACGAGGACGGACGCGGTCCGTCGGTCTGGGACCGGTTTTGCCATACGCCCGGCAAAGTGTGGGAAGGCCACAGCGGTTGCACCGCCTGCGACCATTATCACCGCTACCGCGAAGACATCCGGTTGATGAAAGAACTGGGGCTGCAGGCTTACCGGTTTTCCATCTCGTGGTCACGCCTGCTGCCGCGCGGCCGCGGCAGGGTCAACACCCGCGGTCTCGATTTTTACGAGCGCCTGGTCGACGGGCTGCTCGGCGCGGGCATCCGTCCGTTCTCCACTTTGTTCCACTGGGATTACCCGACGGCGCTCTTCGACCAGGGCGGGTGGGCGCACCGCGATTCGCCGGGATGGTTTGCCGATTACGCCGCGCTCCTCGCGCGGCGCTTGGGCGACCGCATCAGTGATTGGATGACTTTCAACGAGCCGCAATGCTTCATCGGACTGGGTCACGGCACGGGCATGCACGCGCCGGGCCTGCGCCTGCCCATGCGCGAGCAACTCAAGATGGTGCGACATGTGCAACTGGCCCATGGATTGGCCGTCTCCGCCATCCGTTCCGGCTGCGTCAAGCCAGGCAAGATTGGCTGGGCGCCGGTGGGTATGGTGCATTATCCGCTGACCTCGAAGCCGGCGGACGTCAAAGCGGCGCGCCGCGCCTCCGATGCCTGTCACCGGGATCATCTTTTCAACAACACGCTATGGAGCGATCCGGTGATCCTCGGCCGCGTGGCCCCGGAGGCACGCCGCGCCTACGGAAAGCTGCTGCCGAAATATTCCGAGGCCGACCTGCGCATCATGGCGCAACCGCTCGATTTCTACGGGGTCAATATCTACCAGGGCACTCCGGTCAAGGCCGACGCCCGCGGACGCGCCGTGCCCGTGCCGTTTACTCCCGGCAACCCGCGCACCAGCTTCCAGTGGAATGTCACCCCGCCGGCTCTGCGCTGGGGCCCGCGTTTCATCCACGAGCGTTACGACCTGCCGGTCTTCATCACCGAGAACGGCCTGAGCAATACCGACTGGGTGGCGCAGGACGGGAAAGTGCGCGATCCGCAGCGCATCGACTTCACCGCGCGCTACCTGCGCGAACTGCGCAAAGCCATCGCTGACGGCGTGCCGGTGCGCGGCTATTTCCACTGGTCACTGATGGACAATTTCGAATGGGCCGAGGGCTACAAACAGCGCTTTGGTGTAGTCCACGTGGACTACGAGACGCAGCGGCGGACTCCGAAGGATTCCTACCACTGGTATCGCCGGGTCATTCGTAGCCGCGGAGCCGCGCTGTAATTCCGCTCAGAAAAGCAAAATCCGGTCCCGCGGGCGCGGAACCGGATTTGCTGAAACTGCTTGTTGGCGGTCTTAGCGACGGCGACGGCGGACGAGATGCGCACCGAAGCCCGCGGCGGCGAGGGCCAAGAGGGCGTAGGTGGAGGGCTCGGGAACCGCTTCGATCGTGGCGCTGCCAGCCGTGGCGAGTTGGGCGCTGTCCGCGCTCCAAATATTCGGGCCTTTGATCATGAGGCCCCATTGCACGTGGCGACCTGGATCGTTGATGGCAGTCAAATCGATGGAGAAAGCACCAGTTCCAGTGATGACCTGCGTGGATGTCGCGAAGCTCGAGAAGTCCGGGGCAAAGTCGCGGATGAACGCTGTCAACTCGTAAGGAATGCCCGCGGCGTTGGTGGCCAGACTGAAGGAGGTGACGGAGCCCGCGAAAGTGACGGTTTGACCCGCGTAGGTCCCGGTCTCTTCACCGTAGAGATTACCCTCCATGATTTTGTTGCCCAAGGCGCCCACTTGCCCGCTCGGGGTATACCAGAACGAATTCGGGTCGCCGATGGTGTTGGGGCTCATCGTAACGCTGGTTGAGCTATTAAATGTCGAATTCAGGTCGGCAATGCCCCAACCACTGGCGAAAACAAAGGCACCGCCGTTGGAGGGGAGATCGAATACATTCATGAAGCCGCTGGTTAATTCAGCGCTGTTGATCGTTTTGAAAATCTGCGCCGACGCGCCGGTCAGACCGGTGGCCGCCACAGCGAGGGTGAGGAGTATTTTTTTCATAGTTGTTCTTGGGGATGGGTTGGATTTTTTTGTCGCTGCGAGTTTGGGCGTAAACCATATCGCTGGATGTATCCTATGATGATAGCACTGCACGTCAAACGGTATTTTGCGGCAATCGGTAAAAATTTTTGTAGCTCTTTTTCCGCCCTCCAAAGCAGGCCGGGGTTAGGGCTTCCCCAACCAAGTTGTGTCCTGTAGCGTTTCTCGCCCTGCGATGTCCAAAGGCCGCCCAAGCAGCAAAAGCGCAACCCGATACTCCCCCAGGGCCGCTGCCGGCGAATTTACCGAGGTGGCGGGAGAGCCCTTCTACCGCATCCGGAATTACCACCGGATGCCGCCGTTCTTCCTCTCCGTGGTCAGCGCCGAGGACCTTTGGATGTTTCTCTCGAGCCATGGGGGCCTCACCGCGGGGCGGCGTGATGCAAACGGAGCACTCTTCCCTTACGACACCGACGACAAGCTTCGCGACCACGCCGGATCGACCGGCGGAACGACTATTTTGCGGGTGCGACGCGGCGGGAAGGATCGAGTCTGGGAACCCTTCTCGTCCCGCGGCGAAGGCCGCTTCCGCGTGGCACGTCACCTGCTCAAGAACGTGTGGGGCAACAGCGTCATCTTCGAGGAGGAGAATCTCGATCTCGGCCTGGTCTTCCGCACGTCTTGGCAGAACAGCCGCAAGTTCGGCTGGATCCGCCGGAGCAGTGTGGAAAACACCGGCCGCGCGGCCGCAGGCATCACCTTCATCGACGGCCTGCAGAACATCATGCCGTCCGGTATCGGCAGCGACTTCCAACTGCGCTACAGCACCCTGCTAGACGCCTACAAGCGGAACGAGTTGGTCCCGGGAAGCCCCCTCGCGCTCTTCCGACTCAGCGCGGTGCCGGCCGACCGCCCCGAACCCGCAGAGTCGCTCGAGGCCACCACCGTCTGGTCGATCGCGCCCGGGCGGAACGCCATCCTGCTTTCCTCGCGGCAACTGGATGCCTTCCGCCGCGGAGAAAAGATCGAAGGCGAGCACGATGTTTGCGGACAGCGCGGGGCGTATTTTTTGCAGGGCGAACAGACATTGCGCCCGGGCGGGAAGGCGGAGTGGGTGATCGGCGCCGATGGGGGACAAAGCGCGGCGGACATCGTCCGCCTGCGCACGGCCCTGGCCAAGCCGGACCGCCTGCGGCGGGAGGTCGCGAAGGACATCGCCGGAGGCACGGAGGAACTGCGCCGCATCGTGGGCAGCGCGGACGGCCTGCAGGAATCGGCGCTGCGCATGGGATCGGCGCGGCACTACATGAACACGCTGTGCAACGTGATGCGCGGCGGCGTGTTCGCCGACGGCGAGAACATCGGGCGCGCCGACCTCGACCACCACGTGCGTTCGACCGCGCCCGCCTCGGTCCCGCACTGGGAAAAGCTGGCGCGCCGACTGCCCGCGCGCCTGTCCTATGAGGAACTGGTCCGCGCGGCGGCCGCCGCCGGCGATCCCTGCCTCGAGCGGGTGTGCCGCGAATATTTGCCCCTGACCTTCAGCCGCCGCCATGGCGATCCGAGCCGTCCGTGGAACCGCTTCACCATTCCCTCGCGCGATGCCGCCGGCCGCCGCGTCCTTAATTACGAGGGCAACTGGCGCGACATTTTCCAGAATTGGGAGGCTTTGGCCCAGTCGTTCCCCGGTTTCACCACGGGCATGATCGCGCGGTTCCTCAACGCCTCGACGGCCGACGGCTACAATCCCTACCGCCTCACGCGCGGCGGGATCGACTGGGAGGTGCCCGAACCGCACGACCCGTGGGCCTGCATCGGCTACTGGGGCGACCACCAGATCATTTACCTGCTCAAGCTGCTCGAACACGGCGAGAAGCACCGGCCGGGCGAACTGGGAAACCTGCTCGGACGCGACATCTTCGCCTACGCGAATGTCCCCTACCGCATCCGGGATTACCGGAGTCTGGTGGCCAACCCCAAGGACACGGTGGTCTTCGACCAACACCTTGAGAAAATCATCAAGACGCGGGTGCGCAAGCACGGTGCGGACGGCAAGCTTCTGCTCGACGCCCGCGAGCGCGTGGTCCGCGCCAATCTCGCCGAGAAACTGCTCGTGCCGCTCCTGGCCAAGCTTTCCAACTTCGTGCCGGGCGCCGGCATCTGGCTCAATACCCAGCGACCCGAATGGAACGATGCGAACAATGCCTTGGTCGGACCGGGCGCCTCGGTCGTGACCCTCGCCTACCTCCGCCGCTACCTCACGTTCCTGCAATCGCTGGTTGCCGCGTCGCCGCAACAAACGATCGCCCTCTCGGCCGACATCGCGTCTTTTCTCCGTGGCATCGCGGCGGCGCTGGAAAAGAACGGCAAGATGCTTCGCGGCAAAATCACCGACCGCGAGCGACGCCGCATCGTCGACCTGCTCGGCAAAAGCGGCGAAAGCTACCGCCGGAAAGTTTACCAGGGCGGACCGTGCGCAGAAAAAAGAGCGTTGCCGGCCGGGGAATTGCTCAAGTTCCTCGACGTCGCACTGGCCTGGACCGATCACACCTTGCGCCTCAGCCGGCGCAAAGACGGTCTCTACCACTCCTACAACCTCATCGCGTTCGAGGGTGCCAGCCGCGTGACGGTGCGCCACCTCTACGAAATGCTGGAAGGGCAGGTGGCGATTTTGAGCTCCGGCCTCCTCTCCCCGCGCGAAGCCCTCGACCTGCTGCGCGCCCTGCGCCGCAGCGCCATGTATCGCGCGGACCAACACAGCTACCTCCTTTACCCGGAACGGCGGCTGCCGCGTTTTCTCGAACGCAACAATATCCCGCCGCGCGAGGTGCAAGGGAGCCGGTTGCTGCGCAGGCTGCTGGCAGACGGCGACAGGTCGCTGGTCGAGAAGAACCCGCTCGGCGGCGTGCATTTCCGTCCCGGCATCGGCAATCAGCGCCAACTCGGGGAGGTCCTCGACAAGCTGGCCGCGGACCCGGCGCGGCGCGCGCTGGTCAAATCCGATCGCGCCCGGGTGCAGCAGATTTACGAGGATCTTTTCGACCACCAATCGTTCACCGGGCGTTCCGGAACTTTCTACGGCTACGAAGGCCTCGGCTGCATTTATTGGCACATGGTCTCGAAACTCCTGCTCGCCGCGCAGGAAAACTTTTTCCGCGCCGAGCAGGAACAAGCGCCCGCAGCCGTGCGCCGCGGACTGGCCGCCGCTTACTATGACATCCGGCGCGGACTCGGCGACTCGAAGGCACCGCGGGAATACGGAGCTTTCCCCATGGATCCTTACTCGCACACCCCGGCCAAGGCCGGGGCCAAGCAGCCGGGCCTGACCGGCCAAGTGAAAGAAGACATCCTTTGTCGCTTGGGCGAACTGGGCGTGTTCGTCGAGGCCGGTTCGATCATCATCCGCCCGTCCTTGCTGCGCGCAGCCGAGTTCTGCACCGAGGCAAGGTTGTTCCGCTATTTCGGAACGGACGACAAAAAGAAGTCCCTCGATCTTCCTCCGGGATGTCTGGCCTTCACGGTCTGCCAGACGCCATTCATTTACCGCCTTGCCGACCGCGAAGCGCTGCACGTCTTTTCCAACGGCGGGTCGTCCACCCGCTCGGAGGAACTGGCGCTGGGCGCGGACTGCGCCAGCCATATTTTGTCGCGGACCGGAAAAGTGCGCAAAGTCGTGGTCGAACTGAAGAAAGACCGGTTGCTCCGGTAGTCGCCGCCCCGGAGCCATTCCGAGCGCCGGAGGCAAGGGCCTCTTCGGCCAACAGCCCATTTTGAACGACCTGTGCCGCAGCTAGGTCGAACGTTTATCAAAATAAGATATGTGCTTCCTCTTATCCGCCCCCCTGTTGTCCGATCCAAGGTAAGCCCGGCATTTCGCCGTTTGACGAGCAACCGCAAATGCATATGGTATAGACCTATGTTACCTCGCATGAACAAACCCCCCTTCTGTCTCTTCATCGCGTTCGCCCTGCTGACCGTGCCGCGTCTCCAAGCGCAGACCGACCCGTTCAAAAACGCGCAGTTCACCTACATGAACATCTACTCCAACTTGGGCCTTCCTCGGCTCGGATGGCAGGGCGTGTACAATTACGGCCCTGCGGACCTCATTGTTCAGGGTAACAGCACGGTCGGCTCTGCGATGATCTTTAAGCCGAACAACCTCATCTATACAGGCCAAACCAACAATCCCAAGCAATTGCGCTATTACGAGGCTCTCACATTGAAGGAGCTTACCGTCAGCCCCGGGATGTCCAATGCATCGATCGTGGTCAACATTACCAACATCAGTCTGCCCACCAATACCAAATTCTTCATTGTCTGCAAAACATTATCCCCGAGCTTCGTTCAGACCTCCATTCAAGCAACGCAGATCACCAACACGGGGAGATTCACCAACACTCTGACGGGACTTTCCTCGCGTGTAGGCAATTTCCTGCAAGTCGGGTTTCAGATGGAAGGCGTCACCCAGACGAACACGAACACGGGCCAAGTTGGCCTCAACATCGCAAGCCGCATCGTGACCGGGAGCACGCCCACCTACCCTGCAACCACCACAGCCCAACTGCTGCGCAACGGTGACTTCAACATAAGCACGAACACGAATTACTTCGTTTTCGGAGCGGCCCTTCCCGACGATTTCTTCTGGCAGGCATTTGAGGGCGCTTACGTGGGCAATCCGGCCAACGTGAGCACGGTCGCCTCGCCGACCGGTGGCAAGGTTCTCATCGTGGACGGTCTCCCTTACGCCGGAGCCTGGTATTACGGCAATTCCGGGACCGAGGTCAAAGCCGATGGGGGCAAAGTCTTCACACTCTCCTTCGATGCGTTTTTCCCCGCCAATTATGCGTCAACCACCACCTCGATCTCCTTCTGGAACGACGCTTCGGCCACCCTTCTGCTCGATGCCAACATCAACAACCAGATTGCTCCGTCTTCACTCGGAGCATGGCGCAGCTATCGGATCCGATATTTCGCCACCGATGCCGAGTTCGCCGCCCTGCTGACGGGGAAAATGCGCCTAAAGATCCAGACCGAGGGCCGGGTCGGAACGGCCCTTTTCGACAATTTTGTCCTTCGCCAGCAAACAGTCGCTGAAGTCGGCCCCCAATTGGGAGTGAACATTGCCGGAGCGGACTACCCGAACGGCTCGCCCGCGGCTCTTTTTGCGCCGCTCATCGGCTACTCCACCAGTTATCCCATCGTGCTGCGAAACGACGGCGCGCAGGCCCTGACCATCTCGAGCGTCACACTTCCGGGAACGTCCTTCGCTTTGAGCGGCAGCGCTCCCGTCACTTTACAGCCTGGCGAAAGCCGGAGCTTCACCGCGACGGCGACGCCCACTTCCACCGCACCGCTCGCCGCTACCCTCACAGTCCTGAGCAACGACAAGGAGGCAGGCGACCAGACCTATGTCGTGAATCTCGAAGCCACGCCGGTGGCGGCTTCCGACGACTTCAGCAGCGGCACTGCCGCGTCGCTTGGATGGGTGCCGGTCTACAACGCGGTCGGCACAACTTTCGACACTGATGCAAGCGTCGCCGTGGTTGGCGGAACCCTCCGGCTCAACGTCGACTCCTCCAACACCACCTACCCCTGGTATTACGGCGCCAAAAAGGTTTTTGCCTCTCAGGGAACGCTCGACGTGCCACGCAGTTTGCTCGCCGCTTCCCTGCGCGCCTTCGGAAAATACTCCTCCGCCGCGAACAACAAAGTGCAGGTCTACTTGGAATCCCTCAACAGCTCGGGTGCAGCGACCGGCAAAATCTCCCTTGGTCAGTGGATCGACGAAACAACAACCGGAGCCACTGCCGGCGCCGGCGACTACTTTACGCCAGACGGAACCAATGATCGCGTCGCGGTGGTGCTTCCCGAAGGCGGCAGCTACACCCCCGCGGGAGGGCAACTCTCCTCCGCCACCAGCCAAGGCTTCAATCCCAATGCACCGGCCTTCCAACTCGTCGTTCTTATGACAGACTTTGAGTTCGATGTGGATGCAGGAAATATCGTCGAAGTCGATTCCCTCAATTTGAACCTCGTTACTGCCCCCTTCGAAGTGGCCAACGGCGGGTTCGAATCGGACAACACGGACTTCGGCACGGGTGCCGCACCAACTGGCTGGCTGCAATATCCAACCGAAGGGGTGAGCAAGAACCGTGTGCTCAATGGTGATCCCGTCTACAATGCCGTCACCGGCCTCGGAGACACAGGGGTTCCTTTTGTTGCATACGCCGGGACCAAATCCGCCAAGATCTACGGACAAAATTATTACAGCGGCGGAGTCTGGGTGGGCCCAAGCCAGACGGGCACTGTGTACCAAGAATGGCCCGTGGCCGGAACAGCCGGGCTCTCCGCCGGCCAAGCGATCCACGCGCGCGGGGCAGCCAAAGTTTACGGCATCGATGCGCTCAGCGGCGGCAGCACCTTCAAATACGGATTCCGCTACATGGACGCGGCCAACGTCCCGGTCGGTTCTGACGAAGTGACCACCATCAACGCGTCAAACGATGTTCCGGACAAGTGGGTCCCCTTGGTGGCCAACGGCACCGTTCCGTCCGGGGCGACCAAAGTGCAATTGATCGCCGAATTCGTACAGAACAACTCCACCGACACGGGTGCGGTCTATCTCGACGACTTGTCGGTCGGCGTGGGCGAAGTCCCATTGACCCAAACCGTCGGGGGCACAACCTACGAGCTCGCTTGGTCGGACGAATTCGACGGCTCCTCGCTCAACACCGGCAACTGGACTCCTGAAACTGGTGCCGGCGGATGGGGCAACAACGAGTTGCAAACTTACACAACAAACAGCACCAACCTCAGCGTGGCAGGCGGCAGCCTCCTCATCCAAGCGGTGAAGTCCTCCGGCAGCTGGACCTCAGCCCGAATCAAAACCCAAGAAAAACGCAGCTTCAAATACGGCAAGATCGAGTTCCGTGCCAAGTTGCCGTCCGGCGTGGGTCCCTGGCCCGCTGCTTGGATGATGGGCACCAGCATTTCCAGCGTGGGCTGGCCAACCTGCGGCGAGATCGACGTGATGGAGTGGCGTGGTTACCCGACGAGCGACGCCAACACCGTTGGCCATGCCTTGCACTCCCCTTCCCGCAACGGGGCAAATCCCGTGCAACCCACCAACCGCTCCACGGTTTCCAATCCGTCCACCCAGTTCCATACCTATGCGGTGGTTTGGAACAGCAACAATATGGTGTTCAGCGTGGACGGGGTGGACAAAGCCACACTCGCTCCGCCAGCCGGTGACATCGCCTCGTTCCAGCAGGAATTTTTCCTGCTCCTCAACATGGCGATCGGGGGGGACTACCTCCAAGGGCAAGTTAACGGCGCACTGACCAACGCAACCTACGAGGTCGACTACGTGCGCGTCTATCAGGCCCCGCAAAGCGTTGTGCCGTCCGATACCACTCCTCCCTTCATCACTATCTCCGGTTTGAACAATGTTTCCGTGGCCTGGGGAAGCACCTACATCGACGCC
>Ga0163212_1000282_pt1 | contig 21816 bp, 18 predicted proteins | sample Malawi_45m_30L_FD_113532 | JGI IMG/M metagenome (GOLD analysis project Ga0163212, IMG submission 113532) | Freshwater microbial communities from Lake Malawi, Central Region, Malawi to study Microbial Dark Matter (Phase II) - Malawi_45m_30L | ecosystem: Environmental > Aquatic > Freshwater > Lake...
ACATCGAGAAAGCACAAACCGAGCTGGAGGAGCAGACCGCCAAGCTGCGCCATATCGAGACCGAGCTGGAGCAGCTGCGCCAAGAGCATTACGCCGCCGGTGACCGTACCCATCAGGCGCAAGGTGCGCTGTATCAAACTAATGCAGAGATAGGTAGCCTTGAAGCGCAGATTCGTTTTGTGATTGAGTCGCGCACGCGCCTTCAGACGCAGATCAATTCACTCACCGCGCAGCGTGATCAGTGGCAGCGTCAAGGCTCGCAATTCGAGACTGAGCTGGAGCAAGCAGAGACCGAGCTGACGTCGCATGCCGCACGGGTCGCCGAGGCGCAGCAGGCATTGCAAAGCAAGCAGGCCTCGCTGCCGGAGATTGAAGAGTCTTGGCGTAGCGCGCAGCTGGCCACCACTGAATCACGTTCCCGCATCATGCAGGTGCAGCAGCGTATCGAGCTGGAGTCTACCCATCAGCGCAATGCGTCGAATATTCTCGCTGCGCTGACGCAGCGACGCGAGCGGCTGGCGCAAGAGAAAAATGCGCTGTCATTACCTGACACTGCGCATTTGAAAAATTTAAAAGACCAGGCAGAGCAGAAGCAAACGCAGCTCGACCAGTCTCACGCTGAGCTGAACACGGCGCGTGAGCAACAGCCATTGCTCGAGCAAGAGCGCCGCGACGCGCAAGCGTCGGTGAACACAGAAACCGCCAAACATGCGCAGTTTGAGGCACGCTTGGCGGCACTGAAGCTGCTACAAGAAAACGTACAAACCGAAGGTAAGGTAGCGCCTTGGCTGAACAAGCACGAGCTTGGCAAGTTGCCGCGGCTGTGGCAAAAGCTGTCGATTGAACCAGGCTGGGAAGTGGCACTGGAATCCGTCTTGCGCGAGCGAACTGCTGCGCTCGAGGTGTCCAATCTCGACTGGGCCAAAGCATTTTTCGGTGATGCGCCGCCGGCCAAGTTGTCGTTGTATTCATTGAGCGGCACTGCCAGCAACAACGAGACTGCGCCGAGTGGCTTAAAGCCGCTGATGTCGATGATGAAGGTCGATGACCCTGGATTGCGCGCACTGCTGCAAGACTGGTTGCATCAAGTGTATGTGGCGGATGATGCCGCGGGTGCGCTGCTCGATCGTAGCAAACTGCCGCTGGGCGCGACGCTGGTTACGCGCGAGGGCCATCTGGTCAGCCGTTTGTCGGTGCGGTTTCATGCGTCTGATTCCGAGCAAGATGGCATGCTGGCGCGTCAGCAGGAAATCGATAATCTGGTGCGTCAGGTACGTGCGCAACAGATGCTGGCCGATGAAGCCAGGCAGCGTTCAGTGCGCGCTGATGCTGCGCTCACCCAAGGCACACAGCGCCTGGAAGAACTGACTCAGCGTGTTAGTGTGCAGCAGCAGGCGCTGCACAGCTTGCAGATGGATTTGCTCAAGCTGACCGAAGCGGTAGAGCGTTTCAGCGAGCGCGGCACGCAAATTGGTAATGACCTGAACGAGATCGCGGCGCAAGAAGCCGAACAGCGCCAGCTGCAGGCCAATGCTGAGCAGGCACTGGAACAACTTGATATCGAATTGGCGAAGGTACAAGAGGCGCACGAAGACGGCCAGACGGTGTATCTGGAGCGCGAGGCTGCGTTGAATCAGGCACGCGAGCATGTACGCGAGCTGGCACTGGCGGCGCAGCAGGCCGAGTTTGCGCAACGCGCTCACGAGAGCCGTATCGACGAGCTGAAACGCAGTATTGCAACTGCGCTTGAGCAATCTGCGCAGTTGTTTGCCAGCATGGAGCAAGGCACGCTGGAGCTGGAGCAGTTGGACGATCGTGCCGCGCAAGCCGGTTTGCAATCTTTGCTTGAGCAGCGCAGCGAGCAGGAACAGGTGCTGTCAAATGCCCGGCACGAGTTGGATCAGCTGACCCAGCGCATGCGTGCACAAGATGAATCCAAGCTGACGGCTGAGCGCGGCCTGCAACCGATTCGTGACCGTATCGTCGAGCTTCAGCTGAAAGAGCAGGCTGCTCGTATGAACCAGGAGCAGCACGCCGAGTCATTGGCGAATGCAAACGCCGACGAGGCGGCGCTGGCAGAGAAGCTCAGCGACGATATGCGACCTTCGTATCTGCAAGGTGAAGTCACCCGACTGACCAATTCAATTAATGCGCTTGGGCCAGTGAACCTGGCTGCACTGGATGAGTTGGCGCAAGCTAGCGAGCGTAAGCAATTCCTTGATGCGCAGAACGCTGACCTGACCGAGGCCATTACAACACTCGAGAACGCGATCCACAAAATTGATATGGAGACGCGCGAGCTTCTGAAAGACACCTTCGACAAGGTTAACCAGCAGTTCGGCGAGCTGTTCCCGATTCTGTTTGGTGGCGGTACCGCCAAACTGGTGATGACCGGCGAGGAAATTCTGGATTCCGGTGTGCAGGTGATGGCGCAACCCCCCGGCAAGAAGAACGCCACGATTCACCTTTTATCCGGTGGTGAAAAAGCGCTGACCGCGACCGCGTTGGTGTTTTCCATCTTCCAGCTCAACCCTGCGCCGTTCTGTTTGCTGGATGAGGTGGATGCGCCGCTGGATGACGCAAACACCGAGCGCTTCTGCAATATGGTCAAGAAGATGTCGGCCAATACCCAGTTCCTGTTCATCTCGCATAACAAGATCTCAATGGAGATGGCTCAGCAGCTGATCGGGGTCACCATGCAGGAGCAAGGTGTGTCGCGAATCGTTGCGGTGGATATGGCGGCGGCGTCGAACTTCGCGTCGCAGCAGCAAGCGGCTTAATCAATCAAAGCGCAGCGCAGCGCGCGCCATGGCGGCGCGCTTCTGGTAGTAGGCCTCGTTCTCTTCAGCCTCGCACGCGCGTGCGTGCTCCACGGCCGCGCAGATCAGGTAGTGCTCTTCGGCGCGCTGGTAGTACCAGCGACGGACGCGCCGGATCAAGAACCGCAACGATAGAGCGCTCCAGGGGGTCAGCTTGAGTCCGCTTGCGTTTTGCATCTGTCATCCTCCGAGGTTTGGGCCAACGGATAGTTATCGTAATGACAAAATTCCTGATTCTATTGACTATTGTCAACTTTCTGGGTTGACAATATTTGCACGCCGGCTGATGCGGATCAGTGGCGCTGGCGTCAAGGTGGGGAGCGGCGCAGGCATTTCAGGGAACTCCGGCGCCAACTCTCCGTTAAAATGTTTCTTTATTGGATAGTCTCGACAGAGAGCGCGCATGGTTCAGCTGCAAGAAAGCCTTATCGGGTTGGGGATCGTGGTCGTCGCCGGCGTCATCGCCTACAACAAGTGGCAAGAATGGCGCGCCAAGAAATCGGTCGAGCAAGCCTTCTCGACCTCGCAGGACGATGTCTTGATGGCGGAGGGGCAGTCATCTGCCCACCGTCACGAGCCGGTGCTGTCGCCGCTTGAGGGGCCCGATGTGGTGGGGCATGCCCCTGCAATCAATGGCATAGGCGCTGATCATCTCGATCCGTTGAGCGAGCCGGCGCGGGATCAGGTGCCGCCCTCTGCGCATGCGAACGAAACTCCCCATGCGGGCGGGTCGCGCGCTGCAACTTCATCTACATCTACATCTACATCGACGTCCGCCCCGGCCGCGCGTCGCTCGCCCTTGGATCCGGCGATTGATTGCATTATCCCGGTACTGCTAGAGGCACCGCTGCGTGGTGAGCGCGTGATGCAGGCGTTTCAGCACCTGCACTTGGTGGGTAGTAAGCCCGTCAAAGTGGCAGGGCTGAGTGGCGAGCATCACTGGGAGGCGGTGGCGGTGGGCGGTGTGTATACGCAGCTGCAGGTGGGTGTGCAGCTTGCTACGCGGAGTGGTGCGCTCACTGAACTGGAATTCTCCGAGCTGGCATCACGTCTTGATCAGATGGCCGACGATTTGGGTGCCAGCCCCGATTTGCCTGACATGGGTGAAGTGGTCGCCAAAGCGCGTTCGCTGCACCAGCTGCTTCAAGAATTCGACGCGCAGTTATCGATCAATGTGCGCTCGAACGCAGCGCCATGGCCGATGGCCACGCTCAAACCCGCGCTGCAAAGGCAGGGTATGGAGCTGCGCCCCGACGGCAAATTGGTGATGCCCGATGGCGAGGGTGGCTTGCTGTTCTCGGTGAACGTGAACGCCAATCCGTCAGATGACAGCAGCGCCAAAATCACCCTGCTATTGCCCGTGGCGCTGGTGCCGCCGGATAGAGGCGGCTTCAAGGCGATGACAGCATTTGCCAAGTCACTCGCCAATCGTCTATCCGGTACGGTCGTCGACGATGAGGGCCAGCCACTGCCGGACGCCTCACTCACTGCGATTGCAGAGCAGGTCGCTGATTTCTATCGCGCGATGGCGCAGGCCGGCATTCCGGCCGGTTCGCCGCTGGCGCAGCGCTTGTTCGCCTGAACCAACCGCGCTGCTGCTCAATGCCGTGAACGCTGCGACCGGACACGAGAGCGACAGTGCACGCATCCAGTGGTTGCGTGAGGAGCTGAATCGTCACGCTCACGCCTACTACGTGCTTGATCAGCCGACGATTCCCGATGCGGAATACGACACGCTGTTCATCGAGCTGCAGCAGCTCGAGACAAAACACCCCGAGCTCATGTCCGTTGACTCGCCGACACAGCGGGTCGGCGGCGCGCCCTTGCCCGAGTTTGCGCAGGTACAGCATGACGTGCCGATGCTGTCGATTAACAATGGATTTTCTGAGGAAGACATCCGTGCCTTTGATCGGCGTGTCAGTGAAGGGCTGGGTGAATCGGGTGATGTTGAGTATGCCTGCGAACTGAAATTCGACGGGCTCGCAATTAGTCTGCGCTACGTCGATGGCGTTCTGGTACAAGCAGCGACACGCGGCGATGGGAGCACGGGCGAGGATGTCACTGCGAATATCCGAACCATCCATTCCATTCCGTTGCGACTGAGAACCGAGCACCCACCCAAAGTCATCGACGTCAGAGGCGAAGTGCTGATGTTCAAGGCTGACTTTGCGCGCCTCAACCAGCGTCAACGTGACGCCGGATTAAAAGAGTTCGCCAACCCGCGCAACGCTGCAGCAGGTAGCTTGCGGCAACTGGATTCGCGAGTTACCGCGCAACGTAGTTTGCGTTTTTTTGCGTATGGCATCGGCCATCTGGCGGGTGCTGAATTACCGGACACCCATGGCAAGCTATTGGATTGGTATAGCGAACTCGGTATTGCCGTATGCGACGAGCGCGCCGTTGTGCGCGGTGCCGATGGCTTGCTCAACTTCTTTACCGATATTGGCATGCGCCGTGGTTCGCTCGCTTACGATATTGATGGCGTTGTGTATAAAGTGAATCGCGTCCAGCAGCAGCAGGTGCTTGGCTTTTTGTCGCGTGCGCCGCGCTTTGCACTGGCGCATAAATTTCCGGCAGAAGAAGCAACCACCACGGTATTGGACATTAACGTGCAAGTCGGTCGTACCGGTGCCATTACGCCGGTGGCGCGGCTGGCACCGGTGTCCGTGGGCGGCGTTACCGTCACCAATGCCACGCTACACAATGAAGATGAAGTCCGGCGTAAAGATATTCGTATTGGCGATAACGTTATCGTGCGCCGTGCGGGTGATGTGATTCCGGAGGTGGTGGCGGTCGTGCCGGAGCGTCGCCCTTCAGACACAAAAGAATTCCTGATGCCGACGGCCTGCCCGGTGTGTGGGTCGGCCATCATTCGGCCGGAAGATGAGGCAGTTGCGCGTTGTTCGGGTGGCTGGCTGAAATGCGCTGCGCAACGCAAAGGGGGCTTACAGCATTTTGTATCGCGCCGGGCGATGGACATTGAAGGTCTGGGTGAGCAATTGATCGAGCAACTGGTGGATCGCGGCTTGGTGACGACGCCGGCTGATTTTTACAAGATAGGTTTGATCGCGTTGGCCGAGTTAGACCGCATGGCGGAAAAGTCGGCACAAAATGTACTCGACGCGCTGGCCCAATCCAAATCAACGACGCTTCCGCGTTTTATCTACGCATTAGGTATTCGACACGTTGGTGAGTCGACTGCAAAGACCTTGGCGCGACACTTCGGCACACTCGATGCGTTGATGGCGGCTAACGAGGAACAGATGCTTGCTGTTGAGGATGTTGGCCCGGTGGTGGCGCAATCTATCCTCAGCTTTCTGCATGACCCGCTGAATCGTGAATTGATCGCCCAGTTACGCGCTGCCGGGGTGCACTGGGATGAATCGGCGGTCGAACGTCAAACACAGCACTTGAGTGGTAGAACATTTGTGCTGACAGGCACTCTGCCCAACCTGAAGCGCGATGAAGCGCAGGCTTTAATTGAGGCAGCTGGTGGCAAAGTGTCGGGCTCGGTCTCAAAAAAAACCAGTTATGTGGTGGCTGGTGAAGAAGCCGGCAGTAAACTCGCCAAGGCGGAAGAACTTGGTGTTCCAGTACTGAATGAAGAAGGCCTACTGCAATTGTTGGAGAACCCCGCATGAGTCGTTCAATCAAGAAGGCTGTGTTTCCGGTAGCAGGTCTGGGTAGCCGATTTCTTCCTGCCACCAAGGCACAACCGAAAGAGATGCTGCCGATCGTCGACAAGCCGCTGATCCAGTATGCAGTGGAAGAGGCGGTCGAGGCGGGCATCACTGAAATGATCTTTATCACCGGCCGCAACAAGCGCGCGATTGAGGACCATTTCGATAAAGCCTACGAACTCGAAGCTGAGCTTGAAAGCGCAGGCAAGCAGCAGCTGCTTGAGCTGGTACGTAGTGTCATTCCAAAAAATGTGAATTGCATGTACATCCGGCAGCCGATGGCGTTAGGCTTAGGTCATGCGGTGCTGTGCGCAAAACCGATTGTCGGTGATGATGCGTTCGCTGTGTTATTGGCGGATGACTTCATGCAGGGCGAGCTTAATGGTCCAGGCGTAATGGCGCAAATGACCACCACGTTTGCGCGTGAGCAGTCCAGTCTGCTGGGCGTGCAGGATGTGCCGCGCGCGCATACCAAACAATATGGCATCGTGAGTACGGAGCCCTTTGCTGAACGATTAGAAAAAGTAGGGGCCATTGTTGAGAAGCCGGCGCCCGAGCATGCGCCTTCAACACTCGCAGTGGTGGGTCGCTATGTTCTGACACCAAGGATTTTTTCGTGCCTGGAGAAGATTGGTAAAGGCGCGGGTGGTGAGATTCAGCTCACCGATGGTATCGAGGCCTTGATGCAGTATGAGACGGTGCTTGCCTATCGCTACCAGGGCAGGCGATTCGACTGCGGCTCGAAGCTAGGGTACCTGCAAGCGTCCGTAGAGATTGGCCTGCAACATGCAGAGACGGGTGCCGCGTTCGCCGATTGGCTCGGGCAGCGGGGTTGAGATGGCCGTCCGCGAGATTCTGAAAATGGGCGACCCGCGCTTACTGCGCGTCGCAGCGCCTGTCACCGCGTTCGACACAGCTGAGCTGCATGCGCTGATCGCCGATATGTTCGACACCATGCACGTGGCGAATGGCGCGGGACTTGCCGCGCCACAGATTGGCGTGAATTTGCAGTTGGTGATTTTCGGCTTCAGCAAAAATGATCGCTACCCGGATGCGCCTTCAGTGCCCGAGACGGTGCTGTTGAATCCGGTGCTCGAGCCTTTATCGGATGTGATGGAAGAGGGTTGGGAAGGTTGCTTGTCCGTGCCTGGCTTACGTGGGGTCGTGCCGCGCCACGCACGTCTTCACTACCGTGGCGTTGACCCGTACGGCAAGCCTATCGATAGAGCGGTGGATGGCTTCCATGCGCGCGTCGTGCAGCACGAGTGTGACCACTTGATCGGCGTGCTGTACCCCATGCGGGTGCGAGATTTTAGCAAGTTTGGCTATACCGAAGTACTGTTCCCCGGTATGGACCCGGCGGCGGATGACTGACGATGTTGCATACTGACTATGGATTTCTGTAGAAATTCTGAGATAGAATCCTTTCTATAGAAAGGATTATCATTATGCTCGCTGTATCCCCAAATCACGACGCGGCGCCGAAACCCAACGGGGTGCTGGCGAAAGCAGTGACCCGTGCGGCGGATCGTCTTGGTGTTTCGCAGCAGTTACTCGGAAAGATCCTCGGTCTCAGCCCGGCCACTGTCTCTCGCTTGTATGGGGGGAGTTACCAGCTCGATCCCCGACGCAAGGAATGGGACTTGGCGCTCTTGTTTGTCCGGGCGTTCAGGTCGCTTGATTCGATTGTTGGCGATTCCGCTTCGGCCCACGCTTGGCTGCATTGCGAGAACCTTGCGTTGAATGCTCGCCCCATCGATTTGTTATCTGACACGGAGGGCTTGGTCAGTGTTGTCCACTACTTGGACGCCTCGCGCGCTGTCGGCTGAGTCACGTCCGTGGCAGTGCCTGGCTTGGCGCGTGGTGGAGTCTCAGCATATTGCGGCAACGATGAAATTGGTTGATACGCGTGACGAGCAAGACATCCTCGAATCATTGTTGGACCAAGATAAACCCCTAAGGGCACATGGCACGGCGCAATTGCACTACCTGTTGGCGACGCCATTTCGCTACGTGCCGTTGAGGGCGGGCTCACGGTTTCGTGCGTATGCTGACCCCGGTGTCTTTTACGCGGCAGAGTCTGTGCGAACCGCGGCGGCAGAGCTCGGTTATTGGCGATGGAGATTTTTACTGGATGCGCCCAATCTTGAAAGGCTGGGGCCGGTTCCTCATACTGCGTTCAACGTCAAGATATCAACAACGACGATTGACCTGCGCGAGTCAGGCTTTGATCTCGATCTCAAGCAGTGGCGAGTTTCATCTGACCACACATCCACACAAGATTTGGCGCGTATGGTGCGGCAGGCTGAGATCGGTGGTATCGTTTACCTGTCCGCTCGTGACCCCGAACCAGCGTGGTGCATCGCTTTGCTGGTTCCGTCAGGGTTCGCACGAAAAAAACCTGAGCCGGTCAGCGAGACTTGGTATCTGGCGGTATCCAGCGAAGAAGTAGTCTGGCGCCGCGATCACCAGTCAATGCGATTTTCAACGACGGTTTGGTCTAGCGCCAACTAGAACCTCTCGCTCTCCGCCATATACCGCCACTGCCCAACCGGTAAGTCACCAAGCTTCACATTACCGATGCGTACCCGCTTGAGGCCAATCACCTGAAGACCAACCAACTCGCACATACGGCGGATTTGTCGCTTCTTGCCCTCTCGCAAAATGAAACGTAGCTGGTCATCGTTTTGCCAACTCACTTTCGCCGGTAGTAGCGGGCTGCCATCAAGCGAAAGACCGTGATTCAAACGCTTCAGATCTGAATCCGGCAGCTTGCCCGGTCTCAGGTATTTCACTCGCACCAGATACTCTTTTTCGATCAGCCGATCTTCGCCAACCAGCAGCTTCGCAATACGACCATCCTGGGTTAACACCAACAGCCCGACGGAGTCGATATCAAGCCGACCAGCGGGAACCAGGCTTTTTAACTGCGACGGCGAAAACTGGGTAGGGGATTTATCCTCGCTCCAGCGATTTTCCGGAGTCACCAACGTGAAGGCTGGCGTGTAGCCATCGTCAGCTTGTCCGCTCACATACGCCATCGGTTTGTTGAGTAGCACGGTGACGCGTTTTGCTTGCTGCGCCTGCGCTTGTTTTTCTATCGATATTTTCTGGTGCGGCAGTACTTTGCTACCCAGTTCGGAGATGATTTGCCCATCGACGCGGACCCAGCCTTTCGCGATCCACTCATCGGCCTCACGGCGTGAGCAAAGCCCGAGCTCGGACATACGTTTTGACAGGCGCAAGGGTTCAGTCATTGCTGTGGAAAATAGACAAGGCGGTGTTAGATGCGCAAAGCATCTAACAGATCAGATTCCAACGCAATCTGCGCTCTCGCGTTTGATAGCGTTGGGCCATCGACCACGAACACATCTTCCACCCGTTCGCCCAGCGTAGCAATTTTTGCGGTGTGCAAATTCACTTTATAGCGCGCGAGCACACTGGCGATTGAATACAGCAGTCCGGGGCGATCATTCGCAGAAACCGAGAGCATGTGATACTGGCCGCGCTCATCAGGCGACAGATGCACTGTCGGCGTGATGGGGAAGGTGCGAGATAGTCGCGATAGTCTTGCTTTGCCGGGCGAGGGTAGCGCGGCATCACTTTGCACCCATAGCGCGAGGTCATGCTCGACCAAGGCAATCAGCTCACGGTAGTTCTCGGAAAAACTAGGCTCGCTGACCAGAAATGTATCCAGCGCGTAGCCATTGCGCGTGGTCTGCACCTTGGCATCCAGAATGCTGAAATTATGACGATCAAAATAACTACAGATACGCGCAAATAAATCAGTACGGTCGCGTAGATAGACCATAACCTGTAAACCTTCGCCGATCGGCGCGATACGGCACCGCACCAGCGGTAGCTCATCATCCAAATGCTCATGCAAGACGCGCGTGTGCCAGGCAATCTCTGCAGCATCGTGCCGCAGAAAATAGCCGACATCCAGCCGCTTCCACAAGCTGTCATGAACCTCATCCGGCAGGCCGTGCAGCCTAAGTGTGGCGCGTGCTTCTTGCTGGCGGTTTTGCAGCACGCGGTCAGTCGAAGGCGCTTCACCGCCAAGCACGCGCAGGCTCATGCGGTACAAGTCCTCCAGCAGCTTGCCCTTCCACGCATTCCATACTTGAGGGCTTGTACCGCGAATATCAGCAACAGTGAGCAGGTAAAGTGCCGTCAGGCGGCGCTCGGTTTTAACCGTTTTAACAAACGCACGAATCACATCGGGATCGGACAGGTCTTGTTTTTGTGCCACCTGCGACATCAATAAATGGTGCTCGACAAGAAATACAACTAACTCAGTATCTTGTTTAGTTAAACCATGATCACGACAAAATCGTTGCGCATCGGTTTTACCCAGTACCGAGTGGTCGCCGCCACGTCCCTTGGCGATATCGTGAAACAGCGCAGCGATATAAATCAGCCAGGGCTGCGCGAAATTAGCGATCAGTTGGCTGCAGAAAGGGTATTCGTGTGAATGCTCGGGGATGGTAAAACGACGCACATTCCGCACCACCATCAAAATATGCTGATCGACCGTGTACACATGAAACAGATCATGCTGCATCTGACCGATGATGCGACGGAAATTAGGCAGATACCGGCCCAAGATCGATAGCTGATTCATGCCGCGCAGCGCGTGGGTGACACCTTTCGGCGACTGCAGTATCTGTAGAAATAGCTCACGATGTTTCGGGTCGCGGCGAAACTTGGCGTCGATACGAAAGCGCGCATGCCATAGCGCGCGTTGGGTGCGCGCGGTCATGCCTTTCAACTCAGCATTACGCTCAAGCAGCAGAAATATTTCCAGCATCGCCGACGGCGTTTGCTCGAACACCTCATCATGCGCGACATCGATCATGCCGTTGACTTCATTGAATCGTTCGTTGACTGGTCGCGATGCGAGCGGTTGCGGAAACAAACGTGATTCAATGTTCTGCAGCAGGATAGAGTTCAGTTGCGTCACCGCTTTGGCCGCCCAGTAATAGCGCTGCATCAGCACCTCACTGGCGCGCCGGTCTTCGCCGGCTGCGAAACCAAAAGTCTCTGCAATCGGCCCTTGCACATCGAACACCAAGCGGTCCTCGCGACGCCCGGCGTACAGGTGCAAACGGATTCGAATATCTTTGAACGCGCGCTCTTTCTCAGCCAGTTGCCGCGCCTCGGTGCGGGTGATGATCTGGCTATCGGCAAGCTCGCGCCACGAGCGCCCAAGACGGGCTGCTTTTGAAACCCAAAGAATCACTTGCAAATCACGAAGACCACCCGGGCTTTCTTTGCAGTTCGGCTCCAGGCTGTAAGGCGTGTTCTCGTACTTCACATGACGCTGGCGCAGCTCGAGTACTTTGTCCTGAAAAAAAGCGCGTGCATCCATCGCCTGCGCATGGCGCTGCTGCAGCTGCTTGAAGAGTTGCTGCGAGCCGGTGATGCGCCGCGCCTCCAATAGGCTGGTTTGCACCGTGATATCGGCCTCCGACTCGGTCATGCACTCGTCGACCGTACGGATGCTGTGTCCGATCTCGAGACCGAGGTCCCACAGCAGTTGCACCAGCTGTTCCAGTTTTTCGCGCAGCGCGGCGTCGGGCTGCGATGGCAGCAGAATCAGCAGATCGATATCGGAGTAGGGGAAAAGCTCACCGCGGCCATAGCCGCCCACGGCTACCAAGGCGGTCGACGCCGGCATGCTAAATGATCGCCAGGCTAGAGTGAGGACTTGGTCTGCGTGCCGCGCGAATCGTTTGAGCAGTTGCTCTGTTCGTCGATTGACGAGGTAGTCGTCAACAATTGCCTGCCGGCCTTCCCTTAGCTGTTCGCGTAGAGAGATCGACAGCGTGGTCATCTCACTCCACGCTGGCCGCGCTATCTGCTGCGGGGGATGTAATGAAAGCGGGTGGTGGTGGCGATCCGGCGGACACCGTAAGCACCTCGAAGCCAGTCTCGGTAACCAGCACCGTGTGCTCCCACTGCGCCGAGAGGCTACGGTCACGGGTCTTGATAGTCCAGCCGTCGCTCATCTCGCGAATTTCTCTGCGCCCTGCATTGATCATCGGCTCGACCGTGAAGATCATGCCGGCGACCAGTTGATCGAGCGTGCCCGGTCTGCCGTAGTGCAGCACCTGAGGTTCTTCATGGAATACTTTGCCGATGCCGTGGCCACAAAACTCGCGCACTACCGAAAAGCCAGCGTTCTCTGCGTACTGCTGGATCACATGGCCAAGGTCACCCAAGTAGGTTCCGGGCTTGATGCGCGAAATGCCCAGCCACATGCATTCGTAAGTGATGTCGCTCAAGCGTTTGGCGAGTATTGATGGCTCGCCAACGAAGAACATACGGCTGGTATCGCCGTGATAACCATCTTTGATGACCGTGACATCAATGTTCACCACATCGCCCAGCTTTAAAACCTTGTCGCCGGGTATGCCGTGGCAGACCACATCATTCACCGAGGTGCAAATCGATTTCGGGTAAGGCGTGTACCCCGGAGGGCAGTAATTCAAAGGCGCCGGCGTCACTCCCTGCACGTTCACCATATAGTCGTGGCACAGCTTGTCGAGTTGATCGGTACTCACGCCCGCCTTCACATGCGGCGTGATGAAATCCAGCACCTCCGAGGCGAGGCGTCCGGCCACTCGCATGCCAGCGATGTCTTCCGGTGTCTTGATCGTGATGTTGCCCATGATGCTGCTGCGCGAGCGCCGCGTACAGCTGGCGGTGGCAGTCCTGTGAGAGAAGCTGGGATTATAGTCGAGCGACTCGCGCCTCGCGGTTTGGCGCTACGAAGTCCTTCGGACCTGTGCCCGGAATTGGGTGAGTTTGCGTCTGATCCCGCTTTACGGGTAAAATCTTGGGTTAGCTTGTTTCCCGCCGCGGAAAAGTGGGGGCGTCAAGCGACTGTATTACTTTTTTGTAAATTTTTAAATCACGAGTCCGCGCCCCAAGGGTGCCCGTCAACAGATGGTTTGTTCGGGTTGCTGGCCGGCCTCAAGACACAACCCTGGAGAAACTATGTCAGTCACCATGCGTGAAATGCTGGAAGCCGGCGTCCATTTTGGTCACCAAACCCGCTTCTGGAACCCCAAGATGGCCCCGTTTATCTTCGGTCATCGTAACAAGATTCATATCGTCAACCTGGAAAAGACCATGGCCATGTTCCAGGAGGCGTCCAAGTACATCCGTCAACTCTCCGCCAACCGTGGCACCATTTTGATGGTAGGCACCAAACGCCAGGCGCGCGACATCATTGCGGCTGAGGCGCAGCGCGCCGGTGTGCCGTTCGTTGACCAGCGCTGGCTGGGCGGTACGCTGACTAACTTCAAGACCATCAAGACCTCGATCAAGCGCCTGAAGGAAATGGAAGCCGCCATCGCTGACGGCTCGGTCGAGAAAATGTCGAAAAAAGAAGCGCTGATGTTTAACCGCGAGCTCGACAAGCTGCAAAAAGGTATTGGCGGCATCAAAGACATGAACGGTGTGCCAGATGCGATTTTCGTGATCGACGTCGGCTACCACAAGGGCGCAATTACCGAAGCCACCAAGCTCGGCATTCCGGTGATTGGTGTGGTCGATACCAACCACTCGCCAAGCGGCGTCACCTACGTGATTCCGGGCAATGACGACTCGTCAAAAGCCATCACGCTGTATGCACGCGGTGTGGCCGACGCCATTCTCGAGGGCCGCGCCACCTCGGTAGCCGATATCGTCCAGGCTGCCAAGGGCGAGGAGTTCGTCGAAGTCAGCGATCAGGCCTGATTCGCCTTAGCGCACTGCCTCGTTAAGCGAGGCGGAAAATCAGGGGCAACAGCGGTTCGCCCCTTTTTTTCGGGCAATGCGTCGATGGGGCAGGCTTCGGCCCCAGTGTGAAGATATTGATACCGGTTGCCGAATGGCGATCTAGTTGAGGAGAGGGTAATGGCAGCAATTACAGCAGCAATGGTGGGTGAACTGCGCGCTAAAACAGACGCGCCCATGATGGAGTGCAAAAAGGCACTGACCGAGGCCGACGGTGACATGGCCAAGGCCGAGGAAATCCTGCGCGTCAAGCTCGGCAGCAAGGCATCAAAAGCCGCATCACGTGTTACCGCTGAGGGTGTGGTTGCAGCCCATATCGCGGGCGGTATTGGCGCGCTGGTCGAGGTCAATTGCGAGACTGACTTTGTATCGAAAAATGACGACTTCCTGAACTTCACCAAGCACATCGCGCAAATGGTTGCCGATAAAAACCCCGCCGATGTCGCTGCGCTGTCGGCGCTGCCGATGGAGGGTAAAACCGTCGACGAGGTGCGTTCGGCCCTCATCGGCAAGATTGGCGAGAATATGTCGATCCGCCGCTTCCAGCGTTTTGAAACTACCGCCAAGTTGGCCTCTTACTTGCACGGTACGCGCATCGGCGTCATGGTCGAGTACGACGGCGCTGAAGAGCAAGTCGGTAAAGATGTGGCGATGCATATCGCGGCGATGAAGCCGGTGGCGTTGTCGTCAACGCAAGTGCCGGCAGAGCTGATTGAAAAAGAGCGCTCGGTGGCGACACTGAAGGCGCAGGAGTCGGGCAAGCCTGCCGATATCGCCGCAAAAATGGTCGAGGGTTCGGTGCAGAAGTACCTCAAAGAGGTATCGCTGCTGGATCAGGCCTTTGTCAAGAATGATAAGCAGACCGTAGAGCAAATGCTGAAGGCAGCTCAGACCTCGGTCAAGTCGTTCACCATGTACATTGTGGGCGAGGGTATCGAGAAGCGACAAGACGACTTTGCCGCCGAAGTGGCGGCCCAGGTCGCCGCTGCCAAAAAGTCTTGAGCAAGCGTTAAGAAAAACGGGCCGCATGGCCCGTTTTTTTCAGGATCGCAGCATTTACAATATCGATCAAATCACTCGGGCAAACTAGGGAACAGACCGCATGACCAAACCCATATACAAGCGCGTCCTGCTGAAGCTATCGGGCGAGGCGCTGATGGGCGAAGACGCCTACGGCATTAACCGTGCCACGATCGAACGCATGGTGGCGGATGTGTCAGAGGTCGCCAAGCTGGGTGTCGAGGTGGCCATTGTGATTGGTGGCGGCAACATCTTTCGCGGCGTTGCTCCCGGTGCGCAGGGTATGGATCGTGCCACTGCGGACTACATGGGTATGCTGGCCACCGTGATGAACTCGCTCGCGCTGGCAGATGCCATGCGTCAGGTGGGCATGACGGCGCGTGTCATGTCTGCGATCGCGATCGAGCAGGTGGTCGAGCCGTATGTGCGTCCTAAGGCACTGCAGTACCTCGAAGAAGGCAAGATCGTGGTGTTCGCTGCAGGTACAGGTAACCCTTTCTTCACCACCGACACGGCTGCTGCGCTGCGCGGCGCTGAGATCGGCGCGGAGGTGGTGCTGAAAGCAACCAAAGTGGACGGTATCTACAGCTCTGATCCGAAGAAAGATGCCTCGGCAACGCGCTACAGCACCATCAGTTTTGATGAGGCGATTTCGAAGCGGCTGCAAGTCATGGATGCGACCGCGTTTGCTTTGTGCCGTGACCAAAAATTACCGATCCGTGTGTTTTCGATCGTCAAACCGGGGGCGCTCATGAGCGTCGTGCTTGGCGATGACGAAGGCACGCTGGTTCACGTCTGATTCATATTGAACGCATACAGGAGAAAGACATGACCCCTGCTGAGGTGAAAAAAGCCACCGAGCAAAAAATGCAGAAATCGATCGAGACGCTGAAAACCGATCTGGCCAAGGTACGTACGGGCCGTGCTCATGTGGGTATTCTTGATCATGTGATGGTCGACTACTACGGCACGCCGACACAGATTAGTCAGGTGGCCAATCTCACACTGCTTGATGCGCGCACTATTGGTGTGCAGCCATGGGAAAAGAAAATGATGGCTGCGATAGAAAAAGCGATTCGCGAATCTGATCTCGGCTTGAACCCGGCCACGGTCGGTGAGGTGATCCGGGTGCCAACCCCCGCGCTGACCGAAGAGCGCCGCAAGGAAATGGTCAAGCTGGTTCGCAGTGAAGCTGAAGACGCCAAGATCGCGATTCGCAATATTCGGCGTGACGCGAACGAAAGCCTCAAGAAGCTTTTGAAGGACAAGGCGATCTCCGAAGACGACGAGCGCCGCACGCAAGACGAAGTACAAAAGCTGACCGATAAATTTGTTGCCGAGGTTGATAAATTAGTCGTTGAAAAAGAAAAAGATGTGATGACGGTATAAGACCCTCATCGACGTCGTTGTACGATTTTTCTTTGACCTTTTGTCGAGCGCGAATATGAGCCATCCGAGTTCTACGCTGCAGATACCTGAGACAGCGTGTGTGCCCCACCACGTCGCTATCATCATGGATGGCAATGGGCGCTGGGCCACGCAGCGTTACCTGCCTAGAGTCGCGGGTCATGCCAAAGGCGTAGAGGCGGTTAGAGCAGTAGTGAAAGCGTGTATTTCACGAGGTGTTGGCTACCTGACGCTGTTTGCGTTCAGCTCCGAAAACTGGCGCCGACCGGCTGACGAGGTCTCAATGCTGATGCGTTTATTCGCTGCCGCGCTAGAGCGTGAGGTCGACAAAATGCACGCTAACGGTATACGGCTGCGCGTGGTGGGTGATCTGTCTAAATTTGATGCGCGCTTGCTGCAGCTGATCGAGCAAGCCGAACGCAAAACCGAGTCGAATTCTCGCCTTACGCTCACTATTTGCGCGAACTACGGCGGGCGCTGGGATCTGATGCAGGCGACTAATCGTATGGTTGCGGCGCATCCAGACATCAATGCATATACCGAGGCTGAGCTCGCACCCTACCTGGCGATGGCCTATGCTCCCGAGCCAGATCTGTTTATTCGCACCGGTGGCGAGCAGCGCATCTCCAATTTCCTGTTGTGGCAACTGGCTTACACCGAGTTGTATTTCACCGATACATTCTGGCCCGACTTTGACGAGGCCGCGCTGGACGCAGCGATCATCTCTTACCAGCAGCGCGAGCGCCGCTTTGGTCGCACCAGCGCGCAGCTGGTCGAGATCAGGAAAGCTTCTTAATGCTGCGACAACGCGTGATCACAGCAGTTGCGTTATTGGTTCTGCTTGGCGCAGTGCTTGGTTCAGGATCTGCGATTGCGTTCCAGTTTACCCTCGCCATTTTTTTCGGTGCCGCGTGCTGGGAGGCGCTCTGGCTGTCGGGTGTGCGGTTTGTGCTGCCGATGGCGCTGGTGTGTGGCATTTTTTTGCTCCCCATGATCAGCCGCGCCACTGATGAGTGGCTGCCGCTCGCATCGATTTGTATCGCGCTGTGGGGCTTGCGATTTTTTCCGGCGCTACGCTTTGGCCTGCCGGCGAATGTGGGGCTGCGTGGCGCGCTATTCAATTCCCTGTACCTGATTGCCCTGCTGGGATGTTTTATTTCTATTGCCGGCTTGTGGTATCGCTCGGTGGTGTTTCTGTTGTCTGCGATGGCGATTGTCTGGGTTGCTGATATTGGTGCCTACTTCGCGGGCCGTTCTTTTGGCAAGCGTAAGCTCGCGCCCGGTATCTCGCCGGGTAAGACCTGGGAAGGCGTGGCCGGTGGCTTGCTTGCCGTGTTGGTGCTCTCGGCATTGGTGACGCAAGTACCGCAAACCTTTCAGGCGCAATTGCTGTTGCGGTATGGCTGGTTCAAATCAATCGTCTTGCTGGCGTTATTGGTGTTTGCCAGCGTGGTCGGAGATTTGTTTGAATCCATGCTGAAGCGTCGTGCAGACGTCAAGGACAGTAGTCGCCTTTTGCCAGGCCATGGCGGCGTGCTCGACCGTATCGATGCGCTGGTACCGTCGATGCCGTTGGCATATCTTTTGGCGGCTCAGATGCCAGCAGCTGTCTCGTGAAATAATCGCCGCATGCAATCGCTCACCATACTCGGCGCAACGGGCTCGATTGGCGTCTCGACGCTCGATGTGGTGGCGCGGCATCCTGATCGCTACCGCGTGTTCGCGCTCACCGGTCAAACCCGGGTTGATCTGCTGGCCGCGCAATGCGCTCAGTTCCATCCTGAGGTTGCGGTGGTCGGTAACGCCGAAGCGGCAGCGCAACTTCAAGACCTCATCAAGCGCGACGGCCTTGGCACCGAAGTGCTGTGGGGCGAACAAGCCCTTTGCGAGGTGGCGAGTTCTGCCTCATGCGATACGGTCATGGCGGCAATCGTCGGCGCCGCCGGTTTGCGGCCCAGTCTTGCAGCGGCACACGCTGGCAAGAAACTCCTGCTGGCCAACAAAGAGGCGCTGGTTATCTCGGGTCAGTTGTTTATGGATGCAGTTGCATCCAGTAGCGCTACATTGTTGCCGATTGATAGCGAGCACAACGCGATATTTCAATGCCTGCCGATCGGATACCAGCGCGTGCCGCCGCAGCATGGCATCCGAAAAATTTTGCTCACTGCTTCCGGCGGCCCTTTCCTCGATCGAGACCTGGCGAGTTTTGACAGCATCACCCCTGAGCAAGCGGTAGCACATCCCAACTGGAGCATGGGTCGAAAGATCTCGGTTGATTCGGCCACCATGATGAATAAAGGCCTGGAAGTGATTGAGGCGCACTGGCTGTTTGGCGCGAGCGCCGCGCAGATCGAGGTCGTGATTCATCCGCAGAGCGTGATTCATTCCATGGTGGCTTATGCCGACGGTTCAGTATTGGCGCAACTCGGTAACCCCGATATGCGAACGCCGATTGCGCATGCGCTTGCTTATCCCGAGCGGATCGATTCCGGTGTTGACGCCATAGATCTCGCACGCATCGGTCAGCTGGATTTTCGCAAGCCTGATTTTTTGCGTTTCCCCTGCCTGCAGCTGGCGTTTGATGTGTTGCACACGGGTGGCTGCGCACCGGCAGTGTTGAATGCCGCCAATGAAATCGCGGTGCAGGCGTTTCTTGATCAGCGTATCGGTTTCAGCCGGATCGCGGGCGTGATAGCCGAGACCCTGCAGCGGGTTCCGTCGGCCTCAGTCAACACGCTCGATAGCTTGCTCGCACAAGACCAGGTCGCGCGTGCGCAGGCGCTGGAGCTGCTGCACTGAGCGGCTGGGCAGTGCTTTAAACCCTTTCTTGCATTCATAAACCATGACCCTGCTTCAGACCCTGCTGGCATTTGCGATCACGATCGGTGTGCTGGTGATCTTTCACGAACTCGGGCACTACTGGGTCGCGCGTTGGTGCGGTGTCAAGGTCGTGCGTTTCTCGGTCGGTATGGGCCGAGTGATCTGGTCAAAGCGATTCGGTAAAGATCAAACCGAGTGGGCCTTATCGCTTCTGCCTTTGGGTGGCTACGTCAAGATGCTGGATAAACGTGACCACGAGGGCGACATCGCACCCGAGGATATGCCGCGCGAATTCACCGGGCAGACAGTGGGTAAGCGAATCGCGATCGTCGTCGCCGGCCCACTCGCGAATTTTCTGCTGGCGATAGCGATTCTGGCTGGTCTCTATCTGCACGGCATGCCCGAGCCGGTAGCGCGCGTGACAGTCATAGAATCTAGCGCCGCCCAGCGTGCTGGTCTGCACACGGGTGATCTAATTTTCGAGGTGAACGGCACAGCAGTGCGCTCGTGGGCCGAGTTTCGCTGGCAGATGATTCAGGCGGTGTTGCGCGAGCAAGCGCTGCGCTTGTCAGTGCAGCGGCCCGACAACGCGGGCGGCTACTGGCTCAGCGAAGTGGTGTTACCGGCGCAAGCCTTACCCGAGCAGGAAATCGACAGCGAATTATTCGAACGACTGGGGCTTTCATTGGCGCGTCCGCCATCCTTGCTCGGTGAGATTTTGCCGGATGGCCCGGCAGCACAAGCAGGGCTGCAAGCGGGCGATCGCATCACCGCTATCGACGACCAACCCGTCGCTGACGCGATCGCTTTCATCCAGGCCGTACAGGCGGCGCCGGGGCGCAGCGTGACAATTGCATGGCTACGGGAGGGTCGGCCCATGTCGGCGTCGCTGGTTCCGCGCGCTGAGCGTGACGGTGAGCGCGAGGTCGGCAGAATTCTGGCGCAAGTTGATATGTCCAGCGCGATGGTGACCGTACAGTCCGGCCCGATTGATGCGTTCACTCGCGCAGCGCATAAAACGTGGGACACCTCTGCGCTGACGGTGCGCATGCTTGGCAAGATGTTAATCGGCGAGGCATCACTGAAAAACATCACCGGCCCGATCACCATTGCCGACTACGCGGGGCAGACTGCACGATCGAGCTGGATCAGTTTTTTATCGTTTATTGCGTTCGTGAGTATTAGTCTCGGCGTGATGAATCTGCTACCCATACCGGTTTTGGATGGCGGTCATTTGCTGTATTATTCGGTGGAACTTTTTTCCGGGCGGCCAGTCCCCGAGCGTGTCGCAGAAATTGTGCAGCGCGCAGGATTAGGGGCGCTGATGGCCTTGATGGCTATTGCGGTTTTCAACGACATCACTCGTCTGATCGGATAGTCGCAGGCCCGACTCAAATAATAATCCATCGATGACATCTCGAACCCCGTGCCGGTCGCCTTCCTTCATACCCAAACTCATTGCCACTGCGATCGCCTCTGCTTTTGCGGCGCACGCGCTCGCTGTCGAGCCATTCACCGTGCGTGATATTCGGGTCGAGGGCATACAGCGCACTGAAGCCGGTACGGTGTTCAACTACCTGCCAGTACGCATCGGCGATACCTTCGATGACGACAAAGCGGCGGCGGCGATCAAGGCGCTGTACGCAACGGGTTTTTTCAAAGACGTCCGCATCGAAACCGAGGGCGATGTACTGGTGGTGTCGGTAGAAGAGCGCCCGGCCATTGCGAGTGTCGAGTTCACCGGCACCAAAGAGTTTGAAAAAGACAAACTTCGGAAGGCACTCAAAGATCTTGGTTTGGGTGAGTCGCGTATTTTGGATAAGTCGCTGGTTGACCGAGCCGAGCAAGAGCTCAAGCGCCAGTACCTGTCGCGCGGTTTGTACGGTGTGAAAATCACGACCACGGTAACGCCGATTGAGCGCAACCGGGTCAATGTCACTTTTGCGGTTGATGAGGGTGAGGTTGCGCGTATTCGCCAGATAAAAATTATCGGCAACGACGCGTTCAAGGAAGATGATCTGCGCGATCAGCTAAAAATGTCGACCTCCGGGTGGTTTACCTGGTACTCCAAATCAGATCAGTACTCGCGCCAGAAGCTCGCGGGTGATATTGAAGCTTTGCGGTCCTACTACCTGAATCGTGGCTACCTTGAGATGCAGGTCGATTCAACGCAGGTATCGATCTCGCCAGACAAAAAAGATATCTTCATCACCATCAATATTACTGAAGGAAAAAAATACAAGGTAACCGAGGTCAAGCTCGAAGGCGAAATGCTCGGGCGTGAT
>Ga0163212_1000284_pt1 | contig 21764 bp, 17 predicted proteins | sample Malawi_45m_30L_FD_113532 | JGI IMG/M metagenome (GOLD analysis project Ga0163212, IMG submission 113532) | Freshwater microbial communities from Lake Malawi, Central Region, Malawi to study Microbial Dark Matter (Phase II) - Malawi_45m_30L | ecosystem: Environmental > Aquatic > Freshwater > Lake...
ATTGAGCGCCTGATGACCGCCGTCGCGGCCGAAGCCCTCCTTGTCGTGCCCCTTGCCGACTGGTCGTTGATCACCTTGGTATGAGCGGTTTGTTATGTAGTAATAGGGATACTTAAGCTCTGAGTGACCTGGAACTACCCGCAGACGACCTGGATCAACTTCACATTAGTATGGCGTCACCGCACTGAGTTTCGTGTTCATCATTGGACAAACGATATGGCTCACCCGCCGCAGTCACCCCGCCTGAGCGAGGTCATCAGAGTTCGCCTGACGAGCGCCTTTACGCCCACGCAACTCGAGATCCGCGACGACAGTGCGTTGCACGCCGGTCACGCCGGCGCGCGCGAAGGCGGGCATTTCCACGTGACGATCCACTCGGCGCAGTTTGCCGGGCTCGCACCGCTGGCGAGGCATCGCCTGGTCTACAGCGCCCTCGCCGATTTGCTGGGACGGGGCATTCACGCCCTGTCCATCGATGCCCGCTTGCCCTCATAATCCGCCTTCCTTCCGATCACCGATAGAACTGGGATACTTCCATGAAGCATTCGTGCTTGTTTACCGTCATTGCGCTCGCTGCGCTGGTTGCCGCCTGCCAGCCCAAGGGCGAGGCCAAGGATTCGGCGGCCGAGGCCGCTAAGAGGCCCGTCGCCTACATCAACGGCAAGGCGATCACGCAGGGTGAGTTCGATGCCTTCATCAAGCAAGTGGCTGGCCGCGCCGTGGCCGACCTCGACGCCGAGCAAAAGAAGCGCGCACTCGACTCGCTGATCGGACTGCACGTGCTCGGCGCTCAGGCCGAGAAAGACGGGCTCGACAAGAAAGCCGATCTCGCCGCTGAAATTGCCCTCATCCGTCTCAACATCCTGCAGCAAGCCGTCGCCACCAAGTACCTCGAAGGCAAGACGCCGACGGAGCAGGAATTGAAGGCGGAATACGACGCCCAGGTCGCCCAGATGTCGCGTAACGAGTACAAGGCACGGCACATCCTCGTACCGACAGAAATCGCCGCGACGCAGATCCTCGAGCGCCTAAAGAAAGGCGAGCGTTTCGAAGGCCTCGCCAAAGACTCGCTCGACTCATCGCGCGACAACGGCGGTGACCTCGGCTGGTTCAGTCCGGCCAGCATGGTCAAGCCCTTCGCTGATGCCGTGATGGCACTAAAGAAAGGCGAGACGATTGCCAAGCCGGTGCAGACGCAGTTCGGCTGGCACGTGATCCGTCTCGATGACGTCCGCGAAGTGCAGCCGCCGCCGTTCGAGCAGGTCAAGCAGCAGCTCAATCAGGCGGTGATGGCCAAGAAGGTCCGCGCGTACAGCGACGAACTCACCAAGGCAGCTAAGATCGAAAAGAAGATCTGACGCCGAGCGTTCGCGCTGGCGAAAAAACGCCCGTCCTCAAGGCGGGCGTTTTTCTTTGAGTATACGCTGCAGCGCTGCCTCATCGAGAACCTTAATCCCGAGCTCCTTGGCCCTGCGCAGTTTCGAGCCGGCGTCACGCCCGGCCACGAGATAGCTCGTTTTCTTTGACGCACTGCCTACGGCTTTCGCGCCAAGCGCGCGTAAGGCATCTTCGGCTTCCTCTCGCTGCAAAGTGTCGAGCGTACCGGTCAGCACAAAGGTCAGCCCCGCCAACGGCTGCTCGCCCTCCGCCGATATTTCGACCTGTGGCCAATGTAGGCCTGCGGACTGTAAACGTTCGACTACGTCGTAATTCGTCGGCTCAGCAAAGAATTCGACCACATGACGGGCGATCACCGGTCCGATATCAGGCACTTTCTGCACGGTTTCGAGATCGGCCCCCAGCAACTGCTCGAGAGTGCCGAAGTGCACCGCAAGCGCTGCCGCCGTCGCCTCGCCGACGTCACGGACGCCGAGCGCAAACAAGAAGCGCGCCAGCGTGGTCAACTTGGATTTCTGCAGCGCGCTGACAATATTTTCTGCGGACTTTGGTCCCATGCGCTCGAGTTTCGCCAGCGTCGCAGCATCCAGTCGGTAAAGATCAGCAGGTGTTTCGACAAGCCCGGCATCGACCAACTGCTCGACGAGCTTCTCACCCACTCCTTCGATATCGAGCGCTCGACGCGAGGCAAAGTGGCGGATTCGCTCCTTGCGCTGCGCGTTGCACCGATAGCCACCCGTGCACCGAGCGACGACCGCATCGGCGTCGCGCTCGACGGGCGCCGCACACACCGGGCAGCGTGTCGGCAACTGCACCTCGCGAGTCTTTGCCGGCCGTCGCTCGATCAGCACCCGCGCCACTTCCGGAATCACATCGCCGGCGCGGCGCACGATCACAGTATCGCCGATACGGACATCTTTACGCAGCACCTCGTCCATGTTGTGCAGCGTGGCATTACTGACCGTCACACCGCCGACGAATACCGGCTCGAGGCGGGCCACCGGCGTCAACGCCCCCGTACGCCCGACTTGAAATTCAACGTCGCGTAACTGGGTCGAGGCCTCCTCGGCCGGAAACTTGTGGGCCACCGCCCAGCGCGGCGCGCGCGAGACGAAACCGAGCGCGCGCTGGGCGGTGACGCTATCGACTTTGTAGACCACACCATCGATCTGATACGACAGCGAGGCGCGCCGGCGACCGATCTCGGCGTAATATTCGAGACAACCGGCGGCGCTGCGTACTCGCCTGATCTCGGGCGACACCCGCAGGCCATAGCCGCGTAAGAGCTCGAGGGTCTGACTGTGTAACGCTGGCAGCTCGAGACCCTCGATGGCCCCGACCGAGTAAAAGAAAATATCCAGCGGGCGTTGTGCCGTAATGCGCGGATCGAGTTGGCGTAGGCTTCCGGCCGCCGCGTTCCGCGGATTGGCAAAGATTTTTTCGCCGCGCTTGGCGGCGTCGGCGTTCAGACGCTCGAAGCCCGACACCGGTATGAACACTTCGCCACGCGCTTCGAACAACGGTGGCGCCTTACCCTGCAAGTGCAATGGCAAGGAACGAATCGTGCGCACGTTGGCGGTGACATCCTCACCGGTCCTCCCATCGCCACGCGTTGCCGCCCGAACGAAGACGCCGTTCTCATAGGTCACAGAAATTGCGAGTCCATCGAGTTTCGGCTCGGCGGAATATTCGATCTCGTCGCTCGTGCCAAGGCGCTCGCGAACTCGGCGGTCAAAAGCGCGCAAATCCTCCTCGGTGAGCGCGTTGTCGAGAGACAACATAGGTACACGGTGCCGTACCTTGGCAAACTCGTCGACCGGCGCCGCCCCCACGCGCTGCGTCGGCGAATCAGCCGTAACCAGCTCAGGATGCGCAGCCTCGAGCGTCAGCAGCTCTTGCAACAACCTATCCCATTCGGCGTCCGGAATCTGCGGATCGTCGAGGATGTAGTAACGATAATTATGATATTCGATATCGCGCCGCAATCGCTCGGCGCGGCCTCGCCAGGCCTTGGCCGATGATCCCACGCTCATGCGACCGGCCCGCTCATGGGCGCAAAGGACTCACGGTCTCAGTTCCCCGCAGCGGCCGCCTCACGCCGCATTTCCGCCAGGCGCGTCTCGGTCAGCGGGTGCCCCTGTGAATCGAGTAGATCGCCACGCAGGCGCTGGGCGAGCGTATGACCGGCCAGTAGCAACTTGTCGACCGTTTCGCGACCGGGCATAGGCCCCGGCAACACCGCGAACAAATTCATACCCAGAAATCGCGTCGAATCGATGGTCGCAAGATCAAAGTTCCCGGGCTTGGTGAGACTCGCCGCGCTCATCAAGGTGCGGCCATCAACGAGCTGACGATGAAAGATCGACATATCGCCGTGCACGAAGCCCTCGCCCAACAAGGCCTGCCGCAGGCTCGCGCCGCTAAAGCGCTCGCCGCCGCGCGCGACCACCCGCAGCGCCACGATCACTCGCTGGTCTTCGTCGAGGGTTGCCGCTGCGGACGCAGTTGCTGCGGGCGTAGTTACTGCCGGCACAGTTGATGCCGGCGCCACGTCATCTGCAGCGGCCGCAAACTGGTCAGTGCCCGCGGGCGCGTCCTCCATGACCGGGATATCGGCCCCTCGACCTGGTTCGACGCAGGCCGTATCGAGGTCGACCAGCCTGGGCTCGACGAGGCGATCGCGTGTCGCCGACATCTCTGGCAGCGTCAGCGTGGGCGCGGTTCGCGTTGCCGAGGACGATTCGCATCGATCACCCCACTCGTTCCGGGTTAAAGGATCGACCCTCGACAAGGCCTCGTCGTCCGTATCTGCCGCCTGCCCGAGCGGCCCTCGAAAGCGGCTGGCCTCGGCGCGCGCCGCGCGTCCGCGCTGCAGGATTTCCCATAGCACGATCATGAGCAGCACAACCCCTCCGAGTACAAGCAACGCCACTTGCAAATCGCTCGTCAAGGAATTCAGCACATCTTCCATTGTTTCACCACGACTCCATCAGCATACGACCGCACGCTTGCCGCACCGCGCTACTCAGGTAGCAGCGAGTCGAACCGCCTCATCCACATCGACTGCCACCAGGCGCGAAACGCCAGGTTCATTCATGGTCACACCGAGCAACTGCGAAGCAAGCTCCATCGTAACCTTGTTGTGGGTGATGAAAATGAACTGGATTCGATTGGCCATCTCGCGAACGATATCGCAGAACCGCCCGATGTTATTTTCATCGAGCGGCGCGTCGACTTCGTCCAGCAGGCAGAACGGCGCCGGATTCAGATCGAAGATCGAGAAAACGAGCGCCACGGCTGTCAGCGCCTTTTCACCGCCCGAGAGCTGCGCGATGGTCACGTTCCGCTTGCCTGGTGGGCGCGCCATGATCGCCACCCCTGCAGTCAGAGGATCCTCACCGGAAAGCTCGAGATACGCGTGACCACCGCCGAAGAGCCGCGGGAATTTCTCCTGCAGTCCGGCGTTAATCCTGTTGAAAGTGTCGTCGAAGCGCGTGCGCGTCTCCCGATCGATCTTGTGCATTGCGTCTTCGAGCGTCGCCAGCGCCGAGTTCAAATCGGAATATTGCCGATCGAGATATTCCTTGCGCTCACTGTTTTCTTTCAGCTCGTCAATCGCGGCAAGATTGACCTGACCCAGCTTGTCGATCTCGATACGCGTATCGGCGAGCTGGGTTTCCCAATCGACCACTTCGGGTCCGGACGCAAGCCCGGCACGGATTTCTTCGATGTCGAATTGGGTCGCGGCGAACTGCTCGGCAATCGACTCGCGACGAACCCGCGTCTCTTGCGCGGCAAGCCGCGCAGCCTCCATCGCCTCGCGCGCATCGTTGACGCGCCGCTCGGCCGTCTGGCGCCGTTCATCGAGCGAGCGTAGCTCCGCATCAGCTTCCTCGAGCACGCGACGCGCTTGCGACAGATCGGTCTCGACTTCCAGACGTCGCGATAACAAGCCCTCGAGCACGCCTTCAAGCTCGTGGATCGGTCCCTCGCCACCCACGAGTTCGGACTCGAGTTCGCTGACACGAGCTAACAGTTGCACGCGTTGCTCGACGGCTCGGGCGATGCCGGTTTCAATGGGCCCGGCGGCCGTGCGTCGCCCCTCGACACGCACCAGCAAGTCACGCGCCGCAAGCTGTGCGTCCTGCGCAGCCGCACGCGCCTGCACGAGCGTATCGCGTACGAGTTCGCGTGACGCATCGAGCTTCGAGCGTTGCGCGTCCAATTCATTGAGACGAACGAGCCCGCGCTCAAGCTCAGCGCGCGCCCACGCGCAGGTCTCCTCGATTGCGCCCATCTCGCGAGTAACCTCGGTGGATTCCTCCTCGAGGCGCTGACGCCGAGAAGTCGACTCCTGCACACGGGCGCGCGAGGCCTCGAGCTTACCGAGCAGATCGGCGTGTTCGCGATGCGCCTGCTGGCTGCGACCCTGCACGGTATCAAGCGCGACCTCGGCCACGCCAAGTGCAGCACGCGCTGCCTGCAGGGAAAATTCGAGTTCGCGGACGCGACGACCCGCCTCATCGCCACCGCCGCGCAACGCTTTGAGGCGTTGCTCACGCTCGAGCACGCCGGCGTGCGGATCACCGACGCGGGCGACCCGCAGCCAACCGCGCCCGACCCACTCTCCCGAAAGCGTGATGACCGATTCGCCGCGGCCGAGTAAGCGACGGGCCTGCAGCGCTTCGCCAAGACTACCGACTACGCGTACGGACTCGAGCACTTCGAGCACCGCGGCAGGGCCCTGAACTTTTGACGAGAGACGCCCATCCACACCCGATTGCGCTGTGCCCGAGCCCTCAAGGATCGCGAACTGCGCGCCTTCGACCTGAGCGAGCGCATCGATGAGCCCATCGAGCTCGCCGACGCACACGGCCTCCAGGTAATCACCGAGCACCGTTTCAACGGCGCGCTCGTAGCCTGAGTCAACCCGCAGCGTCTCGGCGACGCGTTGGTGATCGGCGAGTCCTACGCTGCGTAACCATTCGTTGGCGCGGGCATCGGCCTGACCGAGTGCCGCTCGCTGCAGCGCCTCGACCGACATGACCTCGGCGCGTACCCGGTCACGATGACTACGCGCCGCCTCGAGCTGTTCTTCGAACGACAGTTGCGAGGCCCGCAAGCGCTGGACTTCTGTGAGCGCAGTCGCCAGATTTTGCGACAAACCGTCGGCCGTGGTTCGGGCTTGCGACTCACGCTCGCCGCGCTCGAAGAGCTGTCCTTGCAGTTCCTGCTGCAGCAAGGCATCGCGCTCGACATCGAGGCGATCGCGCTGCGAGCGCAGACGACGCCGCTGATTCTCCAGCTGCTCAATACGCGCGCGCTCGACCTGCACGGTCTGGTTTGCAATCCCGAGCTCCTGATTGAAGCTCTCCCACTGGCGCTGCCATTCAGCCTGCGCGTGCTCGGAGGACCCGAGATGACTCGCAGCATCCCTCTCCGCAAGATGCGCGCGCTCGATCTCGGGTGCAAGGCGCGCCAGCTCATCGCGAATCGTGACCAGCTCCTGCTCATCACGAGTGATCTGTGCCGCAAGTGCTTCGAGCGTGGCGCGCGACTGCGCGAGATCGCGTCGTTTGGTTTCGCGGGTCTCGCGTCCAAACTGGATCTGTTGCTCGGTACGCGAAATATCGGCACCAACGCCGTAATAGCGCGCCTGAACTTGCGAGACGGCATCGTTCTGCTCGGCATGAAAAGCACGCTGCGTTTCAATCGCCGCCTCGGCTCCGCGCAAGTGGGCAAGTACCGCCTGCATGGCGACTTCTCTCTCGCGTACCGCCGAGTCCTGCACCTCTGCGTCACTGTCGAGATCGCGCAAGCGCAACGCCAAGAGTTCCGCGGTCAAGCGACGCTCGCGTTGCTTGAGCTCCTGGTAGCGCCGTGCGGCCGTGGCCTGCCGTTGCAGGTGGCGGATCTGCTTGTCGATTTCATCGCAAAGATCTTTCAGGCGCTCGAGATTTTCACGCGTGCCGGCGATGCGTAACTCGGTATCTTTACGCCGCTCTTTATATTTAGAGATACCGGCAGCTTCTTCGACGAACGCCCGCATGTCATCAGCCTTAGCCTCGATGATCCGCGAGATCATGCCCTGCTCGATGATCGCGTAGCTACGCGAACCGAGACCCGTACCGAGAAATAGTTGCGTGATGTCCTTGCGACGGCAGCGCGTACCGTTGATGTAGTACGCACTCGTACCATCGCGACTGACTTCGCGGCGCAGCGACACTTCGTTGAACGCCGCGTACGCGCCGCCGATCTTACCGTCGGAATTGTCGAACATCAGCTCGACCGAGGCCTTGCCCAAGGGTTTGCGCACACTCGAGCCGTTGAACACCACATCAGCCATGGAGTCGCCACGCAGGTGTTTGGCAGAAAGTTCGCCCATCACCCAGCGCACGGCGTCTATCACATTGGACTTCCCGCAGCCGTTCGGGCCGATGACGCCGGTGAGGTTACTCGGGAAAGTGACGCTGGTCGGATCCACGAAGGATTTAAACCCCGCGAGCTTGATCTTGGTCAAACGCATCGTGTGAAAAATCTCCTAAGCGAATACCCGCCGAATGGGCGCGTAGTGTAAATTAATCTTTTATCACTCGCCTTCCCACTCACACAGTCCCTGCCACTCACACCATGCCATCACAACCTCCCACGCAACTCGAGACCTTCCCCAACCCACAGCCGGAGATCGACTACGCCATTCGCATGTCGATCCCCGAATTCACCTGCCTGTGTCCGAAGACGGGACAGCCCGATTTCGCCACGCTGCAACTCGAGTACGTGCCGGACGCGCGCTGCGTCGAACTCAAATCACTCAAGTCCTATATCTGGTCGTTCCGCGATCGGGGCGCGTTTCATGAGGCCGTTACCAACGAAATCGCCGATACGCTGGCCGCAGTGACAACTCCGCGGTACATGAAGCTGACCGCCGTTTTCAACGTACGCGGTGGCATTTACACAACGATTGTGGCCACTCGCCGGCGGGCCAACTGGACCCCAGAACCGACCATCAACTTGCCTTGAGCGACACGCACTTCCCTGCACGGGTTTTTACCGGTATTCTCGCCCACCTCGTAAAGCACCTTGTGAAAAATGAGCGTTTGATGACGGCCAGAAGAACTGCCAAGAAGCTTGTCAAAACCAGCAAGCCTGCCGGCAAGCTTGCTTCCAAGAAGGCGCCGACAACTAAGTCGATAGCCAAGCCTGTCTCCAAGAAAACCGTCACCAAAACAGCCTCCTCCGCCGAAAAGCTCAAACTGTCCCGACAGCCCGCAGTAGCCACTAGAAAGCCTGCCGAAAAGAAGGCCGCGGACATCGCTACGCCAAGCAAAGCGGCCGCACCCACCTCCCAGGCCACCGTCGCCAAGCGGTCTGCATCGGCTAAATCGCCGGAGCCTAAGACCGGACCGCACAAGAAGCCAGAGGTCGTAGCCACCTTCGTGCAGCGCAACCCGCGGTCAATCGTGCCGTCGACCGATGGCGAGGACGGCGAAGATCACAACCTGCTCGCCGGGCCGCGCAACGTCCAGCCCTACATCACAAAGCGCGGCGAGCAGTACATGAGCCGTGCTCAGCTCGACCACTTCTGCATGATCTTGCAAACCTGGAAACGCGACCTCATGCGCGAAGTCGACCGCACTGTGTCGCATATGAAGGACGAAGCGGCGAATTTTCCGGATCCCAATGATCGCGCTACTCAAGAGGAGGAATTCAGCCTCGAGCTGCGCACGCGGGACCGTGAGCGCAAACTCATCCGCAAGATCGAAGAGGCTCTTGAGCGTATCGAAGATGGCGGCTACGGCTACTGTCTCGAGACCGGCGAAGAGATCGGTATCAAGCGGCTCGAGGCGCGCCCCGTCGCCACGCTTAGTCTCGAGGCGCAGGAGCGTCGCGAGCGCCGCGAGAAGCAGTACGGCGATCGCGACGATCGCTACCGCTGAATAATGCCCGCCGCGGTCGATTCGCGCCGACGCCGTCGGGGCCGCTGCATCTCGGTTCCCTGCTGACGGCCGTTGCCAGTTGGCTGGATGCCCACCAACGCGGAGAATGGGCGCTGCGCATCGATGATCTCGATCAGCCCCGCTGTCGCGCCGATTACGAAGTTGCGATCCGAAATTCCCTGCTTGCCTGCGCGCTGACCTCCGCGCTGCCAATCTCGTATCAACGGGAGCGAACTGCTCGTTACCAACACGCTGTCACCGCCCTTGGCGAACGAGTGCGGCTATTTTTTTGTGACTGCACGCGGCGCGATCTTGCCGGTGAGGAAGATCCCTGTTGCGTACGCGACTGTCGAAATCGGCGCTGCGAACCGCAAAGCTCAGCACTGCGAGCAGATCTTACGGGCCTCGCAAGCTGCGCAGTCACCGACCGCAGTCTCGGCATCATTGCCTTCGAGCCAAAAATTCAGCGCGATGTCGTGGTACGCCGCCGGGATGGCCTGCACGCCTATCAACTAGCCTGTGTAATCGATGATGCCGATCAGGGCATCACCGATGTGGTTCGGGGTGCGGATTTGTTGGCAAGCACACGTTGGAAACTCGCGCTGCAGCAGGCTCTTGGTCTGCCCACACCGACTTATCTGCACTTACCCCTCGTGGTTGAAACCGACGGCAGGAAGCTCGCCAAGTCGCGGCACGCGGCAGCCATCGACCCACAACTTGCCGTGCAACAACTGCGGCAAGTTCTCGGCTGGCTGAAACAAGAATCGCCGCCTACCGAGTACGCTTCGGCGGCGGCGATTTTGGATTGGGCTCGCCTTCACTGGGAACCCGCGAGATTTGCGGGCACTGCGACGGTGTCTTAGCGCGGCTCGACGTCCTTCATCGACAGGCGCACACGCCCCTGACGATCGACTTCGAGCACCTTCACCATCACCAGATCCCCTTCTTTGAGCTTGTCGGAGACACGCTCGACGCGCTCGTTGGAAATCTGCGAAATATGCACGAGGCCGTCGCGGCCCGGCAAGATGGTGACGAAGGCACCAAAGTCCATGAGACGCGCGACCCGACCCTCATAGACCCGACCAACTTCCACATCTGCGGTGATGAGCTCAATACGACGCTGCGCCTCGCGGCCCGCGGTGCCGTTAACCGAGGCGATCTTGACCGTACCATCGTTTTCAATATCGATCGTGGTGCCGGTTTCTTCGGTGATCTGACGAATGACCGAACCACCCTTGCCGATGACGTCGCGGATTTTTTCCGGGTCGATCTTGAGGGTGATGATCGACGGGGCCCACTCCGACATCTTTTCACGCGCCGAGTTGATGACCTTGTTCATCTCGCCGAGAATGTGCAAACGGCCTGACTTCGCCTGCTCGAGGGCGACCTTCATGATCGCGGGCGTGATGCCCTCGACCTTGATGTCCATCTGCAGCGTCGTGACGCCATCTTTGGTGCCAGCCACTTTGAAATCCATGTCGCCGAGATGGTCTTCGTCACCGAGTATGTCAGTGAGGACCTTGTAGCGCCCACCTTCGAGCACGAGACCCATGGCGACGCCGGCGACCGGCGCCTTCAAGGGTACACCCGCATCCATCATCGACAGCGAAGCGCCGCAGACCGAAGCCATGGACGAGGAACCATTCGATTCGAGGATCTCGGACACCACGCGCACGACATAGGGGAATTTCTCCATGTCGGGCATGACGGCCGCGACGCCGCGACGCGCCAGATTGCCGTGACCGATCTCGCGACGCTTCGGACCCGACATCATGCCGGTCTCGCCCACCGAGAACGGAGGGAAGTTGTAGTGCAGCATGAAAGGCTCGCGGTATTCGCCCTCGAGAGCGTCAATGATTTGCGAGTCGCGACCGGTACCTAGCGTCGTTACCACGAGCGCCTGGGTTTCACCACGCGTGAAGAGCGCAGAGCCATGCGTACGCGGCAGTACGCCGACTTTGATGGTGATCGGGCGAACCGTGAAGGCGTCGCGACCATCGATTCGCGGCTCGCCCTTCAAAATACGCTCGCGAACGATACGGCTTTCGAGACGGAACAACTGATCATCCACCTGATCGGCGCTGAACTTCGGTGCATCGCCACCGGCGAGCGCAGCCGTGACGGTTTTCTTGATTTCGCCGACGCGCGCATAACGCGTCTGCTTTTCGGTGATGCGATAGGCCTCAGCGAGTGAGTCGTGGGCCGCAGCGCGCACCGCGGCTTCAACCTCGGCCGCAGCAGTATTCGCTGCCCACTCCCAACGCGGCTTGCCGCATTCAGCGACGAGTTCGTTGATCACCTTGATCGCGCTTTGCATCTGCTCGTGACCAAAGACCACCGAGCCCAGCATGACTTCTTCGGAGAGGCAGCTCGCCTCGGACTCGACCATCATAACGCCGTCCTTTGTACCGGCGACCACGAGGTGCAGATCGGAATCTTTGAGCTGCTTGGCGGTGGGGTTGAGCAGGTACTGTCCGTCCTTGTAGCCGACGCGTGCGGCGGCAATCGGTCCGTTGAACGGTACGCCCGACAGCGCAAGTGCCGCCGACGAACCGATCATCGCCGGGATATCGGCGTCCATCTCGGGGTCGAGCGACACCACGGTCGCGACCACTTGCACTTCGTTGTAGAAGCCGTCGGGGAACAACGGGCGGATCGGGCGATCGATTAGACGCGACGTGAGCGTCTCTTTTTCGGTCGGACGACCTTCGCGCTTAAAGAAACCGCCGGGGATACGACCCGCGGCGTAGAACTTCTCTTGATAATTGACCGTGAGCGGGAAGAAATCACGTCCCGGGGCCGCTTGCTTGGCGGCGACGGCGGTACACAGCGCCACCGTGTCACCGAGAGATGCGACGACGGCGGCGCCAGCCTGCCGCGCCATCTCGCCCGTCTCGAGCGTCATAGTGTGGGGACCGTACTGAAATGTTCTCTTGAATGGGCGCACTGTAAACCTCGTGAAAAAATCGACCTAAAACGGAAAGGCCGCGCTCCGACTAGAGAGGCGCGGCCTTTGCGGCCGCCTGGGTTAGCGGCGAAGCCCGAGGCGCTCGACGACGTCCTGATACCTCTGCGGCTGACGAGCCTTGAGGTAATCGAGGAGTTTGCGGCGCTGATTGACGAGCTTCACGAGACCCCGTCGGGAGGAGTGATCCGACGAATGAGCCGAAAAATGTTGCCCGAGGCCTGCGATACGCTCGGAGAGGAGCGCAATCTGAACTTCTGGAGACCCCGTGTCCTTGGGATCCCGGCGGAACACTGCCATGACTCCACCCTTTTTCTCTGTCGTGAGAGGCATTCTGAAAAACCCTTTTAAATCTTGGTAGTTACGGTCGAATGGAAGGGCGCGAATTGTACTCGCTGACTTTTTGGGCCACAAGTCGTTTCGGCGCTACCCGACCCGGGGCGGCGACCTTTCCCAAACCGAGAAAAGCGCCCATCGAGTCGCGCACCCTGACGGTTGCCTGCAAGGGTAGCCGCAGCACCTCAACGGCCTCGACGACCTGGCCCTGCCCCAGCTTACGGGCGGCTTCAGCGCCTAGGCAGACCAGCGGCAGATGCCCTACGGCCTCATCCATCGAAACCAGCGGCAGGTCGCGCTCTGCGCCTTCGCGTGCGGAGTGGGCCTCGATCATCTCGAGGCTCACCAAACGCGCCGGATCGAAAGGCCGCACGCTCCCGCGTCGCAGCCGGGTAACGTGACCTACCGTACCGAGCGCCTGGGCGATATCCTCGGCAAGCACGCGAACATAAGTGCCCTTACCGCAAACCACGCGGCAGCAGAGCGCCAAGGCGCTGGCCTCGACGAGTTCCAGGCTCTCGATGAAGATGGCGCGCGGCGGCCGCGTCACCACCTCGCCGGCGCGGGCGCGTTTGTAAAGCGGTACGCCTCCCTGCTTTAGCGCCGAATACATTGGCGGCACCTGTTGCGTCTCGCCGATGAAGCAGGCGAGCGCGGCTGCGATGCGGTCTGGCTCGAGCGTCGGCACGGGGGCGCGCTCGATCACCTCGCCCTCAGTATCGCCGGTCGAAGTGCGCGCGCCGAGCGCGATCGTGAACAGGTAAACCTTATCGCCCTCGACGATCTCGCCAGCTAACTTGGTGGCTTCGCCGAGGCAGATGGGCAACATCCCCGTGGCCATCGGGTCGAGGCTGCCGACGTGCCCCGCTTTGCTGGCGCCAAGCAAGCGACGGACCCGCAAGCCTGCAGCAGTCGACGACAACCCCTGAGGCTTGTCGAGCAGCACAATGCCGTCGATCACGGGATCAGAGCGAACCGTCGTCGCGCCTTGCGGCCGAATCCTTGACGGCCGAGTCGATGAGACGCGTGAGTCGATCCGCATTTTCGATGCTCGAATCGCGCTCGAAGTATAGCCGTGGCGCGTGCCGCAGTCCGAGTCGTCGTCCCACCTCACCGCGCAAAAACCCGGCGGCGCGGGTGAGACCCGCCGCCGCCTCGTCCGGCGTATGGCGAGCGCCGAACGACACGAAAAAAATTTTCGCCGCACCCATATCCGCCGCCATGCGCACCGCAGTGATGGTGACCATACCCACTCGCGGATCTTTGACCTCGCGCGACACAAGTGCCGCCACCACCCGCTGTAGCTCGGACTCGAGGCGTTGCTGTCTGGCTTTGCTGGCCACGAACCGGCAGGCGATCAGACGACCGCGCGTGCAACCTCGACGCGGGAATAGCACTCGATCTGATCGCCAACGCGCACATCCTGATAATTTTTGACACCGATACCACACTCCGTACCAGCTCGTACTTCGCCCACGTCGTCCTTGAAGCGACGCAGGGATTCGAGCGCGCCTTCGAAGATGACTACGTTATCGCGCAACACACGAATGGGGTTGTTGCGCTTGACCATGCCTTCGATGACGAGACAACCCGCAACCACGCCGAACTTACTCGAGCGGAATACGTCGCGAACATGCGCAGTACCTACGATCTGTTCTTTGACCTCAGGCGCCAGCAGACCGCTCATACGCTGCTTGATGTCGTCGATGGCTTCATAAATAATTGAGAAGTAGCGGACACCGACGCCGGTTTCTTTGACTGCGTCGCGCGCGCCACCATCGGAACGCACATTAAAGCCGAGCACCATAGCCTTCGACGCGGCAGCGAGCTGCACATCAGATACCGTGATGCCACCGACGCCACTAGCCACTACCTTAACCTGAACCTCGTCAGTCGAGAGCTTGGTGAGTGCGTCGCGCAAGGCTTCAGCGCTGCCCTGTACATCGGCCTTGATGACGACGCTGATCACGCCAGCCTTTTCTTCGGCCATCTGCGAGAACACATCGCCGACCGCCGCGGCCTGCTTAGCAAGCTTGACATCCCGGAACTTGCCTTGTCGATGAAGCGCCACCTCGCGAGCCTTCCGCTCGGTTTCGACGGCGAGGATTTCGTCGCCCGCATTAGGTGCGCCCGACAGGCCGAGCACCAACACAGGCATTGAGGGCTTAGCCTCGCTGACCGCTTTGCCGGACTCATCGAACATAGCGCGCACACGACCAAACTCTTGACCCGCGATGATCGGATCGCCGAGCTTCAGCGTGCCCTTCTTGACCAGTACTGTCGCCACGGCACCACGACCCTTCTCGACGCTGGCCTCGACGATGAGACCACTCGAGAGTCCGCCCGGTGGCGCAGCGAGTTCAAGCACTTCGGCCTGCAACAGGATGGCATCGAGCAACTGATCGATACCCTGTCCCGTATAGGCCGACACGTTCACGAAAATATTTTGTCCACCCCATTCTTCGGGAATGACTTCCTGCTTCGAAAGCTCGGTTCGTACGCGATCCGGATCAGCCGTGCTTTTGTCGATTTTATTGACGGCAACCACGATCGGCACACCGGCGGCACGCGCATGCTGAATGGCTTCGATGGTTTGCGGCATGACGCCGTCATCGGCCGCCACAACGAGCACCACCACATCGGTCGCCCGCGCGCCACGGGCGCGCATCGCTGTGAACGCGGCGTGGCCCGGGGTGTCGAGGAAAGTAACGCCACCCCTCGGCGTCTGCACATGATAGGCGCCAATGTGCTGCGTGATGCCGCCCGCCTCACCCGCGGCCACCGAGGCCTTACGAATGTAGTCGAGGAGCGAAGTCTTGCCATGATCGACGTGACCCATAACCGTCACGACCGGCGGTCTCGAAACAGCTTCGATCGCCCCACTCGTCGCACCCTGGATATCGGCCTCGATCTGGTTTTCTTTAAGGATCTTGGCCGTGTGGCCTATTTCTTCGACGACTAGAACCGCGGTGTCCTGATCGATCGGCTGGTTGATGGTCGCCATCACCCCCATATTCATCATGACTTTGATGACTTCGGTCGCCTTGACCGCCATCTTTTGTGCGAGTTCCTGTGGCGTAATCGTCTCGCCAATTGCCACTTCGCGCACGACTGGCGCGGTCGGCAACTCGAAGCCGTGACGCTGCTCCATACCGAGCGGCGCTTTGCGCTCGCGGACCTTTTTCTTCTTTTTGAGACGCGACCTGGCATCGGTACTAACGTGCAACTCTTCGCGTCCGTAGCGGGTGCGCTTGTCGCGATCGGTCTCGGCTGGGCGGGCTTCGCCGGCAGCCGGCGTACCGCGTGCGCGGCCTTGTTTGTCGGCTTCGCTCTGTTCGCGTTCGCGTTGCTCGACCGCGCGTCTCGCCTCATCAGCGGCACGCCGCGCAGCGACCACCTCTTCGAGTCGGCGACGGTTCTCGGTCTCGAGGCGCTCGGCCTCGCGACGCTCCTGCTCCTGGCGTTCGCGCTCGATGCGCGCAGCCTCTTCGGCCTTGAGACGCTCGGCCTCGGTATCCTCGCCCTGAGTTTTTGCCTGCTCTCCGAGCGCGTCGCGCTTGACGTAGGTGCGTTTGACGCGAACCTCGACGTTGACCGTGCGCGCGCGACCGCTGCTACCCGCCAGCTTGATTTCGCTCTGCTGCTTGCGCTGCAAAGTTATCTTGCGTGGTGCCGTAACCCCTGCGGCGGCGTCATCGGCCTGGCCGTGACTGCGTCGCAAGTGCGAGAGCAGTAGGCGCTTTGCATCATCGCTGACGACCGCGTCTGGCCCGCTCACTTCGATGCCGGCCTGATTAAGCTGCGCGAGCAGCTTGTCGATCGGTACCTTGAGTACCTCAGCAAATTGGGAAACAGTTACATCCGCCATACCTGATCCTTGCGACCCCTTAGTTCAGCCGTTACCCGGCGCGAACCAGTGCTCGCGTGCTTTCATAATGAGCTTGCCGGCCTCATCGGCCGTCAAACCCTGGATATCGAGCAGTTCGTCGACTCCTTGATCAGCAAGATCATCACGCGTGCGTACGCCACGTCGGGCAAGCGCAAGCGCGAGATCGGGTTGCATGCCCTCGAGCAGCAGCAGATCGTCGGCCGGCAATTGCGCATCGAGACTCTCCTCGCTGGCGATCGCCTGTGTCAACAGCACATCGCGGGCACGGCTGCGCAGTTCCTTGACGATATCTTCGTTGAATTCTTCGATCGCATTGAGCTCAGTCTGCGGAACATAGGCGATTTCTTCGACAGTCGAGAAGCCTTCCTGCACGAGTATGGTAGCGACATCTTCATCAACATCGAGCTGTTTCATAAAATTCTCGACCAACGCGCGCGCCTCCGACTCGCTCTTCGCCTCAGCGTCAGACTCGCTCATCACGTTTAAATCCCAACCAGTGAGCTGACTCGCCAGTCGAATATTTTGACCGCTCCGGCCAATCGCCTGCGACAGCTTTTCCTCGGAGACCGCGATATCCATGCTGTGTGCCTCTTCGTCGACCACGATCGAAATGACCTCGGCAGGTGACATCGCATTTATCACGAACTGCGCCGGATTATCGTCAAAGGGGATGATGTCGACGCGCTCACCGGCGATTTCATTGGATACCGCCTGCACACGGGAACCACGCATGCCGACACAGGCACCCACCGGATCGATACGCGGGTCATTACTAAGTACCGAGATTTTGGCGCGAATGCCCGGGTCACGAGCCGCACCCAGAATTTGGATCAAGCCTTGACCGACCTCAGGCACCTCGAGCTTGAAGAGCTCGATTAGAAACTCAGGTGCTGAACGCGTGAGAAATAGTTGTGGACCACGCGGCTCCGGACGCACTTCTTTGAGGAACGCCTTGATACGATCCTGTGGCTTGACCTGTTCGCGCATGATCATGTCGGTACGCGATACGAAACCCTCAGCGTTGCCGCCGAGGTCCACGAAAATACCGTTGCGATCGACACGTTTGACGACACCGCTCACAAGCTGACCGACACGATCCTGGTAGACATCGACTACCTGAGCTCGCTCGGCTTCACGTACTTTTTGCACGATGACCTGCTTCGCCTGCTGCGCTGCGATACGCCCGAATTGCACCGACTCCATCGGCTCTTCGACGAATCCACCGATCTCGGCCTTGGCGCTGACGTCGAACGCATCCTCGAGACGCAGCTCGCGATCGGGAACCTCGAGCTCCCTCGAGTCGTCGGCAAAGACCTTCCAGCGACGGAACGTGTCGTAGTGGCCGGTCTTGCGACTGATGGCGACGCGCACATCCCACTCTTCACCATACTTTTTACGCGTGGCCGAAGCGAGCGCCGCTTCGAGGGCCTCGAAGATCACTTCCTTGTCGACACCTCTCTCATTCGAGACCGCATCAACCACCATCATAATTTCCTTACTCATCGTCAGTCCCCCTCATCCCGCTTGCTATCGATCGTTCATCACGCCATCAGGCGTGCCTTACCGATCTCGGCGAAGCCGATAGTCACTGCCTGTTCATCCACATCGAGGATGCAGCCGCTGTCATTCACTTGCATGAGCTTTCCGGTGTAGCGACGTCGCCCATCACGAGCCACCTTGAGCTCTACCAATACCCGCGAGCCGCGAAACCGCGCGAAATGCGCTGGCTTGCGCAACACCCGATCGAAGCCCGGCGACGACACCTCGAGTTGGTACGCCCTGCTAATCGGGTCTTCCACATCGAGCAGCGCCGACACCTCGCGGCTCACCTTCTCGCAATCCTCCACGCCGATGTGCCCGCCAAAGGCCGCCGGCTGGTCGAGGTAGATGCGCAACAGACCCGACCGCGGTGCCGCGACCCACTCGATATCGACCAGCTCATAGCCGAGCTGATCGACCAAGGGTTCGAGCAACCCCATGAGCTTGTCGCGTATGACCGCCGCTGTTGCCATCTCTCACCTAGGAACGAAAAAAGGCCCAGAGGGCCCCTTCCTGATGATCCCACCTCGGCCAGGAGCCCAAAAATGAAAAGCCCCTCAGGGGGCTTTTCGCTCAAGCACATACGTGAATTACCTGGAGGGTAACCGCGTTCCCGTGCGGCCCGAGGAGCCGCGCGAGCCCGCAATAGTAATGCAATGAGCTACTGGATGCCACCGGGCGGAATCCCTGCCGGAGGGGCCAGCCAGCGCGCGAGCCACGCCTGCACCTCCTGGTAGAACAACCGACTGTTCTCACCCTTCAACACCCAGTGGTTTTCATCCGGGAATACCACCAAGCGACTCGGGATCTGTCGGCGTTGCAGTGCCGTCCAATACTCGAGCGAGTTATTGAGCGGCACCCGGAAATCCCGCTCGCCAACCGTGACCAAAGTCGGCGTTTTAAAAGCGGCGGCATAGCGGATTGGATTTTGTTCCCGCCAGACCGAGCCTTGCTCCCAGACCGGGCCGCCATTGTTGACCTCGCGCCCATAAACCGTATCGCTGGTACCCCACTGGGCCTCGAGGTTGATGAGGCCGGCGTGACTCACGAGGCAGCGGTACCGCGTGCTGGTCGCCTGCAGCCAGTTGGCCAAGTGCCCGCCATAACTAGCACCACCGGCGCACTGTCGGTTCGCATCGATGAAGTCAAAATCGCGAATGGCGACATCGGCGGCCTCGTTGAGCTCGGCGCCAGCGCTCTTGAGCGGGTCGCCCTGAATCGTCTGTGCGAACGCTTCACCAAAACCTGTGGAACCGCTGTAGTTGGTCAGTAGCACCACGTATCCGGGCGCGGCGAGCAGGTGATAGTTCCAACGCAGCACCCACTGATCGCGCCACATGGTGTGCGGTCCACCGTGAATCACCACGAACAACGGATATTTCTTAGCCGGATCGAACCCCGGCGGTACCACCAGCATGTTATGAATGCGACGACCCTGCGCACTCGTGAACCAGAAGTGACGGACCGGCTCGAGGTCGAGCTCGCCCGCCTTGGCAGAGTTGAACGACGTGAGCGGAATATGTCGCGCCCGCTTCATTTCGAGACGAACCACCTCCGGTGGCCGCGTTACGCTCTCGAAGTTGGCGAGCACGACCAGCTCGCGCGTGGACCGCGCGATCGCGAGGTTCGTGTAGACGCCAACGCTCATATCGAAGACGCGACGTGGCGATCCTTTGGTAAGGTCGATAACAAAAAGTTTTTCGTGCCCCGCTTCTTCTACCAAAAAATACAGCTGACGCGAGTCGGCTGTGATCGCGAAGGAAGTCACAGCTCGATCAATACCGCGCGTCAGTTCGCGCGCCGCCGCAAGTGTCAAAGATCCGGCGGCAGGTCCACTCCAGGACAGCGCAACTAGATCATTCGAGTTATAGACCTTGTCGTTGTAGCGCTCGAGCGCGGCGATCAATGTTTTGCCGTCAGGCGTGAAGATGGGCTGCGACCACGAATGGCTATCGCCGCTCAGACGAGTAGCCTCGCCACCTGTCGTCGCGATATACCAAAGTTGTGTCGTGGTGAATCGATAGGCTGCAGTATGGCGATCAGTGCTCGCCGTAAACACGACGCCACGACCGTCGGGCGTCCACGACGCGTCGAGCGAATCACCGCCGTCGCCGCCACGACCCGCGAAGCCGGGTTCACGCGCCAGCGCGGTGCCACGCAGCAGCTCGCGTGAGGCGAAAGCGCCCGCGCTCGAGGTCGCGAGGTTAAGCACCCACAAGCGCGGCTTGCGATCATCGATCCAGCGATCCCAATTGCGGACCGGAAAGCCATCGTAAACTCGCGCGTTCCACTTGCGCGCGTTGCGCTCCCCGGCGATACGCTCGTTGTCCGCCTCGCTGTTGGCATTCGGATAGTCGCTGCTCGAAAAGGCGATTTGCCGACCATCTGGCGAGAAGCGCGGCGCCCGCGCACCATTGACGAGTTTGGTGAGTCGCTGCGCCTCGCCACCGGCACGCAAATCAAGCAAATACAGTTGCCCGGTCTCATCACCCTCGCGCCTCGCCGAGAAAACGAGCCGGCTGCTATCAGGGCTCCAATCGACCCCACTTTCGCCACCCGAGGTGCCTGTCAGCCGACGCGGCGGTGCGGGATTTTGGGTATCGGTCGAGACGATCCAAAGATCCAAGACCTGGGATTTCTCATCGTATGACGGCTCAGTCACCGCGAACACTGCCCACTTGCCATCGGGACTCACCGCCGGCGCCCCGACTCGCTTCATCAACCAAAGATCCTCGTGGGTAATGACGCGTTTGCTCGGCGATGCACTCTGTGGCGTCGGGGCGGCAATCCCGAAGGACAAGCTGGCCAACAGCAGCGCGCATACGGAAAGAACTCGGTGCAGCATCGCAAAAATCCTCGGTAAATCTGTAGCGTGATTATGCCCGGTCACGCTCATCGTGCACGCGGTCACCGGGGTTGCGTAACATCGCTGTATGCGAGTCACTCGTATTGCCATGTGGTCGGGCCCACGGAACCTGTCGACGGCACTGATGCGTTCCTTCGGCAATCGGGCGGATACGGTCGTGGTCGACGAGCCCTTTTATGCCCACTACCTCGCCGCGACGGGGCTGCCGCACCCGGGACGCGACGAGGTCATCGCGCATCATGAAGCCGACTGGCGGCGCGTTGCCGACCGCCTGCACGCCCCGCTAGCCGAGGCCATTAGCGTTCAGTATCAAAAACATATGGCGCACCATCTACTGCCGACGATGGGAAGAGCGTGGCTCGACGGCCTGACCCATGCCTTTTTACTACGTAACCCAACCGATATGCTGCGCTCGCTCTGCAATAAGGTCGAGCGGGTGCGAATCGAGGACACCGGCCTGCCACAGCAACTCGAAATCTTTGAACAGTTAACCCTCGAGCGAGGTTGTACACCCGCCGTGATCGATGCCGATGATCTGCTTGCAGATCCGCAAGGTGTGCTGCAAGCGCTGTGCAACGCGATCGGCATTACCTTTGATACCGCCATGCTTCATTGGCCTGCAGGCCGCCGCACCACCGACGGTATTTGGGCGAAGTATTGGTACGACACCGTAGAGCGATCGACGAGCTTTGTCCGTTGGCCAAACACCCATACACCGTTGCCCGCTCCGCTCGCCGCGCTCGAGCGCGAGGCCAAACTCTTGTACCAGACGATGCACCGCCATCGACTGGGACCAGCCATGTGACGTAGCTCAACAAAATTGCTCACCGAAAA
>Ga0163212_1000285_pt1 | contig 21761 bp, 23 predicted proteins | sample Malawi_45m_30L_FD_113532 | JGI IMG/M metagenome (GOLD analysis project Ga0163212, IMG submission 113532) | Freshwater microbial communities from Lake Malawi, Central Region, Malawi to study Microbial Dark Matter (Phase II) - Malawi_45m_30L | ecosystem: Environmental > Aquatic > Freshwater > Lake...
CGCGGGAAAGACGTTCGGCACTCGGTACTCGGCCCTCGGTACTCGGCACTCGGTACTCGGCACTTAACACTATCCCCCTGGCGGCGCTCTTCCAGCTATTCGCAGCGGGCACCGGTCGCTGACGAGGTTAGCAACGAGTGGTTGCTGCAGCGTGGACGCGGTGGTAAAGTGGGCATCGAGATGATGCGTTGTATGGACGGCCCGTTCCTTTGTTACGTGACAAAGGCCACAATCTGACGTTGATGTCGCGTCATCCTCTGCTTGTGAGGTCAGGACCGTGTTTGCAATCTCATGATCTTCGTGGACGTGCACAGCAGCCGCTCCCGAGACCACAACAAAGGCCACGAGAAGCATTAAGCTGATTATGCGATGAAGCTTCATAGGAAACAAAGATACGGAGTATTTTGCGGACATGAAAGCTCTTGTCCTCGACGCCAATGGACTCAGTGTCCACGATGTACCGCCGCCTGAATGCCCAGCCGGGCATGTGCGTGTGCGGCTTCATGCGGCGGCACTGAACCACCGCGACGTCTACATCACTGAAGGCAAGTATGCCAAGATCGTCTACCCGTCAATCCTTGGCTCAGATGGCTGTGGAGTAGTGACGGAATCTCCAGTAGCCCCTTCCCTGCTTGGCAAACGCGTGATTATAGACCCTTCGATGACCTGGGACGGTGACGACCGTGCGCAGGGGTCAGGGTTTACCGTACTTGGCATGCCAACCCAGGGAACGCTTGCCGCGGAGATCTGCGTCCCCATGGAACATGTCCATGAAGCCCCTTCTCACCTGAGTGATGCTCAGGCGGCAGCCCTTCCACTTGCTGGCGTTACGGCATGGCGTGCTACGATGCATCAGGGGGCACTTGAAGCAGGACAAACAGTTCTCATTACAGGGATCGGTGGCGGTGTGGCCCTGGCCGCGCTGCAGTTTGCTGTTGCCGCTGGCGCACGCGTACTCGTCAGTAGCACGTCGGACGCAAAGATTGCGCGGGCCATAGAGCTCGGTGCAGCGAAGGGATTCAACATTACCCACGACGGATGGTCGAAAACTGCAGGTGCTGAAGGGCCCGTTGACCTCGTCGTAGACTCTGTAGGGGGCGAGTATATCAACGACTACACAAACATTGTGCGCCCAGGCGGACGCATCGTTGTGTACGGGGCTTCAAGAGGTGTTGTTCCATCACTCAACATCCATCGCATCTTTTGGAAGCAGATTCAGTTGATTGGATCGACCATGGGAACGTCCAAGAACTTTGCAGACATGCTAACATTTGTTACAAAGCACAGCATCGTGCCAGTTGTGGACTCAGAGTTTGCTCTTATTGAAGCCCCTTGTGCATTTGAGCGCATGAAGCAGGCACAACAGTTCGGAAAGATCGTTGTTCGATGCAGCTAAGCTCCCTTCTTGGGCATGCTGCAGAGCTTGTCCGCACCATTCGAAAAAGTCCGCAACCTGGCGACGCCATTGCATCCGAGTATTTTCGTTCTAAGAAATACATTGGGGCAAGTGACCGCAGATTCATCAGCGGACTTGTTTTTCATACGCTGCGTACGCTGTCGCTGAGTGAAGCCATCCAACAGCACCATGCACTGGAGGATGTTGTCCACGGGGCTCACATGCTCCTGGAACAACAAGACCAACTCGATCAGGAGTGGCTTCATTCCCTTCCAATTAATGTGCGAGTCTGCACGCAGGACTGGCTGCTGGAGTCTACCCAGCAGCGTTGGCCAGACGATGCATGGCGGGTATGGGACACAATGACGTCCGCCGCGCCGCTCGTGCTTCGCGTTAACCTGCGCAGAGCAAGCCGCGATGCCGTGCTCAGAAAGCTCACCGATGAGGGACTCAATGCCACAGCCGGCGAGCTTTCTCCAGCTGCTATCCTGATCCATCAACGTGTGAATCTTTTACAGCATCCCTTGTACCTGAGCGGCATTGTCGAAGTGCAGGACCAGGGAAGTCAGTTCATCGGCTATGCGTGCGCACCACGAGAAGATGATGTTGTCTTCGATGCCTGCGCTGGTGCTGGCGGCAAGACTCTTCACATTGCCGATCTGCAGAATGATCACGGGCGTGTGATTGCCCACGACATCGAATGGAATCGCCTCAAGGAAATCCCTAAACGTGCCGAGCGTGCAGGACTCCGGTCGATCAAGCTCGAGACATCGAAGCAACGGGACCAGCGCGGACTGCCCAAGGCCGATATCGTACTAATCGATGCCCCTTGCTCCGGTCTGGGCACCGTGCGGCGTTTACCTACCGTTAAATGGCGTATCACGCCCGAGACGCTGGCACGTCATGCACGCAAGCAGCTGCAAGTTCTCGAACAATACGCAGACATCGTGTCACTGGGCGGCATTCTTGTCTATGCTACGTGTAGCATCATGCCCGAAGAAAACGAACGTGTGGTTGAGCAGTTTCTTTCAGAGCATTCAGAATTTGCACCCGACCCACTAGCCCCCTGCTTTGCTCAGCATGGGATTACCATACCTGGCATCCTCGAGGATCAGGCTTCTCTTCAAGTGGACCCGTACCATCATCATACTGATGGACTGTTCATGGCACGAATGAGACGTCTAGCAGAGTGATGTGGTATTGGAGCGGGATGAAAAAATAGGACCAGTCGTAAGTTGAGGGATTCACCTCAAGGAGGACCGGTGAGTAAGAGTCAATACAGCGATGAGCAGATCGTAAAGATCGTGCGAGAATCGCATGCCCAGGGCGTGGCAGAGACGGCCAAGAAGTACAAGGTCTCAGAGAATGCCATCTACATTTTGCGCCGCAAGTTCGGCGGCATGGAGCCTAATCAAGTCTGTGAGCTCAAGTGCATCATGCAGGAGAATGCCCGTCTGAAGAAGATCGTGGCCGAGCGTGATCTTGAGATCGAAGTGATGAAAGAGATCGCGGTAAAGCAGCCGACGCGATCGGCTGCGGGTAGGCGTATCTCAGCGAACGCAGGCCGTGAGATACGCCACAAGCCGGGGATTGAGCCAGCGCCGCGCCTGCCAGCTGCTAGCGCTCACGCGTGCCCTGCTGACGTATGCCTATCGCATGCCTGAGCGTGATGCGCCATTGCAACAGGCCATAGCCGGCGTGGTTGCAGCACATCCTACGTGGGGCATACGCTTGATCCCCGGCTGGTTGTGCGGTCAAGGCCTGGTCGTGCCGTTCTCGCGCCTGCGACGCATCTACAGGCAAGCTGGATACGCTGCCCAGTGGCGCAAGCGGCGCAAGAAGATTCGTCGCCATCACAGGATCAACCCTGTAGCCCAACAGCCGCATGATGTATGGTGTATGGACTTTGCCGAAGACCGCCTGATCAATGGCAGACGCTTCATGGCGCTGCTTGTTAAGGATGAGGCAACGGCCTACGGCCTTGCTATTCGCGTTGCACCATCATTCAAGTCGATCGACGTCGAGAGTATCCTTGACGAGCTTGTGTCCATGCATGGTTGTCCTCAGTTCATTTGTCTTACATCCAACCCGGCAAACCATGGCAGAATGGTTTCGCAGAGAGCTTCGTCGGAACCTACCGCACAGAAGTTCTCAACGCCGATGTGTTTCATTCGATCGATGAGTCTGGAGTTGTCTCATCAGCTTGGCTTCACATGTACAACCACGAGCGTCCGCACAGCAAGCATAACTATCAACCACCTGTGCCTGCTTTCACAAAGAATGCCGCATGATCACTATTTTCTAAACATTGAACTGGTCTAAATATTCGACCCTACTCATTTGCTCAATCGCTTGATTGATAGTCAATCCACCGTTGAGTTGTTAAATAACGAAAAAGTCCCATCGCGTAATTCGCGACAGGACGTTCCCAGTAACCATTCGTATGGATTCCTGCTTTCGCAGGAATGACTCTACCCCGTACCTAGTACCTAGTACCTTCTTCTTGTAGTCCCGAGCAGATTCGAACTGCTGACTTTCAGCTTCGGAGGCTGACGTTCTATCCAGCTGAACTACGGGACCAGATGGACGGCAAATGTAAGGAAAGTGAATGCCATATTTGCCAAGGGGCTAGCATGCAAACACGAACCACATCTTGGAAGCGCATCGCCGCATTTATCGGTATCGCAGTTATTGCGATGCAACTTGCCTTGCTATGTGTGTATCTGATTTTTGCTGATTCGATTCAATCTTCCATCCGCTCCACTGTTGTCCGTTACATCGAGACCCAGGCTAACGCTGCTGATATCGGACGTGGTAGTACACTCAGGGTAGATATCGGAGACATTGATTACACATACCTGACAGGGCTTCTGTCAATTCGCGAAATTCGCGTGACGTATCGCGATACGACAGAACACCGTGATCAGCACCTTCGTGCGAGTATTCCTAGCATATCTGTTTCTGGCCTTACTCTGTGGGATCTACTGAATGGTGACGGTCTTTCACTGGGCACCCTCATCATCAGCAACCCTACGATTACGCTCAATGGCATCAGCGGTGATACGCCTCAGGCAGGTACGGACTCAACGGCAAGCAAACAAGACACTGCGATTGTAGAGTTACCCCGCATACCGAATGTAGATTCCCTGCTGCATGATGTCTTCCTCAATGCCTTCCCAAGCTATGTACAGCCCCTTCGCATTGACAAGGTCGAACTTGTTGCGCTGGGGGTGACTGCTACAGATGACAACCCGACTACGCTCTTTGGCGGCAACCTGCGCGGTATGTCCGTGCGATTTGGTCCCGTGCGCGTTATCCCTGGGGAACGTCCACAAGGCCGACCGTTCGGAGACCTTGCCATCGATATTGATTCATGGAGACGTGATTACACAAGTGGCAAGGCTGTTCACACACATGGCTTTCACGTGCGCGTGAGCGACAGCGATAGCTCACTTGTGATTGATTCACTTCTGCTGCGAAGTCCCTTCGAATATGACTATGTGGTCAAAGGTGTGCGCTTCTCGTATCGCTCGAAAGAGCTGGGCATTTCATGGTTCTCGATTGCCCCTTCACAGGGCGATGCAGCGTTCTTTGCACGACAGAGATATCGTGGGGATCGACTCCGTATTTCGGCTGGACCCCTTACACTGCGCCAGATAGACTTTGATGCTCTTGCCCGTCGCGAAGCGCTGCACGTAACCACAATAGATGTGCAATCGCTCAACTTCAATCTTATCAGCAATGTTGCTCTGCCAAAGAACCCTCGTAGTCCTCGCCCAAAGATGCTCAACCAGATCGTGCAGGCAATTCCCTTCGCGCTTTCGATAGATACCGTGCGAGTAACGAACGGGTCAATCGTCTATGGCGAACGATGGCCACGGTCTGCAGTCCCGGCATCCCTGCGATGGGACAAGCTATCGATTTTGGCAACCCACTGTATGAACAAGACCGAGAACTCTGGCGAGCCACTCCGTATCTCGGTTAAGGGGCTCTTTATGAAACATGCGCCATTGCAGGCTACGTTCTCAATACCGCTGATGGCTGCCACATATCAATTGCGTGCTTCAGGAAATGTGGGCACGTTCGATGCAACCACGCTCAACGCGTTTCTTCCTATCTCGGATAACATGAAGGTTCGATCGGGTGTATCAAGCGGAACCACGTTCAACTTTTCCATCGCTGGACGCACCTGCAAAGGCATGATGAATCTGCGGTATACGAATCTCAAGGTGGACAAGGTCAATGCCAACACGAAGGAAAAGGGCAACATCTTTGATGCGTTCGTCTCACTCGTTGCCAATTGGTTCGTGCTACGCACCAACAACGATGGCGCAAACGTTCAGCCTGGTCCTATTGAATACGAGCTGCCGAAGGGTTGTACGTTCATGGAAACAATCTGGCTTCCTATCCGCGCTGGACTTCTCGCATCAACCAGTCGGTGACATCCGCTTATGTATCACGCTTCGCCACATAGGCGGCACGAGCGATAGAAGAAGCATCGCTGGGTAACCGTGCGGCAACTGTGGGCTTGCATCATGCACGCGTAGCGATTGATAGCGTCGTTGTGGAAGCAGGTGGTGATCTGCATGACGCTGCAACTTGAACAGCACATAATTCGAAATACGGTATCTAGATTCCCAAGCATGTTCCGGTGCGAAGCGCTCGACAACACCTGGTTTGATCTCTTTGCGCTCAAGACCATAATGCTCGACATAATTCACTAGCTCAAGCAGAACAAAGGCAACGATGCTCTGCAGCACGAATAACGCCGCAACATGCCAGCCGCCTATCATGCCGATTGCAATCGTCAATACAGGCGATGCAAGTGACAATGCCCACATGCGATTACCCAATCCGTACGGAGCTCGGTTCTTACTGCATAAGCGCGCTGCTTCCATCTTCCACACGTGCAGCCAACTTTGCACGACGCTTCTCACAACGAAGGCATAGGCGCTTTCGCCCAATCGCGCTGTTGCGGGGTCTTCGTTGCGCCCAACGTTCTTGTGATGCCCGGCGGTGTGTTCGGCAATGAAGTGCGTATACCACACTTCGGTCAGAAGAATGTAGCCCAGCAAGCGTTCCCACCATATGCTTCGGTGTCCGAGCTCATGTGCAATGGTAATACCAAGTCCGCCGGTAACGATACCAATACTCACCGCCTGCAGAACCAACTCCGCTGTTAGGCCAGTCTGTGTGCTCCACACCTGACATGCACGAACCAAAAGACATGTTTGAACAAACACGTTTACGTACAACACGATGCGATACGACCAGCGCTGCTCAAGTTCGATAATCTCTTCTGACGATGGTAATGTGTTGTCGACTCCACGCAGCGTATCCGCCAGCGGAAGCACGAGAAATGCTATTGCTAGTGTTGAGACGGTCCATAGGCCCCCTAACTCAAGTCCAACCCATGCAGAGACAGGCAGGATAAGTCCGAAGTAGTATGGAATGGGGCTTTGGAAATAGGAAAAAGACATCGATGCAAATCTAGTGGTATAGACTGTTGAAATGTCACGTTTTTCTTGTCAAATGGTACATGGAGGTAGGAATACAAAACTTAGTCTGTTACATTAGTCCGATTGATTAGCTAAAATGGACATCACGATGACTGTCAACATACATGAGGCAAAGACGCGCCTATCACAACTGCTCATCGCAGTTGAGCAGGGCGAGGAAGTGATCATTGCTCGAAACGGCAATCCCATTGCCACGCTTGTTCCGTTTGCGCAGAAAGCGCGGATGCGCACGCTTGGTTGCGCCGAGGGGACGATTGCTTATATGGCTACTGATTTTGACGAGCCCTTACCGGAGTTCGCAGAGTATATGCCCTATGGCAAGTAGGGGCCCAACTTTATGAACGGACTCCTCCTTGATACCCATGCGTGGATCTGGGCTGTTGCAGAGCCGCAGCTGCTTCCCGAACGATTGCGCACAGTGCTCGCAACGTATACGGTCCCGATATACTCGAGCTCTGCAACGTTTATGGAGATAGCCATCAAGATCTCGCTCGGAAAGCTCACATTGAACGAGCCAGACTTGGCACGATTTGTAACACGAGCCAATGCCGAGTCGCAGTTTGAGCTATTGGATCTCTCGCTAAAACATCTTGCAGTATTGCAAGAATTGCCATGGCATCATCGCGACCCGTTTGATCGGATGATTATTGCTCAGGCAAAAGAAATGGGTCTCACGGTTGTTACCAGAGACCCATCGTTTGAACTCTATGAAATTGAAACAACGTGGGATAAGGGGCAAGCAAGATCGAGATGATCCTACATGCCGTGGTGAGAGCCCCCTATCCGATAGCTGATGCCAAGCGTTAGGAAATAGTCGGAGAACGCGGCATCACCAACAGTCTTTGTTCCACGAGAACCAGTGCGGAGGAGATCGATGTAACTCTGCGTGCGATTGCGGTACCCGGCAATTGGGGCGCTAAAAAACACGGAAAGGTCCGAGGTGCTGTAGCTGATGCCAGGTTCGATAGAAACCACGTAGCCTGGACGACGGAAGCCTTGACTCTCGCCGATAAAATCAAACGATGGAATACCTTCTGCGCGCACACCAAGATATCCGCTCCATCCTTCGATAGGAGTGTAGAAGGCACCAATGCGCAATCCAAACTGATCCGCGCTAGAGAACTCGGCTGAGTCGATTTTCGCAGTAGCCGCTGCGCCTCGAACGCGAACACCATTGGTGTTCGTAATGTTTACCATATAGTTAAAACTTGTTGCCAGCATAACGCTGCTTGATAACTGGTGTATTCCCTGCACATCGAACGTAACGCCAATGCCGCCATCTCCGAGCTGAATGGATTGGTCAACGACAGCAGTGATGGTCGAATCTGGCTTCTTGCCTTGGTTGTAGAATTGATCCGTTACGTTAAAATTTCCAGAACGGGTTTTTACACCAAGCGCGACGGAGTAATTGTAATCAGTATGGGTTGGATCGAAGATCCAATATCCTAAGCTGAAACGGGCATCGCCGAGACCCTGCGACGATGTTTCGCCACGAAAGCCCTGGTACTTCACTGCCCCAGTTGAATCGAACGTGGTATTTCCACCATGCTCATACATGGATGTGCGCGTGTTGGTTGCAAACGGGAGTAATGCTGAAACAAAAAGCCGATCTGTTACACCATAACTGACACCGAGGTCAAGAAACGTAGAATGATTGATGACTTCTGTTCCCTGCTCAACACGATATTTCTGCTCAATATCACCCACGAAGTGCTTGTATGATGTAAAATTTCTCGCCCCCAGTGTGAAGTTGAACTGTCCTGGCTGAAGGTTCACCGTGGTACCTGCAACAGCGCCGCACATGCCCCCACCGCGCACAGCCACACAGCCTTGCGCATATGTTTGATGACTAGCCAGTGCGAGCATCGCGAGCGCAACTACGATGTAACGAATAGACATATTGACCTCGAAGTGATTGTTGTGATCTGATTGACGGTGCGAAAATGGCCCTGCAGGCAAGGGGCCTACAATCGTAAGGAACATATATTCCTTAACTTTAGACATGGGTTCAACTGTTCAAACGAGTATCCTTCAACGCCGGAGACAACGCGCAGTCAAGCTGTACGAACGCGGATGGAGGGTTGTTGATATCGCCAATGCTCTGCAGGTAAGCCCTGCAGCCGTTAGCCAATGGCTAAAGGCGTTTCGTGAGAGCGGCTATGAGGGCCTGGCTGCAAGGCCCAAGACAGGTAGCCCGTCAAGGCTATCAACGCGACACATGGCGATGATCTCTGCGTTTCTTTGTGACGCACCTGGCGATCATGGCATAATGGCAGTGCAATGGGATCGAAAACTGATGCAAGCAACAATTAAGCGAGTTTTTGGAGTAAGCTATTCATTGCAACATGTCGGACGACTCATGAAGCGCGCGCAGTCTGATAAAAATGTACTTCCACCGATGGCAAGAGCCGAACTGCAGGAATTGTTGCGAAAGTCCGATATTGCCCGCATTCGCTCACGAATCAAAGATCAACATGGCAAACGCTGATGACGAATTGATCAGGCTCTCTGCTTCTATATCAGAGCTGTCAAGGCTTATTGCGGATTCACAGCGTTCTGCTGCAACGAATGAGCAACGGCTAGCCCAATCACAGGACATCCTATCTGAAAATCAGCGTTTCATCGCCGAGACACAGTTGACTATCAACGAAGGATTTATCAATGTCATCGGTAACCAGAGAGAGATCATCAAGAATCAGCATGCAATCATTGGCAACCAGAACACCATCATTTCATTTCTGAAAATGCTTGTCAATGCCGAAGAGTAATGCGTCCATGCTGTTCGGACTTCGTTATTACCTTGTGTTTTATACTCTTGTTGTTACTGGGCTTGTTGTCTACGTAGCGTCTACAGACTCGCTTTACGACGTTCTTGTTCATTGGCCCGCATCACTAACCATGATGTTCGGCTCGTTTATCGCCGGGGCCAGTGCTGAAGGGGGCGGAGCAATTGCCTTCCCAGTCTTTACGCTCCTGCTGCACATTGCACCTGATGATGCACGCAACTTTTCCCTTGCTATACAAAGTGTGGGCATGGTTTCTGCAAGCCTGCTCATCATCGGCAGGGGCATTCATATCGAGTGGCGCGGTATTGCCTATCCAGCTATTGGCGCCGTTATCGGACTTATTGCAGGTACGCATTTTATCGTCCCACTGCTCGAGCCTGTTACGACAAAGCTATTTTTTGTCTCCCTGTGGACGGCCTTTGGTATTGGGCTCTGGCGGGCCAATCGCAATGCGTCTCGTATTGTACGCTCGAATCTTGGAGCTCATCTTTCTCAATCGGATGTGATTCGATTGATTACCACGGGGCTTATCGGAGGCATGGTTACGGCCATCTTTGGCAATGGCGTTGATCTTGTAACGTTCTGCTTGCTCACATTGTGGTACGGTCTCGACGAAAAAGTAGCTACCCCGTCGTCTGTTGTGCTCATGTCGATCATCACCGTCGTAGGATTTTTCTACCACAGCACCGTTCTCGGCGATGTCTCACAGCAAACGTACCACGCCTGGATAGCAGCAGCGCCGGTAGTTCTCATCTTTGCCCCACTTGGCGCTTGGGTAATCTCGCACTGGAACCGTTTGTCGATTGCTCGCCTGCTCTACACAATCATCGTTGTGCAGCTCATAGGAGCACTCTTCGTCCTTGGAATAACGACATCACATGCCGCGCTTTGCGTTGGCGTAATCGTACTAGGGACACTTGCTATGAAGCTCATCGACCGGACTGACCGCGTTAGAGCTTCATAAACCATTGTACCATCGGAATGGGGAACGACGACCAATTCGAGTTGTCTTCGAGATTCAAGAAGTTGCCCTTGTACCCCGTGAATCCGAATTGTAACGAGCTCCGCGCGCTCATCTTCCATCGAATAGACGGCGAAATGATGATCGTGGCATACGTCTGAACGCCTGTTACGACGCTTCGCTGAAATATGTATTCGCCATCGACAATCCTGTAGTCCTTTTCCAGGAACGTCTGGTTCGTTGGCAGCTTTGCTGATCCAGCGTCTGAGATGTAGAATGCATCTAGTACGAGGCTAATCGTGTTCGAGATCTCGGTGATGAATCCTACCGATAGCCATGCTCGAGCAGTGTTCAAACGCACATCCACGATCGACGTAATAGTGTCTTTGACCAGCTCCCCGGTGCGGTAATCGACACGCTCAAACTCACCCTCGAAGCGATTCGTACTCTGCATGAACGTGCTGTAGCCGAAGCCTGCATTGAGTGAAACGTTGTTGCGCGAGTCACCCTTGGTAACAGAGATCGTGGGCATCATAATTGCATTGTTACGTGCAACGCTCCCACCCCATGCTGCAAAGCCCCCTACCGCAAGATGCAGGTTATCGCTGGAGCTAAATGTGTAGCTCGTTCTGCCGATGATCGGCGCTGCAATAACCGAGGCCATGATGCCAACCGAAAAGCGATCCGTTAGGTAGAGTTCAAAGTCTGTGCTCACAGGCGTAATCTGTAAATGACCCTGCTGTGCTTCGTGCGGCAGGGCGCCCTGCGTAAAGCCGTAATACGAGCCGAAAGGGGCTTGACCCATTTCCTCGTACTGCATTGCCTGCGGCGCTGCTGTGCTGGCCCCAATCCTGCGGATCTCATGCTTAGGCACATAGAGATATCCGCCCGCGGTGAGAATCACAACCTCTTTAGCATCGTTGGAGATTATACGTCCAACGATAATCGTGCGGTCGTTCTTTTCGATCTCAACAACCTTCATGGTGTCGTTGGATACTTCTTGCGCAAACAATGCCGATGCACTGCAAAGTGAAATCAACACTGCGATGATAACGTGTGTAGGTTTCATGGCATTACATCTTTACAAAGACGCCAAAGGTTGGGAAGGGGGCTGCCCCATACTCGTTGATGGATCCATCCTTGATGAAATAGAAGGGGTAGCCAAACTGGAACGCTGTTGTATTCGACGCAAACCAGCGGATGCCGGGGGATGCGAACATGAGCGTTCCGCGTCGATCACTGATCTCAGGAAGAATCATCGAATCAAAGACAAATGCCAGCCTGCCCCATATCTGTGTGGTCCCCGCAACTGAGAGGAGCGATCGAGAATCAGATTCGCCGTCAACGGCAACAAGGCCATATCCGGCAGAAACCGTGATATTGTTTAGGCGCGATCCAAATGTTGCGGCTACATACGGCACACCGAAGTAGAGTCCCAGGTCTAACCAGCCACTCGAGCCAGTAAGAAGACCAACAGCCCCGTGCAGACTCTCGTTGATTGATGTGCTGTACTTGAGCGACCCAACGATGGGCGAGCCAATCCATGTTGTGAGTATGCCCGCCGTGAAATGATCCGTAATGGCAAATTGGAAGTCTGGACCGTACACGTTGAACAGTATGTAAGAACCATCTTCGGAATTCGAGAATCCGTTCGTTGTAAGGAAGTAGCGGGTCGAAAATCTGTCCTGTCGTTCCGCGCGCTCGATCACCTCGGTAAGCGATGTATACCCAGTGCGAATGCTCGCAACAAGGTACCTCGGAATCACGACAGATCCGATCTGCGTTGAATCAAGCCGCAGCTCTCGGTCGTCCATAGCAACGAGTTTGCCAAGATACTCAGCGCCGTCCTGCTTGGCAACCTTTACATAGGATCCAATCTGGGGCACATCGCCTTGCTGCGCATACGCCAATGCGCTGCCCAGCAACACGCTGATACATACGAGGAGAGTTTTCATTGTTGTCCTGCATTGGCTGTATACAACGCGCAACTTAAACAACAAGGGGCCCTCATGGGGCCCCTGTCTTATTTCATCATTGTCTACTGCTGATTACCAGCACTTGTCCATTGGTACGTATTCCATACCAAATGCTTCTGCAACTGCTTCGTAAACAACCTTGCCATCAACTACGTTGATGCCGAGTTCGAGTTCCTTGCTTGCCTTGCATGCGTCTTTCCATCCATGGTTGGCGAGCTGCACTGCGTATGGCAATGTTGCATTCGTAAGTGCAATCGTTGATGTGTACGGAACAGCGCCAGGCATATTCGCAACGCCGTAGTGAACAACACCATCTACAACGTACGTAGGATCTGCGTGTGTCGTTGGCTTACATGTCTCAACGCAACCGCCTTGGTCAACAGAAACGTCAACGATAACAGAACCTTCGCGCATGGTCTTGAGCATGTCGCGCGTTACAAGGTGCGGAGCCTTCGCTCCAGCGATCAATACACCACCGATTACGAGATCAGCTGTCTTCACTGCTTCGCGGATGTTCGACTGCGTAGACATTTGCGTGATTACATTCTTTGGCATCACATCATCAAGGTAGCGCAAACGATACAGGTTGGTGTCGAACATCGTAACACGAGCACCAAGGCCGGCTGCAATCTTCGCTGCGTTTGTGCCAACAACGCCACCGCCAAGTACGATAACGTTTGCTGGAGGAGTTCCTGGAACACCACCGAGCAAAACCCCACGTCCACCCATTGGGTGTTCGAGGTACTTAGCCCCTTCTTGCGATGCCATACGGCCTGCTACCTCGGACATCGGAATCAGCAGTGGAAGCGATCCATCGTCCTTTTGAACTGTCTCATAAGCTATGCACGTTGCACCGCTCTTGACCATTGCCTCTGTGAGCTCACGCGAAGCTGCAAAGTGGAAGTACGTAAAGAGTGTCTGCCCCTTGCGGATCAAGTTGTATTCAGGAGCGATTGGCTCCTTAACCTTCATGATCATATCAGCCTGAGCATAAACTTCGGCTGCTGTATCGATGATTTTCACACCAGCTGCGATGTAGTCATCATTGGTAAAGCCACTGCCAATGCCTGCATTTGTCTCAACGATCACTTCGTGACCATGACGACGAAGTGTGTCTGTACCGCCAGGTGTAAGAGCAACGCGCTTCTCACTCGGCTTGATCTCCTTAGGTACGCCAATCAACATACGTGTGTTCCTCGTAGTACGGATAGGTTGGTGAATTTCGATTTGAGGCCTGCAAAACTGCGAAACGTTCGTCAATTGCCGAACACATAGGCCAGAACAATTGCTCCTGAAACTAGAGCAACCAGTGTTTTTGCATACGACGGGCGCATGGCGCTGTGCCATAAAGGCATCGTTACAAGCTTTAGCAGCAATGCAATGGCAATAAACCCAGCCAATTCAGCACCCAACCATATGGCCCAAGCATGGATCGGCATAATCGTCCACCAAGCGTAGACATGCTCGCCCCCTGCCACTCCCTTGATGGCATCTCGAATGGGATACTCGTGAACGGGATTCGCCACGGCTAACAGCACAGACGCAACGAATGCGATGCCACAATAACCCAGGGTCCTCACCCTTGGCTCGCGCGGTGCCTGGTTACCCAGGGTCTTGGCCATGGCGTAAGCCAACAAACATATCCCCCCGCCCATCACAAGCGCATGCATGATGTACGTGCGGGAGAGCGAAAGTTCAGCGTAGTGAAGCCCAAGCACTCTTGTGATGAAATCCCCAAGGGGCGCATCGCGAAGCTCATTGCTCACGATAGTCCGAGAGATCATCGAATACACGTCATCTGGGAGCACACGCCCCGTCCATGCCAATGCCAGGGCCAGCACCGAAACACCAATCGACATAAGCCATAGTCGTGGGTTACTCGCATATGCTCCAGCAAAGCCCAGAGTAGCGGCCCAGAAGAGACTGGTTAGCACAAGTGCCGTAGCAGCATGCTGATGCACGGCACGTATGAAGCTGCCCAATGGCGCATTCTCAAGTGCCACGTGTACACTGGCTGAGGCCATACTCGGGACGAGCTCGCCCTTCCTCGCTGGCACCAACGCCGTGCGGCCAAGTACGTTAAGCGTGTCGATAAACGTACCGATCGTATCAAGACGCAGCGACTGGGAGATGGTAAGGGGCTTGCCGTCAACAGTTCGAGCAGGCGCGTCCGAGGGCACGTAGTACATCGACATCAGGATGCCGGTGATTGCTTGGATGATGATGAAGCCCACAACAATCCAGCCAGTGCGGTTGGCAATGAGTTTGAGTCGCTGCTGTTGTGCTTGGCTCATGACGTTGCACCGGCGATGTGCACTATGAGGTCGCCATTGTCAAAATCACATGTGTAGCGAGTAAGTGGCACCGTTGGCGGACCCGCCACCGGTTTCCCGTTAATATCAAAAGCGCCGCCATGGCAGGCGCATGTGATGCGTCCGCCCTTAGCGTTGAATGTAAGCGGACATCCCGCATGGGTACATTTGAGGTCAAAGGCAATCACATCTTCTGTCCTGCGGACGAGCAGCACAGGCTTGCCGTCGAGGTGGACGGTTGTGCTAGCCCCTTGCGAAAAGACCTGATCAAGCCTACCAACACGATAGGTTCTGCTCGATGTGGACCTATTGGGGCTTAGGAACGTATGAAGTCCAATAGCCGAGCCGGTAACGCCAAGCAACGTAACAATCGATCGTATCCACGACCGTCGGTCCATTCTCTGTAATTTTGTCGAATCCATTTCTGTCCGAAAGTTGATCATGCCCGTTCCATTGCTGGACCTAAAAATACAGTACCAAGCGCTCAAGACCGAGATCGATGCCGCACTTTTTCGCGTAGCAGAGTCGCAGGCCTGCATTTTAGGTCCGGAAGTAGATGCCCTCGAGCGCGAACTTGCCACCTATCTGGATGTAAAGCACGCAATTGGTGTCTCCAGCGGAACGGATGCCCTCTTGATGGCCATGATGGCACTGAACATTGGTCCGGGCGATGAGGTAATCGTACCAACATTTAGCTTCTTTGCAACAGCTGGTTGCGCGGCCCGCCTTAATGCAACGCCTGTGTTTGTGGACGTAGACAACATTACCTACAACATCGATGTAGAACTTGTCCGCAAGGCCATCACACCGCGCACCAAGGCAATCGTGCCTGTGCACTTGTTTGGTCAGGCGGCAGACATGGATGCCCTGATGGCCCTCAGCGCAGAGTTCAACATCCCGATCATCGAGGATGCAGCCCAAGCAATAGGCACGCAGACATCCGATGGACGTCGCGTAGGATCGATCGGCCACATCGGTTGTTTCTCCTTCTACCCAACCAAGAACCTAGGTGCGTTTGGTGATGGCGGCTTGGTTACTACCAATGACGACGCCATGGCCGTGCGCCTAAAGCAGATCCGGAATCACGGCATGGAGCCCCGTTACTATCACAAGATCATGGGCGGCAACTTCCGCCTTGATGCGATGCAAGGGGCTGTGTTGCGCGTCAAACTTCCTCACCTGCCATCGTGGCACGCTGCACGCCGCAACAATGCCGCGCTCTACACAAAGCGCTTCATGGAGGCAGGCGTTAGCTCAGGTCCGGGCGCAACAACGTTTGGTCCACATGATCTTGTGCTGCTCCCGAAGGTCATTCACGAGGGTACTTCAGCCGACAACCACATCTTCAATCAGTATACGATCCGCTCAGCGCATCGCAATGCCTTGCGCACGCACCTAGCCGAGCTCGGTATTGGTAGTGAAATTTACTATCCGGTACCGTTCCATCGTCAGGAGTGCTTTGCCAGCCTAAACTGCAACGACGAAGACTATCCAATCTCGAACTGTCTGGCGGCAACGGTGTTGGCGCTGCCGATTTATCCGGAATTGCCGGAGTCGCATATTCACGAAGTAGTCAACGCCATTGTTGCCTTCGAGAAGTCTACGCTCGAGCACACGTCGGAATGTCCAGACTGTGTCGAGTGTGGTACAACACTAGCATAACAAGAGTTCACAGAAATGTTGCAGTTCAACTTTCAGTCAATGGGTGATCTTGAGCAGGCGAAGATCGACTTCATCCGCAAGCAGCGCATCAACGGCATACTCTTCAGCGGATTGTTGCTTGTTGTTGGTATCGCAATGATCATGGCTCAAATTGGTCAGCCGTTGCTCTGGATGCACATCCGTCTCTGGTGGCCATCGATTGTTGTTTTGTTGTTTGCAGTACGCCTATTGGCGGGCATAGGAACTGTAAAGTGGACGCTTATCATGACGGTAGTCTTTGGAATAATCCAACTGCAGAAGCTCGACATCGTGAGTTCCTTCTGGGGATTATTCTGGCCACTTCTCCTTGTTGTGATTGGTATTTCTATGCTCATGAAGCGCTTTCGACGTCCAGCAGTAAAGCAGGATGAGAACGTTATCTCCGGGGCCGTTGTTGAGTATCCCGACAACGATCAATAAAGGCGCCTATCATGTCCGTACAACAAGAACGCGTTCGGGATCTTACTCCCGATAGACCCACGTCTGCCCGGGGTCCAGTTGTCTACTGGATTAATCGCGATCGTCGCACACGCGACAATTGGGCCCTGCTCTATGCGCAGGAACAAGCCCGCGAGCGGGGCACGCATGTAGAGGCCGTGTTCTGTCTTGTGCCCACGTTTCTTGATGCAGCGCTGCGTCAGTACGACTTCATGATCAAGGGGCTCGAGGAACTCGAACAAGAATTGCTCGCGCTCAACATCCCCTTTACGCTGCTTCTCGGGGCTCCCCCTGACGTACTCGCGCCATGGATCGATGAGCGCAGACCATCGCTGATGGTAACAGACTTCGAGCCACTTCGGATCAAGAAGCAATGGCTTGATGCTGTGATCAGTGCAACATCAGCCCCCTTCCATCAAGTTGATGCACACAATGTTGTGCCATGCTGGCATGCGTCACCGAAGCAGGAGTTTGGTGCCTACACGCTGCGTCCGAAACTCAAGAAACTTCTAACGCACTTTCTTATCGACTTTCCCGAAGTTGCAGCCCAGGACGCATCACGCGTCGAGGGCCAGGCGCTCATAGACTGGTCGCATGTGCGCTCAACGCTGCGTGTAAACACCTCAATTGCCCCCGTAGAGTGGATCACACCCGGACAGCGGGCCTCAGAGGTATCGCTCAAGGAGTTTGTTGGACGCATAGAGACATATCGCGATCGAAACGATCCCACCAAGGTGGGTCAATCGCGACTCTCCCCCTACTTCCATTTTGGTCAGCTTGCTCCGCAGCGCGCAGCATTAGAGATTTCCCGCATTGGAAGCACGGGACAAGAAGGCGACCCCGTAGATGCCTTTCTCGAAGAATTGATCGTGCGCCGCGAACTCTCAGACAACTTCACCTACTACAACCACAACTACGACACCTTCGAAGGCCTTGCATCATGGGCACAGTCCACACTTAACGATCACCGTAATGATCCGCGAGATTATATCTACACACTTGAGCAGTGGGAACGAGCAACAACGCATGATGAGCTCTGGAATGCCGCACAGCGAGAGCTGATAACAACGGGACGGTTGCACGGATATATGCGGATGTATTGGGCAAAGAAACTCCTGGAGTGGAGCTCTACGCCAGAAGAAGCGCTAGCCTATGGCATCTACCTGAATGATGCCTATGCACTCGACGGACGCGACCCCAACGGCTATGTCGGAGTAGCATGGAGTATAGGGGGCGTGCATGATAGAGCATGGTTTGAACGTCCTGTATATGGCAAGATCCGTTACATGAACGCCAACGGATGTGCACGAAAGTTTGATGTCAAGACATACATTCGCACCTATGCTAGCAACACCCTCTTTCCGTAGACTCCTACTCGTACTCATTCTTACTGCTGCGAGCACTGCAGTGTATGCCCAACAAGCTTATCAGCTCAAGCTTGGTCGTGGTCTTAAAGAGTACGATCAATATCTTTTAAAGACAACCTACGAGCAGCAATCACGCACGAGCATATACAGCGACAATGTGATGCGCGGAGATACTACAGACAACATCGTTATCCTGCTTACCGCGCAATGCAAGGTTGTTAGCGTAACTGTGGACGGACAAGAGAAGGAAAAGCATATCGTGGTGCGCAATTTCCAATTGCGAACAAACACAGACACCTTTGAAGTATTGTCGACGGGCACAAAAGTTCGATGTTGGTTCTCCGACTCAGGCAGTGTGTTTACAGTAGACGACGTACCTGTGCATGATACAGTAGCTGCATTACTTTCAAATGTGGTCTTGGGCGAAGGGGGCTCGCGCACCGGCGATGTCCTTGACGCCAAGAAGCCAGTCAAACTGGGTCAATCATGGAAGATGAATGTAAAAGCGTTCCGCAAAGTCCTCGGCAAAGAGCAGTCAAAGCTCATGAAAAAGCTGGACGGATCAGTAACATTCTCGCGCATAGACAGCAGCGGCGCGCAACCAACCGGCATCGTCACTGCACGCGCAGAGGCACCATCGTTTTCTATAAAAGTTCCAGGTGCAGCTTCCCCGATAACTGGTTCGCTCGTGGCGGAGTTTTCCTATGAGGTTCCACTAGACACACGATTTCCACCTGTGTCGCTTAGTACATCAACAACGCAGAATTACGTTGGTATTCAGGGTCTCAACAAATTGGAATCTCGCGTGTTCACTCGGCGTCAGTCGCAGTTTATTCGATGACCTCGTTTCATGGCAAGGCGATCCTAGCGCTCATCCTCTGCGCTCTACTATGGAGCACAGGAGGGATGCTGATCAAGACGATACCTCTCTCGCCCCTTGCCATTGCTGGATCTCGCAGCATTATTGCTGCACTTGTTATGCTTGCCTGGCAAATGATGCCCGAGCGTGCGTTTCGTCCGCTATGGACCTACGCCCAGATCGGCAGCATCATCAGTTACGCGCTTACAGTTATCCTCTTTGTGATGGCTACAAAGTTCACGACCGCTGCCAACGCCATTCTTCTGCAGTACACCGCGCCTGTATGGGTTGCACTGTTGAGTGCTGTTGTTGCGCGGGAGCGCCTGCGCGCAAACGACATAGCAGTTGTTGTAGTCGTGATGGTAGGAATGCTTGTGTTTTTCCTTGATACACTTTCACCCGGAGCAATGACCGGAAACATCATCGCGATTGCCAGCGGCGTTGCCTTTGCTGGTGTAGCACTCTGCATGCGAGCTCAGCGCGGCAGATCAACAACCGAGAGTATCATTTTGGGGAACATCCTCACTGCTCTTGTTTGCCTGCCACTTGCTGGCTCGCTTTCCGTTGACGCAGACGCACTAACGCGTCTACTCATACTCGGCGTTTTCCAACTAGGTGTCTCGTACATTCTCTATGCATGGGCTTTGGCACATGTATCGGCCATCGAGGCCGTCTTGATTACGGTACTCGAGCCCCTTCTCAACCCAATATGGGTTGGGCTTGCCACTGGTGAAATACCCTCGTTAACGGCAGTCGTAGGTGGCATTATCGTGGTTTCTGCCGTTATAGCCCGTAACTTTGTGCATGCCAGAACCGCACACACACAATCAGGTTCGTAACGCCATCCAGGCGTCAATCGAAACCAAGCAGTTGCTCATGGAGCAATGTTGCGATGCAATCCATGCATGCGGCACGGTGCTTGCGCAGGCGGCACGTGAGAACAATCTGATCATGCTCTGTGGCAATGGTGGCAGCGCCGCCGATGCCCAGCACATCGCAGCAGAGCTGGTTGTGCGTCTGCGTAGCAGTGTTAACCGAAGAGCTATTGCAGCCATGGCCCTCACGGTAGACACAAGCATCCTTACGGCTGGTGGCAATGACTACGGGTTTGACCACGTGTTTGCGCGTCAAGTAGAAGCCTTTGGCAAGCCGGGCAGCGTACTTATCGCCATCAGTACAAGCGGCAACTCCGACAACGTGGTCAAAGCCGTTGAACAAGCCAAGACGCAGGGCGTAACCGTTATCGGCTTGTTAGGGGGCTCGGGCGGCAAGCTGGCTTCCATGTGCGACACCGCAGTGTGCGTGCCCTCGGACGTTACCGCGCGCATCCAGGAATCCCACATCCTCGTGGGCCACATCTGGTGCGAGATGATCGAGGAAGCCATCATCCCATAGCCGATGTTGGATTTGTGAGCGATGGCTCATGTTTTTGTGAGCAATAGCTCACAAAAACTTTGGCGTCACTTCAACTCTTTATGCAGATTCCACTTACACACTTGCCTGTAGGCAAGGGAATCGACATCCTCAAGTCTGACGAAACATTTTGCAGCAGGTTGTCATGCGAATCTCAAGCCGCTCTTTGGTATTTACAAGTCGTCGTGTATTTTCGCAGGCCCTTTACGGGGGTCGCCAACTTAGCTCAGCTGGTAGAGCAGCTGATTTGTAATCAGCAGGTCGCCGGTTCAAGTCCGGCAGTTGGCTCCAAGAATCATTGCAAGGCGAGCCATCCAGCTCGCCTTTTTTATTCCCCCTACATTTGCAGATGCTTACACTTACGCTGAAGCCCCGCGAAGAGCGGCGCATCAAGGAGGGTCACCTCTGGGTTTACAAAGACGAACTCGCCCACGCCCCAGAGGCCGAGCTCGGCACGCTTGTGCGGGTATGTGCCCAGGATGGCGCGTCGCTTGGCACAGGGTTCTACAATCCCCTATCCAAGATTGCCGTGCGCATGCTGGCATGCGAAGTAGAGCTGGCCGAGACCGAGTTCTTTACAAAGCGCATACGTCAGGCACAAGCTTTAAGAGATCGCATGCTGCCCCAGGAAGAGGGCTACCGCGTGGTGTTTGGCGAGGCGGATCTCCTAAGCGGACTCATCGTTGATAAGTACAACAACTACCTCGTGCTGCAGATGCTCTCTGCCGGCATGGACTCGCGCAAGCCCCATATCATTGAGGCCCTGCGGGAGATCTTCCCGGACGTAACGGGCATCATCGAGAAGAACACGGCCCAGACGCGTATGAAAGAAGGACTCGAGCTTATCGATGCTGTTGTCTGGGGAAGCGTGCCCGATGTTGTGCGCTTTCGGGAAAACGGACTCGATCTTGAGATCAATTTGGCCACCGGACAGAAGACGGGATACTTTCTGGATCAAAAGATCAACCGCCGCGTTGTGGGGTCGCTCTCACGAGGCAAGACGGTCCTTGACTGCTTCTGTAATGTAGGGGGC
>Ga0163212_1000299_pt1 | contig 21483 bp, 16 predicted proteins | sample Malawi_45m_30L_FD_113532 | JGI IMG/M metagenome (GOLD analysis project Ga0163212, IMG submission 113532) | Freshwater microbial communities from Lake Malawi, Central Region, Malawi to study Microbial Dark Matter (Phase II) - Malawi_45m_30L | ecosystem: Environmental > Aquatic > Freshwater > Lake...
AGATGGCCCCCACGTACGAAACGGCGTTGTCGATATGCCAGTCGTATGGACGAAGTGGTACGGGGATGGACGCGTTTCCTACAACGGACTTGGTCACGACACGACCGTGGTCTCCCAACCGGAAGTACTTCGTCTGCTGGAGCGTGGCTGCCTTTGGGCGGCTGGTCTGGACAAATAATTAAGAGTGTCAACGCCAATCGAATCCCATCAAGAACCCCCTGGCTTCTTGGATGTCACATTTGCATGGAGCACAGAGCCACTTGTGGCGTTACGTGCATCTGAGCGACTGAAGCTACGTCAGGTTTATGCCTTGGCAGGAGCGCCGGTACGGTCATGTGACATGCTGCTACGTGATTGCGTCGTTACACGTCTGATGAATGCAATATCGTTACTACCCGAATCCCTTGGAATGGTTGTTCTTGATGCCCACCGGCCGCTAAGTGTTCAGGCATGGTTATGGGATGAGATGGTAGCAATTGTGCGTCGTGACCACCCTGAATGGGATGACGCTACAGTCAATGCCCATTCTCGCCGCTTTGTCGCCTATCCGGAGATTCTTCCAAACCGCCCAACCCCTCACAGTACTGGCGGTGCCGTAGATGTGACTTTGTTCGATATCGCGACCGGGCAGGACCTGGACATGGGGAGTGACTTTGATGAACCAGTGGATGCCAGTGCTTGTGATTACTACGAACAGCATCCGCATTCAGTGTATACAGAACAAAGGCGACTTCTGTTTCAAGTGATGTCACAGAGCGGATTTGCCAACTATCCTGACGAGTGGTGGCATTATGAATACGGGACACTCCGCTGGGCGGCCGCGACTGGTGCAGCATCAGCCATATACAATGCGGTGTGAGGTGGGATAAATGACGACTCCAGAGGCAACCCAGCTGCTTGCTGTTTTTCCTGCGGGACCGGATGGAAATGCACTTGATATTGCAGAGGCAATGCTTGAAAGCCTACATCTCAGCGTCGTTGACATCGGTCTGGACCCTATTACTGATTGCGTAGAGGTTCGGATGATAGCCAGTGAAGCCACGGAAGAGCGGCTGCTCGCATATTGTATTGAGCGCGGAATTGATGTCCGTACGGAGTGGATTTCAGGTTGATGGAATATCTTGAGCAGCTCCCGGCATTTTTGGAATACCTTTGCCATGAGCGGGGGCTGGCAACAAATACCGTGGATGCCTATCAGCGGGATCTGTTGGATTGGTTTGCTTTTGGAAAGCCTCTCGATGCGACAGGAATCACAAGCTGGCTTAGCAGTCGGAAGTCCGGAGGATATAAGTCAGCAACTCTGGCACGGCGCCGCGCTGCACTTTCATCGTTTTGCCGATTCCTTCGGAGACAACGGCTAATCGCGAATAACCCTGTGGCGACAGCCGGTCGATTTCGCTCAGTAAAGGCGTCATTACCAAAAACACTGGATGAACAAGAAATCGTTCGCTTGTTGCAAGCACCAGATGTATCAACTGAGCGCGGTCTACGCAATGCAACCGTTCTAAACGTGATGTATTGCTGCGGCCTCCGCGTATCCGAATGCGCTGAGCTACGCTGGCATTCGGTCGATCTAAAAGGTGGATGGATACGAGTGATCGGAAAGGGAGATAAAGAGCGAATGGCACCGGTCGCAACATCTTCCGTTCACCTCCTGAAACGCCTGCTCGACGGGTCACCGAGTGCAAACACCAAGACCGCGAGTGTCTTCGGATTGACACGTTCACAGATTTGGCGCATTGTTAAGCGTTACAGTGCCTCCGCTGACCTCCCTCGCCACCCAAGCCCCCACTGGCTCCGGCACAGCTTTGCCACACACCTACTAAACGGTGGCGCCGACATCCGGCTCATCCAGGAACTTCTCGGCCATGCCCGAATCACAACCACACAGGTTTATACCCACGTCGCCCTAGACCGGTTGAGGAGTGCGTATAAATCGGCGCATCCCCGGGCTTAGCCCTATCCTGAAAAAACCGTAAAGAAAAACCCGCACCAGCGTAAACCGGGACGGGTTCGAACATCTATTACTGGGATTTATTTCTTGACGTTTACGGCCGGAGGGTTCAATGTAATCGTTGCCTTCTGAACCAATCCTTGCAGCCACTGCTGCATTCCGGAACCGGTTGTCGTCAGTTTCTTGATTTCATCGGCCTTGAATTTCGCCTTTTCGGCGGCAGTTGCTTCCTTTCCACGCTTGACCAGCTTTAGGACATGGAAACCGTACTGCGTCTTGACCAATGGGCTGATTTCACCCTCTTTGGACAGGTTGAATGCAGCCGTCTCAAACTCAGGAACCATCATTCCTGTCCGCCCAAACCAAGGCAGTGCTCCGCCCTCAGCACCCGAAGCTTTGTCATCCGAATACTTCTTAGCGGCATCTTCAAATGAAATCTTGCCAGCTTTGATATCGGCAACAATGCCCTCAAGGCGAGTGCGCTGCTCGTCTTCCTTCTTCTTTTGCTCATCAGGGGATAAAGGCTTGCCATCAGGACCCGGCTGATTCATCGTGAGCAGAAGAATATGTTCAACTTTTACCTGCGCATCGAGCGTCGGGACCTGCTTTTCGACTTGCTTTGCATAGGCCTTTTGCGAGAGAATCTGCAAACGAACGCCCCATTCGACTTCGGCTTCAGTCAGGCCATACCGGGCGGTGATCTCAGGAAATGTCTGTGGATTGCCAGTCTGAGATGCCATATTTGCAACAATACGTTGCTTTTCCGTTTTGACTTTGTCTGCGAGATCCTTCGCGTCAATCGTCGCACCTGCCTTACGGGCTTCCTCTTCGATGATGGCGTATTGAATCAGCTTTTGTACTGTGTCGCGAGCCCCCGTGCGATTGATGAGATCGACCAATTCCTGAGTCGTGATATCGCGATTGTTTACACGCGCCACAACCGTTGCAGGAAGAACGACTTTCTTTGGGGCAACAACCGTCGGCTTGACTGGTGGCTTGGTTGCAGGCTTTGCTACACCGGTTTGGGCGCTGGCTATACTTGAGACCATTACACTCACTGCGAGTATGCCAAAGATGGACAATTTGTTCATGTCTAGTTACCTATAACTAAAAAACAAGTTCAGCGCACTGTGCTAGTGCGCTGAACTGATCGTCGACTACTCCGCTTCGGAGTCTACTGCGCTATCAGCACCTGCATCCTCGGTGTCGTCCACAACGACATCTCCCATCAGTTCGCTGATATCGATGTCACCACCAAGAGCCGCTGCGGCATCATCGATGTTAAGGATGTCATCCATGATATTGCCTTCGAGGTCTGGAATCTCTGGGATGTCCAGCACACCGATTGCACGACCATCCTCGGAGACAACCTCAAGTGCACGGTATGTGGGCAGACCGGTACCGGCTGGGATAAGGCGTCCGATGATGACGTTTTCCTTAAGTCCAACCAGGTGGTCACGCTTTCCACGTACAGCAGCTTCGGTCAGAACACGCGTCGTCTTCTGGAAGCTTGCAGCTGACAGGAACGATTCTGTGTTCAAGGATGCATCGGTGATACCCATCAGCACCGGAGCAGCGATTGCGCGCTGACCTGGAACTGACATTTCATCCTCTGTGTGCACTTCGTGATCACGAACGACCACTTTGCCCTGGCTCTCGAGCATGATGTTCAGCTCTTCGCGACGCTTGTTAGCATCGGTGAGCATCAACTTGTCGACAACCTGTCCAGGAAGGAACTCTGTAGCACCGGCCTTGACAACCTTCTGCTTACGGGACATCTGGCGGACGATGACTTCAATGTGCTTGTCATTGATGTCCACACCCTGCTGCTTGTAGACCGTTTGCACTTCGCGAACGAGATATTCCATCAGGCCATCCGCGCCGTTCAACTCAAGAACGCGATGTGGATCCATCGGGCCATGGGTCAATGGTGCACCGCGCTCGAGGCGCTGACCCTCCTTGATGAGGAGCTCACCACGGTGAGGAACGAGGGTTTCCTTGCGGACAAGGACCTTTTCAACACCAGCAGCAGCAATCTTACGCGCTAATGCCTCAGTGATTTGATGTCCAGCGACAACAATCGGGTCACGCGTTTCTGGATGCAAAACATCCACGACGGCCCACTCACCCTGAACCTGTTTCGGATCGTACAGATCCGAGTTAGCACGCTTGACCTGCTTCTCATGGTGAACAATCACCTTACGCAGACCACCGCTTGAGTCGATCTTGTCAACCGTTCCAGAGAACTCGGTTACGATTGCCTTACCCTTTGGCTGGCGGGCTTCAAAGAGCTCGACAACACGGAGGAGACCACCAACCTGCTCTTCAGCAACCTTTAGGAGCTGCTGAACCTGACGTTGCTTCTCGCGCTGCTTGCCTTCGCCATCTCCACCAAGCGAAATCTGCCCCTTCTCCTGATCCTCGAAGAGAACCTGAAGGTTTTGGTTTCGCTGGCGGCGGACGTTTGCCACACCGGTCAACTGGTTGGCCGTTGCAACACCTCCTGTGTGGAAGGTACGCATCGTCAGCTGCGTTCCTGGCTCACCAATCGATTGAGCTGCGATGATTCCGACAGCAACGCCGATTTCGACAAGCTTACGGGTCGCAAGGTCTTCACCGTAACACTTGGCGCAGACACCCTGACGGCTTTCGCAGGTAAGTACCGAGCGAAGTTCGACCTTCTCCACACCAGTCGCTTCGACACGCTTTGCGACAACTTCGGAGAAGATTTCACCAGCTTCTATAAGGACTTCGCCGGTCTTAGGATCGGTGATGTCATGCAGCGATGTACGTCCACGGAGACGCTCTGCAAGCGACTCTATATCGGCAAATGCCTTGACCGTAACACCCTTTTGTGTCTTACAGTCGAGCTCACGAATGATCACATCCTGTGCGACATCCACGAGACGACGTGTCAGGTAACCAGCGTCAGCCGTTCGAAGAGCGGTGTCAGCCAGTCCCTTACGGGCTCCGTGAGTTGTAACAAAGTACTCAAGAACAGAGAGACCTTCGTGGAAGTTCGACTTGACCGGGAGGTTTTCGATGATGTTTCCAAACGGGTCGGCCATCAGACCACGCATACCGGACAGCTGCGAAACTTGCTTGATCGAACCACGGGCTCCGGATGTAGTAACAATCGAAACCGGGTTGAAGCGGTCGATATGCTTGACAATCTCGTTACCAATTTCAGCTGTGGCATCCGTCCAGAGTTTAAGAACACGCTGCTTTCGCTCTGCAGGTGAAAGCATTCCCTGGCGGTATTGCTTGTTAGCCTTGTCAACCGCGGACTCTGTGTCACGCATTATACGCATACGGGACTCAGGAGACTGCATGTCTGTCATCGCGAATGTGATACCAGCACGGGTTGCCCACTTGAAGCCAGTTTCCTTGAGGTCATCGAGGAACTTGACCGTACGCTCAGAACCGTAGTCCATGTGAACTGCAGCAATCAAACGAGTGATTTGCTTTTTGTCCATCGCAACGTTCACCCACAACGAATCTGGAACAATCTGGTTGAATGTTATACGTCCAACAGTCGTTGCGAACAGTGGCTGACCAGGACCCTTGCGGTACAGCACATACTCGTTTAGGTCGACCTTGTTGTTATCGTAGGCGAACATCGCATCCCCAGGGGACCCGAAGATGTACGACGTACCGTAACGCAAGTAACAGAAAACATCTGTCTTTTCTGCGAACTGTTTGTTGATGAGCTCAGTGGTAAGCGGCTCATCCCTCAACTCTGCATGAAATCGTTTGAACTGTTCGAAGACAAGAACAGAAGCCTTTTCTCGAGGCACAGAATAAACAAAGCTTGAAGTGGATTTGCCAAGCTTTTCTAGTTTCTTGGCTTCTTCACCAGTCAAGAGACAATCCTTGCGTACAATTAATTTCGGCTCTTTGTACTTTCCCTTTGCGTCAGGAAATGGCAGCTCATAGATATCATCGATAACAACCTTTCCAACAGCGAGCTTTGCTTCAGCGTATGGAACCGAGTCCCACTTGTCCATCGTTACGAAAAACGCACCGAGAACAATGTCCTGCTGCGGGGAAACGATTGGCGATCCATCCGCAGGCGAGAACAAGTTGTGGCTTGCCAGCATCAGTACACGGGCTTCCGCCTGTGCATGAGAACTCAATGGGATGTGAACAGCCATCTGGTCGCCATCGAAGTCTGCGTTGAATGCCTTACAAACCAGTGGGTGCAGCTGAATTGCTTTACCATCCACGAGCTTTGGCTCGAACGCCTGAATTCCAAGGCGGTGGAGCGTCGGTGCACGGTTGAGCATCACTGGATGCTCCTTGATCACCTTCTCCAGTGCATCCCAGACCTCAGGACGCATGCGCTCAATCATCCTCTTCGCTGTCTTGATATTGCTCGTCGAACCGTTGTCAACCAGCGTCTTCATCACGAACGGCTTGAAGAGCTCAAGGGCCATTTCCTTTGGAAGACCACACTCGTGGAGCTTGAGTTCAGGACCAACGACGATGACGGAACGTCCAGAGTAGTCAACACGCTTTCCAAGCAGGTTCTTGCGGAAGCGGCCTTCTTTACCCTTGAGCATGTCAGACAGCGACTTGAGTGCACGACCATTCGACCCTGTTACTGGGCGCTGACGACGTCCATTGTCAATGAGCGCATCAACGGCTTCCTGCAAAAGACGCTTTTCGTGGTTAACGATGGACTCTGGAGCACGAATTTCTTGAATCTTCTTCAGGCGGTTGTTGCGGTTAATGATTCTGCGGTAGAGGTCGTTGAGGTCAGATGTTGCAAAACGACCACCATCGAGCTGGACCATAGGCCGCAGCTCTGGCGAGATAACTGGTACGCAGTCCAGAATCATCCACTCAGGACGGCTCTTGGAGTCGATGAACGCAGAGAAGACATCGAGGCGCTTGATTGCACGAACAATCTTTGGACCGGGAGCATCGTCAGAACGTGCTGCCTTGCGCAGACGTGCCTGCTCTTGTAGTTCCTTAATGTCCTGGCGGATCTTACGCTGTTCGACATCGAGGTCGACTTCCTGAAGTAGCTTACGGATTGCCGCACCGCCTTGGCCAGCCTCAACGACTGTGTAGAGGGATTCATCCACACGACGAGCGATGACACCGAGCAGGGTCTCAATCAATCGCCACTGGTCTTCGTCTATCAGAGCCTTCTTATCGATGTTTGGTAGGAGATCGAGTGCCTGACGGAGCTCGGTGATACGATCGTCGGCATCCTTTGCTTCCTGCCCAACGCGATCTTCGACGCGCTTTTGAAGCTGGACAATTTCTTCCTCAGTCAGGGCTTCACGAATAGGCTCAGCATCAGGATCTTCATAATCCTCAACGATGCGACCGTTTGCGATTTCCTCAGCTGATTCTTCGCGATATTCAAGTATCGCGTCGTCACGCTCTTGACGGATGGCTTCCGATTCTTCATCAACGGCACGGGCGAACTCTTCCATACGCGCAGCAATCGTTGCCTTATCGACACTTGTTACGATGTGGCTCTGGAAGTACAGAACTTTCTCGAGTGGACGAGGTGTCATGTCAAGAATCAGTGCAAGTGGGCTTGGAACACCCTTGAGGTACCAGATATGGCACACAGGGGTGGAGAGCTCGATGTGGCCCATCCGCTCACGGCGAACCTTGCTACGTGTGACTTCGACACCGCAGCGGTCGCAGACCACGCCTTTGAACTTGTGCTTTTTATAGCGGCCACAGTAGCACTCCCAGTCCTTTGTTGGACCGAAAATACGCTCACAGAAAAGACCATCACGTTCCGGCTTATAAGTTCGGTAGTTAATCGTCTCCGGCTTTTTGACTTCGCCATGGGACCATGTGCGAATCTGTTCTGGGGATGCGATACCAATGCGAATCTTGTCGAATGTACTTGCGTCTGCCATTACGAATCCTTATCGCGAACATCGGTCCGAAGTTTCGGACCTGTGGTCGCCACCGAAGTGGCGACCGTTACTTACATCGATGACCTAGCACAGCCTTCTTACGGCAGTGCGTCATACTCCTCACGTTGGCGAAGCTGAGCCCTGCGGCGCTGCGCTTCATCTTCGAGGTAGTCCTCATCCTTGTCACGAAGATCGATTTCATCACCCTTCGCATCTTCGACGGTCACCTTAAGCCCCAGTGACTGAAGCTCATTAACAAGAATCTTGAACGATTCTGGTACGCCTGGTTCCAACATCGCATCACCCTTGACAATCGATTCATAGGTCTTTACACGCCCGATGACATCATCGGACTTGATCGTCAGAATCTCCTGCAGGGTATATGCGGCGCCGTAGGCTTCCAGTGCCCAAACTTCCATCTCACCAAAGCGCTGTCCACCGAACTGTGCCTTACCACCAAGTGGCTGCTGTGTAACCAGCGAGTAAGGACCAGTGCTACGTGCGTGAATCTTGTCATCCACAAGGTGGGCAAGCTTCAGCATGTAGATACGGCCAACCGTAACAGGCATCTTGAATTCTTCACCCGTACGGCCATCGCGGATACGTGACTTACAGGTCTCGTCATAGAACCCAACGCGTGCCCAAACGCGATCGCGAAGCGATTCCAGAAGGCGATCGTAAGCGTAGTTACGTGGAATGGTCTCCCCAACCGGAGGACCGGCAAGGATTTCCGACACACGCTCAAGCTCATCGGCATCGAGGTCACGCAATGCAGCACGAACCGCAGCGAGGAGTTCCTCGACATCCGCATCGTCCTCAGGAAGCTCAACATCCACGTCCAGATCACTCCGGAGGTATGAGTTGAGCATTTCACGGCGGCGACGTCGACCATAGCGACCCATTTCATTCAGAATCTCAGCTTCTGTAGAACCTTCAAAGATGGGTTCCTTGAACTGGACGCCAAATTCCCGAGCGACAAGCCCGAGGTGAGTTTCCATGATCTGTCCGATGTTCATACGCGATGGCACACCAAGCGGGTTGAGCACGATGTCAACCGGGGTTCCATCCGCAAGGAATGGCATGTCCGCTTCTGGCAGAATCTTGGAAACAACACCCTTGTTTCCGTGACGTCCTGCCATTTTGTCTCCTTCCATAATCTTTCGCTTTTGAGCGATGTAGACGCGGACAAGCTTATTGACACCCGGTTGAAGACCATCGTCTCCAGCCAGCTTCTGCAGACCACCACGAGCCTCACACTTTGGACAATCCTCATTATCCGGCTTCTTGGAGAAGTTGAACTCAGCATAACATACGCGGCAGCGGTACTTATGGCGACTGAAGACCTTGATGTCGACAATCTTACCCTTCTCACCGTGAGGCACACGGAGAGAAACATCCCGTGTATCTTCTGCCTTCTTACCGAAGATTGCGATAATCAGACGCTCTTCTGCAGTAAGTTCGCCTTGTCCCTTGGGAGCTACCTTACCAATCAGAATGTCATCCGAGCGGACTTCAGCTCCGATACGGATGATTCCATCCTCATCAAGGTCTTTTAATGCATCTTCGCCGACATTCGGGATGTCACGCGTCATTTCCTCAGGTCCGAGCTTGGTATCGCGGGCTTCGAGTTCATACTTCTCGATGTGGATTGATGTAAACACATCATCCTTTACGAGACGTTGGCTAAGCAGGATTGCGTCCTCGTAGTTGTAGCCATTCCATGGCATAAACGCGACGAGAACATTCTGACCAAGGCTAAGTTCACCATTGTCACAGCATGGACCATCCGCAATCAGGTCACCCTGACGCAGAACCTGACCCAAGTCAACCTTAGGACGCTGTGTGATACAGGTTCCCTGGTTTGATCGAACCATGTTCAAAAGCGGGTAGCGGTCAAAGTCGCCACGGGGAGTCTTGACGACAACTTCCTTGCTTGTAACTCTGTGAACCGTACCGTTGCGCTTTGCGAGGATAACTGCACCAGAGTCAACCGCAGCCTTACGCTCCATACCTGTTTTGACAAGCGGAGCCGCAGGTCGAACTGTTGGAACAGCCTGACGTTGCATGTTCGCGCCCATCAAAGCACGGTTTGCGTCGTCATTTTCCAGGAATGGAATCATCGCCGTCGCTACAGAGACTAGCTGCTGCGGAGACACATCGACAAACTGGACTTCGTCCGTCGAAACGACAGGGTAGTCACTGTTGTAGCGAACCTGTACGGTCTTCGACTTGAAAGTGCCATCTTCGTTGAGGTCCTCCTCAAGTGGCGCACGGCCAATTTTATAGTGGTGCTCGTTGTCAGCAGGCAGCCATTCAAGATCGCGAGTGACCTTGCCATCGATAACCTTTCGGTAAGGCGTCTCAAGGAAGCCGAACTGGTCAACACGGGCTTGCACTGCCATTGAACCGATCAAACCAATGTTAGGACCTTCAGGCGTTTCGATGGGACAGATACGGCCGTAGTGGGAGTGGTGCACGTCACGGACTTCCAGTTTCGCTGACTGGCGAGAAAGACCGCCTGGTCCGAGGGAAGACAAACGTCGCTTGGATGTGATTTCAGCAAGCGGATTGGTCTGGTCCATGAACTGGGAGAGCTGTGATGAGCCAAAGAAGCTCTTGATGGCTGCTGACACCGGCTTGACTGAAAGGACAAGAGGTGGAAGCATGTCATCAGAGTCCATCGATGTCATACGCTCCTTGGCGACCTTCTCCATACGGAGGAAGCCCATACGGAGTTGCGAATACAACAGTTCGCCAACAGAACGAACACGCTTATTTTCAAGGTGGTCGATGTCATCCGGGGTAAAGCGTGAGCGGGACTCGTCCTGACCATCGGCACGTGCAGCGGCCTGCATACCAATGAGGTAATCGATAATCGCACAGATGTCCGTACGAGTTATCCAGCGCACCTTGTGAGGAATCTGCAGGGTTGTTAGCTTCTTGTTCAGCTTGTGACGACCAACCTTGGCCATGTCATAGCGGCGAACATCAAAGAACATACCACGGAGCATCGTGCGGACAGACTCATCGGATGGCGGATCGCCTGGACGCAGCTTGCGGTGGATATCGAACATCGCGGACTTAGCATCCACAACGTTTGACTCTTCGATATCAAGGGTTGCATTGAGGTACTTTGGGACAACCAAAAGGTTGACAACACCATCGCTGTTTTCAGCCTCAAGTGTTTCAAGAATAGTCTTGGCGACCGTCTTATCGACGCGCTGATAAGGACCTGCGACAACCTTGCCCGCAGAGGAGACAAAGTCCTGAAGCGCGTAGGTATCCACAATGGATGCCATGAAGAGATCACGGTCTTCATCGGAACCACCACGCGGTGCAGTGAACTCAGTGCGTATACCGAAACGCTCGAGAATCTGCGCATCGGTTTCGTACTGTGGATCACTGAATCGGACATTGATGCGATAATTCCGGAGGTTGTCCTCACCATCGGCGAGCTTAACAAACTGCGCACGGTCAGCGTAGGCGACCGTGTACCCAGCCTCGAAAATCACTTCACCCGTGACACCATCAACGACGTGCTCTGCAAGGGTCTTACCAACCACCTCACGGTAGTCGACATTGAACACACCATCAAGCTCATCCGGGCTCAGCAGTCGGTCGCGCACGAGGTCATTCTGAAGGCTAGGATCATTTAAAGCGCGCAAAAGCGTTGTGATCGCAAACTTTTTGTTCTGACCGATACGAACCATAATGGCTTCAGATGTATCCGTTTCAATTTCAACCCATGGACCCTCGGATGGAATCAAGGTTGCAGAGAATTGCCAGTTCAGGGTGAGGTCGAGCTCGTCACGGAAGTAAATCCCTGGAGAACGGGAAAGCTGCGACACAACGACACGCTCGGCGCCGTTAATGATAAACGTACCCTTTTCCGTCATCAAAGGAAGGTCACCCAAGTAAACCTCGGACTCCTTAACCTCGCCGTGGGCCGTCGTCAAACGAACACGAACCTTAATCGGAGATTCGAATGTGACATCACGACTGCGACACTGCTCAAGCGTATACTTCGGCTCCCCAAGGGTGAAGTCAATCAACTCAATAGTGATGGCACCTGTATGATCGTGAATCGGAGAGAACGATTGGAACAGTTCCTGCAATCCCTCCTCAAGAAACCAACGAAACGAATCCAATTGAAGTTGAATGAGGTTGGGAATGCCGGCCGCATGCTGCGCGCGCTTTGCCGAATGCTGAATCTCCATACCAGTTTGAACCCCTCCCAGGTCGGGCACATCTTTCATCCGACGATGCAGATGATTGACGTGCGACACCAAAATATGCTAGGTTATCGCGACTAAATCTCCACACCGACGATTAAAGCTGTTTCCCGCGTCACACTCCTGTCAAAAGTCACAGGAATACCCCCAATGACACAGTGTGGCACGAATACTCAAAATATCATTATCAGCGCAAGCCGTCAAGGATAATACGAGTGGGTTATGGGTATTGTGTTGCCAAGTGAAAAGTACGCGTGTATACTCGCGCACCACGCGTTCCAAATAACGCACTGGATTTTGCAGTAGCACTTACGTTTGGTGGAGCAATCATGGCAGATTTCGTGTTGACGCCGAGTGGCAAACAAAAAATAGAGCTTGAGCTGGAACATTTAAAGACCGTCGAAATGCCGGCCCTCTCCGAGCGGATCCGCCAGGCACGCGACCTCGGAGATCTTTCTGAAAACTTTGATTATCAGGACTCCAAACGCCAGCAGGGCTTCATTCAAGGTAGGATAGCCGACCTTCAGACGATGCTCGAGCGGTCGGTGGTCGTTGAAGATGATCATCACGCACCGGGAACCATCGGACTTGGCGCTACGGTCACGCTGCGTGACACGGATGACGACACGGAAGAATCGTACACTCTGGTCGGAGATTACGAGGCAGACCCAGATAACAACAAAATCAGCGTCGCATCGCCCCTTGGTAAACAACTTATGGGACATAGCTCCGGTGATTCGGTGGCCATAACGGTGAATGGTTTCACGACACACTACACCGTCGTTTCAGTCAGCTGACAGAAATGGATGCCGCATCGGCGGCGGATGTCCAACGTACATTCGCCGCTGTTGACCTGGTCGCGCTCCGCAGAAACATTCAAACGCTGGCAAAGCGTTATGGCAACATTTGCGCCGTGGTCAAAGCTGATGCCTACGGTCACGGCCTCGTACCCTGCGCACGTGCAGCCGTCGCAGGCGGGGCATCCGCCATTGCGGTCGCTACCCCCGCTGAAGGGCAGGTGCTACGAGCTTGTGGCCTGCACACCCCCATCCACATTCTCTCCCCTGCTGAGCCCTTCTCGGCACGCATCTGCGTCCATCAACGCTTGACACCACACGTGTCAGGAATGTCCTTTCTAAGTGCTTTCCTCGATGCTGGCGGCGGCGTTGGAGACTGTTTTTTGATGCTTGATACCGGGATGGGGCGTGAGGGGATCCTCGGTACAGATGTACTCACTGCGCTCCGAAAACTGAACATCACGGAAACTTTTGGAGGTATTTCAACACATCTCGCAGCCGCCGGCAGCGAAGGTGACGCATCCTTGAGGGCCCAATACGCCACATTTATCCGAAGTGTTACTGACCTCTCTGAAGCAGGTCTCGTTGGTGAACATACTGTGTTGTCTATCAATAACTCTGCCGGGATGCTGTGCGATACATCGCTAGCCCCCCTTTGTAATCCCATCCTGCATCGCCCCGGAGCGCTGATCTACGGAATCGCTCCGCAACTAGAAAAGCCCTGCCCGACAACCCCCATCCTCTCATGGAGAGCGCGTATCCATCTGCTCAAGGAGCTCCCCTCGGGGCACTCTATTGGATACGGCGCAACTTTTGTGACCAAACGGCCATCCCGAATTGCGACAATCGGTGTCGGTTACGCGGATGGCTATCCCCGCAACATCTCGCAAGATGCCCATGTTCTTATACGCGGCGAACAGGCTCACATCTGCGGTGTTGTCTCCATGGACCAGCTCCAAGTCGATGTTACGGATATCCCGGGAGTCTCGGAAGGCGACTGGGTGACCCTGATCGGCATAGAAGGGAAGCTAACGATTACGGTATCCATGCTCGCCTGTTGGGCCGAAGTCCCCGTACAGTGGCCGACATCCGGGCTCTCTATCCGTGTCCCAAGGCGCTATAGTGGACTGGAATGAAACGGCATTCCAAATGTGATATAAGTCTACATGTTGTACCCATACAGAACTGGTGTGCTATATATTGAGAGGCTTCCCCTTCGAAGAACGGATGTCTTCCGGATAGGTTTGTGTCCGTCTTTTCTTGCCCCTGTGCGCGTTGCGCCGGGGGCTTCGTTCTTAACACCCCCATCACATTTCGAGGTAGCTAGATAAATGGGACGCGAAGTTCTTGTTCTTAATTGCGACTATGAACCTCTTAATGTCTGTAACCTGCGGCGTGCGGTTATCCTCGTCTACAAAGGGAAAGCCGACATCCTTCATACGACCGCGGATGAAGAGACACCCGATGCGCTTTATGCGCCATCTCAGGTCGCCGGGCCGCCATCTGTGGTTAAACTCCGCTCACAGATCCGCAGGCCGATGCCTGAGCTCAAAGTCAGCCGACGCAGTATTTTTGCACGGGACAACTACACATGCCAGTACTGCGGGGCACATGGAAAAGATATGACCATCGACCATGTCAGACCACGCCGTCATGGCGGTGATATGTCGTGGGAAAATCTTGTAACCTGTTGCAAGCGTTGTAACACGCGTAAGGCAGATAAGTTTTTGGAGAAGTCAGGGATGCGCCTGATGCGTACTCCAAAGCGCCCTCGCTACACGCCGTACATCGGAATAACGCAGTATGTGGCAAGCTCACGAAACCAGCTGTGGCGTAACTATCTCCCTGCGTGCATTGACCTGATGGCAACGGAACAAAGTAAGATGATGGCTTGAAGCCGCTTGCAGTTGACCCAACATTAGATGCCTTCAGCATCCATATTGCCGACCTAAGACAGCTTTCACCGCATACTGTGCGTGCTTACCGAGCTGACATCCGAGCATTCGTCACCTACTTGACAGAATTCCAGCAGGCATCGGTACTGACGATTGATGCATCCACAGCCCGCACTTGGATTGGCCACATGACGAAAGTCGATGGACTTGCCAAGGCTTCAATTGCCAGACGTGTTGCATCGCTGAGAACGTTTTTCACATGGGCTGTCCAGACCGGGTTGGCAGAGACCAACCCATTCACAGATGTCGATGTCCCAAAGCGTGGAAAGCCGCTTCCTAAGGCACTCGATACGACGGACATTGGGGCACTTTTGGAGACACAAACGGATGACTCTCCGGCAGGTATCCGCGACAAGGCGATTCTCGAGTGTCTCTATGCGAGTGGAATCCGCGCTGGTGAGCTGATTGGGCTTGACGTGGATGATATTTTCCGCACGGGAACGAATGAAGGTGCACTGAGAATTCGTCATGCAAAAGGTGGGCAGGAACGCTACGCTCTCCTAGGCCGGCATGCCCTGAATGCCTTGGAACGTTACATCGAAAACGCCCGGACAACCTTTGTCGCAGAGTCATCGTGTGACACCCCATCCAATGCACTCTTCCTCAATCGCTTCGGCGGTAGGCTTTCGGATAGGGCAATCCGGAGGCTGTTTGACAGGTTGGGAGCGACTAGTCGTGTCGCAGTCAAGCCTACGCCGCACATGATGCGCCATTCGTTCGCAAGTCACCTCCTTGAAAACGGCGCAGATATCCGTGTCGTGCAAGAACTGCTCGGGCATAAAGACCTCTCGAGCACACAAATTTATACGCGGATTCGCCCGAAACAACTTAAGGATGTTCACTCAGCTCACTTTGACAAGCAGCCGTAAGAACACAGACATCCGGACTGTTTTTACGGTTAAGGTCCGGTATTTCCAACCGGATGTATGACAGCGTCATCGACCCATTATTACGGTAAACTTATGTTTAAGAGTTGCCAATATGTTGGTGGCTAATTTCTCGAGGGGTGTTCTATGAACAAAATGATATTAGCAGTGGCGTTCACCGCCGCATTCGCAGCTGTTGCAACAGCACAAACGAAGAAGCAAACGACCTGCCCTGTTATGGGTGAGGCACTTGGCAAGAACCCAATCGCCGTTAAGTACACCGGTAAGAACAAGGCATATGCCGGCAAGTCTGTCATGATTTGCTGTGCAGGCTGTGAAGGTGGCGTTCGCAAGGATCAGGACAAAATTTTCAAGCAAGTCCTCGGCAAGTAATTGTGCGAGCTGCGCCTTCGGGGATGTAAAAAATCCCTGAAGGCGCGGTAAACTTTCCCGGTTTGTCGCGACCAAGCGGCGATATTCGAGGAAGAGCACAAACAATGGAACGCACATACATTATGGTTAAGCCCGACGGTGTTGCCCGTCGGCTGTCCGGCGAAATCATCCGCCGCTTTGAAAACCGCGGACTGCGGTTAGTTGGTCTCAAGATGGTCGTCCCGACCCGTGAGACAGCTGAAGCACACTACGCTGTGCACTCCGACAAGCCATTCTTTGGCGAGCTCGTTGACTTTGTAACCAGTGGCCCTGTCGTTGCGATGGTCTGGGAAGGTAATGATGCAATCGCACTCTGCCGCCAGATGATTGGCGCGACGAAGCCCATTAATGCGACACCAGGAACCATTCGTGGTGACTTTACCTGCGACATGATGAGCAATCTCATCCACGGTTCCGATGCTCCTGAAACCGCAGCGCAGGAAATGGCGCTTTGGTTCACCGATGGTGAGCTCCTGGATTAATCCATGCGACTGGATGCGTTTAATTACATCCTCCCGGATGATCGCATCGCGCAGACACCGCTTGAGCCGCGCGATTCCGCGCGGCTTTTGCACGTCGAACCGCGGACCGGCGCACACTCCCATCTCATCTTTCATCAGATTACGGAGCTCCTAAGGCCCGGAGATCTCCTGGTCATTAATGAAACGCGTGTGAGTGCGGTGCGCTTGGTCGGAGAAGGACCTGGAGGTGGCTACCGGGAAGCCCTTGTTCTCGGGCCACACCTCCCCGGAGGACCATCAGCGTACGAAGCCCTCGTACGCCCAGGCAAAGCGGCACGCCCGGGAGACATCCTCCACTTTGCCAGCACTAACCTCACCTGCACCGTTGGCGAAATATTGGATGAAGGTATCCGGGTTTTGCATTTTCAAGGCGACCCTGAAATGGTGCGCCAAACCCTCGAAACACAAGGCCGCGTTCCACTCCCTCCGTATATCAACGAGCATCTCGATGACCGCGAGCGCTACCAAACGGTCTATAACCGGGTTCCAGGGAGCGCTGCAGCGCCTACCGCCGGACTTCACTTCACCCGCGAGCTGCTGGGCACCCTCGCCGAAAATGGCATCGAGACTGCTCGCGTCCTCCTTTCCGTTGGGCTTGGAACGTTCCGTCCAATTAAGCGCACCGATGACATCACACAACACCCGATGCACGCTGAGTACATCCACGTAACGCAGGAAACTGCCGACAAAGTGAATGCCTGTACCGGTAGAGTCATTGCCATCGGGACAACAAGTCTTCGCGCTCTGGAAACCGCAGCGCGTAATGCCCCGGATGGCGTGCGTGTTGCCCCGTTTGATGGCGATACAGACATCTATATTTATCCGGGTCAGCAAATCAAAAGCATTGATGGACTGCTGACAAACTTCCATCAACCCGGCTCGACGCTTTTACTGCTCGTGGCAACGCTGCTTGGTATTGATGGTCTGCATTCCGCCTATCAGGCTGCCCTAGCGAATGACTATCGCTTCCTCAGCTTTGGAGATGCAATGCTCATTCTGCCTGATGCCTCGTGATGGCGTAGAATCATCCGGAGACACGGGTAGCTAAAACGATGCCGGCAATGGATGCATATCAGGAATTTCTCAAGGCGCGTGGTGTCACCACGGGGATGCCTCGGGAGACAGCTGCACGGGGACGCTATGTCATCGTGGATGGCGTCACAATGCCTATCGAGGAAGCGCAGCGGCTTGCGGAGGCAAAGCTTGCAACCCCCACCGCTCCATCCACACCCGCTGTCATCGCTACCATTCAACGGGCAAGTTCGGTACAAAACGCACAGCCTGCGATTACAGCATCCACGCTATTCGATGCCATCGCAGGTGGCAAAATCCGCCAAGGTGTCCTTGAGCTTGAAGCAGATAGCGCATCGATTCCGCCTGAAATTCCGGAGACCTACGAGGATGCCCTGCGACTTTGGCAGGCAGTCCCCCGCCATATACAGATTCTCGTCCATCAAATGAATGGCCGCTTGGTTGACTCTGCGCCGACAACAGACCCCACCCGCGATCAGACCATTATCAAGATTCTGGATAATGAGATTTCGCTGGATGAAGCGGCTCAGCTGCTGGATGTTTGTGAAGCAACGGTTCGTCGGATGACAAAGGCAGGGACGCTCGTCCATCGTCGAACAGTTGGAAAGCACCGGCGATTCCGTGTTTCCGATGTGATGCGGGTATTTGAGACCCGCCTTGGTAAAAGTGGGGGGCAGGACGATCTCTCGTAACCAAATGCAGCAGCTGTGGTGCGATGATGCACTCAGAACGGAACACCTGATGGTCTGCAGGAGCTGGTGGCAACAGCTTGTTGGAAGACATGCGTATCCACTGAAGTGGATGGGCGTGGTGATGATTCCGACATCGGTGGGTGTGCATACATTTGGGATGCGCATCCCGATGACAGGTGTGTGGCTATCCGCATCGTTTGTAAGTCTAGGTTCCATTGCCCTTCGTCCAAACAAGGTCTATCTGGCTCCGGAAGGGTCTGTCGGGATTTTGGAGACATCCGGGGATGCGCTTGCGACTATCCGTGAGGGTGCACAGCTTTCGATAAGGGTTGCCCGTTGAGAATCGCATTGCTCACCGAGAGCTGGTACCCGGTTGTCAATGGCGTTACGGCCAGCGTTCGCACGCTTGCGGATGAGCTGATAGCGGGTGGGGATGAAGTTATTATTGTTTGTCCGGACATGCCTGGCGCCGACCTTGACCCACTGTATGTGCAGCGTGTCCCAAGCTGGGTTAGCCCATGGAATACGCGTAACCCATTCGCCTATCCTCCATATGGACCGCTATCGCACCGTTTAGATAACCTCGATGTCGACATCGTCCATTCCCACCACCCATTTGGACTCGGATTGTATGGTCATCGCCTCGCCCAACGCCTAGATGTCCCACATGTCTCCACATTTCACACCTTGTACTTTTCGTACATCCACTATTCTCCCTTCCCGCCTCCAGTCAGTCGTTGGTGGCTGCGAACCGTGCTCACGCAGTTCTACAGCGGCTGCGCCCTGCTTACGGTGCCAAGCAAGGATACAGAAAACCAGCTTCGCACCGAAATGCGGATGCCATGTCCAATGGAAGTTCATCCAACAGGAGTATCGCTTCCTGGTGTAGTGAATTCAGAGCGGGCTGCCGCTCTCCGGTCATTGATGGGTATTCAACCAGATGACCGTGTGGTGTTGTATGTGGGCAGGATTGCCTGGGAAAAGAACTGTCGGTTGTTACTGGAGAGCTTTGCACGGTTGCCGGAGAACTGCCATTTGGTCATGGTTGGTGGCGGTCCCGATGGCGACTCGCAGGCGGAGTTTGCAGCAGAACTTGGAATGGATCGGCGGACGCATTTTGTGGGTCCAGTCTCGCGGGAGCACTTGGTGGACTACTACGGCATGGCGGATGTCTTTGCCTTTCCAAGCTATACAGAAACACAGGGGCTTGTGCTGGGCGAAGCACAGTCCTGTGGGCTCCCGTGTGTTGCGGTCACTGGCGGTGGAGCTGCTGAGTATGTTCGGAATAATGTTGATGCCCTGGTGGTTCCCCCGGAGGTCGATGCCTTTGCCGGAGCTCTGTTACGGCTCGTCGCAGATAATGTTTTGCGACACCGGATGTCTGCGGAAGCGCTGAGGTCTCCGGTTCGTCCGACGGTTGCGGAAATGGTGTCCCATGTACGTGAGATGTACAAACGGCTTATCGCAGAGCATAAACGCACGCTTGGTGCTTGACAGACTATGTTCTTATGCAGGTGTCTTACGTCAAAGCAGTCGCAGAATCACCAAAAACGGGTGATTGTACTGTGTTTCTCCAACCGCGTTTGGCACGGTACGTGTTATGATTTCGTATCGTGCTAAAACAGGGCCTGACCCTGCGGTACGAGTGAACCCAATGCTGTATTTTGTGCTAAAGAATGATCGAAAACTGGGACCCTTTACGGAATCCCAGCTTCAGGAGCTCCTCAGCGCCGGCCTTATCTCTGCGACAGACCGTGCATGGAAAGTGGAAGAGTCAGAAGGTACTCCGCTTGACCAAATGTTCGCGGGAGAGCAGGACCCAGCGGAGGAAGAGCTTGATACCGTTCACAGTTCTCCGATTGCTGCCTCACAAGGGATGCGTTCTCAGGAACTGGAAGCGGTTGGTGCAAATGCGCATCCAGCACACCAGTGGGATGACAGTGTTGTGGGACCGGATGTTCCACATTCCCGGGGGAACAATGTACCAGATTCCCCTGCATGGCCAACCGAGCGTGCCCCCCTAAACCTTGACCTTGACATGGATCGCCTGTCCTCTGTCGATGCGGTTCTTCCATTGAAGGTCGCGGTTGACTATCAGGAGCGTCCATTCCCAAGTGTTCTATCTGATGATGAGCCTGAGGATCGGGGCGTTGACGTTTCTTCTGATGAAGGTGCTCTGGTAGCAGAACCGGTATCAGAAGGTGAAGTTGCACCTGAGGGTGATACACCTGTGATCGTAGCTGCGGATGTGCTGGAGGAGCAGAACCTTACAACACCAGCTATGGTTGCGGAGCAGAATAGCGTCACTCCTGCTGTGGATTCGGAGCTGGACGCTGCAGCTGATATGTTAGTCACTGCTGAGTTTCCTCTTATTCCGATGTCCCCATCAGGTGAGGCAATAATCACGGATGTCTGTGCTGAGGACATTTTGGCTGAGGTCGCCGGGAAAAGCGCTCTGGCTGAAGCCGCGCTTGCTGCGGCAGAGGGCATGTCTACAACAGTTGTGCCGGCAGCCAACGATGATATTGCCAGTGATATCCCGGCCATAGAAGCCTCTGTAGTAGATGGCTCTGTTGAACCGGCAATCATCGCGGGACCAGAGCAAGTTTTGGAACCGATGCCGGTTGTAGAGCCTGTGGTCACCTTTGATGTCGTCCAGCCGGTGATACCAGCGGGTCTGGAAGCCTTCTTTGGAACAAATACTTCTGCAGACGCTGATATTGCTGCTGAACCCGCATCGACAGCACTGGTTCCCGTAACTGCTGAGGTTGTTGAACCAGTATCGCAAACGTACACGGAAGAGCCTGTAGATGAGACTACCACCATTCCTGAACCTGTAATCCCTTTAGCGGCTCCTACCGTAAGAAGTTCAGGAATGGATTCCAGCTTTAGCGGATTTCATTCTGCAGCATCGCTTTTACAGCCTGTGGTTCCTCCAACACCATCGGTTGCATCCGAGCGGCGTACCGCCGCCGAGCGTCGCGCAGAAGATGCTGAGATCAATGATGTCTGCTCACGAATTGAAGCGCGGCTGGCAGAGCGCCGGATGCGGTCATCCAATGTGCGTGTCGTTCCTACGGGCGGTATCGCAGTTTTCGGTGGTTTGTTATACGC
>Ga0163212_1000305_pt1 | contig 21327 bp, 22 predicted proteins | sample Malawi_45m_30L_FD_113532 | JGI IMG/M metagenome (GOLD analysis project Ga0163212, IMG submission 113532) | Freshwater microbial communities from Lake Malawi, Central Region, Malawi to study Microbial Dark Matter (Phase II) - Malawi_45m_30L | ecosystem: Environmental > Aquatic > Freshwater > Lake...
TCGTTCGTGCGACTCGGCTGATACCGATGAGCGGATACTGATCAGCCAAGACCGAAACTTGCACGGATGCCATCAACGATGAACTGCACCGCGAGTGCGCCGAGCACCACACCGAGTAGGCGGTTGGCGACGTTAGTGCCGGTTGCCCCAAGAATACGCATCAGCGGCCCTGCACCCAGCATCATAACCAAAGAAATCAACAGAACTAATACGGCCGCTGCAAGCAGCACGACGAACAAGGCCGGCTGATCGACCACCGACACCGGGCCGAACCACAGCAGGATGGTCGTGAGTGCGCCGGGACCCGACATGAAGGGAAACGCCAACGGAAACACGGAGATATCGGCTCGGCGACGACTCTCGGCTTGCTCATCCGTCGAGGTGCGGGTCCCAGACTCGCGCGCGAAGACCATCTCGAGGGCGACCAGAAACAGCAGCAAACCACCGAAGATGCGGAACGAATCGATGCTGATCCCCATAGCGTCGAGGAATGCGGCACCACTCAGAGCAAAACCAATGACGATCATGCCGGCTACGATTACCGACTTGGTCGCCATGCGTTTGCGATAGGCTGCATTCGCACCCTCGGTCAGTGTCGCAAATACCGGCACGAGCGAAATCGGCTCGACCACCAGAAAAAACACGACGAAGAATTTGAGGAATGATTCGATCACTGCGGCGACTCGGCGACCCTCTCGGACCGCAAATTGTCCACATCTGCAAGGTTCGACACCAGCACGATGTCATCCCCCTGCAATGCGACCGCCACCGGGCGTAGCTCGCGGCCGAGACAAGGTCCCGCTACACAGCGGCCGCTCGCTGGATCAAAAAGTGCCCTGTGTGAAGAACATTGGATGAACTGGCGATCAGCCGTGAGGAAGCGATGCGGCAAGAGGTCAAGCGGGTGCCCAGCGTGCAGGCACAAGTTCATCCAAGCACACACGCCACCGCCGTCGAGGCGCAGCACAAGACCTTTGAGTGGCCAGTCTCCATCACCAACGCGAAATTCACGGCTACCAGTCTCGGCAAGATCGGCCAGCTTGCAAAGAATCGAGTCGCTCGAAATTGAGACGCTCACGGCAGATCGAGTTTTGTGATGCGCACCCGTTGCCACCAGACCATCGCCAACCCAGGTAAAGCGGTGAAGAAAGTCAGTACGAAAAACGGTGCCCAGCCTAAGGTATCGGAGAGAATGCCTGCGGGTGCACCCAGCAAATTGCGTGGCAACACGGCGATGGCCGACAGCGCCGCATATTGAAAGGCGCTGAAACGCACGTCGCAAACTCCCATGATCAATACGACTAGGGCTGTATTGCCCATCGAGCCCACGAAGTTATCGAGAAACACGACGGTCGACATCAGCAGCAAATTATTACCTTTAACGGCGACCAAAAAATAGCCGAGATTAGCGATCGCCTGCACTACACCGAACAACAACAAGGCGCGCACGAGACCAAGCCCTACCAGCCAAAGGCCACCCACCACGGCACCGCTGATGTTAGCGATCAGCATGACGGTCTTGGTAACCGCCCCGATTTCCGTCTTGCTGAAACCGACATCCATTAAAAAAGGCGTCAATAGCTTGAGCGCGAACGCGTCACCCACCTTGTAGAGCAAGATAGTGAGCAACAACAGTCGCATTCCTTCGCCACCTAAAAGCTGCCGCAGCGGACCGGCGACTGCCTCTTGCAGAGTCCGAGGTGGTGGTGCACGCTGCTCTGGCTCGGGCGCCAAAAAGGTCACCAGCGTCACCGCCAGCATGCCACCCGCCATGACGATGTAGGTGCTGCGCCAACCGACGAGATCGGCAAGGATCAGTGCACCTGCAAAAGAAAACCATACGGCCAGCCGATAACCGAGATTTGCAGCGGTGGCTGCAGGTCCGCGTTCTGCAGCCGAGACAAGATCGGTGCGCCAGGCATCAATGACAATGTCCTGCGACGCCGAAAAGACTGCGACGGCTACAGCAAGGACCGCAAAGGACGCTAGCCCCTGCTCGGGCCCGTGTATGGCCATCGCGGCAAGCGTCGCCGCCAAGGCAAGCTGAAAGATTAGAATCCAGCCGCGACGACGACCAAGAAACGGCATCGAGAAACGATCGAGAAAAGGCGCCCACAAAGGCTTCAGCGTATAGGCCAGACCCACTAAAGAAAGCCAACCGATGGTAGTGTTGGAGACGGCGGCGTCTTTGAGCCAAGCCTGCATCGTCGCCTCGGTGAGGTTGAACGGCAGACCCGACGCCACGCCCATGACAACCACCACACCCAGCCGCGGGCTCGTCAAAATTTCACGCAACCGTGGCTTGGCGGAATCTTTGGTCCCGCTCATGACTGTGGTCTCCTCTTCGCCCGACCAAGCGTCAGGTCGTAGTCGATAATGAGTGGCGCATGATCGGAGAACCGGCTGTCCTTATAGATATGCGCGCCATTCACGGCTCCCGCTAGCCCCTTACTGACGATCTGGTAGTCGATACGCCAACCTACATTCTTTGACCAGGCCTGACCTCGATTCGACCACCAGGTGTATTGTTCCGGCTGATCGTTGACTTCACGGAAGGCATCGACATAACCAGCAATACCCAATAGCTCGTCCATCCAGGCGCGCTCTTCAGGCAAAAAGCCTGAGTTTTTCTGGTTAGATTTCCAGTTACATAGATCGATTTCTTTGTGAGCGATATTCCAGTCGCCGCACAGAATATACTCGGTCTTACGACGCCGCAGCCGCCGTAAGAAAGGCATAAAGGTATCGAGAAACCGAAACTTTGAGGCCTGTCGTTCAGGCCCCGAGGAACCGGAGGGCAGATAGAGCGACACCACTGCCAACGTGCCGAAACGCGCCTGGAGGTAACGGCCCTCGCGATCAAATTCATCGACGCCGAAGCCGCGGATGACCTCTTCGGGTTGCTGTCTGCAATAGAGCGCCGTGCCGGAATAACCCGGCCGTTCTGCATCGAAAAAGAAGCGGTGGTAGCCTGAAAGTTCGACATCGTGTCCGGCGAGCTGCGGCTCGTGCGCCTTGGTTTCTTGCAGGCAGATGACATCAGCGCCCTGCCCGCGCAGCCACTCGAAGGCACCCTTCGCGGCGGCCGAACGTATGCCATTCGCATTCAGGGTGATCACGCGCACCGCGATATGATAGCGGCATGCAGCCCCACCAAAGCAGATTCATCGACCTCGCCCTCGCCCGCTCAGCCCTGCGCTTCGGTCGCTTCACGCTCAAGTCGGGACGAGAGAGTCCCTATTTCTTCAATGTCGGGCTGTTTCACGACGGCGAGGCACTCGCTGTACTCGGTCAGTGTTATGCCGCTGCGCTGCAGGCCACGGGAATCGGCTACGACATGTTGTTTGGTCCGGCCTACAAGGGCATCCCCCTCGTCGCCACCACTGCGATCGCTCTCGCCGAACAGCATGGTCGCAATGTACCGTGGGCGTTCAATCGTAAAGAGGCAAAGGATCATGGCGAAGGGGGTCAGATGGTCGGCTGCCCCCTCACCGGGCGTGTGGTCATCGTCGACGATGTGATCACAGCCGGCACGGCAATCCGCGAGTCGGTCGAACTCATCCGTCTTGCAGGAGCCGAACCGGTTGCGGTGCTGCTTGCATTCGATCGGCAGGAACGCGGACAAGGGGAGCGCTCGGCCGTGCAAGAAGCCGAGAGCGAGTTCGGCTTGCGCTGCGTGAGTCTGCTGACGCTCGCTGATCTCATCGACACGCTGTCGCAATCGAGCGGGTCACCGTCGGCGGATGGAACAAGCGCCTTGCCAGTCGAGCATCTACAAGCCTTACACGACTATCGCGCCCAATACGGGATACGTTCATGAGTGTGACACGCAGCGTTCTCAATCTCAAAGATTCCAAGCTGCTGCGCGAAGCGGCATTCATCGACGGTGCTTGGTGTACTGCAGATGACGGCACCAAAGTTCAGATTCTCAATCCGGCCAACGGTACGGTAGTCGGTGAAGTGCCCGTCTTGGGTGCCGCCGAGACGCGCCGTGTCATCGAAGCCGCTGCACGCGCTCAGCCCGCCTGGGCACGCAAGACTGCGAAGGAGCGCGCGGTCATCCTGCGCCGCTTCGCCGATTTGATGATCGCCCATGTCGATGATCTGGCAATCATCATGACTGCCGAGCAGGGAAAACCACTCGCTGAGGCCAAGGGTGAGGTGGGTTATGCCGCCTCGTTCATCGAGTGGTTCGCCGAAGAGGGCAAACGCGCTTACGGCGACATTATCCCGACATTCCGCGCCGACTCGCGTCTGCTCGTGCTGCGTCAGCCGGTCGGCGTGGCGGCCGCGATCACGCCCTGGAACTTTCCGGCGGCCATGATCACGCGTAAGCTCGGCCCTGCCTTGGCAGCCGGCTGCAGTTTCGTCTGCAAGCCCGCGCCGCAGACGCCCTTCTCGGCGCTCGCCCTCGCCGAACTTGCCACTCGCGCCGGACTGCCTGCGGGGCTCTTCAATGTTTTGCCGGGTGAAGCCGAGTCCATCGGAGGGGAACTCACACGTCATTCTTTGGTTCGCAAGCTGAGCTTTACGGGCTCGACTGCCGTCGGCAAAAAATTGATTGCGCAGTGTGCAGGAACCGTAAAGAAAGTATCGATGGAGTTGGGTGGTAACGCGCCTTTCATCGTCTTTGACGACGCCGATCTCGATGCCGCAGTACAGGGCGCGATGGCCAGCAAATACCGTAATACTGGTCAAACCTGTGTCTGCGCCAATCGCCTCTATGTGCAAGCAGGGATTTACAATGAATTCGCTAAGCGTCTCGTCAAGGCAGTCGCGACGTTGCGCGTGGGAGATGGTCTGGCAGGCCCGACCGAGCAGGGACCACTTATCGATGCGCAGGCACTCGCCAAGGTAAAAGCACATATCAGCGATGCCGTGGATCAAGGCGCTCAAATCGCCTGCGGTGGAAAATCGCATGCGTTAGGCGGCAATTTCTTCGAGCCGACAATCCTACTCGATGTAAACTCAAAAATGCGGGTTGCACGCGAAGAAACGTTTGGTCCCGTTGCGCCCTTGTTCCGTTTCGAAACCGAGGACGAAGTTGTGCGCATGGCCAACGACACCGAATTCGGTCTGGCCGCATATTTCTACACGCGTGACCTCGCACGCAGCTGGCGCATGCAAGAAGCGCTTGAATACGGCATTGTCAGTGTGAATACAGGTCTGTTCTCGACAGAAGTCGCTCCCTTCGGCGGCGTCAAAGAATCCGGGCTCGGCCGCGAAGGCTCGCGCTACGGCATAGACGAATACACCGAGCTCAAATACGTCTGTATCGGCGGCCTGAACCCGTGACCGCCATGCAGGACGGCACGATGACGGCAGCCGAGTCAGGTGCGCCGCGGGGGTTGTTTCCCCTACTTGCTGCCTGTAGTGCGCTCGGTCCCGTATCGACGCTGCTCCTAATCTCGGCGCTACCGGCGATCCGCGCCGAGTTCGTCGCCAGTACCGCGGCGACTCAAGCGGTCATTAGTATTTTTCTGTTTACGTTTGCGGCAGGCATTCCGCTCGCCGGACCTCTGTCCGATCGGTACGGCCGCAGACCCTTGATACTCGGCGGGCTCGCCATTTTTTTCATTGGCTCCCTGCTCGCGTATCTGGCACCGACTCTCGAGCTCGTGGTGATTGCGCGTGCCATCCAGGCCGCGGGCTGTGCAGCAGCGACAACCGTCTCGCGTGCTGTCCTCGGTGATATCTATCCGGACTGGCGTCTTACACGAGCGCTCGCCAATCTCACGCTCGTCATGATGATCGGAACGTCTGTATCACCCTATCTCGGTGGTCTGATCACCGAATCCAGTGGCTGGCATGCACCCTTTCTTTTTTTGCTGGCGTTTTCCGGCGTCGTTGGCATTTTCGCCTGGCGCGCTTTGCCTGAGACGCGGGTAAATCACACGGATGCATTGTCGCTCGCGGCGGTCGGTAAAGCCTCAGTGGGTGTGCTTCGTAACCGCGCGTTTCTTGGTTGCGCGATCGATGCCGGTGTGATCTACGCGCTCTATCTCGGCTTCATCACCGTTGCGCCCTATCTGCTCGCCGATATGCTCGGGCGACCGGCGACCGACTTTGGTATCTACATTCTGTTTTTATCATCGGGATATTTTCTTGGCAACTTGTATGTTTCGCGGCTGCGCGGTCACGCGGATCTCGAGCGTGTTGCCCGTTTCGGGATCTGGTTGCAGGCCGCGGCGGCCTGCGCAGCCTTCGGCTTCGTGTTGATGGGACTCACTCACCCCGTGTGGTGGTTTGGTCCGATGCTGCCGCTCGCCTTTGCGCAGGGTTTGTCGCTGCCACACATCACAGCCACCGCAGTGCGTTTGGCGCCGGGCTATGCCGGTACGGCCTCGGGCATGATCGGTTTCTCGCAGCAGGTGTGTGCCGCCATCGCAGTGCAAGCCATGGGTTTCGTACCCACCGGCGATCCCTCGCCCGTCCTCGGCTTTTGCGCGGTGCTATCGCTAGTATCGATTGGTGCGATGATCCTGCTCGATCGACTTATCCACCAACAGCAAAAATCATGAAACTCGGTCTCAATCTCGGTTACTGGGGCGCCAAGCCCATCGATCGTTTCATTGAACTCGCACAGCACGCCGAGCGTCTGGGCTTCGATATCGTTTGTGCCGCCGAAGCCTACGGCTCAGACGCCTTCACGCCTCTGGCGGCGATTGCCGCACGCACCTCGCGTATCCGTCTCGGTACGGCGATCATGCAGATATCGGCGCGCACACCTGCCGCTGCAGCGATGACAGCGATCACGCTCGATCACATCTCTAACGGACGTTTGTGTCTTGGCGTCGGTGTCTCGGGTCCGCAGGTGGTCGAGGGTTGGTATGGCAGACCCTTCAAAAAACCACTAGAGCGCACTCGCGAATGGCTGGCGATTTTTCGGAAGATCGTCGCCCGCGAAGCCCCCGTCACTTTTGAGGGCACACAGTATCAATTGCCTTACGCGGGTGAAGGCTCGACTGGACAGGGTAAATCACTGATGAGTATCACGCACCCGCTACGTAAAAATATCCCCGTATTTCTCGGTGCCGAGGGACCTAAGAACGTTGAGCTAGCCGTCGACAAATTCGACGGCTGGTTTCCGTTCATGCTGCCACCAGACCGGTTCGACATCTATGGCAATACGCTGTCGCAGCTCAAGCCCGGTTTCGAGATTTTACAAACCGTAGCTTTCTCGACTGAGACCGATCCAGCGATCGCCTTGCTACCCATAAAAAAAATGCTAGCGCTTTATGTAGGCGGCATGGGCTCGAAGGACGAAAATTTCCACAAGCGGGTCATCGAGCGCGCCGGCTACGTCGAGCTCGCCCAGCGTCTGCAGGAGCTCTGGTTGTCCGGCCGCCAGCAAGAGGCGGTAATGGCTGTCCCCGATGAACTGGCCGACACATTGTCGGTCACAGGCTCAGCCGAGAATATTCGCCGCCGACTAGCTGCCTGGAAAGCATCGACGGTGACGACGCTGATGATCGGTATTACCGATAACTTCGATAAAACCGTCGCTAATATGGAAACCGTGGTCGCGCAAGTCTAGGGCGCTCACAGCCGAAGTTTGGTGCCGCGGCCCCGCCCGTGGAAGAATCATCGCCCTGGCGTAACGAGGATTGAAGGTGAAATCATGTTTATTGCCAACACGTTTCCTGGCGTTGCTGCGGCAGCGCTCGCAATGCTTGCCGCTTTTTCGAGCACCTTGAACGTGACTGCTGCCGAACCGACGCCGCCCAAGGCGGCGCAGCGGATGCATACCATCACCTCGCCTTTCGGAAAACGCGAGGATCCCTGGCACTGGCTGCGCGACGATGAACGCAAGAACCCGGAGATGATCGCCTATCTTGAGGCCGAAAATGCTTATCTCAATGCGGTCATGGCACCGCATCGAGTGCTCGAACAAAAAATTTATGACGAGATCATCGCCCGTCTGAAGCAAGACGATGCAAGTGTACCGCAACGACGCAACGGCTATTGGTATTACTCGCGCTTCGAAACCGGCAAACAATATCCGATCTACGCGCGTCGCAAAGGTACCCTTGAAGCCCCCGAAGAAATTCTGATCGATGGTAACGAGCGTGCCCGTGGCCACGACTTCTATCAACTCGCTGCGCTCGAGGTCACCGTCGATGGCGAATGGGCTGCGATAGCCGAAGATACCGTTGGCCGACGTCAATATGACGTGCGGATTAAAAATTTGCGTACGGGCGAGTTTTTGCCGCAGATCCTGACCAATGTCGAACCTGATCTTGCCTGGACTAATGATGGGCATACTCTTGTCTACATCCGCAAAGATCCGCAGACCTTGCTCGGCAATAAGATCTATCGACATGGGCGCGGCAGCGATATCGAGAACGACGCGCTTGTCTATGAACTGGATGACGATAGCTTTTACCTCAGTGTCGCGAAATCGAAATCCGATCGGTTCATCTTCATCGCTGCGCAAAGCACGGTATCGACTGAATACCGTTACGCCGATGCCAGCGCTGCACACCTCGAGTTCAGGGTAGCGATCCCGCGGGAGCGTAATCACGAGTATCAACTCGAGGATCTCGGTGATCAGTTCATTATTCGTACCAACTGGCAGGCCAAAAACTTCCGCATCATCGCCGCGCCGATCGCCACCGTGAATGATCGCAGTAGGTGGCAGGATGTGATTGCACATCGTGATGATGCTTTTATTGGTAGCTTTGAAACATTCAAAGATTACCTTGCAGTATCGGAGCGCAGTGGGGGGCTCGCGAAAATGCGGGTGCGCTCCTGGGATGGGAAGCGTAATTCGTTGATAGATGCCGCAGACCCTGCCTACGTCATGAGCCTCGGCAACAACAGTGAACAAGACACCTCGCTGCTACGCTATACCTACTCATCTCCAACCACGCCGTCGACCACTTGGGACTACGATATGACGAGCGGCGCGCAAAAGTTACTGAAGCAGGAGCCGGTACTCGGTGGCTTCGTTGCCGACAATTACGTCGCAGAGTTCCGGTTTGCCACAGCGCGTGACGGTACCCGTATTCCAGTCACGTTGTTTTATCGTCGGGGCACGCCGCTCGATGGCACGGCACCGGTTTACCAATACGCCTACGGTTCATACGGATTTTCGACTGAGCCCTCGTTCCGCTCGCCGATTTTATCGCTGGTCGATCGCGGTTTCGTTTATGCGATCGCCCATATTCGCGGCGGCCAGGAGATGGGTCGCGAGTGGTATGAAAAAGGTAAGTTACTGAACAAGAAAAATACCTTCACCGATTTCATTGACGTCACTCGCTACCTGATCGCCGAGAAAGTTGCCGACCCGCGACGGGTGGTCGCCGTAGGTGGTAGCGCGGGCGGATTACTGATGGGGGCAATCTCGAATATGGCGCCCAGTGACTACAAGGCACTGGTTGCGCATGTTCCTTTTGTCGACGTCATATCGACGATGCTCGATCAAAGCATTCCACTCACGACTAACGAATTCGACGAGTGGGGCAATCCGGGCAAGGATCGGGCGGCGTATGACTATATGCTCTCTTACTCGCCCTATGATCAGATCACAGCCCAAAAATATCCGGCCATGCTCGTCACCAGCGGACTCTGGGACAGTCAGGTGCAATACTGGGAGCCGACCAAATGGGTTGCGAAGCTACGCAGTCTCAAAACCGATCGTAATCCACTGCTGCTGCGCACTAACATGGATGCGGGTCACGGTGGTAATTCAGGTCGCTTCGAGCGCTATCGCGAAATCGCCGAGGAATACGCCTTCATTCTTTGGCAGGCCAATGAGTGAGCTCGATCTAGGCCGATTCCACGAAATCAGCGTCAGCACACCTGACCTTGAAGCCTCGCTGCGCTTTTACGAAATGTTAGGCTTCGCGCGCAGCAGCATCGGCGATACTTGGCCACACCCTTATGCTGTCGTGACGCTCGGCACGCTGTTTTTGGGGCTGCACGAGTACAAGTTTCCATCACCATCGTTCACCACGGTACACGAAGATATTCCCAGCACATTACAAACCTATCGAACGGCAGGTGCAGTGATCTCCTTCGCTAAAACGGGTCCGCATTGCTTTAATGAATTCGGCTTGTGCGACCCTGCGGGCCACATGATTACTTTGCTGGAGCGGGCGACTCATCCCGATGACGCGTGGAATCCGTCACGCGTCAGTCCCACGCTCGGCGAGTTTCTGGCGTACAGCTTACCCTCGGCTGCACCCGATGTCAGCACTGGGTTTTGGCGAGCGCTGGGTGCGCAGGCCGCGATCGGTCGACCCTGCTGGCGCGCCGATTGGCTGCTTGCCGGCGGATTGATGGTGGCGATCCACGCCGAGTCACACTTCGACAAGCCTGCGCTGGTCTTTCACCGACACGGGGTCGCTACAGGTACGCGACTCGAATCACCTGAAGGGCTGTCGCTGATGCTGGTCGGTTAGCGTTACCGCTGGAAGCGGCGAGCAATGCCAGCGACGAAACGACGCAACGCAGGCGGGTTCTGCAAGAAAAACAACGAGGGTTCGACGAGTTCAAGCTCCATCACCACCGGATGACCGGCGGCATCTTTCGCAACGTCGACACGGGCGTACAACAGGTCCTCACCGAGGGCGCCGACGGCAGCTAGCGCCGCCTCACCGACGGCGCGCTCTGCTGGCGCGATCGGCAGTGCATCAGAGACATTTTCCACGCCACCCGAAAAACGCGGCGACTTGCGGACCGCATGGGTGAACTCGCCGTCGATCCACACCAAAGCGCGCTCGCCGTGATGCTCGACAGAATCGAGGTAAGGCTGCACCAGTACGTCACGCTCGGCGAGCAACCGGCGACAGACGGCGTCGGCATCGGCCAAAGTGGCGGTAATTCGGCGTGTTTCGAAAGAGCCTGCGCCGACGGCCGGTTTGATGACCACGTCCCGCCACCCGCGTGCCGCACACTGCGCGTAAATATCAGCGCTCTTGCCGCGCTCAAGCAGCAAAGTCGGCGTGACTGGTACCCCGCACGCCGCAAGCTCAATGAGGTACCGTTTATGCAGATTGCCGAGGATTATTTTGAGCGGATTCCACATCGCTGAAGTAGCAGCTACTGCAGTAGCCCAGCGCGTAAAAGCCTCCAGATCGTGGATGTAATCCCAGGTCGATCGAATAACGGTGGTTGCGGGCCGCTGCCACTCGACAGGGTCATGCCAAGAAACCATCTGCGCCTCGATTCCCGCCGACTGCAGTGCCTCGAGCAGCAGGTCTTCGTCGGCGTCCGGCTCGGGCAGTGGCCGGCACGTCGCAATCCGCAGAATCATACTGTTTTCGGTCGACTCAACAAAAGGTAAACGCCGAACAGCATGATACAAACATTCACCGTGCCGATCAGGAAGAACGGCATGCCCTTGCTGACGACGTCATAGAGCCAACCGCCGATAGCCGTCGTAAACAAAATACCGCAGGAGGCAAAGATTCCGGCAAGTCCGAACACAGCGCCGCGAACATCTTGCGGAGCCTCCTGACCGAGTACGGTTTGACTTGCGATAATGGCGCAGATCTGCCCCATGCCAAGCAGAATCGCAACCAGCGTGATCCACTTACTGGTGGGGTCACCCACAAAACCAGCAGCGATATAGCCGATGCCGGCAATGGTCATGGCGACCACACCCGCAACGATACGGTTCATCTTATCCAGTACCAGACCAAAGAAAATTGCGAACAGCAGGCCTGCAGAGTTCGCGATCACATAGGGTTTGGTAGCCACGGAGACGGCCTCAGCCACCGACTGTCCGTTGGCGATGGCTGTCTGCTGCAAGCGTGCACTGAAAAAAGTGCCGATGACGATGCGGTCGGCAAACGAGACAAACTGCAGCATATAGGCAAACCAGATGCGCGGGTTGGCACGCGCGGCGTCGATACCGGTGCGCAGCAAGACGCCCAGCGGCTCGCGTTCACCGACTCGACTCAGGGTGCCGCGTCGTAGACCCAGCCAGCAAACGATCGCGGTAATGAGGCAGAGCCCCGCAGCAAAACTCAGCGTGATCTGACCCGCGGTCACGGCGTCCATTCCATCGGCGGCCAAGCGCTGCGGGACCTTGCCGAGCACGAGCACGGCAAGCGTCGCACCCAGGCCCTGACAAAACCCTGTGATGCCTACGAATAAACCGCGTGACTCTTCTTTCGGAATGTCTGCGAGCACGGTGGCCAGCATGCAGCCGACCGCGGCGACACCCACCGAAAAGAACAGCGCACAGGCCAGTAACTGTGGAAAAGTACGGGCGAACGGATAAAGAAAGAATCCAGCCGCTAACCAAAGAAAGCCGATCGCATACACCGGACGGCGACCGATTTTGTCCGACAGCGCGCCGAAGGGGGCGACCAGCAATAAAGAAACGATTTCATTGCTGAAACCAAGCAGCCCCAACACCCGCCCCTGTTCGTCCTGGGGCACCTTGAGGTTGGCATTGAGCAGGTAGGGCTGGATGAAGCTGACGAAGGCCAGCATGCCGATGGTGATGAACGCTGCAAACAAGTAAGTTCGGGCATTCCAGCGCGTATACCCCGGGGCGAGGCACACCGGACCCAATTTGTTGTCGGTTGTGTTCATGAAGCATCCTAGCCCAAGCCCCCAGTGACCGCACTCACCCACCCCAGGGTGCCTGCCCCATGGATACCGTGATTCAACGTAGGTAAATGGAACTCTGGTGCTCGAAACCGGTATAGGCCGACTAGTATCCGCCGTCCCCCAAGGAAAAGATCTTGGGAGATGCCCTGCTGCTGCCGTTCGCCTAGCACTGGTCGGCCCATGACGGCTTCATTGCAGCCCTGCTGGTCATCCTGGCCTGCGATCTCAGTGTCGTCAGCAAGTCGGGGGCTCTACCCTCACTGCGCTCGGTGATCATCCGCAGCGTCATCTTCATTTTGTTGGCGCGGGTCTTCAATTACGGGCTGTACCAGTTCCTGCTCCACGAGCTGCTCGATCGCCCCGATCTCGTCGGCATGGATCACGCCCCGCTCGCCCGCAGTACTTTGCTCGGATTTCTCGCAAATTATGTGGTCGAGTACGCGCTGGCGATCGATGACATATTCGCATTCATCGCCGTGTTTTCTTATTTTCCAGTGCCGGCGCAGTACCGATAGAAGGTATTTTTTACGGAATCATGAGCGCGATTCTATCCCGTGCACTTTTCGTCTCACTCAATTCTATCCTCATACAATACGGCTGGGTCGTCGCAATCCTCGGCATCTTCCTAATCTTGACTGGACTCAAGATTCTGTAACTGCCCGAGAAACCGATCGATCCGGCTCGTAATCCGGTCATCCTCGACATTAAAAAGTTATCTCCGGTCCCACCGGCTTATTATTAGGACGGATTCTGGGTCGAGATTAACGGCAAAATCTGAGTGACTCCCCTCTTCATCGCCCCCGCCTGCATCGAATTCAGCGATATCATCTTTACCATCTATTCGGTGCCGGCAATATTTGCGCTGACCGATGAGCCGTTCATCGTATTAACGTCGAACATCTTTGCCATCATCGGTTTGCGCTCGCTGTTCTTCGTGCTGTGGAGCGTGGTGAAGGCCTTCTTGTTCCTGAAGTACGGACTTGGTGTCATTCTAGTATTCGTCGGCCTGAAAAAAATATCCTAGCTCAACGAGACCTTCGGCGGCTCATTTCCAATCAGCTGATCACTCGGCAACATCGACACCAGCCTCGCAGTCTCGATTCTGATATCGATCGCTGGAACCGCGTGCGCGCAGCGTATCAGACCTGAGTGGTTGACCAGGCCTACGCGGCTCAGAGCGGCCTGACAAAGTCGTCGATAGCAGCGCAGCTCGCGGGCTCGTCCAGCGTCGGCGCATGACCGCGGCGGAGGATTATGCAGGACTGCATGCGGGGGTGAATCTCAGCCATGCGCTCCACCGTACGCGCCGACAGCAGATCGGAGAGCTCGCCGCGCAAGCACAACAGCGGTAACTCGCGCAGCGAGGCAAAAGCCGCCCAAAAATCAGGCGTGGGTCCACTCGCTTCGCGAACGGCGCGACCCACGTTTGGATCGACCTCGCGCACAATGCGATCTGCAGCCTGCTCTCGATAGATCCGACGGGCAAACACCAGCCAGTCGGCGTCACTGAAGTCCGGAAATACCTGCGCGTTAGCCATACGCGCATCGTCCGTAGCCTCTTGCCAGCTGGTCGCCGTAAGAGCTTTCCCTGCCGATGTGGCGATACGCAGCATCCCTGCCATCTCGACTTCAGGGCCGATATCATTGAGCACCAATCCCGCTACGCGCTCGTAGTAGTCCCGCGCGAGAAACATACCGACGAATCCGCCGAGCGAGGTACCGATGACGATGACCCGCGGCAGTGCAAGTGTATCGAGCACTGCGAGAACATCGCGGACGTATACATCGAGCCGATAGTTTCGCCACTCGGGATCATGGTCGGACAGGCCGCGCCCCCGCAGATCGAGTGCGAGCACGCGACGGCCGAGAAACTGCGATAGATGCGGTGCAAGTTGTTCGAAATCTCGACAGTTGCGCGTGAGACCTGGCAGACACAACACCGGAGTCCGCTCTACCGCACCCAAATAATCGCGCCAATGCAGGCGCAAGCCTGCACCCACCTCGAGGTAGCGATCTACGAAGTCGGCAGTCACGGGAGCCCTTTCACTTGGCGAACAAACATGTCGGGTCGCGGAAGGCCTTGAACTCGAGCGCATTGCCCGAGAAGTCATACAGAAAGAAGGTTGCCTGCTCACCCACTTCGCCCGCGAAGCGTATGCCCGGCTCGATCGCAAAAGCCACACCAGCCGTACGCAGACGCGCAGCGAGTTGCTGCCATTGCTGCCACCCTAGCACGACCCCGAAGTGGGGAACCGGCACGTCCGTACCATCGACTTTGTTGGTACGTACCGGCGCATCGACAGCCTTGCACGATGAATCGACATGTGCAACCAGCTGATGACCAAAGAAATCAAAGTCTACCCATTCATGGGCGGACCGTCCCTCGGGACAACCGAACAGCTCGCCATAGAATTTGCGCGCTGAGGGTAGATCATGCACGGGGATGGCCAGATGGAAGGGTGCGAGCATGGTCGAGATCACCTTTTTTTACGGTACCGGACGAGGCGCGGTAAAAGCTTCTGAAAATATTGTGGCGTGAGACGCTTGAGACGCCAGTAGGTTCGATATGCCTGCGGATAAATGAAATGACTTTTGCCGCGACCCGCTGCGGCCAGCATCTGCTCGGCGACATCTTCAGCCGTGACCCCGGAATTTTCTATCAAACGCCCTGCAGCCTTTAGCATTTTGTCATCACCACGCGCCGACTCGATCAGACGAGTCTTGAAAAACCCGGGCATGGCGACCATCACCTGCACTCCATAGTCAGCATATTCCTGCATCAACGACTCGCTGAAGGCGACCACCGCCGCTTTAGAGGCGTTGTAAGCGGACATATCCGCGCTGGTGGTCACGGCCGCGATACTCGCGATGTTGATGATCACGCCACCCTTACCCCTACCCATGTGCCGGATTATCGGGCGACAGCTGTTGGCGACACCGTGAACGTTGATGTCGAGGATCCACTGCCACTCTTCAGCGGTGCTGTGATGGAAAGCGCCGGCCAAAGCAACCCCCGCACAGTTGATCGCGAGATCGACGCCACCCAGGGTGGCTACGGCCGAGTCGACCAACTGCGTCATGGCTGCGGCATCGCGCACATCGCAGGCGACCGCGGCGACACAAGCACCATCGCGGGAGAAGCTGCTCGCTACGAGACTGAGCCGCGAGGCATCGACATCGGTCAGCACTAGTTGCCAACCCTCGCGGGCGAGAATTTCGGCGCATGCCAGCCCCAAGCCACTGGCAGCACCGGTAATGAATGCGCGTCTTCCGGCGAGGCGCTGCGAAAGATTGGTGACGGCGGAAGTCACGACTGAAGCGTACTACGACGGCGATGTCGTTCTCAGGCCAGCGCGGAAGTTTTTAGCCTGTACGCGGATGGCCTTACGCTCAGCTGCAGAAAGCCGATCGAGATTACGCACTTGCAGGCCCATACGCGGATTGGCGCGTAGGCTACGCTCATGGCGCTGCAAAAAATCCCAGTATAGCGTGGTGAACGGACAAGCCTTGTCACCGACCGCCTTGCTCGGATCGTAGCGGCAATTCCCACAGTAATTACTCATGCGCTCGATGTAGCGGCCGGTCGCCACATAGGGCTTGGAAGCCATAACACCGCCATCGGCGTACTGCGACATGCCGAGCGTATTTGGCAGCTCGACCCATTCGACGGCGTCAACATATACCGCGAGATACCAGCGATGGACCTCGCGCGGATCGACGCCGAGCATGAGACAGAACAGCCCCGTGACCATCAGTCTTTGAATGTGATGTGCATAACCGTAGCGCAATGTTTGACCCACGCAGTCGGCAAGACAGCGCATAGGTGTCTCAGCCGTCCAGAAAAACTGCGGCAGAGGTTCACTCGCAGCAAGTGCATTACGCTCCACGTACCCCGGCATGTGCAGCCAATACACACCGCGTACATATTCGCGCCAACCGAGAATCTGGCGAATGAATCCCTCAACTGCGGCGAGCGGCGCTCGTCCGGCTCGGTATTCACGCTCGGCGGCCTCGATGGCCTCGAGTGGTCGCAGCAACTTCCGATTCATGGCTGCAGCAATGCGGGAATGGAAAAGCCAAGGTTCACCGCTCCACATCGCATCCTGATGATCACCGAACGCAGCGAGGCGGTGCTCAATGAAATCTCTCAGAGCTGCGAGAGCCTGTTTTCGTGTCACCGGCCAATCAAAGTCGGCGAGCCCTCCAGGATGATCGGCAAATTCTGCGTTAACTTCCGCGATCACTTTTCTCGTTACGGCATCCGGCCGAAACGACCGTGGTGCGCGCATCGTTAATTTTGACGGTCCGTCACGGCCAAAGCTCTTGCGATTTTCGGCGTCATAGTTCCATTCGCCACCCTCGGGCTCGCCCACGGCGTCGAGCAACACACCGTGTGCACGACGCATCTCGCGATAGAAAAACTCCATCCGAAGTTGCTTGCGCCCCTTGGCGTGTTTAGAAAAAGTCTCGTGTGAACAAAGAAAATGTTGGTCGGCACGAAGCTCGACTTTCGGCCCGAGGTCGCAGATCGCCTCGCGCAAGCGCCACTCGCCAGGCTCGACTACCACCACTCGCTCCGGCGTTAAGCGGTCGATGTCGGCACGGAGCGCCGTGACCAGCGACCAACAACGGGCTTCGAGCGAGTGATACAGCAGTCGCAGGCCTTCGGCTTCCAGCTCGTCACGAAAGTGCCGCATGGCTGCCAGAAACAGCGCAATCCGCGGCCGACTGACCGGTACGAGGGTCGACTCTTCGCGCGCCTCACACATCCACACCAGATCGCGGCGCCGGTCGAATCCATCGAAAGCCGCGGAGTCGCGATCGAGTTGGTCGCCGAGCACAACGACGAGATGCCTGACCGGCATGATGGAAGTCCTGTCATCCATGACGCCGGTTATCATAGACCGGTTGCCGAGGTAAGGGGGCGCTTTACTCACGTATGGGGCCGTGTCAGTTTGGCCTGTGACTTCTTGGTCTGTGACCCCTCAGCAGGAGACTCGAATGCCGCCCTTTTCACGCCGCGATTTTCTGTCGAGCAGCGCCGGCTTATCCGCTGCTGCATTCGCCGCCGCCGATCTCCGCGTCGCCGCGGCACAACACGCCGCTCGGGCCGCCGCTATGCCCGCCGCTGCATCGACCATCGCACCCACCACGGGACGCACGCCTCCCTGGTCAGTGGGCCCTTTCGATGATTTACGCCAGTGGATCGCGGAGCTCGAACGGCGCGGCCTCGTATTGCGCGTCCGCGATATCGATCAGGATGCCTACGAAGGCACCGCCCTCATGTATCGACTCATCGATCGCTTCGGCATGTACTTCGCGCCGACACTCGTGATGGAGAACGTGAAAATCGACGGCGTTTGGCACAAGGGGCCGATCATCACTAACCATTTCGGCCATTGGGATACCGAGTGTTTAAGCTTCGGGCTCGAACCGATACCCGGCGATCATGTTGCGACCTATTACAAGGCACTCGGCCGTGTCGATGAATTTTTAAAACGTGGTCAGGGCGGCGCCTTCCCGACCGCCGCTTTCACCGAGGTCGCTCGCGATGCGGCACCCTGCAAACAGGTCGTAGTGAGCGGCGATGCCATCGACCTTCGACAGTTTGCATTCATTCAGTCGAATCCCGCCGACTCGACGCGTTACGTGAATACGGGTTCGGTATTTACCCATGATCGGGAACTCGGTAAAAATTTCGGCACCTATCGCTGCGAGATCAAAGGTCCGCGGCTGTTGGGAGTGAACCCTGAAGAGGGCCAAGGGGCGTGGCAGGCCTTCATGAAAGCCCGCGAGCGCGGTGATAAGTCGGTCAAAGTATCGATCGCGCTCGGCCAAGACCCCGTGACTTGGGTGGTTTCGAGCTCGAAACTCAATCGCGCCAAGGCCGACGAACTCGAAGTGGTCTCGGCGATCCGCGGCAAACCGCTGAAAGTCGTCCGCTCCGAAACCAACGATCTTTTGGTACCCGCCAACTCCGAAATGATCATCGAAGGCGAAGTACCTCTCGATCAACCGATGCTGTCCGAAGGGCCTTTCGGCGAAATGTACGGATATATGGGTGGTAAGAAATCAGCGAATTTCTGGATGAACGTAACGATAATCACGCATCGTCGCAGTCCGTGGATCGTCAATCAGTTCACGGGTGTCACTCGCGGCTTTCCGACGGCACCGCTCGAACAGATCGCACTCGTCAGCCTAAAACGCTTTATGCCCAACGTGAAGATGCTACATACGCCGGTCGAAGCGACCGGCTTGTGCTTCGTCAGCTTCAAAAAACAGAAGCCTGGAGAAGCCCTCGAAATCGGCAAACGGATTGCACAGATTATCGGTATCGCCAAAATCATCGTGATGGTCGATGACGATGTCGAAGTGCTCGATCGCACACAGGTCATGCATGCGCTCGGTGCACGCTGGCAACCGCAGCCTGCCACCGCCATCATTCCCGAGATGCGGGGCATGGCGCTCGATCCTTCACTAATCAAGCGGCCGATGACCTCCAAGATCGTCATCGACGCCACACGGCAACTGCCGGAAGAGGGCGGGCCGAAGACTTATCAGGCCCTGAACCGAGCCGAACTTGAACGCCTCGCCCCCGAGGCCTTCAATAAAGTGACGGCACTGTGGAGTAAGTGGGTCGGTAAATATCGGCCGCCGGGCGTCTGAGCGTGCTGCAACTCGAGACACTCCGTCTGTGACTGCGTGAGTTTACGGAGGATGACGCGGCCTTCGTGCTACGCTTGCTCAACGAGCCCTCGTTCATCGAATTCATTGGCGATCGAGATGTACGCAGTCTCGATGATGCGCGGCGTTACCTGCGCGAAGGGCCGATGACGAGCTACCGCGCGCATGGTCACGGGCTGCTGCGCGTCAGTCTCAAAATGGACGACACGCCGATCGGTATGTGTGGTCTCGTCAAACGCGACACCCTGCCCGATCCGGATATCGGCTTCGCCCTGCTGCCCGAGCACTGGGAACAAGGCTATGTCAACGAAGCCGCCAAAGCGGCAATGAAACACGGTAAGCGGGTGCTTGGCCTCAGCACTATTCTGGGCGTTACTTCACCCGACAACGTGCGCTCGATCGCAGTTCACCGCAAGCTCGGCCTCCGCTTTATTGAAGAAAAACCCCTTGGTGACAAACCGCAGCTGCTCACGATATTCGCGCTCGCGCTAAAATAGGCGCATGTCGCAACTCAATCGCTACCCCTCGGCTGCCATTTTCATGCACTGGCTGATGCTTATCTTGCTCGCTGGCGCCTACGCCATGATCGAACTGCACGACGAGTTTCCTGATGGCAGTCCCACTTATGAACTGCTCGAGACCTGGCATTACATGCTGGGCTTGACCGTGTTCGTGCTAGTCGGACTGCGCCTCGTGCTGCGGTCACGTTACACCGCACCGCCCATCTACCCCCTGCCGCCGGCGTGGCAGCACAGGCTCTCGCGTCTCGTTCACGGCTTGCTTTACGCGCTGATGATCGGCATGCCGATCGGCGGCTGGCTGATGCTGAGCGCCAAAGGCGAGACCATTCCTCTCTATGGTCTGACTCTGCCTGCGCTGGTGACGCCCAACGAAGACCTCGCCGAACTGATCGAAGAAATCCACGAGACCATCGGGCTCGCGGGTTACTACCTTATCGGACTACACGCCCTGGCCGCGCTCTCGCACCACTATCTGATTCGCGATAACACATTGCAGCGCATGCTGCCTTGGGGCAGTCGAAAGTCATGATCGAAAACGCCATCGAACGTTTGCTGTTTGCGTGCCGCTGGTTGCTGGCGCCGCTTTACATTGGTCTCGCGCTGGCGTTGATCGCGCTCGGCATCAAGTTCTTTCAGGAGGCATTCCATGTCGTGCTGACCATCGGCACGCTGGCCGAAGACCAGCTGGTACTGATCGTACTGACGCTGATCGATATCGTTCTGGTTGGCAGCCTGATCGTGATGGTGATGTTCTCGGGCTACGAAAACTTCGTGTCAAGAATCGATATCGCCGGTGAATCCGATAAACTCGGGTGGCTAGGCAAACTCGATGCAGGCACCCTGAAACTTAAGGTAGCTGCATCGATTGTCGCCATCTCGTCTATTCACCTTCTAAAGGTCTTCATGGACGTGAAGACTATTCCGAACGACAAAATTCTTTGGTACGTCGTTCTACACCTGACCTTCGTGGTCTCCGCGCTGCTGCTCGGCGTACTCGACCGCATGTCATTCGCCAACAAGCGGCCGTAGCCATTGTGGCCGAGGCCGTACTTATTTCTTAGTGCTGCGCTTGGCCGCGCGCTTTTTGGCGCGAGCCCGGTCCTTTAGACGGGTCTTGCCGAAAGAACCCTGATAAATCTTACCGCGACGGCTTCTGCTATCACCCTTGCCCATCTCTTCGACTCCGCTGAAAACAGCGATCCATTCGCCGGGGGCGCAAGTTTAGGCTAGTCAGCGGTAACGCGCCATCAACTTGCCGAGCTGCTTCGAACCCGGATTGAGGCGTTCGAACGGCAGTTGGTTCAGCGGCAGGTCAGGCGTGCGGTTGAGGGTATGGAATTCGGTGTCTTGCGTCGATCGACAATGCAGCAAACCCGTGAGGTATTCGCCCTTGGCGATATGCTGCTGCACGTAGTCGTGCGAATGCAGTTCATCGGTCGGATCGTAGTCTTCGGCAAGCTTGCGCAGCACCACACGGCAGCCGTCATGCAGCATCACCGGTACCGCTTCGCCGGCGGCATAGTCGGTCGCAATCTCTTTCTTGAAGAGTACGAAA
>Ga0163212_1000306_pt1 | contig 21306 bp, 18 predicted proteins | sample Malawi_45m_30L_FD_113532 | JGI IMG/M metagenome (GOLD analysis project Ga0163212, IMG submission 113532) | Freshwater microbial communities from Lake Malawi, Central Region, Malawi to study Microbial Dark Matter (Phase II) - Malawi_45m_30L | ecosystem: Environmental > Aquatic > Freshwater > Lake...
GCCGCTGCGACGATCGCTACGAACTCCTCGGCCCTCAGTGAGGCCCCGCCGATCAAGCCGCCGTCAACATCGGGCATGCCGAAAAGCTCGCGGGCATTACCGGCCTTGACGCTGCCCCCGTAGAGGAGCCTAACCGACCCACCAATTATAGCATCATCCTCGCTGATTCGGGCACGGACATAGGCGTGCACGTCTTGCGCCTGCTCGGGGGTGGCCGTCCGACCGGTGCCGATCGCCCAGATGGGCTCATAGGCCACAACACAGCGCGCAAGACTCGCGAGTCCCGGCGCCGAGGCACGCAGCTCGGCGATAACCGCTGCGAGCTGTCGCCCGACCACCTCATGAGTGCGTCCGGCATCACGCTCCTCAAGTAATTCGCCGATACAAACAATCGGCGTAAGCCCGGCCGCCAGCGCGGCCACCGTTTTGCGAGCGACCCACTCATCACTCTCGCCGTAGAGTGCCCGACGCTCCGAATGACCGACGATGACGTGGCTGCAACCCACATCACGCAACATGGGTCCGGCGACCTCGCCGGTGAACGCGCCCGACCCCGGCTCCGCGCAGACATCTTGCGCACCGAGTTGCACGGCACTGCCCGTGAGCCGATGCGCCATATCCGCGAGGTAAACAAAGGGCGGACAGACCACCACTTCGGCGGACCGGCCCGCCGCAGCGCCCAAGCCCGCGAGCACGCCATCGAGCAACGCGGCATTGGCGGCACGTGCGCCATGCATTTTCCAGTTGCCGGCGACCATCGGGCGTCGATTCATTGCACCGTCTCCACCACGTTCTGACTCCATCACTCGACACTCGCTCGCAGATGTCGTTCAGTTCTGCGCCGCAGCCGCGCGCACCACCTCCGCAAGTTCATTGGCGAGCACCTTGGCCTCGGCGCCATCCTCGGATTCGATCATTATGCGGATGAGCGGCTCGGTACCCGAGCCGCGCAGCACAACACGACCCCGCCCGGCGAGACGTTGCTCGACCGAGCGCATGGCATCGCGCACCGCAGTCACCGCCAGCGGATCGAAACGCAAAGAAACTTTAATGTTGACCATGGTTTGCGGCAACAGCGTCAACTCGGCAGTGAGTTCTGCAAGCGTCTTGCAGGTCTCGCGCATGATCGACAACACCTGCAGCGCGACGACCATGGCATCTCCGGTGGTCGCGTAATCGAGCGTCAGCAAATGGCCCGACGTCTCGCCGCCGAGCACACCACCCGTCTCGCGCAACTTGGCGAGCACATAGCGATCGCCCACCTGTGCGCGGTGAAACTCGATTCCCCGATCGCTCAGTGCGCGCTCGAGTCCATAGTTCGTCATCAGCGTACCAACCACCGGTCCCCGCAGTCGCCCGGTGGCATGTCGGTGCGTGGCGATTACGTAGAGCAACTGATCACCGTCAACCTTTCGACCGAGGTGATCGACCATGACGAGTCGATCGCCATCGCCATCGAGCGCGATACCCACTTGCGCGCGCACCCCTGGCACGGTCAGCTGCAGCAACTCAGGCGCCGTCGAACCGCAGCCTTGATTGATGTTACGACCGTTCGGCGAGCAGCCGAGCGGCACGATCTCGGCTCCGAGATCGGCGAGAATGCGTGGACCGACTTTGTAGCCAGCACCGTGTGCGCAGTCGATGACGATCTTCATGCCAGCGAGCGAGGTGCCGGGCGCCATGGTCGAGATGCAAAACTCTTGATAAACCTTGCGCGCCTTGTCGACGCGGGTGGCACGCCCCAGTTCTTTTGAGTCGCGAGTGATCAGCAGGTTTTCGAGCTCAGCTTCGATCCGCACCTCTTCCTCATCGGATAGCTTTCCGCCGGCACTATCAAAGAATTTGATACCGTTATCGTGATAGGGATTGTGCGAGCCGCTGATGACCACGCCGAACTTACAACCAAAGTGTCGCGTCATGTGCGCGACACCGGGCGTCGGTAGAGGTCCGATGAGCATGACATCGACGCCCGCGGCCACGAAGCCGGCCTCCAGCGCCGCTTCGAACATGTAGCCCGACAGCCGCGTGTCTTTGCCGATGAGCACACTGCCGCCTTCCGGTGCGAGCACCCGCGCCGCCGCACTCGCCAAGCGCAGCACAAAGTCCACGGTCAGCGGCGGTTGACCAACCATGCCCCGAACCCCATCGGTGCCAAAATATTTTCTGCTCACGCCATCCCCTCGCGCTGCCGCAGGGCCGACCAAACTTTGACGACGTCGCAGGTTTCGGCGACGTCATGCGTGCGGATCATACGCGCTCCACCCTCGAGCGCCGCGTAGGCGAGCGCCAAACTACCCGCGAGGCGCGCCTCGACTGCGCGCCCAGTGAGCGTCCCAAGCAACGACTTGCGCGACAACCCCGCCAAAATCGGCAGACCCTGTTGAGTCAGTTGTCGCAAGCCCCGCAACAATTGCAAATTGTGTTGCAGGGTTTTGCCGAAGCCAAAACCGGGATCGATCACGAGACGATCGCGAGTGATGCCGACCGCCGCACAGGCGGCGACGCGCGCAGCGAGGAACTCGCCGACTTCCGCGGCCACGTCGGCGTAATGCGGGGCCTGCTGCATGCTGCGCGGCTCACCTTGCATGTGCATCAGGCACACCGCGGCGCCAGAGGAGACTGCCTCGAGCGCGCCCGGCATCCGCAGCGCATACACGTCGTTGACCATCTTGGCGCCCGCCGCAATAGCCGCCGCAATGACCTCGGGCTTGCTGGTATCGATAGACACCAACGCGCCCCTCGCGGCAAACTCAGCCACCACCGGCACGACGCGACGCAGTTCCTCGGCAGGGCCCACAGGCTCCGCACCCGGTCGGGTCGACTCGCCACCGACGTCGATGACGGCCGCGCCGGCCGCCAGCATGGCGAGGCCTTGCGCAATCGCCGCATCAAAATTGATGAAGCGCCCGCCATCGGAAAAAGAGTCCGGCGTGACGTTGAGTACGCCCATCACTACGGGCGTGGCGAGATCGAGCGCCCGGTCAGCGCAGCGCAGCAGCACGAGACACTTCAGCCAGCAAGGTCAGCTGGCAATCAGCCCGCACTGCCCTCGCCCGCCGGCGGACCGATGCCACCCGGCTGCGGCGCAGGATGCGGCACGCCACCGGAGGGACCGCTGGGCACGGTGTCATCCCAGCCCGCAGGGGGGCTCGGCGGCCGACCCGCCATGATTTCTTTGATCTGACCATCGTCGATGGTTTCGTACTTGATCAGGGCCTCGGCCATGGCGTGCAACTTATCAAGATGAGTCTGCAGGATGTCGCGGGCACGCTCGTAATTACTCTCGATGACGCGGCGCACTTCCTGATCGATGGCGGCAGCGGTTTCGTCGGACACCAGCTTGGTCTGGGTGACCGAGCGACCGAGGAACACCTCGCCCGATTCTTCGGAGTAAGTGAGCGGGCCGAGTTTGTCCGAAAGGCCCCACTTCGTCACCATATTACGCGCAAGGTCGGTGGCGCGTTCGATGTCGTTCGACGCGCCGGTCGTGACCGCATCGGCACCGTATATTAGCTCCTCAGCGATACGGCCACCGAAGAGCGTCGCGATGCCGCTTTCGATGCGGCGCTTGCTCATGGAGTAGCGATCCTGCTCCGGCAGGAACTGCGTCACGCCAAGCGCGCGACCGCGCGGGATGATGGTGACCTTGTAGACCGGATCGTGCTCGGGAACCGAAATGCCGACAATCGCGTGACCGGCCTCGTGGTAAGCCGTCATGCGCTTTTCTTGTTCCGTCATCACCATTGAGCGCCGCTCGGCGCCCATCATGATTTTATCTTTGGCACTCTCGAACTCTTCCATGCCCACGATGCGCTTGTTGGCCCGAGCTGCAAATAGCGCCGCCTCGTTGACGAGGTTGGCGAGATCGGCACCCGAGAAGCCAGGTGTACCGCGCGCGATCAGCGCCGGTTTGACGTCATCGCCGAGCGGCACCTTACGCATGTGAACTTTGAGGATCTGCTCGCGACCGCGCACATCAGGCAGCGGGACTACGACCTGACGATCGAAGCGACCGGGACGCAGCAAGGCCGGATCGAGCACGTCTGGGCGGTTGGTGGCCGCAATCACGATAATGCCCTCGTTGCCCTCGAAGCCGTCCATCTCCACCAGCAACTGGTTTAAAGTTTGTTCGCGCTCGTCGTGACCACCGCCCAAACCGGCACCGCGATGCCGACCGACCGCGTCGATTTCATCAATGAAAATGATGCACGGAGCGTGCTTCTTGGCCTGCTCGAACATATCGCGTACGCGCGAGGCGCCGACACCGACGAACATCTCAACGAAGTCTGAGCCCGAGATGGTGAAGAACGGCACTTTGGCCTCGCCCGCAATGGCGCGCGCAAGCAAAGTTTTTCCGGTCCCTGGGCTGCCGACCATCAACACGCCCTTTGGAATTTTGCCGCCGAGCTTCTGGAACTTGGAGGGATCTTTGAGGAAGTCGACGATCTCGCCCACTTCCTGCTTGGCTTCATCGACACCCGCCACATCGACAAAGGTCACCGCGACTTGATCTTCGTTGAGCAGACGAGCGCGGCTTTTGCCGAAGGACATGGCACCGCGACCATTACCACCCCCCTGCATCTGCCGCAGCATCCAAGCAAACACCAAAATGAGCAGCAAGGCGGGAGCGAGTTGCAGCACGAGTTGCGAGAGGAAGTTCGGCTGCTTAGGCGCGCGACCGATGATCGACACGCCCGACTTGGCGAGCGTACCAATCAGGGCGGTGTTCTCGGTTTCGGGGTTGTAGAGTTCGAAACTGGACCTGTCTTTGCGGGTACCGCTAATGGTGTCGCCCTGCAGCACCACGCTTTCGATGCGGCCGTTGCGAACCTCGTCCAGGAAGGTCGTGTAGCTGACCTCGGACGCCGGGCTAGTGCGCGGCACGAACTGGCTGAAGAGCACCAGTACCGCCACGGCGATCAAGACCCAAACTACGAAGTTTTTCATCAGATCGTTCATGAACCGTTCCTCGCTGCGCGCAGTCCTTTACGCCGCTGCTCCACGCTACACCATCAACCCCGTCCGGACCAGCACCCGAACCAGGTAGCAATCGACCGGAAACCGCTGACTGTGACCGGCTGGGCTACAATTCGTTCATGAAAATAACCGAAAAACAGTGCAGTTACCTGCGCGGGCTCGCCCACCCCCTCCGGCCCTTAATCCTCATCGGCAACGGCGGAGTCAGCGAGGGCGTCATTGCCGAGACCCGGCGGGCCCTGCACGATCACGAATTGATCAAGGTTCGCATGACTGGGGCTGAGCGCGAGGCCCGGGACGCCGCCCTCGAACACCTCGCCAAGGTCACCCAAAGCGCGCTGGTCGGGCGGATTGGCCACGTGGCGACGCTCTATCGTCGCCGACCCGACCTGCCAAAGATCGTGTTGCCAGACTGATCCCTCTGGTCGGCCGGATGGCGGTCGGCTTGGTCGGCTATTCGTAGCGCACCGCGACAATCTCGTAGCTGCGTCTGCCGCTGGGCGCTGCTACATCGACCACGTCACCCTCGGACTTGCCGATCAAGGCCCGTGCGATGGGCGAGGTAATGGCGATGCGCCCCTCGCGGATGTCGGCCTCTTCCTCGCCAACAATAGCGTAGGTCACTTTTTTACCGTCCTCCTCGGCCTCGAGATCGACCGTCGCCCCGAACACCACTTTGCTGCTGGTCGCGAGTTGCGCTACGTCGATGATGTCGGCCGTTGAGAGCTTGGCTTCCAGCTCGGCGATCCGCCCCTCAATGAACCCCTGCTGCTCACGTGCCGCGTGATACTCAGCATTCTCGGACAGGTCGCCATGGCTACGGGCCTCGGCGATCGCCTTAATGACACTTGGGCGATCCTCGCTTTTAAGGCGCTTGAGTTCGCCCCGCAGCCTCTCGGCGCCGCGCAGCGTCATCGGATTTCGCTTCACGTGGCTGTCTCCTGATCTACGACGCGACCCGCACCTCGCGGTGCAGGTCCTGCAGCCGATTTACATCGACGGCATCGAGTGAGTCCAAAGCCTCGCAGGTCGCGAAGGCCGCCGCAAGCGTCGTGTAGTAGGTGACGCGGCGTTGCACGGCCTCACGGCGTATCGAATGCGACTCGCGCACCGACTGCTTACCCTCGGTCGTATTGACGATCAGCGCGATCTCGCCGTTTTTGATCATGTCGACGCAGTGCGGCCGTCCGTCCCGTACTTTGTTGACCACGCGGACCGCAAGCCCGGCGGCGGCGATTTGTTTCGCCGTGCCCTCGGTCGCCACCAGCTCGAAACCGCGCGACAACAGACGCCGCGCCAGCTCGACGGCTGCCAGCTTGTCGCGCTCGCGTACGCTGATAAAACACACGCCCGTGCGCGGCAACACCACGCCCGATGCGGCCTGCGATTTGGCATAAGCCTCGCCAAAGCTGCGACCCGTGCCCATCACTTCACCCGTTGATTTCATCTCGGGGCCGAGCATGGGGTCGGCCTCCGGAAATTTAACGAACGGAAAGACGGCCTCTTTGACAGAGAAATAACCGGGGATTCGCTCACGCGTCGCATCCTGCGCCTCTAGCGAACGCCCGGTCATGACGCGCGCGCCGACCTTGGCGAGTGGCAGACCAATGGCCTTGGAAACGAACGGCGCCGTCCGCGAGGCGCGTGGATTGACCTCGAGGACGAAAATCAACGAGTTCTGGATGGCGAACTGGATATTCATCAGACCGACGACATTGAGCGCGAGCGCGAGCCGGCGCGTCTGTTCGCGCAGTTCGTCCTGCAACTCGACCGACAAGCTGTTGGGCGGCAGCGAGCAGCTGGAATCGCCCGAATGCACGCCGGCCTGCTCGACGTGCTCCATGATGCCGCCGATGAGCACCCGCTTGCCGTCGCACACGGCATCAACGTCGACTTCGATCGCATCGTCGAGAAAGCGATCGAGCAGCACCGGGCTCTCGTTCGAAACTTTGACCGCATCGGTCATGTAGGTGCGCAGGTCGTCCTCATTGAATACAATCTCCATTGCCCGACCACCAAGCACGTAGGACGGGCGCACGACGAGCGGAAAACCAACCTCGCGCGCGAGCGCCAGTGCCTGCTCTTCGGTACGCGCCGTCGCATTGGCGGGCTGTCGCAATCCAAGCGCCTTAACCAATTTTTGAAAGCGTTCGCGATCTTCAGCGATGTCGATCGATTCGGGTGACGTGCCGATGATCGGCGAACCCTCGCGCTCCAGCGCTCGACACAGCTTGAGTGGCGTCTGACCACCGTACTGGACAATCACGCCCGCCGGTTTCTCTTTGTCGATGACCTCGAGCACATCCTCGAGGGTCAAAGGTTCAAAGTACAACCGGTCCGAGGTGTCGTAATCGGTCGATACCGTCTCCGGATTACAATTAACCATGATGGTCTCGTAACCGTCCTCACGCAGCGCGAGCGCGGCGTGGACGCAGCAGTAATCGAATTCGATGCCCTGCCCGATACGGTTGGGACCGCCGCCGAGAATAACAATTTTACGACGATTCGTCGGCGCGGCCTCGCACTCCTCCTCGTAGGTCGAATAGAGGTAGGCGGTCGAGGTCGAAAACTCAGCAGCGCAGGTGTCGACCCGCTTGTAAACCGGGCGCACGTTAAACTTACGCCGCTGGTTGCGCACGTCGGTCTCGCTGCGAGCAGTCAGCCGCGCAAGACGACTGTCGGAAAACCCCTTGCGCTTAAGATGTCGCAGCCGCGCCGCATCGAGCGCTGCGAAACCTGCGGCCGCGACCTCGCCCTCGAGGGCGATCAATTCTTCGATCTGCGCCAAAAACCACGGATCAATACGACTACACTCCTGCACCTGCGCGAAGCCCCAACCGGCGCGGAATGCATCCGCCACCTGCAGCAGACGATCAGGTCCCGGCATGCGCAGATTCTGCGCGAGCGCGCTCGCCGACTCCTCGTTGAGCGGCAACCGCGTGATTGGCGAGAGCCCATCGAGGCCGGTCTCGAGACTGCGTAGCGCTTTTTGCAGCGATTCCTGAAAAGTCCGCCCGATAGCCATGACCTCGCCCACCGACTTCATTTGCGTGGTCAGACGATCATTCACACCCTTGAATTTTTCGAAGGTGAAGCGCGGCACCTTGGTGACGACGTAATCGATGGCGGGTTCAAAGGATGCCGGCGTCGCCCCACCCGTGATGTCGTTGCGTAATTCATCGAGCGTGTATCCAATTGCGAGCTTAGCCGCGATCTTCGCTATCGGAAAACCAGTGGCCTTCGAGGCGAGCGCCGAACTGCGCGAAACGCGCGGGTTCATCTCGATGACGATCAGCCGCCCGTCATCCGGGTTGATCGCGAACTGCACGTTCGAACCACCGGTGTCGACGCCGATCTTACGCAGCACCGCGATCGAAGCGTCGCGCATACGTTGATATTCTTTGTCGGTCAAAGTTTGTGCAGGCGCGACAGTGATCGAGTCGCCGGTGTGTACACCCATCGGATCGAGGTTTTCGATCGAGCAGACAATGATGCAGTTGTCGGCGCGATCGCGAACGACCTCCATCTCGAATTCCTTCCACCCGAGCACCGACTCTTCGATCAGCACCTCCTTGGTGGGCGAGGCATCGATACCGCGCGCCACGATGGTCTCGAATTCTTCGCGGTTGTAGGCGACACCACCGCCCGAGCCGCCCAAAGTAAACGATGGCCGAATGACGCAGGGAAAGCCGAGACCCCCCTGGATGGCAAGCGCCTCCTCCAGACTGTGGGCAACCGCCGAACGCGCCGACTCAAGACCAATCTCGCGCATGGCGTCACGGAAGCGCTCGCGATCTTCGGCCATGTCGATGGCCTCGTGCGAGGCGCCGATCAGTTCGACCGCGAATTTTTCGAGCACACCCTCGCGTACCAGTTCGAGCGCCGTGTTGAGCGCGGTCTGGCCGCCCATGGTCGGGAGCACCGCATCCGGGCGTTCTTTTTCGATGATGCGCGCGACGGTACGCCAATTGATCGGCTCGATATAGGTAACGTCCGCCATCTCCGGGTCGGTCATGATGGTCGCCGGATTCGAGTTGACGAGGATGACCCGATAACCCTCATCGCGCAGCGCCTTACAGGCCTGGGCCCCGGAGTAGTCGAACTCACAGGCCTGACCGATGACGATCGGCCCCGCGCCGATGATCAAAATGCTTTGGATATCTGTGCTTTTCGGCATAGCGCTGACTCAGACGGATTGAGTTAACGGTAGAGTTGCCAATAGATAATGCTGATCCCGCCGCCGCTGCATCGCGGCGGTGAAGCGTTCGAAGAGATATTTGACGTCGTGGGGCCCGGGGCTCGCCTCGGGATGACCCTGAAAACTAAAGGCATCACAGTCGATGCGCGCCACGCCCTGCAGACTGCCATCGAACAGCGAGCGGTGCGTGGCCACGAGGTTGGCGGGCAACGTCGTATCATCGATCGCAAAGCCGTGGTTCTGCGAGGTGATGAGCACGCGCCCGGTCTGCAGATCTTGCACCGGATGGTTCGCGCCGTGGTGGCCGAATTTCATCTTGATGGTCCGCGCACCACTTGCGAGGCCGAGCAGCTGGTGCCCGAGACAGATACCGAATATCGGCAGATCGCGCTGCAGCAATTCTTTGATCACGGCGATCGCGTAATCGCAAGGCTCCGGGTCGCCGGGACCGTTCGACAGAAACACGCCCTCGGGCGCCAGCGCCAAAATATCGGTGGCCGAGGTCTGCGCCGGCACCACCGTGACTTCACAACCGGCATCGATCAGCAGACGCAGGATGTTGTACTTCACCCCGTAATCGCAGGCGACCACACGAAAGGACGGGTGCGTCGCATCGCCCGGCGGCGGCGCGTCAAAGTTCGAGCCGGCAGTCCACTTGAACTGCGTTGGCGTTGTGACCACCTTGGCGAGGTCCATGCCCTTGAGCCCGGGAAACGCCCGCGCCCCCGCGAGCGCCGCCTGCTCGAGGTCGGCCAAAGACTCTTTGCCGCTACCGGCGACGATGCAGCCCGACTGTGCGCCGCCCTCGCGCAGGATGCGCGTCAGCTTGCGGGTGTCGATGTCGACGATGGCCACCAGGCCCTCGCGAGCGAGGAACTGCGGCAAGGTCTGCTGCATGCGGTGATTGCTAGCGCGCGGCGGCAGATCGCGAATGACGAGCCCTGCAGCAAACGCTTTGACCGACTCCATATCGTCGGCGTTCGTGCCCACATTGCCGATATGGGGATTAGTGAGCGTGACAATTTGTCGGGTGTAGGACGGGTCGGAAAGAATCTCCTGATACCCGGTCAGAGCGGTGTTGAAAACGACTTCGCCTGAGGTCTCGCCAGCGGCGCCAATTGAACGGCCGCGGAAGAGCGTTCCGTCAGCCAGCGCCAACACTGCGTCGATCACGATGTCACCCGTTATGGCTTCCCCAGCTCTCCGACGCTGCGAGCTGGGTTCGGATGAACAAAGCGGGAGGCATTCTTGCGAACACCTCCCGCCCTGCACGGACTAACCCGGCTATCGGATTAGGCAGCTATTGTATGTTTTCAAGCGCCTGACTGTCCACGTGAAATCGGAAATATAAAAATCCCTGCGGAGATTGCTTCAAATTATTGATTTAAAACCAATTACCTCGCTCATTTCATAGCGTCCAGGAACCCTGCCAAGCAGCCAGCCCGCGGCTTGCAGCGCCCCACGGGCGAAGATCGCCCGATCGGTGGCCTGATGGCTGATCGCCACCCGCTCACCCGACCCGGCGAAGAGCACAGTATGGTCGCCGACGATGTCACCAGCCCGGACCACCGCGAAGCCGATCTCCCCGGCCTGACGCGCCGATTCCCCGCGCCAACCGCTGGCCATTGTTGACTCGGGAGTCTGTCCGCGACCGGCCGCCGCGGCCCGACCCAGGGCAAGGGCTGTCCCGGAAGGTGCGTCTTTCTTGTGGCGGTGATGGCCCTCGATGATTTCGATGTCAAAGTCGGCGGGCAGCGCCTTCGCGGCTGCGCGCACCAGCTCCTGCAGCAGGGTGGCGCCGAGGCTCGTGTTGGCAGCAATGATTACCGGGACCTTCACCGCGGCCGAATTGGCTGCGGAGAGTGCCTCACTGCCGAGTCCCGTGGTCCCGACGAGTGCTGCGACCTCATGCCTCGCGGCGGCTGCGAGATTTTTCGCAGTGATCTGCGGCGAGGAGAAGTCGATCATCACGTTAGCGGCTGGCAGCACCGCCTCGAGATCGGTCGTAATGCCTTGCGGCGCGTTGGGCAAACGATCGATCGCGCCGACGAGCGTTGCCTGCGGCCAAACTTGCAGCGCTGCCCGAATGGCAACGCCCATGCGCCCTGCGGCGCCGACGACGACTACACGCATCGACTCACCCACCTCTGCGGTGCGTCTCAGCTACCGGAGAAGAATCGTTTGACGCCTTCGAAGAACCCTTCTTCACGGGGCGTGTGACCGCGACCATCGACACGCAGCGACTCATCGAACTGCTTCAGCAGTTCGCGCTGCTCACTCGACAGGTTCACCGGCGTTTCTACCACAACGCGGCAGAAGAGGTCGCCACGGTCGCCGCCGCGGACCGGTTTGACGCCCTTGTCACGCAAACGAAAAACCCGACCCGATTGTGTCTCGGTGGGAATTTTGAGTGAGACATCGCCTTCGAGGGTCGGTACCTTGACCGCACCGCCAAGCACCGCAGTCGCAAAACTGACCGGAACTTCGCAAGAGAGGTCATCGCCCTCGCGCTCGAAGATCGGGTGCGGTTTAACGTTCATCTCGATGTAGAGATCGCCCGCGGGTCCCCCGTTGCGCCCCGCCTCGCCCTCGCCGCCCAACCGAATGCGATCACCAGTCGAAACCCCAGCGGGGACCTTGACCGAGAGTTTGCGGGAGCGACGAATTCGGCCCTGACCGAGGCAGGTGTCGCAGGGGTTACGAATGATGCGTCCGGTGCCACGACAGCGATTGCAGGGCTGCTGCAGCTGAAAGAAGCCCTGCGAAATACGCATCTGCCCGGAGCCTTGGCATTGATCGCAGGTGACAGGACTATGCCCCTTCGCGGCACCCGAGCCAGCGCAGGTCTCGCATTCCATTAGCCGCGGGATCTCTACTTCGGTGGTATAGCCGAACACCGCCTGCGGCAATTCGAGCTCAAGCTCGTAGCGCAGATCGGCGCCGCGGAAAACCTGCGAGCGCCCACCACGCCGGTTACCACCAAAGATATCGCCGAAGACTTCACCAAAGATATCGCCGAAGTCGGCGCCCCCAGAGCCACTAGCCCCGCCGCCGCCCTGGCGGGCGGCGTCTATGCCGGCGTGACCATGCTGATCGTAGATCGCGCGCTTTTGATCGTCTGCGAGCACTTCGTAGGCCTCCTTGGCCTCCTTGAAGTGCTCCTCGGCTTCCTTGTTACCCGGATTGCGGTCCGGGTGATATTTCATGGCCAGGCGACGATAAGCCTTCTTAATGTCGACCTCCGTGGCGCTCTTAGCTACATCAAGAACCTTGTAATAGTCGCGCTTCGCCATGTTGCGTGGAGGCTCAGGACGCCTTGCGATCGTCGTCCTTATCCTTCACCTCTTCGAACTCGGCATCGAGCACATCTTCGCGCCCGCCTTCTTCGCCGGCGCGCGCCCCCGCCGCACCAGCGGCCACTCCGGCCGCGCCCGCGGCGCCGCCCTCGGCCTGCTGCGCATAGGCCTGCTGCACGATCTGGTTGGAGGCCTGCAGCAGCGCTTCAAGTTTCTTTTCGACCTTATCTTTGTCGTCACCCTTAATGACGCCCTTCAGATCGTTGAGTGCGCTCTCGACTTTCAGGCGCTCCTCGGTCGGCACTTTCTCGCCGAGATCCGAGAGCGTCTGCTCGACCGAGTGCACCATGCCATCGGCGCGGTTACGCACCTCGACAAGTTCGCGAAATTTTTTATCTTCATCGGCATGCGCCTCAGCATCACGCACCATGCGCTTGATTTCGTCCTCCGACAGACCCGAGGACGCCTTGATGACGATGCGCTGCTCCTTGCCAGTGGCCTTGTCCTTGGCCGAGACGTTGAGGATGCCGTTGGCGTCGATGTCGAACGTGACCTCGATTTGCGGCGTGCCGCGACGCGACGCGGGGATGTCGGAGAGATCGAACTTACCGAGCGACTTATTGTCGATCGCGCGCTCGCGCTCACCCTGGAGCACATGAATGGTGACTGCGGTCTGATTATCTTCCGCGGTCGAGAACACCTGCGAATGCTTGGTTGGAATGGTCGTGTTCTTCTCGATGAGCTTGGTCATGACGCCACCGAGCGTCTCGAGGCCGAGTGACAGCGGCGTCACATCGAGTAACAGCACGTCTTTGACGTCGCCCGAGAGCACCCCGCCCTGGATCGCCGCGCCCACCGCCACCGCCTCATCGGGGTTGACGTCCTTGCGCGGCTCTTTGCCGAAGAAATCTTTGACGAGCCTCTGTACGAGCGGCATGCGTGTCTGACCACCCACCAGGATGACCTCGGCCACCTCAGCCGCCGAGAGCCCGGCATCTTTGAGCGCGATCTTGCAGGGCTCGATGGTACGCTTGACGAGATCTTCGACCAATGATTCGAGCTTAGCGCGCGTAAGCTTCACCGCCAGGTGTTTCGGTCCCGAAGCATCCATGGTGATATACGGCAGGTTAATGTCGGTCTGCTGGCTAGAAGACAGTTCGATCTTGGCTTTTTCAGCTGCCTCTTTGAGGCGCTGCATAGCGAGCGGGTCTTTGCGGACATCGACGCCGGATTCCTTCTGGAATTCGTCCGCCAAAAAATTTATGACGCGCAGATCGAAGTCTTCGCCGCCGAGGAAGGTATCCCCGTTGGTCGACAACACCTCGAACTGACGCTCACCGTCGACCTCAGCGATCTCGATGATCGACACGTCGAAGGTGCCGCCGCCCAAGTCATAGACCGCAATCTTGCGATCACCTCCCGATTTATCGAGCCCGTAAGCGAGCGCCGCGGCCGTCGGCTCGTTGATGATGCGACTGACGTTCAAGCCCGCGATGCGGCCGGCGTCCTTGGTCGCCTGTCGCTGCGAATCATTAAAGTACGCTGGCACCGTGACGACGGCCTCGGTGACTTCTTCGCCGAGAAAATCTTCAGCGGTCTTTTTCATCTTCATGAGCACCCGCGCCGAAATCTCTGGAGGTGCCATCTTTTTACCCTGTGCATCGATCCAGGCGTCGCCGTTGTCCGCCTTGACGATCTTGTAGGGCACCATGTCGATGTCTTTCTGCACGATCTTCTCGTCGAAGCGACGACCGATCAGACGCTTGACCGCATACAGTGTGTTCTGCGGATTGGTGACCGCCTGCCGCTTGGCAGACTGACCGACGAGTACCTCGTCGTCCTTGGTGAACGCGACGATCGACGGTGTGGTGCGATCGCCCTCGCTATTTTCAATGACTCGTGGCTTGCCACCTTCCATGATGGCAACGCAGGAGTTGGTGGTACCGAGGTCGATGCCGATAACTTTGCCCATGATGTTTCTCCGTTGCGGCGCACTCGACGCGCTGCTTCCGACTGATTGCTATGTGGGTGCGCTAGGCCGGTTTTTCAATGCGCTACAACACGGCGGGCCGTGAGGCGCCTCAGCCGGGTGCCTTGGCGACGACGACGCGCGCGGGGCGCAGCAGGCGACCGTTTAAAGTGTAACCACGCTGCACCACCGCTAGCACCGAGTTTGGTTCGGCGGTCGCCGAGGGTTGCGCTGCCATGGCCTCGTGAAAGTTCGCATCGAACGGCTCACCCACGGGGTTTAGCTCGACAACGGCCGCGCGCTCAAGCGCCTTCACGAGCAGCCGTTGCGTCGCGGCCTGCCCTTCGATGAGTGACGCCACGTCCGCCCGGCCGGCGTTTTCGATACCGAGATCGAGGCTGTCTTTAACCGGCAGCAGTTCCTGCGCGAACTTCTCGAGAGCATAGCGATGCGCATTCTCGACATCGCGCTGCGCGCGCTTGCGCACATTTTCGAGTTCGGCGAGCGCCCGTAGCGCCTGATCCTTGGCGGCCCGAGCCTGCTCCTGCGCGTCGGTCAATGCCGCGCGCACGGATGTCAGTTCGTTCTCCGGCCCCTCCGCGCCGCCGACGGCCTGAGCCGGACTGAAAGACGATGAATCGGATTCGCTCATATACGTTTTCTGACGCCTCAGTGTGAACGTTCGCTCACCCGCTCCTCTGCGTGGAGGCGGCGGGAACCTTTTCAAGGGGGGGGGTAGCCTGCGCCCCCTCGGCTTCGTTCAAGTCCCGGAAAGCAAGACCCGGCAGGGAGCCCCGTAGGGGTCAGCTTCGGCGGGCTTAGCTGCGGCGGGCACTAAGGGCTGAGCCCAAAAGGCGGGCCGTGATATCGACGATGGGGATTACTCGCTCATAGGCCATGCGCGTGGGGCCAATCACCCCGATCACGCCCATGACGCCATCGTCGCCACTGTAGGGTGCCGTGATGACGCTGCAATCATCGAGAATCTGATATCCCGACTCCTTGCCAATGAAAATCTGCACGCCTTCGGCGTGCAAGCTCTGATCGAGCAGATGCAAGAAATCCCGTTTCTCGTTGAAGGCTTCGAACAGACGACGCAGTTTCTCGACGCTCGTCAGCTGCGCCGCACCCATAAGATTAGTTTCACCAGCGACGATGTAATCGAGACCCGTATTCGCCGGGGTTGGACTCTGCTCGAAGATTTTCTGCGCTACCGTAATCGCATCGAGCATCAGCGTATTCATGTGTTCACGCGCTTCTTGCAGTTGTCGCAGGATCTCTTGTCGCGCAGCTTCGGCGGTGCGACCCACCAATTGCTCGTTTAAGAATTGCGCCGCCCTGCGCAGCTCCTCTGGCGCGTGATTCCGCGACAAGTGAATGATGCGGTTTTGCACCTCGCGATCGTTGAAGACCATCACCACGAGCACCCGGTTCTCGGAGAGCCCCACGAATTCGATCTGCGTAATCGAAGCGATCGCGGCACGCGGCATGGTTACAACTCCGGCAAGCCGCGTGACGTTGGACAACAGTTGCGAGGCATTGGCAACGAGCGCCTTTGGATCATCGAGCGGCGCTGATTCGAGGTGCCGGCGTAACTCTACTAACGCTGCATCATCGAGAGGCCGCGAGCGCAGCAAGGTGTCGACGAAGAACCGATAGCCGCGATCGGTCGGGATTCGCCCTGCCGAAGTGTGTGGCGACACGACGAAGCCGAGCGCTTCGAGATCGGCCATCACGTTGCGGATGGTGGCCGAAGAGAGCCGCAGACCCGATTCGCGCGACAAGGATCTTGAGCCCACCGGCTGGCCGTCGCGGATATAGCTCTCGACGAGCATGCGCAACAGTTGCTGGGCGCGCTCGTTGAGTAGCTCGTAATCGTGGGGCATGGGCAAAAATAACGACCGCGACTTAACAACGTCAAGCGTCGGCTATCGTTCGATTGGCTCGGTCATGCCAGCGTGATAAAAAGCTATAGTCTTTCTGCTCGTATTTTCAGCTCTAATCTCCCGTATATCCCATGACCGCCATCCGCTGCTGCGCTCTCGTCTCACGCTTCGCCGATCCCAGGGTCGGCGAAAGCGCCGCCGTAATTGCCGAGCACCTGACTCGCCGTGGTCTTGACGTCATTGCACTCGCCGACGAAGCCGCACGCCTTCAGGGCGTCAGCGCACACTTTGTCAGCGAGCAAGAACTCGCCGAGCGAGCGCAGTTGGTCATTGCCATAGGCGGCGACGGCACCCTGCTTTATGCGGCGCGCCTTGTCGCTGGGCGCCCCACGCCCCTGCTCGGCGTCAACCGAGGTCGACTCGGCTTTCTGACCGACGTCATGCCCGAAGACATGACTAGCTCTGTTGATGCCGCGCTCAAGGGCGAATGTCAGCGCGACGAGCGGCCGTTGCTGATCGCTGAACTCGCCTCGCCGAGCGGCGGAAAACGGTCTGGGCTCGCACTCAACGATGTCGTGTTGCAGACCCACCGCAGCGGCCATCTCATCGACTTCGAAACCTGGATCAACGGTCGCTTCGTCAACAGCCACGGCGGCGATGGTCTCGTGGTCGCAAGCGCCACCGGCTCCACGGCCTACGCACTCTCTTGCGGCGGACCCATCGTCGAGCCTGGCCTCGAGGTCGTCGTGGTCGCACCGATCTGCCCACACACGCTCTCCGACCGGCCTATTTTGGTCGCAGCGACCTCCGTCATCGAAGTGCGCCTCATCGATCGACCCGACTCTTCGGCCGAGGTCGCCTGTGACGGTCGCACGCTGGGCAAACTCAGCCCGAGCGACACACTGACCATGCGGACGGCGGGCTCGCGTATCACGCTGCTGCACCCTGCGGGTTATGACTATTTTCGCCTACTACGCAGCAAACTCAACTGGGGCCGACGCAGTTTCGATCCCCAACCCTAACCGCTCGCCGAATACACCCACGATGCTCTCGCACCTGCAAGTTCGCGACTTCGCCATCATCGACTCGGTCGAGGTCGATTTCGCGCGCGGGCTGACGGTGCTCACCGGCGAAACGGGCGCCGGTAAGTCCATTCTGGTCGATGCCCTGCAGCTTGCGGTTGGTGCGCGCGCGGGCGCCGAATCCATCCGCCACAGCGCCGAGCGCGCTGAGATCGCCGCCACCTTCGACATGAGCGCCGCGCCGGCCAGCCTGCGCACGCTGCTCGAGGAACAAAGCATCGAGGGCGAGGACGAACTTGTCGTACGCCGGGTGATCACCCGCGAGGGCAAATCGCGCGCCTATCTCAACGGCCAGCAAGTGCCGCTGCAGGTGCTACGACTCATCGGCGAATCGCTCGCCGAAATCCACGGCCAACACGAATTTCAAACATTGGTACGCGGTAGCGCGCAGCGCCAACTGCTCGATGCTTTCGCAGCCTGCACTGCGCTCGCCGACGAGGTGGCGCGTTTGCATCGAACGCGCTTGCAGCACTCCGCCGATCTCGCTGCGGTCGAAAGTGCCGCGCGCGATCGCGACGCGCGGCTCGATTTGCTGCGCCATCAATGCAGCGAGCTAAAAGCGCTGGCGCTGCAGCCAGGCGAGCTCGGGCAACTCAACGAGGAGCGTAACCGACTCGCCAACTCGGGTAAGTTGGCCGCATCGGCGCAGGGTGCGCTCAACGTTCTCTTCGAAGCCGAGGGCACCAATGCATACGCGGCGGCATCACGCGCGCTCGCGATCCTGCGTCAGGGAGCGGCGCTCGATGCGGCGCTGGAGGCTTTGCTGCCTGGACTCGAGGAAGCGCTCATCGGCATCAACGACAGTGCCCGTGCTCTCACCCGTTACCTGGATGCCCTCGAGTCCGACCCGCGCCGCCAAGAAGAACTCGAGCAGCGCCTAGCCGCACTCGAGTCGCTGGCGCGCAAACACCGCATTACCACGGACGAGCTGCCCACCAAGGCCATGGAGCTTGCGGCAGAACTCGAACGCCTCGAAAAACTCGATGAAAATGTGGCGAGCCTGCAAAGCAGAGTCGGCGCCGCCGTTGCCGCGTGGCGCGAGTCGGCCAATCAGTTGTCGAGCGCGCGCTCGAAAGCCAGTGCGGAGCTCGCCCGCGACATCTCCGCGCGCATGCAAACCCTCGGCATGACGGGTGGCAAGTTCGTCGTACAGCTCGAAAAATCGGTGAATACCGAAGCCACAGCCGCGCAGGGGCACGAGGATGTGAACTTTGAAGTGAGCGCCAACGCGGGGCAACCGCCGCGTCCTATCGGCAAGATCGCCTCGGGCGGTGAACTCTCGCGCCTGTCGCTCGCCGTACATGTGGCACTCGCCATGCGTATCAAAGATTCGGGCGCAGGTGGCTGCATGGTGTTCGACGAAGTCGACTCCGGCGTCGGTGGTGCAGTCGCCGAAATCGTCGGTCGCGAACTCGCACTTCTCGGGCGCAGCGCGCAAGTGCTCTGCGTCACGCATTTGCCACAAGTTGCAGCGCTCGGTAATCGTCATCTTCGCGTCTCAAAGATGACTGATGGGAGCGCCACGCGCACACAGGTCGTAACGCTCGAGCGCGACGCTCGCATCGAAGAAATCGCTCGGATGCTCGGCGGCGTGACCATCACCGACAAAGCACGCGAGCACGCGGCCGAGATGCTCGAAGCCGGCGCGGTGCTCAGTCGTTCGTCGCCGCCCCGCGATGCGGGCAGTTCGCCTTCCGGCAGTGCCCGTAAATCACGAGCGCGTGGTCGCTGATCGCAAAGCCGAACCTATCGGCCACAGCAGTCTGACGCTCCTCAATCCCGGTATCGACGAACTCCTCCACCCGACCGCAATCGAGACACAGAATGTGATCGTGGTGCGCGCCGGCGCTGAGCTCGAACACCGCCATGCCTTCGGCGAAGTGGTGGCGCGTGACGAGACCCGCTGCCTCGAACTGCGTGAGCACGCGGTACACCGTGGCCAACCCGATGTCCTCGCGCGTGTTAACCAGCTTACGGTAGATGTCTTCCGCTGACAGATGACGATTGCCGCTGTGCTCGAGAATTTCGAGAATCTTGACGCGAGGCAGCGTCACCTTCAGTCCGGCCTTGCGCAGATTGTTGCCTTCCACCTCGAGCCTCCGCCCTTTCGGTTAGAATCTTGATTATGTTCCAAGCCGCCTCGCGCCTGCCATTTTCCCGCTTGGTGGTTCTCGGCCTACTCACAGGGCCGCTCCTGCTGGGCGGCTGCGTCTACCGCATGACGGTGCAACAAGGAAACTTCCTTGATGCGCGCCAAGTGGTCCAGGTCAAAGAAGGCATGACCCGCGCTCAGGTTCGCTTCCTGCTCGGCACGCCTATGCTGCCCGATTCCTTCGATCGTGATCGCTGGGACTATCTCTACTCGCTCGATCTCGGCAAGGGCGAAAAGCCCACCCGCCAACGACTGACCATTTATTTCGCGGATGATAAGGTCAGTCGGATTGAGAACGACGGCGCGCCCACCGAAGTGCCCGCCGAGCAAAAGCCACCCGAACAGAAACCGACCGCAGCGGCAAGCGCCAGCGGCGGCTGATACCGCCCAAGCCGTAGCGCTGGCTTTAACGCTTGCGCGGTTTGGCGGTCAGCGGATTTCGCCCCTTCTCGGTTTGCGCCTCTTTGGCGCGCGCTCGACGCGCCGCTTTCGGATCGACGGCCAGCGGTCGATAGAGCTCGACCCGGTCGCCCTCCCGCAATATTTGGTCGCGCTCACAAGGCTCACCAAAGATACCAATCGGTGCCTGCTCCCAAATCTCTGCCCATGAATTTACAGGCGTTCCGGTCTGCGTGTGGATCTGAGTATCAATCTGTGTCTCGACCTGCGATCGCGCTGCAAACAGCGCATCGGCTGCCGTAGCACCGTCCGGCAGCTCGAGTTCGATCTCGCCTTGCCATTCGGCAATCGCAGTGGCAAATGCACAGCGCATCAACTGCCTGCAGTCACGCTGCGCGCCCGCTCGACAAAAGCGTCTACGAGCGATTTCGCCGTATCTTCGAAAACAGACGATAACATTGCGCCCGTGAGTCGATTGGCGAACTCGAAGCGCAATCGCAGGCTGACCTCACACCCCGCATCGCCAAGTGCGCGCACGGTCCAGATGCCCTCCAGCGATTTGAACGGGCCGCGTACGAGGCGCATGGTGACCGAGCGGCCGGGGTCGAGCGAGTTGCGGGTGGTGAACTCGGCATCGAGCCCGCCGCGGCGCACGCCGAGCGTCGCCACCACCTCGTGCTCGCCCTGTTGCTCGATCCGCGCGAGCGTGCAGCCGGGCACGAACTCGGGGTAGCGCTCGATATCGACGATGAGTGCGTACAGCCGCTCGGCCGAGAGCGGTACGAGTGCTGAGCGGGTCACCTCACGCATGAGGCGCATTCTACGCGGGCTCTCTCACTCGGGCTGTAGAATGACGGCCACAGAACCGCCCCAGTGAAAAAGCCCGAATCCAAAGCACCGAAAAAAGCCTCCGAGGCGCCGCGGCTGATCGCCGAGAATCGTCGTTCGCGCTTCGATTATTTCATCGAGGAGCGCTACGACGCCGGGCTCGTGCTCGAGGGCTGGGAAGTGAAAGCGCTGCGCGCCGGCAAAGCGCAGGTCACCGAAGCCTATGTGTTTCTTCGCAACGGCGAGGTGTTTCTGACGGGCGCTCATATCACTCCGCTCAAAACTACCTCAACGCATGTGCTCGCCGAACCCACGCGAACGCGCAAGCTGCTACTCAATCGGCGCGAGATTGCGCATCTCATCGGTGCGGTCGAGCGCAAGGGTTACACCATCGTGCCGCTCGATCTGCACTGGGATCGCGGTCGAGCCAAACTACGCATCGGACTCGCCAAGGGCAAACAACAACACGACAAGCGCGCCACCGAAAAAGAACGCGACTGGGCGCGCGACAAATCGCGC
>Ga0163212_1000308_pt1 | contig 21231 bp, 19 predicted proteins | sample Malawi_45m_30L_FD_113532 | JGI IMG/M metagenome (GOLD analysis project Ga0163212, IMG submission 113532) | Freshwater microbial communities from Lake Malawi, Central Region, Malawi to study Microbial Dark Matter (Phase II) - Malawi_45m_30L | ecosystem: Environmental > Aquatic > Freshwater > Lake...
AACCTGACTTGTCGACGACATAGCCGTAACGCCGCCCTCGCCCGCTCACGCCGAAGAAGGTGGTCGCCGCACCGCTGCCCTCACCAAGTCCGCCGCTCCCCCCGCCACCACCGGAGGAAAACAGCCCCTCGGCTCCCGCTTGCACGGCATCCGCATCACCACGCTCGTTTCCCGTTGGATCGGGCAACCCGAACTGCGTCGGATCCGATGCGTTCCTGTCTTCACCGACGGGACGAATCTCCGGCGAAACTTCGCCGCCTGCGATGGTCGCATCCGGTGCCGCTTCGAGTGGCTGCAGATCAAGGAGCGTGTACTCGACCTCCGATTCAGCGCGCGCCTGCGGGACGCCGATGCGAATCTCAAAGAGCGAGAGAATCCCGAGCAGCAGTGCATGAAGCGGAAGCGACACGGCAAGTCCGATCCAGATCCAGGACACCCTGCGCTGGACCGTTGGTTCTTCGTGTTCGGTGGGCATCGGGGGCGTGCCGCGCGCACGGCGGGTACTGCCCGCCGATTGTAGTCTTGCGCGCATGGCGCTCCCTGTTGGAAACGGTGGCAAGGACTCGAGCAAGGAGTGCGTGCGCGTGCTTCTCAAGATCAGCGGCGAGAGTTTTGCAGGCGAAGGATCGTTCGGCATCCATTCTGGCGAACTGCAGGCGATTGCGGCAGAGATTGCTTCAGCGGTACAGGACGGGATCGAACTCGCGGTCGTTGTTGGTGGCGGCAACATCATCCGTGGCGCGCGCCTCGCTGCGGACGGTTCCTTTGACCAGTCGACGGCCGACTACATGGGCATGCTCGGAACGGTCATCAACGGCCTCGCACTGAAAGAGGCGCTGAAGTCCCTCGGTGTCGAGAGCCGCGTGCTGAGCGCAATCCACGTGCCGAGCGTGGCGGAGCCATTCATCCGCGCGCGCGCGCTGCGCCACTTCGAAAAGGGGCGCGTGATCATCCTCGTCGCGGGTACCGGCAACCCGTTCTTCACGACGGATACCTGCGCGTCGCTGCGCGCCATCGAACTCGGCGCGCATGTGCTCCTTAAAGGCACGAAGGTGGACGGCATCTACTCGGCAGACCCGCGGTGCGATCCGACCGCCAAGCGCTTCGACCGCCTCACCTTCAATGAGGCGATCGAACGAAAACTCGGTGTCATGGATTTGACGGCAATGACGATGTGCATGGAACACAATCTGCCCGTCGTCGTGTTCGACTACCGCATACCAGGCAACATCAAGCGTGTCATTGCAGGCGATTCGATCGGCACACGCGTCACGAGTGGCGCACCGAAAGCGCAGTTGCAAGGCGCGAAAGAAGGACGCTGACCCATGGACATTGATACTGTCATCCTCGAAGCCGAGGACCGAATGGACAAGAGTGTGGAGTATCTGCAGCGCGAGTACCGCGGCGTACGCACGGGTCGTGCCAATACGGCGCTCCTTGAATACATCAAGGTCGAGTACTACGGCAGCACGGTGGATCTGCGCGAAATCGCGGCGATCAGCGTGCCAGAGCCGACCCAACTCCTCGTCAAGCCCTTCGATCCGAGCGCGAAAACCGAAATCATCAAGGCGATCGAGCGCAGTGGACTTGGGCTCAACCCACAGGCGGAAGGTTCTCAGATTCGCATCATGCTGCCGCCCCCTTCCGCCGAACGGCGCAAGCAACTCGCGGCGCAGGTTCGCAAAATGGCTGAGGATTCGCGCGTCACGATCCGCAATGAGCGCCGCGATGCGAACAAGTCCGTCGATGCTCTGCTCGCTGATCCCAAGGTGAAGGTCTCTGAGGATCAGGCGAAGCGGGCGAAGGAGGCTATCGATGACGCCACGAAGAAGGCAACCGCGCGCATCGATGAACTGACGACCAAGAAGGTCGCCGAAGTCGAGGAAATCTGAGTGAAGCGCAGCGCGCCGCGCCGATGGGACGCAGCGTGTGGAGCGCGCGCGTTCGGGTCGCTCCTCGCTTGGGCGGCATGCCACCTTGCGGGCGCGGCGCATGAGTCCGTCGTTCAGACGCCGCCAAACCTCCCGCAGGTGATCGTGCCCGCGGACAACATCCGCATCACCGCTTCGTGTCGGCTGATTCTCGCTCCGCGACCCATCGCCGATGAGGACGGCAACGGCGTGATTCACGTTGAGGGGGACAACATTCAGGTCGATCTCGGCGGGCAGGTGCTGCAAGGCGCTGCGCCGGAGATGGCACTCGATGCGCTCCGTGGTGTCGGCATCCGTCTTCGAGGCAAGGGCATCCGCATCTTGAACGGCTCCGTCCAAGGCTTTGCCGTTGGCATCGATGCCACCGACTGTGATGGACTCGTACTTGAGCAGATGGACTTCTCTCACCTTCGCTCACAGCGCTTGCAGTCGACCATGGAGCGCGAGGATCCGACCGACTGGCTTTGGCCACATGAGAATGACCGCGGCGAGTGGGCGGAAAAGTACGGAGCCGCGGTGTCCGTTCGCGATGCGAAGAGCATCACGCTGCGGCAACTGCGCGTCCGAGGCTCACAGAATGGCATTCTCCTTTCACGCGTCACCCAGTCCACCGTCTGCGATGTCGACGCGTCATTCCTCTCCGGTTGGGGGATCGCACTCTGGCGCAGCAGCGGCAATGTGATCTGTCGCAACAATGTCGACTTCTGCGTGCGCGGCTACAGCCACGGCACGTACGCGCGCGGGCAGGATTCGGCAGGCATCCTGCTCTTTGAGCAGTGCAATGAAAACACCATCGCGCTGAACTCTGCCACACATTGCGGTAACGGCATCTTTCTCTTCGCGGGGCGTGAGGCGATCGGCGAACGCGCTGCAGATCCACCACAGAGTGCAGCCTGGTTTCAGCGTCGCGGCTGCAACGGCAATCTGATCGCAGGCAATGACTGCTCGGATGCCGTGGCGCATGGCATCGAAGCCACCTTCTCCTTCGGCAACAAGCTGATCGCCAATCGCATCGACCGCGCCGCAATCTGTGGCATTTGGGGGGGCTACTCGCAGCAAAACTTGATCGCAGGAAATCTGATCCGCGACGGCAGCGATGATGGTCCCGAAGGTGAACGCGGCGCTATCTCGCTGGAACACGCAAGTGGCAGCACGATCTGCGGCAACCAGATCGAACGGAGCGAGTTCGGCATTCGCCTCTGGGACGATGACGATCCGCACCTGGCGAGACTTCCATGGGTCGCGGCAAATGGAGGCGAGTCTGGCGCCGCGCGAATCACGGGCAACACATTCATCGATGTGAAGACAGCGGTCGAGTTGCGGCGCACTCCCGAGGTGCAGCTGGCTGGAAACGAAGAACGCGGAGTCCGAGCGAGCCTCAGCGGGGACGAGAGCAGCGTGCAGGCGGTCAAGCGCCTCTCATCCGTCCCGCCCTGCCCTGATCCGCTCGAAACACGGAAGCAGTTCACCACGCTGCCAGGATCGGGCAACGCGGTGGAGGTTGCCAACGGACTCCCGCGCACCAACCGCAGGAGTGTGGAGGGACGCGCATCCATCTTGATGGGCGAGTGGGGACCGCATGACTTTGCGACACCCATGCTGCTGCGCGAGCCGAGTCCACCGCACGAGCACCGTTGGCGGCTGCTTGGCAATGTCACCGCACGAACTGCGCAACTGACCGACACGCAGGGCGATCTTCGTGCGGATCTCGCCGACAACTACCGCGCCGTCCTTGTGCACAATCCCATGGGCCAGCAGGCCAGCACCTATCGGTTGGCGGTCTCTTGGGGAACGCTCGCGAGTCAGGTCGCGCGCGGGGAAGGCACACTGCTTGGCGTGAACTGGCGCGTGAGCGTGTTCCCGCTGCCGACCGATGCGAGTGGCGTGGACGCGATCCCGACCCCCGAATCATTGCTCGCCGCGGCAACGAACGGGCGGATCGTGTACCTCGACTGCGTTTCATTCAGGCTGGGTGACGGCACGCTGCAAGACGCGCGCGTCATCGACGGCGAGACGGGGACGCTGCGTGACCGATTCGGTCTCGTCGCAACGGGAACCACCCTCCTGCCAGCGGGCGAGTGGCTGCTGCGGGTCCGCTCCGATGATGGCGTCCGCGTTCAGTTGGATGGAAAGACACTCATTGAGCGTTGGAACCGCCACGGCACCATCGAAGACACGGCAGCAGTGAGTATGCCGACTGCGGGCGAGGTGTCGCTGCAGGTGCTTTACTTCGAGTTGTCGGGCGCGGCGGAGCTGGACGTGCGTTTCGAGCGGATCGCCGCAACGCACACGAAGTCAAGTACCGTGACCACACCTTGACGCTGCACCCTCCAGAGCGGAAGATGGAGGCATCCCGAGCGGGATACCCCTCGTGAACTGCCCCTTCTGCAATACGCCAGACGCGCGCGTCATCGACAGCCGGCCGATCGAGAACGGTACGGGCATTCGTCGGCGCCGTGAATGTCTCGCCTGCAAGAAGCGATTCACGAGTTATGAACGCGCCGAACGACAGACCCGTCTGAAGGTCATCAAGAAGGATGGCTCGCGCGTTCCCTTTGATCCCGCGAGCGTGCTGCGCGGCATTCAGGCCGCCTGCGGAAAACGCCCCGTCCCCGAAGTGGTCAAACAGCGGATCGCTGATCAGGTGGATGAGTCCGTCCACCGCGACTTTGAGCAGGAAGTACCGAGCAGGGAAATCGGGCGTCGTGTGGCACTTGGCCTGCGCGATGTAGACCCGGTGGCGTATGTGCGCTTTGCCAGCGTGTACCACGACTTCCAAAGTGTGAGCGAGTTCCAGGAGGAACTGACCCATCTGGTCGACAAGCCGCCAACTCCGGGCCATCCCTCGCTGTTTGAACAGCCCGATCGGTAAGATTCGTCGCTCGCATGCCAACAATCACACTGCCCGACGGCAGCCGCCGCTCCTACGAACAGCCGATCACCGCGGCGCAACTCGCGGCAGATATCGGTCCTGGCCTGGCGAAGGCCGCCGTCGCTGCTCGCATTGAGGGAACGATCCGCGATCTTTCATCGATGATCGACCGTGACTGCAGCGTGGCACTGATCACGCCACGCACGCGAGATCGTGGCGTGGATGCCGATGCGCTGCAACTCATTCGTCACTCCTGCGCTCATGTGATGGCGGAGGCGATCACAAAGCTCTTCCCTCACGCCAAACTCGTGTACGGACCGCCACTCGATACAGGGTTCTACTACGACATCAGTTTCGAAGGTGGACGAGCGATTTCCACTGAGGATTTCCCGGCGATCGAAGCGGAAATGGCAAAGATCATCAGCGAAAATCGTCCATTCACGCGCTGCGAAATGTCGCTCTGCGACGGCATCGACAAGTTGCGCGCCGAAGGATCGAAGTTCAAGCTCGACAACGCTGAGCGCGCGCGCGAGGCGGGAAGCGCGACGCTGAGTTGGTATGTCACCGGGGCCCCAGGGGCCAACTGGGAGGATCTCTGCCGCGGACCGCATGTGCCGAGCACGGGACGAATCGGTGCGTTCAAGGTGATGAGTCTTGCGAGCAGCTACTGGAAGGGCGACGAGAACCTCGACAGATTGACTCGGGTCTATGGCACCGCGTTTGCCACAGCCGAAGAACTTTCCGCACACCTCACGCAGCTCGATGAGGCGAAGAAGCGCGACCACCGTGTGCTCGGCAAGCAACTCCGCCTGTTCCATATCGATGAGATGGTCGGACAAGGGCTGATCCTTTGGACACCCAACGGCAGCATCGTCCGCCAAGAACTGCAGAACTTCATCAGCGATGAACTTCGCAAGCAGGGTTACACGCAGGTGTTCACGCCGCACATCGGCAAGCTCGACCTCTACCGCACGAGCGGCCACTTCCCGTACTACCGCGAGAGCCAGTACCCACCAGTGATCGAGCATGAGCAGATGGCAGCTCTGGCGAAGGAAGGCTGCAGTTGCGGCGAGTTGGCGAACCGATTGGAGAAGGGCGAGATCGACGGCTACCTACTCAAGCCGATGAACTGCCCGCATCACATCCGCATCTTCGCGAGCAGCCCGCATAGCTACCGCGATATGCCCGTTCGCCTCAGCGAGTTCGGCACCGTGTACCGCTGGGAACAGTCGGGCGAGATTGGCGGCATGACACGCGTGCGCGGCTTTACGCAAGACGATGCGCATTTGTTCTGCCGCGAAGACCAGGTGGCGCAGGAACTGCTCGGCTGCCTCAGTCTTGTGAAGTTGATCTTTGGAACCCTCGGAATGAACGATTACCGCGTGCGCGTCGGACTGCGCGACCCGGACAGCGCCAAGTATGTCGGTGATCCGAAGAACTGGGACAAGGCGGAAGATGCCTGCCGAACCGCCGCGCGCACCCTCGGCGTTCCCTTCAGTGAGGAGCCGGGGGAGGCGGCGTTCTATGGACCGAAGATCGACTTCGTCGTAAAGGATGTCATCGGCCGCAGCTGGCAACTTGGCACCGTGCAAGTGGACTACAACCTGCCCGAGCGTTTCGCCCTCTCCTACATTGGCGCGGACAATCAAGCGCATCGCCCCGTCATGATTCACCGCGCGCCGTTCGGCAGCATGGAACGATTCATTGGCTGTCTGATCGAACACTTCGCTGGCGCGTTTCCGGTGTGGCTCGCACCTGAACAGGTTCGCGTACTGCCCATCAGCGAGAAGAGCGCGACCTACGCGCGCGAGCTCCACGGTGCGTTGTCAGCCGCCGGTCTGCGGGTCGGCATTGACGAGGGAAACGAACGCATCCAAGGCAAGATCAAGGACGCGAGCGAAATGAAGATCCCCTACCTCGCCGTGGTGGGTCCGCGCGATGCAGAGGGTCGCAAAGTCAGCGTCCGTGCGTTCGGCACCGAAGCAAACCTCGGAGAGATTGGTTTTGATGCATTTGTCGATGGTCTGACGGGGGAAGCCCGCAGCCGCGGCGCGGTCACGCTTCGCGCAAGGCTAGGAACTTGATCGCGCAGGAAGCAATACCCCATCAAATCGCGGTCATTTCGCCGTCCGAAGCCCCCCACTTTCGAGGGCTTTCAGCAACTTTCGGCTTATTTTCATGCCTTTCGTGTGCAAACCCCCGAAATCGTGGTACTGTTCGGCGCTTGAGGCCCGTCCTCGAGCACACGATCTGACCCACTCGACCCCTGCGAGATTCATCACAGCATGTCCCTGTCTTTCAACCTCCGCGCATGACGATCGGCTCTCGCCATCGTTACGCCGGGTCGAGTGCATCAAGCCTAACCCACTCTCAACAGACCGAATGTGCGACCGCACATGCGGGGTGGCTGCTCTGTAGCCAATCGAAGCCTCAAGATCTTGTCCGTCCATTCATTTCTTCAGCCACCTAAAGAGGAACCCAGCCATTACGCAGTTCAATCGCCGTCCCCCCTTCCGTGACTCGCGCGACTACGGTCCGCGGATCAACGACCGCATTCGTGTAACGCCACTTCGGCTCATCGATCAGCATGGCACGATGATCGGCGTGGTGGAACTCGAGGAGGCGAAGCGCCTTGCCGCCGAGGCAGGACTCGATCTGGTGGAGATTGCAGCTGATAGCCGCCCGCCCGTGGTGCGCGTCATGGACTTCGGTAAGTACAAGTACGAGCAGGCGAAGAAGGAGAAGAGCAGCAAGACCAAGTCCAAGGCAGGCGAGATAAAGGAAGTCCGCCTCGGTCGTTCGATGAAGATTGACCCGCACGATGTGGGGATCCGCGTCGCGCAGGCGCGAGACTTTCTTATCGAGGGCTACCGAGTCGTGTTTGTCCAGAACTTCCGTGGCCGCGAACTCGCGTTCTCCGCGAGGGGAACACAGCGCATGAGCGAGATCGCCCAGCAGCTGGCGGATATCGGCAGGGTGGAGATGACGCCGCGCCTTGCAGGCAAGCGGATGTCAATGATCATGGTTCCCGACCGCGCCAAGATCGACGCGCTGAAGCACAAGCAGAACAGCACGGCGGGAGGAAAGACCGCGCCAAAGCCGAAGGCTTCGCCTGTCGTCCACACACCTGCTGCCGGCGAATCATCGTCCGCTCCCGTGTAACAGGTCTCGACGACATGTCGGATCTTTCGACCGCGACGGACGCAGTCTCGACTTGACATTTATTCATCTTCATGCATAATGATGCGCTTATGGCTACTCGCCCTCAGCGCCTGCAGCACATCAACCGCCTGATCGCCGGCGGTACGGTGATGAACCAACGCGAACTCGCCCGCCAACTTGCCGCACGCGGCATCGAGGCGACGCAAGCCACGCTCTCTCGAGATCTCGCGGAGATCGGCGTGCTGAAGTCCGCGGCTGGCTACCGGCTCCCCACCAATGGCTCACGCCCACTGACCCAATCTGAACCAGATACAGCGTTCCCCGGACTATCAACGGCGGTACGCCGCCTGCTCGTCTCTGCGCAGCACGCAGGAACGCTCGTCGTGATCCATACCCCCCCAGGACAGGCAAGCGCGCTCGCCATCGAGATCGACCGAGTGGATTTCCCGGGCAAAGTCGGCACGATCGCTGGAGATGATTGCATTCTTGTTGCGTGCGCAAGTCCAGCATCGGCAAGGGCGCTGACTCATCGTCTCCAGCGTTTGTCGGGCTCAGCATCGAGAGGGACGCCGACTCGTGCGTCAAGCGCTCTCAAGCGCGCCGCGCGATCGAAGGCAATCCAATGAACAGTGAACGCGAGCCTTTGGCTGTCTCCATCGTTGGCGCGGGCGGCTACTCCGGTGCCGAACTGGTCGGGCTCCTGCTCCGCCACGCGGGTGTCAGGCTTGCTGGGCTCTTCGGTTCATCGCAGCGTGCCACGGGAGAAGCCGAGCGCACATTCGCATCGGAGTTCCCAACTTTTCGCGGCTTGATGGACTTGCCCATACGCGCGGCGAGCATGGACGCGATTCTTGCGGATTCGCCCGATGTGGTCTTTCTGGCCACGCCGCACGAGGCGAGCCACGATTTCGCGCCACAACTCTGCAGCGAGGGCGTTGTGGTCTTCGATCTTTCGGCGGCGTTTCGGCTGACCGATCCGAACGCCTATCCGAAGCACTACGCGTTCACTCATCACCACGCTGCCCTCCTGCAACGTGCGGTCTACGGACTCGCGGAACTGAACCGCGACAACATTGCACAGGCACAACTTGTGGCGGTCCCTGGCTGCTATCCGACAAGCGTGATCCTGCCGGTACGACCGCTCGCCGATGCAAGGCTGCTCGCCGCGACACCGATCATTGTGGACAGCACGAGTGGTGTCAGTGGTGCCGGTCGTTCTCTGTCGCTTCGTAGCCATTTCTGCGAGGTGAGTCAGCACCCGTACGGCGTGCTGACGCATCGACATCAGCCGGAGATGGAGCAAGAGTGCAGGACGGAAGTCATCTTCACTCCACACCTTGGCCCCTATCCACGCGGCATTCTGTCGACCGTGCATGCCACGCTCGCTGCGGGCGTCACCGAAGCGGGTGTCCGTTCCGCTCTCTTGGCTCGCTACGCAGCGGAACCATTTGTGCAGATACTCGATCAGGGTGTCTGGCCGAGCGTCGGCGCCGTCGTTGGCACGAACCGCTGCGACATCGGGTTCGCAGTGGATTCGACACGGCGCCACCTCATTCTCTGCAGCGCAATCGACAACCTGCTCAAGGGTGCGGCCGGACAGGCAGTGCAGTGCATGAACATCCGCTTTGGCTTTGATGAACGATCGGGATTGAATCTCCCCACTGCGCACCCGCAGCTGACCGCAGGGTGATCGGCAACAGGCAAGCCCATGATTGAACCGAAAGCAACGCATACCGCCCATGTACCCGTGTCTGCGGCACCGATGCTGCTGAAACTCGGTGGCGCACTGCTCGATGACGCGGACGCACTCGATACGACTCTTCGGTCAGTCGCTGCAGTCCACCGAAGCGCGCCAGGCAGTGTGGTGATCGTTCATGGCGGCGGCCGTGCGGTTGATCGACAACTTGCCAGGCTTTCATGGACGAGCGAGAAGCGAGATGGAATCCGTGTCACACCGCCGGCACACATGGAGCAGATTGCTGGGGTGCTGGCAGGATCAGTCAACACGACGCTTGTGGCACGCCTGATCGCGGGGGGAGCAGGTGCGATCGGGCTCTCACTGAGCGACGGGTTTCTCACGCATTGCGAGCAGCGTTCAGCACCCGACTTTGACTGCGGGCGCGTTGGTTCGGTGGTGGGCGGATCACCCGGCATCGTTCATGCGCTCCTGCGTGCTGGCTTCCTTCCTGTGATCTGCAGTATCGGAGCGGATGCAGCTGGACACCTTCTCAATGTGAACGCCGACGACGCGGCGACCGCGCTCGCGCGCATCATCCGTCCAAGGCTTTTGGTGTTCCTCACGGATGTCTCTGGTGTCCGCTCGCCAGACGGAGCAACGGCAGAGCATTTGAGCGCTCAGGATGCAGCGGCATGGATCAGCGATGGCACCATCTCAGGCGGCATGATTCCAAAAGTGCACGGCGCGCTCGAGTCTGCCGAGCGCAGCAACACCCCCGTTGTGATCGCCTCGTGGCGTGAGGCGAATGTTCTGCAGCGGCTTGAGCGCGGCGAGCACGTTGGAACGCGCGTGATTGCCGGCGAGCCGCCCCACGCTCCACGTTCATCGGCTCACGCCCGCATGCCATGACCACACTCGACTTCTCCACCCTCGCCACTCGGCACTTCCTGCGGATCAGTGATCTCACCGCGACAGAGATTCTTCGTCTCCTGCGACTTGCGCGCCACATGCAGCGCGATCCACAGCATTTCTCTGGTGTGTTTTCGCAGCGTTCACTCGTTCTTCTCTTTGAGAAGCCATCCCTGCGCACACGCGTCTCCTTCGAGGCAGGATTCCAGAAACTCGGTGGCGGAGTCATCTTCCTCGATCACACGACGTCACGTATCGGCGAGCGCGAGAGTGTGGAGGACACCGCGCGCAATCTGTCGCGCTGGGTCGACGCGGTCGTCATTCGATGCATCTCCCACACGCTGCTCACCCGATTTGCCGCCGTCACTGATGTGCCCGTGATCAATGCACTCTCAGACCTGTACCACCCCTGCCAAGCGCTCGCCGATCTCGCCGCCCTTTCCGAGAATGGCATCGATCCATCCCATGCCAACATCGCCTGGGTAGGCGATGGCAACAATGTTTGCCACTCGCTGATTGAGGCGGTCGCCACGCTCGGTGGGCGCTTGCAGGTGATCACGCCCCCAACATGCAGGCCGAGTGACGAGGTTCTGCTGATCGCCGCGGCGCGTTCGTTTCGCAGCGGTGCGACGATCACTTGCACAGACGACTTGGCGGCGGTCGAAGGTGTGGATGCGGTCTACACCGATACCTGGGTGTCGATGAGTGAGGGCGGCGATCCCGCGGCCAAGATGAAGTGCCTCCGACCCTATCAAGTGAACGCTGCGCTGATGGAGCGCGCCGGCCCGCAGGCACGATTTATGCACTGTCTTCCCGCCCACCGAGGCGAGGAAGTGACCGCAGAGATCCTCGATGGTCCGCGCTCGATCACGCTCGACCAGGCGGAGTTCCGCATGCACGCGCAGAACGCGCTGCTGCTCTCGCTCCTGCGACCGGACATCGTGCAGAGGAACTAAAACTGACATCGGCGGACGCGCAGTGCGTTCGTCTTCGCACCCCCTCGTCGGGCAATGCCTGACGCTGATTCGACAGGATTCCGAGACATGGCACAGCATTTCAAACCCCAACGCGTTGCGCTCGCCTACTCAGGTGGACTCGACACATCCTGCATCATTCCGTGGCTGGTCGAAACCTACGGATGCGAAGTGATCGCTGTCGTCGCCGATGTCGGCCAAGGCGCGCGCGAACTCGAGGGAATCGAACAGAAGGCGCTGCGTTCAGGCGCGACCAAGTGCATCGTGCGCGATCTCCGACCAGTGTTCTTGCGCGACTTCGTCTTCCCGATGGCCATCACAGGTGCTGTCTACGAGGGTCGCTATCTGCTGGGCACATCGATCGCACGCCCAATCATCGCACAGGCGCAGGTCGAGGCCGCGCTCGAAGAGCGCTGCGATGCGCTCAGCCATGGGTGCACCGGCAAGGGAAACGACCAAGTTCGTTTCGAGAGCGCATTCGCTGCGCTGGCTCCACATCTTCCTGTCATCGCACCGTGGCGTCTTTGGAATCTGCGAAGCCGAGAGCAGATGCTTGATTACCTGAAGGTTCGATCAATCCCTTGTTCGGCGAGCGCCGAGAAGATCTACTCGCGCGACGCCAACATCTGGCATATCTCGCACGAGGGCGGTGATCTGGAAGATCCATGGAAGGCGCCTCCAGAAGATGTGTGGATGCTGACGACCGATCCCCGACGCGCACCCGAAGCAGGTGCGGAGGTGACCATCACATTCCGCGGCGGACTCCCGATTGCGCTCGATGGCGTTCCCATGGATGGCGTCTCACTACTCGACGCATTGAACCGTCTCGGTGGCGCGCACGGGGTTGGTCGCATCGACTTGGTGGAGAACCGGCTTGTCGGCATGAAGAGTCGCGGTGCCTATGAAACGCCGGGTGGCACCATCCTGATGGAAGCGCTGCGTGGTCTCGAGCAACTCTGCTACGACCGCGACACGCTGCAGTGGCGGCAGCGGCTTGCGCTCGAGTTCGCACGCCTCGTGTACGAAGGCACATGGTTCACTCCACTGCGCGAAGTCCTGTGGGCCGGCGCCCGCGAGGCAGCAGAGGTGCTCGATGGCGATGTCCGCGTTCGACTGTACAAAGGCACGGCGACCATCGCAGGTCGCCGCAGTCCAAACTCCTTGTACAGCCAGGACTTCGCGACATTCGGCGAGGACGAGGTGTATGACCAAACGCATGCGGAGGGGTTCATCCGCCTGTTCGCGCTTCCCGCGCGAATCCGTGCGCTGCGCGACGCCGCTGCGTTGGCAAGCACACGAAACCCGCGCACAGAAAGGGAGCAGGCATCTCGATGAGTGTGACTTGGGCAGGCAGATTTACGCAGGAAGCAGATCCGCTCTTTCGGCAGTTCAACGACTCGCTGCCGTTTGATCGAACGTTGTTGCGCGAGGACATCGAAGGCAGTGTTGCTTGGGCGCGTGCACTTGAACGCGCTGGCGTTTTCACAGACACTGAACTTGCATCAGTCATTGCGGCACTGCAGGAGGTCCTCGACCATGGTCTCGGCCACCCTGCGCAGCTTGAGCGCGCCGCCGATGAGGACATCCACTCCTGGGTCGAGCGCGAACTTGTTGCGCGCGTGGGCTCACTCGGGAAGAAACTGCACACGGGCCGCAGTCGCAACGATCAGGTCGCAACTGACCTTCGTTTGTGGACGCTTCGGCACCTCTCGCTCCGTCAGGAAGAGATCGCGGCGTGCATTCGTTCGCTGCTAACGCTCGCCGATCGGGAGCGTGAGACTGCGTTTCCTGGCTACACGCATCTGCAGCGGGCGCAGCCGATTCTGTTTGCTCATTGGTGCCTCGCCTATGTCGAGATGCTGCTTCGTGACCGCGATCGATTCGAAGATGCGGCCAACCGCGCTGCCGTGTGTCCGCTTGGCTCTGGTGCGCTCGCGGGGACTGCCTATCCGATTGACCGCGACCTTCTCGCACGCGAGCTCGGATTCCTTGCGCCGAGTGCCAACTCACTTGACGCCGTCAGCGACCGTGACTTTGTTGTCGAAACCCTCAGCGCAACCGCGCTGTGTGCTGTCCATCTCTCTCGCATGGCGGAAGATCTGATCTTCTACTGCAGTGCCGAGGCGGGACTGGTGGAACTTTCCGATGCGGTGACCAGCGGCTCAAGTTTGATGCCGCAGAAGAAGAATCCAGACGCACTCGAACTGATTCGTGGCAAGTCGGGTCGGCACATCGGAAGTCTGGTCCAGATGCTGACCATCCTGAAAGGCCTTCCGCTTGCATACAACAAGGACCTCCAAGAAGACAAGGAACCGCTCTTCGATGCGATGGAGCATTTGTCGCTATCGCTTCGCATGCTGCCCGTCGTTCTGGACGGACTGAAAGTGAATCGTGAGCGGGCTCATGATGCCGCCGCCGGGGGCTACTCCAATGCGACCGAACTGGCCGATTACCTCGTCCACCGAGGTCTCCCCTTCCGTGATGCGCATCATGCGGCTGGTCGTCTCGTCCGAACGGCAATCTCCGAGTCGAAGCCACTTGAGGGACTTTCGCTCGCTCAGATGCAGGCAGTCGAACCACGAATCCAAGGCGATGTCTATGTCGCGCTCACGATTGATAGCGCCGTCAATCGGCGCGACATACCGGGCGGCACACACCCGTCGCGCGTTGCAGAATCGGTGCATGCCGTGCGGCAACGACTTGATCCAACGGCCGTCACGCCCCCTGCGAGAGGCAATATCGTGGATGGAGTCACCATTCGCGAGGCGCGTGTGGAGGACCTCGACGCCATCTGTGCCATCATCGAGCACTGGGCGCACGAGGGTGAGCATCTCCCACGCTCGCGCGACGAAGTGCTCGAAACACTCTCTGAGTTCGCGGTGGCGGTCGAAGAGGATCAAGTGATCGGCTGTGGATCTCTTTGGATCTACACGCCGCAGCTCGCCGAGATCCGATCGCTCGGCATCGTTCCCAGTCGGCTTGGTGGTGGACTCGGATCAGTGCTCACCAACTATTTCGTCAAGTGGGCCGCAGATCTTGGCATCCCCAAGGTCTTCGTACTGACGCGCGCGCCAAACTTCTTCGCGCGCTGCGGATTCGAGACGGTATCCGTCAGCATCCTTCCGGAGAAGGTCCTGAAGGACTGTGCGAAGTGTCCAAGAAATACTGCGTGCGATGAGGTCGCCATGATGCGACAGACGGGTGCTGCTCCGCTGCATCACAGCCGAACATGAATCAACCTTGTGGACCATCTCGGACGGCGACAGGCGCTGTGGAGGAGTCAATCGGCGCCTCGCCCGCGCAACCGCACGCTCCCCCAAACTGGCCGCTTGGCTTTCGTGCGGCGACCATTGCATGCGGAATCAAGAAGACAGGAACGCCCGATCTTGCCCTGCTTGCAGGCGACGGTGAACTCACCGCGGCTGCGGTCTTCACCCGGAATCTCGTCGTCGCCGCACCAATCACTCGCTCGCGAGCCTGTCTGGAGGCGCGTCAGGGGAAGATCCGCGCACTATTTGTCAATGCAGGGTGCGCGAATGCGGCAACGGGGCCCGAGGGCGCACATCGCGCACAGCGGTCCGCGGAGTGCATGGCACAAGCACTCGGCTGCACGGCGGACGCGGTGCTTTCCAACTCGACCGGTGTAATCGGTGTGCAACTGCCTGTCGAAAGAATCGAATCAAACACACCTGCACTCGTACAGTCACTGCAAGCAGGGACATGCGAATCTTTCGCGCGCGCCATCATGACGACCGATACTCGGCCCAAGTGGTCCTCCCGCATCGTGCGCTTCAGCCACGATGGCAGGGATCGTTCCTGTCAAGTGACTGGAGTCGCCAAAGGGGCAGGCATGATTCACCCACAAATGGCGACAATGATCGCTGTCATCACGACTGATGCGGAAGTGTCCACCGATGTTCTCGACCGCGTGCTTCGAACCGCCGTCGAGAGAAGCTTCCACCGAATATCGGTGGACGGCGACACCAGTACCAATGACAGCGTGTTTGCGCTCGCCTCGGGCGCTGCCGGCCATCCGCCAGAGGCGGCTCTTGCGGAAGCGTTCACTGCCGTAGCACAGGATCTCGCGCAGATGGTGGTGCGTGATGGCGAGGGTTTTGAGCGCGGGATTGAGGTGCAGGTTCAAGGAGCGCGGACAGAGGCAAACGCACTGACCGTTGCACGCACCGTTGCAATGAGCCTGCTCGTTCGCACCGCTGTCACAGGCGGCGATCCAAACTGGGGGCGCATACTTGCTGCAGCCGGCCGGTCCGGCGTCGCGTTCGATCCCGCACGGATCGAACTTCGCGTGGGAGGTCTACCCCTCTTTGACGGCGGCGCGCCCGCCGAAACCGACCGCGCAGCGCTGCGCGAAGCGTTCATGCAAGACACGGTGCGTATTTGCATCGACCTTCGGCAAGGCATCTTCGCCGACACCTTCTGGTCGTGCGGTCTGACGAGCCGGTATGTCGAGTTGAACGCCGACTACACGACCTGACTGCGTATCCGCCCCGCCGCACGCATGAACATGGCGGACCAGGGTTCCGTCAGATGCGTCGCAGCCGCAGCGAGTCCGCTCGCCACTTCCGTTGGCGCCGCCGATGAGATCGTTGTGTCGTGAACATCAATCGCCGCAGCGATCGCATGCAGGTAACGAAGGAACGCAGCGGGACAATGTCCCTCGTCCGATGGCGCCGCCAGATCAGCCTTTGCGCGGTCTTTCATCGCACGGCAGCCCTCAAGCGATGTCGTTTCGATGGTGCCAGATGCAAGAACTCCTGACGACCAATGTTTCCCGTCTGACGCGCGGCACCGAGCGAGGAGCCGATCGATCGGCGCTGCATGTCGGCCGAGGACTGCACTCAAGAGCAGCGATGCCTGCTCAGGCGACATCGGTCGAAGACCGCCGGCGATATCAGCGTCCACGAAGCACCTCTTGCATGCCGAGTATCTCCGCCAAGATCGCCTCATCGCGAACGCCGTCCGCACAGAGCGTGGCGGCGATTGCATCACGCAGCATCCCACGCACGCGAAAGCAGCACTGCGCAGATTCAGCAGCAGAGCAATCGAACGTACGCCCGACCGTTTCATGCGTCTGCTCTTCGATGTGGTGCTGCCAGAACATGCGCCACTCAGCGGCACGCCCACGCGCCTCCAAGTCTCGCACCACTTTGTTGACTGCCCCATCGAGTAACGCAAGCACCCACAGTCGCTCAAAGCGCACAGTCTCATCTTCCACGGTCGCTTCCACGGCATCCGTATTCGATTCGACTCTCACGTCACGCTTTCGTGCGCGCCGCAGCTCATGGACATGCAGGTGAATGCCATTCCGAAGCCAATTCCGCAGCGCCATCCCACTACGCCCCCACGCGGCCAGATACTCGATGCTTGCCAAGCGCGATGCGAAGAATCCGCTCACAACCTCCCCTGCTTCCATCGCGACGCTACGCGACAGCCCCGTTGCACTGCAGTACTGTTCGAGTGGTCGGCGGTAGGCGGCCATCAGATGATCGCGCGCGCGGGTAAATCCAGACTCTCCGCTCCCAAGCCATAGCTGCCACGGCTGAAGCCGCGTGGATGGAAAGCCGCCCGGTATGGTCGAGCTATCGTTCACTTTGCAACTGGATTATTGCGCGAGGCGATCGAATGCGGAAGGTAGGTCTCGCAAAAATGTTGAGATTCCGTTCAATGAAACCACTGCTCGACGCTATCTCCTATGTCAGAGGATCGAGGCTTGCTTGATCCCATCTTCCGTGGGATGTTTCCGTGGGATGTTTCCGTGGGTTGTTTCCGTGGGTTGGCTTTCTGGGGCTGCCGGGGGCGCGATCAGGCGCCTTTCCGGGGGCGTCAGTTCGGTGAGAGCAGCTTGGTAAGGGCAGCAAATCCTGGTGCCGGTGTGGTTCGGTCGCATGCTCCTCTTTGAGTTGACAGAGGCTTCGTTTGGGAGGCGCATGCGACCGAATGCCCTTTTTGGGCGGATTTGTCAGTACCGCGTTAGACTCGCCGCCGAGGCAGGATCGTTCCTGTCCACCTCCCATGCTCGAGCTCGTCGCTGAAACAGAGTTGCAGGCGCTGGCGGCACTGCGAGGTGCGACGAGTGCTGATGACCTCGAACTTTGGCGTACCGCATGGCTAGGCGCGAACGGTCGCCTCAAAGATCTGATGCAGCAGTTGAAGGGTGTTCCAAAGGATGTGAAGCCCGAGGTAGGCAAGCGCCTCAACGCTCTGAAGTCCACCCTCGAATCCGCCTGGGAGACCCGCAAGCAGTCGATGCCTGCCGAGGAGGTGACAGGAGTCGATCTCACCGAACCGGGGCTACCCATGGGGGAAGGGCGACGGCACATTCTCTCGCGCACCATCGATGAAATCATCGACGTATTTCGACAGATGGGTTTCACCGTTGCGGACGGGCCAGAGATCGAGGACGAGTGGCACAACTTCACGGCACTCAATATCCCCGAGGGTCACCCTGCTCGAGACACGACTGACAACTTCTACATGGGCGAACAGGGCGGAGTAAAGCGGCTCCTTCGCACACAGACTTCGACGGTGCAGATCCGCGCGATGGAGTCCACTCCCCCGCCACTCAAGGTGGTCGCCGTCGGTCGTGTCTATCGCCCCGACACGCACGATGCAACGCACTTCTCCATGTTCCATCAGGTCGAGGGACTCTGCGTCGATCGCAATCTCTCGATGCGCGATCTCAAAGCAGCACTGCTCCACTTCGCGCACGCTTACTTCGGCGAGGATGCCGAAGTGCGCATGCGACCAAGTTTCTTCCCCTTCACCGAACCGTCCGCTGAAGTCGATATGAAAATGCGCATTCGAGACCAGTGGCAGTGGGTGGAAATCGGTGGCTGCGGCATGGTCGATCCGAACGTCTTCTCGGCCGTTGGAATCGACTCAAGCCAGTGGCGTGGATTCGCCTTCGGGCTGGGTGTCGAGCGGATCGCCATGCGCCGCTACGGCATCAGCGATATCCGCTGGCTCTTTGAAAACGACGCACGTTTCCTCCGCCAGTTCTGAAGCGGTGGAATCAGTCTCTGCGGAGCGATCGGGCGAGGAACCGCGTCGCTCGACGAATCAGGTCGACGATTCGCTCGGCGGATCCGCGAGCTTCTCTGCCTGCTCGGACTTTTCCGCCTTGCCAACCGCTGCCTTGCGGAGTTTCGCGGCATAGGCAGTCCGACGATCCGCCGCTGCACGGCGACCCGACGAACCACCCGAGACCTGCGAGCCACCTTCGCGCCCCACGAGCTGCAGCACCACCAGATCGGTCGCGTCACCGAGTCGGCGACGATCCGTCTTGATGATGCGCGTGTAGCCACCTGCGCGGTCCGCGAACAGCGGAGCAACGCGGGTCATCAGGTGATGCACGAGACGCGGCGCCTTCCGAAGTTCACCGTAACGGTTGAACTCGATCTCGCTTGCTGCGGGCAAGGTCCAGAACTCACTGGTCTTGCGGCTCTCCGGCATCTTCTCATCGGCGATCCATGCCATCACATTGCGGTCCGTCAGCTTGCGCTGGAGGAGCCGCCGTGAAGCGAGCGAGCGCTTGCGGGCAATGGTGATCAGGCGTTCCACATAGGGCTGCACCGCCTTGGCTTTCGCCGGGGTGGTGGTGATCTGCCCATGCTCAAACAGCCCTGCTGCCAGGTTCCGCAGCATTGCTTTGCGATGGTCGCTCTGCAAACAGAGCTGTCGTCCTGCTACACGATGTCTCATGGTTCAAACTCCTTGCGTCGGAAGAGGTCGGTGGAATCCTTGGATCGCCTGTTTCAGATCTGCTGCGCCGGCATACCGAGGGAAAGTCCGATTTCGTGCAACCGTGACTCGATTTCGCTCAGCGATGTTCTGCCGAACGATCGCAGTTCCATCAGTTCGCTCTCGGTCTTGAGGATCAGCTGTCCCACTGTCGTGACACCCGCCGAGTGCAAGCAGTTGGTGGCGCGCACGCCAAGTCCAAGATCCTCAAGGGTCATCTGCAACTTACGCGCGTGATCTTCTTCAACCGCCACCTCGGCGCCGATGCCCTCCTCCACCGTGTCTTGCCCTGCTGCATCAAACTGCACAAAAGGATTGACATGCTTGCGGAGGATCTTGCCGGCTTCCACGAGCGCCATCTCTGGAGACACCGTTCCGTTGGTCCAGATATCCAACACCAGACGCTCGTAGTTGATGCGCTGACCAACGCGAGTGTCCTCGACGCGATATCGCACGCGTTGCACGGGTGTAAAGATCGCATCGACAGGAATCTCGCCGATCACCTGCTCCTCATTGTTGCCGAGTTGCTCGCTCGCAGGCATGTATCCACGACCGCGCGCCACGGTCAGTGTCGCCTCGAAGCGCACCTTATCAGTGACTTCACAGATCACATGATCCTGATTGAGGATACGCACGGATGCATCGGACTCGATTGATGCGCCCGTGACCTCGCCAGGCCCACTGACGCTGATGCGAACGGTCTTCGGCTCGTCACCGTCCATCTCCACGATCAGACCCTTGATGTTCAACAGGATGTCAGTGACATCTTGCTTCACGCCTGGGATCGAAGTGAACTCATGCGTCACGCCGCTGATCTGCAACTTCGTGACCGCAGCGCCCTCGACGCTCGAGAGCAGGATGCGACGCAGGCTGTTGCCGATAGTCGTGCCATAGCCGCGCTCGAACGGCTCCGCCGAGAAGCGACCGAAGGTCGGGGTCAGGCTCGCCTTGTCCACCAAGACGCGGCCGGGAATCTCAAGTCCTCTCCAACGAATGTGCATGATCAGGTCTCCTTGCGTCGGCAGTTTTCTAAACAGGTGGGAAGTCTTGCCCTGATCGGATCCGCGGTGCCCTGCCGAATCGGCATCGCGGCCCTGCTTTGGGCGAGACGGAAATGCGAATGTTAGACGCGGCGCTTCTTCGGTGAACGGCAGCCGTTGAAGGGCAGCGGTGTCTGATCCTCGATACTGAGCACCTTCAGGCCATTCGCCTGCAGTGCCGTGACGGCTGATTCGCGCCCAGGGCCGGCTCCGCGCACGCGGACCTCGACCTCGCGCATGCCCACGCGGCGCGCCTTGCCAGCGGCGCGCTCGCTGGCGCGGCTGGCGGCGAACGGCGTGCTCTTGCGGGCTCCCTTGAACCCGACGCTTCCAGCCGAGTCCCAGCAGATGGTCTCGCCGTTCGTGTCGGTGATGGTGACGATCGTGTTGTTGAACGTCGCGTTGACGTGCACGATGCCCTTGATGACGTTCTTGCGGATCTTTGGCTTCTTCGACATGGTTTTGTGCCTGTTGTGTGACTGGGAGGTGCCCGCCCCGCTCTCGGGGCGATTGGGATCAGCCGTTCACGCCCTTCTTGCCTGCAACGGTCTTCTTCTTGCCCTTGCGCGTGCGGGCGTTGGTTCGGGTCCGCTGACCGCGCGCGGGCAGCGATCGGCGATGACGGTCGCCGCGATACGCATGAATGTCCTTAAGTCGCTGGATGTCCTGCGACACTTGACGGCGGAGCGCACCCTCCACCACATAGTTCTCATCGATCACCTTCGAGATCGCCGCGAGTTCCTGATCGCCAAGCGTGTTTGTACGACGATCCGGGTCGATGCCGGACTTCGTGAGAATGGCCGCGGCGATCTTGGGTCCGACCCCGTGGATGTACTGCAGCGAGAAGAGGATCTTCTTCTTCTCGGGGATGTCGATTCCGGCGATACGTGGCATAGTTTGTGTG
>Ga0163212_1000309_pt1 | contig 21227 bp, 18 predicted proteins | sample Malawi_45m_30L_FD_113532 | JGI IMG/M metagenome (GOLD analysis project Ga0163212, IMG submission 113532) | Freshwater microbial communities from Lake Malawi, Central Region, Malawi to study Microbial Dark Matter (Phase II) - Malawi_45m_30L | ecosystem: Environmental > Aquatic > Freshwater > Lake...
AAGCTGATGGCATTTCCTGCATTTCTCGATATTGCGCAGCACCCGGCCTGATTGATTGTCTTATTCGGAGCACTGCATGGATCCTGATAAACAGCTAGACCCCTCCCGCTTTTCTAATTTTTCGCTGCGAACATCACGTCTCGCTGAGTGGTGGCATTCCTTGCAGTGGCGAACACCGCAACCCGCCACAAGTGGGCTCAGCTGGTTCAGCGGGCTCGGGCGATGGCCGCTATCAAGCGTGCTGCGCGCGCTCAACTGGGCGCTGGGCGTATTATTGGTCGCATTTGCCGCGCTCGCATGGTTTTATACCAGCGTCACGCTGACCGCCGCCGTTCAGACACAAATGGCGAGCGAGCTACTGATGCACTCGCAGCGTTTAGGCAAGGCAGCCCCGAATGCGATTCAGGGACACCGTGACGCGTTTCGTCAGCTCGAAGAGAGCCGTACCGAGATCACTCAAGCGCTTGATGTGCTGGCACAAGGCGGGTCCTGGCAAGGCCACAGCCTGCCGGCGGCTGATGATGCGCTGGTCTTACGTTTCGAGGCTATCCGGTCGGCGTGGCAGCGTTCTTCTCAAGCGTCTGCGCAGCGGCTGACACTTGAAAAACAGCTCACTGGTTTTCGCAGCACGCTACAAAAGCTGAATACCCTTAACCCCGAGCTGCTCGAGCTCAGCGAGCAAGTGGCAACACTACTGGCACAACACGGCGCCTCGCCGCGCGAGATTGCGGCAGCTGGGCAGCTAGTGATGCTGACCCAGCGGCTGGGAAAAAGTGCGAATGAATTTCTGACGCCTGACGGAATCAACCAGGACACCGCATTTTTGCTCGGGCGCGATGCCGGTACTTTCAATGACATTGTGCATGCCTTTCTGGATGGTAGCCCGGTGCTGCGCTTACCTGCTGTCACCAATGCCGATGCGCGTGGACGCTTATCCGAGCTAAGCCAACAGTTCGCGATTTATCACCGCGAGCTATCCGGCATTCTCGGTAATCTGAAGCACTTCATCGCAGCCAAAGAAGCAGAGCGCCATATTTTTGCCGACAATGAGTCGCTGCGCGAGCGCTTACTCGTGCTGCAGCAAGACTACCGCGGTAGCGAAGATGGCGGTGTGCTGCGCTGGGCATTAGGTCTTTGCGCTTTGCTGTGTCTTTCGCTCGGATTAGCGGTAGCTGCTTTACAGCTTCAGCAGAGTCGGCAGCGCACCGCGCAGGCGGAGCACGCGCGCGCGCAGTCCGAGCAGCAAAGGATGAAAGCGCTCGGCGACGAAGAACAAGCGCGTCGGCTAAACCAGCAGAACCAAGCCGCCATACTGCGCTTGATGAACGAGCTACAAGAAGTCGCTGAGGGTAACTTGACGATACAGGCCACTGTGTCCGAGGACATTACCGGCGCCATTGCTGATTCCGTTAACTTCACGATCGATGAATTGCGCCGCTTGCTTGGCAAAGTCAGAGCCACAGCGCAGCAAGTGGCCAGCAGCTGCTCCACAGCGCAAGGTATCTCAGGAGACTTGCTCGAGCTGGCCGCGCGCCAGTCACAAGAGATACAGCAAACCGGGCAGGCTGTGCTGCAGATGGCGCAGCAGATTCATCAGGTGTCGCGTGCGGCGAGTGAGTCAGCGGACGTTGCGCAGGCCTCGCTGAATGCTGCGGCTCAGGGAGAGCGCGCGGTGCAGGGTGCGATCAGCAGCATGCAGCAGCTCCGTGAGCAGATGCAGGAAAGCGCAAAGCGTATCAAGCGACTCGGCGATTCCTCGCTGGAGATTGGCGATATCGTTGATCTGATTTCCGGCATTACAGAACAGACGCAGGTATTGGCACTAAACGCTGCGATTCAAGCGGCATCGGCCGGAGAAGCAGGGCGCGGCTTTGCCGTAGTGGCTGAAGAGGTGCAGCGGCTCGCCGAGCGGTGCGGTGACTCGGCGCGCCAGATTGCACAGCTGGTCAAGACCGTTCAAGCCGATGCCCAAGAAGCCATTGCTGCGATGGAGCGCTCAACGCAGCGAGTAGTCAACGGCGCGCAACGCTCCGACAGTGCGGGTGCGGCACTGGCCGAGATTCATCGCATCTCGCAGCACCTGGCCGACCTGATCCGCGGTATCTCGTCTGCGGCAGGCGAACAAACTACGCTGGCTGATCACGTCGCACATAACATCGACAGTATCCTGACTGTCACCGAGCATACGCGTCAGGGCACGCAGATGACCGCGGCCTCCGTTAGCGAGCTGGCGCTACTTGCTGGCGAGCTGAGCGGTGCAATCAATCGCTTCCGTATTGACACCTTATTTCGACACTCGATGAACAGTGGGAAACAGGATGAGTGATCTGGCTTGCAGTGAGGCTCCGGTGATGCCATTGACCAGTCTCGCGGCGCTGGCGCAAGCAACCGACCAAATCTTCAGCGAGCTTGTGCCGCTCTTGCAATACACAAATAGCCCTGGTGTTGCCGGTACAGATCCGGCACCATTGATCGACGCCGCGCGACGCCTGGCGCAGTTGCAGGGCGCGCTTGAGCTGATTGATCAGCCTGGGCTGGCTGCACTGACCGGCTTGGTGCGCGATCAGCTGATCAACACGGCCCAGCCCGGCGCTGATGTATCCACCGCAAGCAGGTTGATTTTGGAGCGGTTTCAATCGTTCATCAGAGCGGCGCTGCGAGCGCTGTTAGGTGGCGATACGCTGAGCACTGCAGAGCTGATTCATTACTGGCATCAGCAACTGGCAGAAGGTGGGCCATCAACACTTCAGCTTTACCTATTGGTCATGCTGGATATCGATCAGAGCCACCTATCTGATTTACCTTCAGCAGAAGTGATTGAGCAGCCTGTTCCTGATCCGGATCATTTACTCCTGAAACTCCTGCGGGCACCCGACGATCAGGCCTCGCGCGCCGCAGCATCACAGATTGCCGCGCTGTTTGCTGAGGCAGCCGCTATGTCGCCTAGCGCTGAGCAGCGCGCGCACTGGCTGGCCATTCAGGCTTGTTTCATCGAATACGCATTGGTCGGTGGCGACCCGACACCCATCAAGAAAATCGCGGCTGCTGGCGTACGCTTGCGAAGTCAGAAAGTGCTTGAGCAAGCACCAACTGCCATTGCGATAGGTTCGCTTGCGCGAGAGGCGCTTTATTACCTGGCGCAACAGCCGTTGCAAAGTGCGCCTGCACACGCAGTAGCTAAAGTCTTTCGTCTTGAGCAGCAATTTGCAATGCCGGCGCGCCGTATCATCACCGACCTGACTGATGATCAGATGTCGGCAGCATCAAACCACGCGCTCGATGTATTGATTACATCAATCGAAAGCAATCCGGCGTGCATCGAAGATACAGCGACATGGAAAGCATGGATTGACACCACACTCACCTCAGCATGTTTTGCACCAGTGGCAGATGCCTTACACGACATTCTTGCTCGAATCGGATCTGCGCCACACCAACCCATGCTGGCCGAGGCATTAGCGGCAGGTCTGTGCTGTTTGAGAGAGCGTACTGATCATCATGCCATGCTGGCTACCATCCGAACCATGAGGGGCTTACTGTTCGGTGCTGAGCCGTATCAGTGCCTTGATGAATTAGGGCAGCGATCTCGTGCCGATGGTGCGCATGGCCTATGCCTCGCGCTGGTATCGACCATGCAGGCTGACATGGCGCTGGTTGAGCAGGTGCTCGATACGGAGTCGGCAGCAGAAAATGCAAGTGCACATAAAACCGCTATCTCAGTACTCACCCGGATTGCGGGTGCGCTCTGGCTGCTCGATGCAAGTACAGAACGCGAGCGCGTCATTGGGTTGCGTGACTCGCTCAACCAACTCAATGTGAATACTGCGAAAAATGAAGCTTTCGCGCAGCAGTGGGTAGCGCTACAGGCGACGCTCGCGCAGCTTCCGTGGCGGCTAACGCTACAAACACAGCATAGGCTGCACAATGAAGCGTCGCTGGAGATTGATCAAGCGCAGCAGGTACCGCCATTACCTCAGCCGCAGGCAGCGCTTGACACGATTATTATTGATGAAGCGCGCGCGCTGTTGCAATCCATGGCTGAGACCATCGCCACATCAGATATGACAGGGTTGGCGCAATCTGCTCATACATTGGCGGGTTGTTCTGCGACGGTTGGCTTAACTGGCATGGCAGAGCTGGCGCTTGCGTTGGAATCAGCGCTGGAGCAGATGCCGGTGCATGGAGCGAGGCTCGAGGCATCACTCATCGGTACGGTGTTGGGTGAACTGCTACGCTTACTTGAGGATTTTGAGAGCTCGGGTGAGCGCGGCAACGCCCTCCCGCTGGTGCAGCGCTTGCGTGAAGCTATGGCAGTGCCGACACTTGATGATAGTGTGGAGACAGTGCTGATCTCCACGGATCAAAGTAATGTTCAGCCTAATGATCAAGCCGATGATCAGTCTAATGTTCAGTCCAATGATCAAGCCGATGATCAAACCAATGATCAAACCAATGATCAAACCAATGATCAAACTAATCATCTAAACAATGATCTAAATAACGATCAACGTAATAATGATCAACATCACAACAACCAACTTCATGAATATCTCACCCATTCAACCATTGCGTATCAGCCAGGTTCGGAGAGCGAAGATGTTGTGGTTACTACAGCTGAGCAGTTAGCACCTGCAGGTATTACGCCTAATCGCATTTCATCAGTTGAAGATGATGAGCTGTATGAGCTATTCAAGTTAGAGGCAGCAGACTTACTGCCACAACTTGAGCAGTCGCTGCGGCAGTGGCAGCTGCAGCCAGAGGATGGCGCTCAGGCGGCACAACTACTGCGTTTATTGCACACGCTAAAGGGCAGCGCGCGGATGGCTGGCCGCGGCGATCTCGGCGAAGCATTTCATCAGGCCGAGACCGAGGTGGGGGCGCTACAGAGGCAAGCGCCGGATGCACTCGCGCCCGCTATTACTTCGCTGCTCCATCGGGTTGATCTCTGGACCTACACCTTGACCCAACCAGCGAATTCGTACAGCGACAATCGTTCAGCCGCCGAGCCCGTGTTTGATCACGCAGCGGGCTTATCCCTTGCTTCGGATGCGGGTGCAAGCGAGCAATTGATTGAGCTGTCTGTCGTACCGAAAACCGCTGATGGCTTGGACGCGAGCGTTGCACCAGCAGTACCACCCAAGGAACAACGATCGCAGATGCTACGGGTGCGCGCCGACCGTTTGGCGCAATTTGCGGATACTGGTGCCGAGTTATGGAGTGGCAATGCGCACCTGGCTGAGTTGCTGCTGGCGCAGCGACGCTCATTGACGGATCTTGCTGAAGATATCAGTCGTCTGCGCGCGCAATTACGCGAGCTTGAAATTGAGGCAGAGTCGCTCGTGGTGGCGCGTACAAATCAGGCGGCCGTGTCCGGGTTGGCACCGCTTGAGTTTGATTCGGCTGATGTGGTGTCGCCTGAATTTGATTCAGCTGAATTTGATCCGCTCGAGTTTGACCGTTACACCCGGCTACACGAGCTGACCCGCATGATGGCTGAGAGCGTGACTGATTTGGTTGGCGTGCAGCGACACTTATCCGGTCAGCTTGAGCAGCTGAGCAATACCACTGCTGAGCAGCTGCGCGATTTACGACGCCAGCAATCTGAATTGCAGGCGTTGCGCTGCCAGCCCCTGCGCACTGCCGAGACACGGTTGCGGCATGTGCTGCGGCATGCGGCACGCGAACTCGGCTGCGAGGTTGAACTAGTACTGAACAATCGTGATGTCGAGATTGAGCGCGTGCTGCTTGATCGGTTACTCGGCCCGCTCGAGCATGTGCTCCGCAATGCGGTGGTACACGGCATTGAGCCGGCACCGCAACGGCAATCTGTAGGCAAGCCCGTTACCGGCCGTGTAACGATAAGCGCTGCCGTGACCGGAAACGAGTTACAGCTCGTGGTACAGGATGATGGGCGCGGCTTGAATCTGCAGCGGATTCGACAGCGTGCAATCGACGCCGGTCTGCTACGTGAGGGTAACGACCCTGATCAAGGCACATTGAGCGCGCTGATTTTTGCGCCGGGGTTATCCACCGCGAGCAACTTAACCGCTTTATCCGGACGCGGTATCGGTATGGATGCGGTGCGCGCCGAGGTGACTGCCTTAGGTGGCCAGATCAGCGTAGAGAGCGAAGCGGGTCGCGGTTGCCGCTTTACGCTACGCCTTCCGATGGGAATGGCAAGCGTGATGGTGGTTCTGGCGCGCGCAGGGCAATGGTGCGTCGGGTTACCGGCGTCCCTGGTGAAGCAGGTGTTGCAGGTGGATGCCAGCACGATGCGTTGCGATACTTATCCGCAAATCGAATGGCAAGGCGTTTCGCTGCCGCTGCTTCCGCTCGGACAGATGCTGGGCGATACAAGCGCAACCGCTGGTAGTGGGGCGATCGGTCAGGCGCGACTGCCTGTGATCATCGCAAGCGAAGGTGATCAGATGATGGCTTTGCAACTCGACGCAATGGTGGGCCGCGTGAACTCATCGTCAAGCACCCAGGACCGCAGCTATCCCGAGTGCCGGGTGTGGCGGGCGCCAGTGTGCTGGCGGACGGTAAGGTGGTGTTGATTATTCATCCTTTTCGTTTGCCGCAAACGCGACTACCTGTCGCAAGCGCTAGTCCACAGCAACAATCGGCTACCGTGCTGGTGGTGGATGACTCATTGACGGTACGTCGCGCTAGTCAGCGACTGCTCGAGCGCCACGGCTACGCAGTGGCGCTGGCACGCGACGGCGTCGAGGCCCTGGCATTTTTGCAGACGGCATCAGCGGCGCTGGTGCTATTGGATATTGAAATGCCACGCATGGATGGCTTCGAATTGCTTGGTATTTTGCGTGATGACGCGCGTTGGCGTTCACTGCCCGTGGTCATGATCACCTCGCGCATGGCAGACCGACATCGCGAGCGCGCCTTGCAGCTGGGTGCGACGGCCTACATGGGCAAGCCGTATTCCGAGCAGGCGCTGCTCACGCTGATGACCGAGATCATGACAGAACCGATATCTTCAGCGACCCCCGACAATCAGGATTTTTTCACTACTGCGTAGCGAGCCAGAGTTTTTTTTCTGGCTTCATCATGCTGGACGATAGGCTCGGGATAGTGCTTGCCCAGCACGACACCCGCCATCTCCAGCGTCATGCTTGGCGCCAGCCAGGGTGCGTGAATATGCTTCGCGTCGAGCTTGTCCAGTTGTGGTAAATAGCGCTTGATGAACTTACCCTCTGAATCAAATTTTTGTGATTGAGTGATCGGATTGAAGATGCGGAAATACGGCTGCGCGTCGCAGCCCGATGATGAGGCCCACTGCCAGCCGCCGTTATTCGCCGATAGATCAAAATCATTCAACATCCGCGCGAAATACGCTTCGCCGCGTCGCCAATCGATACCTAAATCTTTGATCAAGAAGCACGCGGTCACCATGCGCAAGCGGTTATGCATATAGCCGCTGTGATTCAGCTGCAGCATCGCGGCATCAACCAGTGGGTAGCCGGTGCGGCCGTCGCACCACGCTTGGAATAACTCATCGGCGTGTTCTCCCTCCTCCCAAGCAATACGATCGTATTCGGCTTTGAACGATGCGCCGCTCGCGACTTGCGGGTGATGATGCAAAATCATGAAATAGAAATCACGCCAGACCAGCTCGGCTAACCACACGGCGGCGCCATCGGCACGGGTACCGGATCGAATCGCATCCATCGCATGCCTGGCCAGCGAGCGAATCGAGACCGTACCAAAGCGCAGATGCACCGACAGATAGGACGGTCCTTTGATCGATGGAAAATCGCGCGCCTCGCCATAGCGTGACAGACGCGGCAGAAAATCATCGATTAATTGCTGACCTCCCCGCATACCGGTGGGCAGATGTTGTGCGGCGAGGTCGACCTCATCAAAGCCCATCTCGCTCAGACTGGGCATGGCCGGCATTGGCGAGGGCAGTGCGAATTGTCCTCGTTTAGGTTTAATCGCGAAATGCGGGATCAGTGAACTATCCAGCATCCCGGGGCTGGGCTGGAATTTCTTCAGCCAGGCGTTTTTAAATGGCGTGAACGCTGAAAACGGCTTGCCGGCCAGCGACAGCACCTCGTCTTTTTCAAAAATCACCTGATCCTTGAAGCTGAACAATTTGCGTTGCTGTTTGCTCAGTGCATCGGCGACTTGTTGATCGCGCTGTTGCGCATACGGCTCGTAATCATGATTACAAAGCACCGCATCCACATTCAGCGTTTGTGCCAGCGCCGGGATGGCCTGCGCCGCGTGCGCGTGCTGAACGATCAGCCCGCCGCCGTGCTGCCTGAGCTCCGCATCCAGCTCGAGCAGGCTGGCATGAATGAAAGCGACCCGCCGGTCCAGGCTGCCGTGGGCCAGCAAGGGCGTGAGAATTTCCTTGTCAAAAATGAAAACACAATACACCTGCTTGGCGCTGGCCAAAGCGTGATGCAGTGCTGCATGGTCGAAGCTGCGCAGGTCGCGTCGAAACCAGACCAGCGCGCGGTCATAAGTGGTCATGGGCTGATCAGGTGTCAGGATGATCGGTAGGGCCCTCAGTGTAACGGTGCCGCGGTCGCTGCGTGCAATGCTGCTAAAATGTGCGGTATGGCCAAACAAGGCAAGCCGCACTCCGCCGAGACCACCGCGCCAGCCGCGGGCCGCGTCGACTTTTTTCCGAGCCTTCCTGAATTACAACTCGCTGATCACTTTCTGATCGCGATGCCGTCCATGCTCGACCCGGTATTTGGTGGCACCGTGGTCTACCTCTGTGAGCACAATAGCGATGGCGCGCTGGGCATGATCATTAACCGACCTACGGATATGACGATGGATGTGTTGTTCGAGCGGCTCGAGTTGTCGCTCGAAATCGGCACCCACGATATGCCGCGCCCCGGCAAGCCGGTGCTGTTTGGCGGCCCGGTACAAGTTGAGCGTGGTTTCGTGCTGCATGCACCGCGCGAAAGCTACAGCTCGTCGCTCTCGGTATCGAGCGATGTGGTGCTAACAACCTCGCGTGATGTGCTTGAGCAGGCTGCCGCCGGTAATGGCCCGGATCGCTTGATCATCACGCTGGGCTGCGCCGGCTGGAGCGCTGGCCAATTGGAAGATGAAATTTTGCGTAATGGCTGGCTGACGGTCAAAGCAGATCCGGCGATTTTGTTTGAGGTGCCCATGGAAGAGCGCTTCTCGGCAGCGATGCACTTGCTCGGGTTTGATCCTGCTGATCTGGCGGGCGAGGCCGGCCATGCATGAGTACCGTGATTGCGTTTGATTTCGGTTTGAAGCGAATCGGCGTCGCGGTCGGTAATACGGTGTTGCGTCAGGCGACGCCGCTTGCAGTCATTGTGGCTGCCAGCAATGACCATAAATTCGCCGCGATAACGCGCCTGCTTGATGAGTGGCAGCCATCGACACTGGTGGTGGGTTTGCCGCTGCACCCGGACGGTGCCGAGCATGAGATGACGGTGCGTTGCAGACGCTTCGCCAATCAGCTGCAAGGCCGTTACGATATTCCTGCGGTGTTGATTGACGAACGCTACAGCTCTGCCGTCATTCCGCAGCGACGCGGTGAGTCTATCGATAGCGAAGCAGCGGCACTGATTCTGCAACAATATTTTGATCAACATGAATCCCACTGAACTCGACGCCGAGGCACTGTACGCGCAACTCGAAGCGCAAGTGCTGTCCGCTTTGCATGGCGAGGGTGAGGTCGCCGTCGTTGGTATCTACTCTGGCGGTGCGTGGCTGGCTGATCGGCTGGCGCGGCGTCTTGGTAGCACCGACATTGGCTACGTCGATGTGTCGTTTTACCGAGATGATGTGGCCGAGCGTGGCTTGTCGGCAGAAGTCAGGCCTAGCCAAATGCCGTTTGAGGTTGAGGGCGCGACCATCTTGCTGGTTGATGACGTGCTCTATACCGGCCGCACCACGCGCGCGGCGATCAATACCTTGTTTGACTACGGACGTCCGGCCAAGATCATGCTGGCGGCGCTGGTGGATCGCGGTGATCGCGAGCTACCGGTTGCTGCAGACTTTGTCGCGCACACCGTCGTCCTCGGCAAACAGCAGCAACTGGTACTGCACAAAGATAACGAGGGCCGGTTTAGCCTGACGGTGGATCATGTATAACCCGCAACTGAACAAAAACGGAGAACTGCAGCATCTGCTAACCCTGGAAGGGCTGCCCGCTGCCATCATCACGCGTATTCTGGACACGGCCGCTTCATTTGTCAGCGTCAGCGACAGAGAAGTAAAAAAAGTACCACTGATGCGCGGCAAGAGCGTGTTCAATCTGTTTTTCGAGAACAGCACGCGCACCCGCACCACCTTCGAGATCGCCTCGACGCGTTTATCGGCGGATGTGATTAATCTGAATATCTCTGCCTCGTCGGCGAGTAAGGGCGAATCACTGCTTGATACGATCGATAATTTGTCTGCCATGCACGCAGATATGTTTGTAGTGCGGCATGCGCAATCCGGCGCCCCTTACTTGATCGCGAAACATTTGGTGGATACCGGCCAAGACCATGTGCATGTTATGAATGCGGGTGATGGCCGTCACGCGCACCCGACACAGGGCTTGCTCGACATGTACACCATCCGTCATTACAAGAAAGATTTTCGTAACCTGACGGTAGCGATTGTAGGTGACATTCTGCACAGCCGCGTGGCGCGCTCCGATATCCACGGCCTCACCACGCTCGGTGTGCCGGAAGTGCGCGCCATTGGTCCGCGTACCTTGTTGCCATCGTCGTTGGAGCAGATGGGCCTGCGCGTGTTCAATGACATGAACGAGGGCCTCAAAGGTGTCGACGTCATCATCATGCTGCGGCTGCAGAATGAGCGCATGACTGGGGCCTTGCTACCGTCTGCACAAGAGTATTTCAAGAGCTATGGCTTGACGCCCGAACGACTCGCGCTGGCCAAGCCCGACGCGATCGTCATGCACCCGGGGCCGATGAACCGCGGTGTCGAGATTGACTCCGCAGTGGCCGATGGCGCGCAGGCTGTGATTCTGCCGCAGGTGACATTTGGCATTGCGGTGCGGATGGCCGTGATGAGTATGCTGGCGGCCGCGTGATGGATGGTTCAATCAACATGAATATCGTGATCAAACAGGGTCGTGTGATTGACCCCGCTAACGGGATCGACGCGATCAAGGATGTGTTTATCGTTGATGGTCATATCGCAGCGATCGGTCAGGCACCGGCGGGTTTTCACGGTGATCAGGTCGTTGACGCAACGGGTTTGGTTGTGTCCCCCGGCTTGGTAGATTTAAGCGCGCGCTTGCGCGAGCCTGGTTATGAGTACAAGGCGACACTGGAATCTGAATTAGACGCGGCGATGGCAGGCGGTGTCACCAGCTTGCTGTGCCCGCCGGATACCGATCCGGTGCTGGATGAGCCAGGCTTGGTCGAGATGCTGGTACACCGCGCGCGTTTATTGAACCAGTCGCATGTCTATCCGCTTGGCGCGCTTACCGTTGGTCTCAAAGGTAAAGAGCTGACCGAGATGGCAGAGCTGACCGAAGCCGGTTGTGTTGGCTTTGCGCAAGCCGAAGAGCCGATCCAGGATACGACAGTGATGCAGCGTACGATGCAGTACGCCAGTACCTTCGGCTACACCGTGTGGTTACGACCGCAAGATCCGTATCTCGGTCGCGGGGGTGTGGCGCATGCCGGGCCACTGGCGTCACGACTCGGCTTGTCCGGTGTGCCAGTGACCAGCGAAACCATCGCGCTGCACACGATATTTGAGTTGATGCGTAGCACCGGCGCCAAGGTGCATATTTGCCGGGTATCGTCGGCGTCTGGTTTGGCATTGGTGCGCGCGGCGCGCGACGAAGGTTTGCCGGTCACCTGCGATGTCGGCGCACACCACATCCACCTGACGGACAATGACATCGGATTTTTTGATCCGAATGCGCGTATGACGCCACCGCTGCGCAGTCAGCGTGATCGTGACGCGATTCAAGCGGCGCTGCTAGATGGCACCATCGACGCGATTTGCTCTGACCACACCCCGCTCGACGACGAAGAAAAATTATTACCCTTCGGTGAAGCCTCGCCTGGCGCTACGGGGCTCGAGTTATTACTGTCGCTCGCGATTAAATGGGCGCAGGATGCGCATTCCTCGGGCGCTGATCTCAGCAAAGCCATTGCCCGAATTACCTGTGATGCCGCACGCGTTGCGGGAATTAACGCCGGCTCGCTAGCGATTGGGGGCGTTGCCGATGTTTGCGTTTTTGATCCGGCTGCGCGCTGGAAGGTCGAGCCAGCTGCCCTGCGTAGTCAGGGCAAGCACACGCCATTGATAGGCTACGAGTTGCCAGCACAAGTCAGGCATACCATCGTCTCTGGTCGTGTCGCATTTAGCCGTTGATCATCAGCGTGATCAAGCCTGTGGCATGTTTATAAAAGACGCTCGATGAGATATTGGCGGCTCACGCGCTTGGTGCTTCACTTGCTGATCGGCTTAGGCAAGGTTGCTTTATTGTTCCCTTTTTTGGGTGCGGCAGGAAGAGAGCAGCGCGTGCAGCGCTGGTCGCGTCAGTTGGTCGGCATATGCGGTGTCCGTATGCGTTTTGATCAGACGCAGCAAGCGGCACCAGTATCACCCGCGCTAATCATCTGTAATCACATTTCGTGGTTGGATATCTTTGTCATTAATACTCTGCACAGCTGCCGCTTTGTCGCGAAATCCGATATTCGTAGCTGGCCACTTATCGGCTTGCTGTGCGAGCGCACCGGTACTATTTTTATCGCGCGTGGTCGCGCGCGTGATGTCAGACGTATCTATGAAGGCTTGGTAAAAAGCATTCACGACGGCGAGCGTGTTGCGTTCTTCCCTGAGGGGACGACGGCGCCACAGGGTACGGTGCTGCCGTTTCATGCCAACTTGTTTGAGGCAGCGATTGAAGCTGAGGTGCCGGTGCAGCCGTATGCGATTCGTTATCTCGATGCGGATGGACAGTTACACGATGCGGCTGATTTTGTCGGCGATATGAATTTCGTGCAGAGTGTCATCGCTATTATGAACAGCGGCGGCATGACGGCCGAGTTGATACGCCTGCCTCCGATCTCAACCATGGGTGCGCACCGCCGGGAGCTGGCACAAGTCGCGCACGACACGATTGCCGGGGCGCTGGCACCACAGTCTCAACTACAGCAACGCAAAGTCGGTTGATACTGATCACGGCGCAGCCTGAGATCCAGCATGTTCATGCGCTGTCGAAGTCTTATCTATCAGCCAGGCGTTTGATGGCGCGGGCAATCGATTTGCAGCAAACTTTTATCTGACAGTTTCAGTGCACTAAGCTTGCCACCCCAGACGCAGCCGCTATCCAAGCCAAATAAGTTAGCCCGTTGCAGAATACCCAGCGTTGACCAGTGCCCGAACAACACTGGCACGTCTGCAGTACGGCGTCCCGGCACATCAAACCATGGCATAAATCCGGGTGGTGGGGCGCTCGGACCTTCTTTGGTATTGAACTCCATTTCACCGTCGGCACTGCAGAATCGCAAACGCGTCAAGGCATTGACGATACAGCGCAGGCGTTCATTAGCCTGCAAAGAATCACTCCAACGAGCAGGCTGGTTACCATACATCGCCTGCAGAAAATCGATCCACTCATCCGATTGAAGGCGCAGCTCGACTTCGGCAGCGAGTGACAATACCTGCGACGCCGACCACTGCGGTAGCACACCGGCGTGCACTATCAGGCAACCATCGCTCATCAACGCCAAGGGCTGATGGCGCAACCATTTCAATAATTCGTCGCGGTCGGGCGCGGTCAGGATCGCATCAAGCGTGTCGCTGCGTGCCGGTGCACGCACGCCATGCGCCGCAGCGAGTAGATGCAGGTCATGGTTGCCGAGGACGGTACGGGCACGCGCGCCCATTGCCTTCACCATTCTGAGCGTCTGTAGCGACGCCGGCCCACGATTGACCAGATCGCCCACAAACACAAGCTGCGCATTCGGTGATGCTGCATCGATCCGTGCCAATAGATGATGCAGCTCATCGGCGCAGCCCTGTACATCACCAATGACAAATGTCCCCATCATCCTCAAGGTCTTGTTATGTGCTTTTGGAAGACTGCACCGCATCAGCCATGCCGGCGCTTAATGGCGCAGTGCTTCCCGGATCCGACATTGTAGTGATTGCAATTCGCGCCAGCCACTCACGTAAAATATCGGCTGTCTCAACTACTGCCGCATGAGCGTCGCACTAGCGTCGCATTAGCGAACTGGCAAGGATACGCATGATTCTCGTCACGGGCGGCGCCGGCTTCATCGGCGCCAATTTTGTGCTGGATTGGCTGGCGAGTCAGGATGAGCCTGTCATCAATCTCGATAAACTCACCTACGCGGGTAACCCGGATAACCTGAGCCAGCTGCAAGCAGACGCTCGGCACATCTTCGTGCACGGTGATATCTGTGACCGCGCCCTGGTGTCAGCATTGCTGACACAGTACCAGCCGCGCGCGATTGTGCATTTCGCTGCAGAGAGTCATGTAGATCGCTCCATACATGGGCCGGGCGATTTTATTCGTACCAATGTCGATGGCACGTTCAGCTTGCTTGAAGCGACACGTGCCTACCTCAGCACGCTGGATGATGCTGGCAAGGCCGGCTTTCGTTTTCTGCATGTGTCGACGGATGAGGTGTTCGGCACCTTGTCAACGACCGATCCGGCATTTTCAGAGACCACGCCTTACGCACCAAATAGTCCGTACTCAGCCTCGAAAGCCGCTAGCGACCATTTGGTGCGTGCCTGGCATCACACCTATGGCTTACCGGTACTGACTGGTAACTGCTCGAATAACTATGGCCCGCTACAGTTTCCTGAAAAACTGATACCGCTGATGATTGCCAATGCATTGGGCGGTAAGCCCTTGCCGATTTATGGCGATGGTCAGCAAATACGTGACTGGTTGTATGTGGGTGATCATTGCGCTGCGCTACGTCGTGTACTGCAAGCCGGACAGCTGGGTGAAACGTATAACATCGGTGGCTGGAACGAAAAAGCCAATCTCGATGTAGTGCATACCTTATGCGATTTGCTTGACGAGCTGAAGCCCTCAACGCAATCCTACCGGGTACAGATTAGCTTTGTGACAGATCGTCCCGGACATGACCGTCGCTACGCGATAGATGCGCGCAAAATCGAGCGCGAACTTGGCTGGCGTCCGCAGGAGACGTTCGAGACTGGCTTGCGTAAAACGGTGCAGTGGTATCTCGACCATCAGGACTGGGTGTGAAAGGTACAGTCGGGCGAGTACCAGCAATGGATGAGTACCAACTACGCACAGCGTCAGGAGGCATCGGCATGAGCGCAGGTAGCGTAGGGGCTTTGAGTAAGGCGGTGCAGCGCCGCGGCATTATTCTGGCGGGCGGGTCTGGTACGCGGCTCTATCCCGCTACCAAGGCAGTATCCAAGCAATTACTGCCGGTGTATGACAAGCCGATGATTTACTACCCGCTGACGACGCTGATGCTGTCGGGTATGCGCGATATTCTGCTGATCTCGACGCCGCAAGACACGCCGCGTTTCGAGCAGCTATTGGGCGATGGCAGTCAGTGGGGCCTTAATTTACGTTATGCGGTGCAGCCCTCGCCGGATGGATTGGCGCAAGCATTTATCATCGGTCGTGAATTCGTCGGCAACCAGCCATCGGCGCTGATCCTCGGCGATAACCTCTACTACGGTCATGAGCTTGATGCCAAACTAAGTGCTGCTAATCAGCGGCATGCAGGCGCCACCGTGTTCGCGTATCACGTCACTGATCCGGAGCGGTATGGCGTGGTGGCGTTTGATGATCAGCGGCGCGCCAACAGTATCGAAGAAAAACCCGCACAACCCAAATCCAACTACGCGGTGACGGGTTTATATTTTTACGATACCCAGGTCTGTGATATTGCCGCAGCGATCAAACCTTCTGCGCGCGGTGAGTTGGAGATTACCGATGTGAATCGCGTTTATCTGGATCAGGGCCAGCTACAGGTGGAGGTGATGGGGCGCGGTATGGCGTGGCTGGATACCGGCACGCATGAGTCCTTGCTCGACGCTAGTCAGTTCATCGCGACGCTCGAGAAGCGCCAAGGATTGAAAGTCGCGTGCCCCGAAGAAGTCGCATTCCGAAAACGCTACATCAGTGCAGAGCAACTTGAAAAGCTGGCAGAGCCTATGAAGAAAAATGAATACGGTCAGTATCTGCTGCGCCTGTTGCAAGAAAAGGTATTCTGATTCATGAACATCGTTGGTACCGACATTCCTGACGTGTTCATCATTGAGCCTAAAGTATTTGGTGATGCGCGTGGCTTTTTTTTCGAGAGCTTCAACCAGCGACAGTTCGAGCAGCTGACTGGGTTTGCGCCTAATTTTGTGCAGGATAACCACTCGCGTTCGGCACGCGGCGTGTTGCGCGGGCTCCATTACCAGATACAGCAGCCGCAAGGCAAGCTGGTGCGCGTGATCGCTGGCGAAGTGTTTGATGTTTGCGTTGACTTGCGTCGATCGTCAGCTACCTTTGGCAAAAGCGTGTGCGTGAGCTTATCCGCGCTAAACCATCGGCAGCTCTGGATACCTCCAGGTTTTGCGCATGGGTTTTTGGTCACCAGCGAATCTGCCGATTTTGTTTACAAAACGACGGATTACTACGCACCTGAGCATGAGCGCGCGCTGCTTTGGAATGATGAGGCGCTCGCGATTCCCTGGCCACACCAGGGCGAGCCTCTGCTGTCTGCTAAGGACAAAGCAGGCATACCACTGGCTCAAGTTGAGACCTACGCATGAGACTACTGGTGCTGGGTCGCAGCGGCCAGGTGGGGTGTGCGCTGACGCAGTCGCTGCATGGCCTGGGTGAGCTGATCGCCTTGGATCGTGCGCAATTAAACCTTGCTAGCGCTGATGCGATTCGTACGGCGCTGCGCGAGTTGCAGCCGCAGATTATTATCAATGCCGCTGCCTACACCGCGGTTGACGCCGCTGAGTCGGATGAAGCGACGGCATTTCAGATTAACGCCGAAGCCCCGCGTGTGATTGCTGAGGAGAGCGAGCGACTCGGCGCGACGCTGATTCACTACTCGACAGATTACGTGTTCGATGGGGGCAAGCAAGGCGCATGTCTGGAGGATGATGCGACAGCACCGCTGTCGGTCTACGGGCAGAGCAAATTAGCGGGTGAGCAAGCGATAGCCGATGTTGGTGGTAGTCATTTGATTTTGCGAACTAGCTGGGTGTACGGCTTGCAAGGCAAGAATTTTTTGCTGACGATGCTCAAGCTGGCCGAGACGCGCGACGAGCTTGCGATTGTCGATGATCAGATCGGTGCGCCGACCTGGGCGGTGACGATTGCTGATGCAACGGCTGCCATCATTCGTGACTCGGGTGAGCTAGCGCAGTTGGCAGCGCTGTCTGGCGTTTATCATCTGTGCGCAGGCGGGTATACCAGCTGGTTTGGCTTTGCCCAGACGATTTTTTCGCATGCGTCTATTCACCGAAAGCCGAAGCTGCGCCCGATTAGCACTGCCGAGTACCCCACGCCTGCGCAACGTCCGCGCAATTCGCGCTTAAATACTGATAAATTCCGACACGCCTTTGGCGATTTACCTGTTTGGGACGATGCGCTGCAGGCGTGTCTGCAAGAGCGTCTTGGCTCGAGTGCTTAGTTAGATAAATTATCCATCCAGATCCTTTTCCAAAATCATCATGAGCACAGCGACACTGACCCCCGGTATTTTCAAAGCCTACGATATTCGCGGTGTGCTTGGTAGTACGCTCGACGCAGCAATTGCGGAGCAGATCGGACGAGCGTTTGGTACTGCAGTCAAAGCGCGAGGTGAGCACTATGTGGTGATTGGCCGCGATGGCCGCTTGTCAGGTCCGGACTTATCCGCAGCCTTGGCCAAGGGTTTGCAATCAACTGGTACCAGCGTAATCGATATCGGCATGGTCGCTACCCCGATGCTGTACTACGCCACGCATCATCTTGCTGCACGTAGCGGCATCATGGTGACGGGTAGTCATAACCCGCCGGATTACAACGGCTTCAAGATGGTGCTCTCGCGTCAAGCGATTTACGGTGAGGCGATCCAATCGCTTTACCACAGCATCATCGCGCAGGATTTTGTGCATGATGAAGGCGGTTATTTCGCGCTTGATATTCGCGACAATTACCTTGATCGCATCCTGTCTGATGTGAAGCTGGCGCGTCCAATGAAAATCGCGATTGATTGCGGTAACGGTGTCGCTGGCAGTATCGCGGGCGAGCTATACCGCGCACTTGGTTGCGAGGTAACCGAGCTGTTCTGTGAGGTTGACGGAAATTTCCCCAATCATCACCCCGACCCCGCGCATTTAGAAAACCTGCAAGATCTGATCGATGTGCTGAGTAAAGGCGATGCGGAGATCGGTCTTGCGTTTGATGGTGATGGTGATCGCCTCGGCGTTGTGACCAAGGACGGGCAGGTGATTTTTCCCGATCGGCAGCTGATGCTATTCGCGCAGGATGTGCTGACTCGCCATCCGGGCGGTGCGATCTTGTATGACGTGAAATGCACGCGCCATATCGCCCCTTGGGTGACCGCAGCCGGAGGACAGCCGGTGATGTGCCAAACCGGCCACTCACTCGTCAAAGCGCGTATGCGTGAAACAGGCGCGCCTTTTGGTGGCGAGATGAGCGGGCACTTGTTTTTCAAAGACCGGTGGTACGGGTTTGATGATGGTTTGTATGCAGGTGCCCGATTGCTTGAGCTGGCAAGCCGTATGCAAGACATCACGCAGACCTTGAATGCGCTGCCGAAATCAACGTCCACGCCCGAGTTGCAGGTCGCGCTGGCCGAGGGTGAGAACCACGCGCTGGTCGCACGCATGCAAGCTGAGGCCGAGTGGCCGGGTGCGTCGCAAGTCATTACGATTGACGGTGTGCGTGTCGAATACCCGGATGGCTTTGGCTTATGCAGAGCCTCTAATACCACCCCGGTGCTGGTGTTGCGTTTTGAGGCAGAGAATGAGGCTGCTTTATCTCGGATACAGCAGGCGATTGGTAGTGCGATTACACGCATCAAGCCCGATGCCCAGCTTCCTTTCTAAGCGATATCTCAAGACGAGTTATACGTCGTGACGGGTACGCTGCGACTCTACTCTCTGCTTTGGTGGTGTCTCCTGCCATTCGCATTTATTCGATTGCTATGGCGCAGCCGGCGTGAGCCTGGTTATCGTCAACATCTTGCAGAGCGCTTTGGTTTTTATTCGCTTCAATTATCTGCGCCGCTGATCTGTGTGCATGCGGTGTCGGTTGGCGAGACGCGTGCGGCAGAACCTTTGCTGCGCGCGCTTCTATCGGAATATCCCGACCATCATATTTTGCTCACTCACATGACGCCCACCGGCCGCGCTACAGGCAAAGCCTTGTTCGGCAATGAGCCGCGTCTGACGCAAGCCTACCTGCCGTACGACACGTTATCGATGATGACGAATTTTGTGCAGCATTTTCGGCCAGGTGTATGTATTTTGATGGAGACTGAAGTCTGGCCATCATTGATTGAAGCCTGTAAGGCTGCCGAGGTACCCGTGGCGCTGATTAATGCGCGCCTAACCGAACGGTCCTTACAGCGAGGACAACGCTTTGCAGGATTATTGGGTCGTGCTGCAGCGCAGATCACATTGGTCGCAGCACAAAGTGAGGCTGATGCGCAGCGCCTGCGCGTGATGGGTGCGCGTGAGGTTAACGTCACTGGCAATCTGAAATTCGATGTCAGCGTGCCTGCGGCCATGATCACAGCGGGTCAATCACTTCGGCAGCAGATCGGTGATCGTCCGGTACTGCTATGTGCCAGTACGCGCGAGGGTGAAGAGGCGTTGCTGTTAAGTGGCTATATGAAAGCCACGCTGCCACCCGATCTGTTGCTGATGATCGTACCGCGTCATCCGCAGCGATTTACCGAGGTCGCACAGTTATTTGAAAATCAGGGCTTACGTGTCGCGCGCAAATCCCAATTGCGAGGGCAGCCGGTGCCGGCAGATGCGCAACTATTAGTCGGTGACACCATGGGTGAAATGTTTGCCTATTACATCGCCTGCGACATCGCATTTATCGGGGGCAGTTTGCTACCCACCGGCGGGCAGAATCTGATCGAGGCGTGTGCCTGCAGCAAGCCAATACTTTTGGGGCCGCATACCTATAACTTCGCAGAGGCTAGCGAGAAGGCGATGACACAGGGTGCTGCCATACGCATCTATGACGCCGCGCAGATTTTTAAAGTGACCTTCGACTTGTTACTGGAACGGGAACGACTACGCAATATGTCGCAAGCAGCACAGCTTTTTGCCGATAGTGAGCGTGGAGCCACCCACAAGGCTATGGCATTACTCATGGCTAATAACGTGATCGGACAGTCCATGAGGCTATAAAAAAAGCCGTTCATTGAACGGCGCTAAGATTGAAAAGCCCCCGCTTCTGAATATGCGGGGGCTTTTCTTTTCTGGAATTAACTACCCATACCACGACTAATCCTGATCAGTCAGTCAGTCAGTCAGTCAGTCAGTCAGTCAGTAAGTCAGTCAGTCAGTCAGTCAGTCAGTCAGTCGGTAAGGAATGATCAAATTCAACCTCATCATCATCCGAATGAACTTCATAATGACTTTGGTTGAGTAATCGGGGAATTGGGTGATTGCGTACCCGCCGGGCAACTTCAGAGAAATAGCCTTGCTGAATATTTTTGCTTAATTCTTCTTGGGCGTCCTGGTAGTCTTGCTCCAAAGCGTCCCAGTCCACATCCGTGTTGGCATCGAACATGCCCACTGCTAAGGTGGAATAAATTTCGGTTTTAGAAATTTGGAAATATCTTATTTCTGCGGTGCGTTTTTGGATGGATTTTTTCAAGCTTGTGATTTGCTCTGACGAAGCGGTATGGTTAGCAAAGTTAATCACTTTGAGCAAATGAGGATTTTGTATAGCACTACCGAACGATTGAGCGCAGCTATCGTTGAATCCGGTATTGTCCAGGCGCAGATGGCTAAGTGGTCGAATTTTCCCGAACAAGAAATTAAAAAATTCTTTGGTTTCTGCGGGGTTGTGTGCAAAATCCGGATTGTCGCTTAGATTCAGCTGATAAACATTACGTGGCTTCAAGTACGAATTGCAACACGGTTTAAAGATTCATGAAACACCTGATGTGGGGTTTTAAATCCCAATCGTTTTCTGGGGCGGTGATTCAATTGATCTTCGATCATTTTAAGCTCGG
>Ga0163212_1000311_pt1 | contig 21170 bp, 16 predicted proteins | sample Malawi_45m_30L_FD_113532 | JGI IMG/M metagenome (GOLD analysis project Ga0163212, IMG submission 113532) | Freshwater microbial communities from Lake Malawi, Central Region, Malawi to study Microbial Dark Matter (Phase II) - Malawi_45m_30L | ecosystem: Environmental > Aquatic > Freshwater > Lake...
GGCGATAGGAGGGCGAGGGCGAGCAGGAGGCTGCCGCGGAGGCGGCGGCGGGCGCGGGCGGTCGGGTTCATCTTTGGCATCGGCTGGCGTTCGGTCGACGCGTGTGTTTTGTGGCCGCGAATGAACGGCGAGACGATACTGAAAGTCGAGCGGCTGACCCGATCCTACGACGTGGCCGGCGGGCGGCGGCTGACGGTCCTGCAGGAGGTTAGCTTCTCCCTGGCGGCGGGGGCGAGCCTCGCGATCGTGGGGCCAAGCGGCAGCGGCAAGACGACCCTGCTCGGCCTCTGCGCGGGGCTTGACCGGCCCTCCTCCGGGCAAGTGGAATTGGTCGGAACGGCGATTGGGGAGCTGGGGGAGGATGCGCGGGCGCGAGTGCGCAACGCCCACGTCGGCTTCGTGTTCCAGAATTTCCAGCTGGTACCAACCCTCACTGCGCTCGAGAACGTGCTCGTCCCCGTGGAACTCCGCGGCGAGGGCGGGGCGAAAGCCGAGGCGGAGGCCCGCGCGCTGCTCGCCCGCGTGGGGCTGGAGGATCGGCACGAGCACTACCCGGTGCAGCTGTCCGGTGGTGAGCAGCAGCGCGTGGCCCTCGCCCGGGCCTTCATCAACCGGCCGCGCATCCTTTTCTGCGACGAGCCAACGGGGAACCTCGACGGCGCCACTGCCGACGCGATGACGCAACTCATCTTTGGGCTCAACCACGAACGGGGCACGACGCTGGTGCTCGTGACTCACGACCTCGAGCTCGCTCGGCGCTGCGGCCGGATCCTTCGCCTGCGCGGCGGCGCGGTGGTGGCGGATGGGCTTGCCTGACGCGGATGCGGACGCTCCCCTTCATCCTGCGGCTGTCCTGGCGCGACTCCCGCGCCTCGCGGCGCCGACTCCTGCTGTTCTCCTCAGCCATCGTGCTCGGCATCGCTGCGCTCGTGGCCATTGGCTCACTCGGAGCCAATCTGGACCGCGCCGTCGACGGGCAGGCCAAGGGCCTGCTTGGGGCGGACCTGATCGTTACGAGCCGCAACCCCTTCGGCGCGGAAATGCTCGCGCACGCCGACGCGCAGGCTTCGGCCGTCGCGCGTGAGCAGAGTTTTTCGTCGATGGTCGTCTTTCCCGATGCGGGGGGCGCCACCCGGCTGGTGAATGTCCGGGCCCTCGAGGGGCGCTTCCCCTTCTTCGGCGAGCTCACCACGGAACCCGAGACGGCGCCGGCGCGGCTGCGCGAGGGCACGCCAGTAGCGATCGTCGAGGAGACGCTGCTGCGCCAGTTTGAGGTGCCGGTGGGTGGACGGCTGCGCTTGGGCTCGGCGGAGTTCCTCGTCGCGGGGGCGCTGCGGAAACTACCTGGCGAGTCGACCGCGTTCTCGGCGACCGCGGCCCCGCGGATCCTGATCCCAGCGGCAGCCCTGGCTGCGACCGGGTTGACCGAGCGCAGCGTGTTGGTACGGCACCGCTTGATGCTGGAGTTGCCGCCGGGGCGCACGCCCGAAGCGGTGGCGCGCTCCTTTCGGGAGCGGTTCCGCGCGGACGGGCTGGGCTTTGACACGGTGGCCGAGCGGCGGCGGAGCCTGGGGCGCGCGCTGGATAACATTGAGGCGTACCTCGGGCTGGTCGGTTTCGTGGCGCTCATCCTCGGTGCGATCGGCGTGGCGAGCGCGATCTACGCCCACGTGCGCCAGAAGCTCACGACGGTCGCGGTGCTGCGCTGCCTCGGAGCCTCGGCGGGGCAGAGCTTCGCGGTGTACCTGGTGCAGGGCGTAGCGCTCGGGCTCGCGGGTGCGCTGGCCGGGGCCGCCCTTGGGGTGGGTTTGCAAATGGCGCTGCCGCGGCTGCTGGCCGATGTGGTGCCGTTTCCGGTGGAGTTCTTCATCGCGTGGCCGGCGGTCGCGCGTGGGATCGGGGCGGGGGTGATCCTCTGCCTGCTCTTCACGCTGCTGCCGCTGTTGGCCGTACGGCGGGTGCCGCCCCTCAGCGCGCTGCGTTCTGCGCTGGCGGAGGCCGAGGACGTGCGGCCTGATCCTTGGCGGCTGGTGGTCGCGGGCCTCATCGTTGTCGCGATCGCAGGATTGGCCGCGTGGCAGTCCGGTGGCTGGCGCGAGGGACTCGGCTTCACCGCGGCGCTCGCGGGCGCGTTGGGCATCCTCTGGCTCCTGGCTCGAGTGACCTCCTGGCTCGCCCGCCGCGCCGTCCCTCGCGGCGCGCCCTACGTCATCCGCCAGGGCATCGCCAACCTGCACCGGCCGAACAACCGCACCGTCTTGCTCTTGGTCTCCCTTGGGCTCGGGTGTGCCCTGATGCTCACCCTGTTCCTCGCCCGGTCCACGCTGCTGCGCGAGTTGGCTTCAGCTGGGGCCGGCACGCGGCCTAACCTGCTCCTATTTGACATCCAAGACGACCAACGCGAAGCGCTCGCGCGTGCGTTGGCGGGGGCGGGGGCCCCGCTGCTGGTCGAGGCCCCGATCGTTACGATGCGCCTCGCCGCGGTGCGTGGACGTCCGGTCGAGGAATTGTTCCGGGGTACGCCCCGCGGCCGTCCGGACGAGGCCGAGGCGGCGCGGGACGGGCGGCGGGGCGGCGAAGGCGCGCGGCGCCCGGCGAGCTGGACTCTGCGCCGCGAGTACCGCACGACCTTCCGCGAGAGCCTGGGCGGCGCGGAGCGGTTGGTGGCGGGCGAGTTCACCCCACGGGCGTCGCCGGGCACGGAGGTGGTGCCGATCTCTGTGGAGGAGGGCCTGATGCGCGACTTGGGCGCGGCACTGGGCGATGAGCTGACGTGGGACGTGCAGGGCGTAACGGTGCGCTCCCGGATCACGAGCGTGCGCGCAGTGGAGTGGCGCCGCTTCGAGCCAAACTTCTTCGTGGTGTTCCCCGCCGGCGTGCTGGAGGAGGCACCCAAGTTCCACGTGATGGCCGTCCGCACCACGGATGCGGGCCACGCGGCGCGAGTCCAGCGCGCGGTCGTCGCCGCCTGCCCCAATGTTAGCGCGATTGACCTCGCGCTGGTCCTTGAGACGGTCGACAGCGTGTTGTCGCGGGTCGGCTTCGTGGTGGAGTTCATGGCCGCCTTCACCGTGCTCACCGGCCTTGTGGTTCTGGTGGGCGCGGTGCTCACCGGTCGGTTGCAGCGGGTCCGCGAGACGGTGCTGCTCCGCACCCTTGGGGCCAGTGCGGCGCAGCTCCGGCGCATCCAGTTGGTGGAATACGCGGTCCTCGGGTGCCTGGCGGCGGTAGTCGGCGGGGCCCTGGCGCTCGGCGGTAACGCGTTGGTCGCACACTTCGCCTTCCGCATCCCGCCGGCCTTCCCGATCCCGGTGCTCGCGGTGGGCATCGTCGCGGTGGCCGGCGCCACGGTGGCGGTCGGGTTCCTCGCCAACCGGGGCATCGTCCGCCAACCCCCGCTCGAAGTGCTCCGCGAGGAAAGCTAGCCTCGTCCGGCCGTCCAGCGCGCGCGCTGCGGCGGCGGCGCCCGCCCGCCTTCAAGTTGTCAGGGGTGCCTGCATCGCCTCCTGGCCGCTTTGGCCGGTCGGGACCTCGGCGGGCCCTCGCGCGGGCTCAGCCTTCCTCCTTCCCGCGCCGGGCGCCGCCGGCGACACGCGGCTCGGGCTCACCCGTGCGAGCGAGCCGCGGCTCGGCCCTGTCGGCCGGATCCGCGTCGCGAACCTCGGGTCGGGCGCCTTGGTGGAGCTCATCGATCTCGCAGATTCCTCCCCGACGCGCCTCGCGGGCATCAGCCCGGCGCCGTACCGCTACCGGCTTGTGCGCGCCGAAGTGCGGGTCCTTCAGCGCGAATAATTCGCCGCCGAGGCTCGAGAGCAGCGCGGGGATGATCCGGCCCGGGTAGGTCCCGCCAAGGGCGGCCTTGCGGCGACCAGCCCCTTGATTCTAGAAGTCATTTGTTAACAGCGACTCCCTGGTGAGGAGGCGCCTGCCGGGCCCGAGGAGCGCACCAGGCAGCCCACGTGAGCGCGCGGAGCCGTTGCCGGTGATGGTTCCCCTCCCAAGGCCGGCCTGCATATAAATCATCGCGCTGGTCTCGGCCACGACGGCCTCGCGGGGATCGAGCTCGATCCCGACGAACCGCAGGTCACCCCGCGAATGACGTAGTCGATCGTACGCATCTACGGCGTCAGGAAGGAAGGGGAGTCCATACCGGTGGTCGGGCGAGAGAACTCCCCGAGAGGCCAAAAGCTGCGGGGCAGGCCGCTCAGTCAATCCGCAGGTGACGAAGTCGGAGCGCGTTGGCCACGACGGTGATCGAGCTCAGGCTCATCGCGACGCTCGCGACCATCGGGTGCAGCAGCCAGCCCGTCCACGGGTATAGGACCCCGGCGGCGAGGGGCAGGCCCGCGAAGTTGTACGCGAACGCCCAGAAGAGGTTCTGCCGGATGTTGCGACGGGTCGCCCGGCTCAGACGGACGGCGCGGACGAGTCCCGCCAGATCGCCCCGGAGCAGCACCACGCCGGAGCTGCGCAGCGCGACGTCGGTGCCGTCCCCCATCGCGATCCCGACATCCGCGGCGGCGAGGGCGGGCGCGTCGTTGAGGCCGTCGCCTGCGAATGCCACTCGATCCCCGCGGGCCCGCCGCGCGCGCACGAGGTCCTGCTTGCCCGCGGGTGAGATTCCGGCGTGCCACGCGTCGAGGCCCAGGGCCGCCGCGACCGGGGCGGCCGCCTCCGCACGGTCCCCGGTAACCAGCTCCACCCGCCAGCCCAGCGCGCGCAGGGAGCGAACCGCGGGCGCGGCGGAAGGCTTCAACTCGTCCGCGAGGGCGATGCACCCGGCAATTGCGCCCTCGATGCGCACCTCGACCAGCGTGGCTCCGGCCGCCGCGGGCGGCAGGGCCGGGACCGGGCCCGTTAGGCGGGAGACGTTGACCCGTCGACCGGAGAGCAGAGCCGAAGCCCCGACGCCCGGCTCCGCCCGGAAATCCTCCGCGGCCGGCAACGCGAGCCCTCGCTCCGCGGCCGCGGCGACGAGCGCGCGCGCCAAGGGATGCTCGCTGGACGCCTCGGCAGCGGCCGCGAGCCGCAGCAGTTCCTCGGGTAAAGTCCCGGAGCCCGCCGGGAGCACGGCCGCCACGCGGGGCCGGCCGGCGGTTAGCGTGCCCGTCTTGTCGAGCAGAAGCAGGGTGGTGCCGGCGAGTTGCTCCAGTGCGGCCGCATTCTGCACCAAGATACCCGCGCGGGCCCCCCGGCCGATGCCCGTGACGATCGAGACGGGGGTCGCCAGCCCGAGCGCGCACGGGCAGGCGATGATCAGCACCGCGACCCCATTGAGCAGGGCGAGCGGCACGCGCGGCGCCGGGCCGAAGGCGAGCCAAGCGACCGCGGTGGTCAGCGCCAGGGCCAGCACGGCGGGGATGAACCAAGCGGTGACGCGGTCGGCGAGCCGGGCGATGGGAGCCTCGCTCTCCTGCGCGGCGGTTACGAGCCGGATGATGTGCGCGAGGACGGTGTCCGCGCCGACTCGCTCCGCGGTGAGCAGCAGCGAGCCGGTCGTGTTGAGCGTGCCGGCGCGGACCGGGTCGCCCGCCCGGCGGGGCACGGGCAACGGCTCGCCGGTGAGCATCGATTCATCGACGTCGCTCGCGCCCGAGGCCACGCGGCCGTCGACCGGAAGATGCTCGCCCGGGCGCACGCGCAGGAGTTCGCCGGGACGAACGGTGGCGAGAGGAATGTCCTCCTCGCGTCCGTCGGCGGCGACGCGGTGGGCGATGGGCGGGGCAAGGCGGAGCAGCGCCTCGAGAGCCTCGCCCGTGCGGGCGTGGGCGCGTTGCTCGAGGATCTGACCGAGCAGGACGACGGTCGTGATGAAGGCCACGGCCTCGAAGTACAACGGCGGCCCGTGTGCGGTCTGGAGGGCCGCGGGGAAACTATCCCCGGCAAGCGTCGCGGCCACGCTGTAGAGGTAGGCGGCGCCGGTCCCCGTGACCGTCATCGTGAACATATTCGGGTCGCGCTCGCGGATCGAGCGCCACCAGCGGCGGTTGAGCGGCGCGCCGGCCCAGAGGAAGATCGGCGTGGTGAGCGCTAGTTGGACCCACGCGAGGAGGCCAGGATCGAGGCCGTGCACCAGCCCGGGCGCGACCATCCCGCCCATCGCCAGCAGCAGCACGGGGATCCCCGAGCCGAGCGCGACCCAAAGCCGCGGGCGCAGGTGGCGCTCGTGGGGCAGGCCCATATGGACGGGCTCGGTGGGGGAGGGAAGGACGGTCACAGAAATCATCCCTCCGGAAGGTTCAGAGCGCCGGGGCGGGAGTGGCAGCGGTTACCGGGCCGGCGCGAGCCAGCCGGCGTTCCCAGTACCACGTGAAGTAAAGCGGGACCGAGAAGAGTGACACGAGGTCGAAGATCATTCCGCCGACCACAGGCAGGACCATCGGCTGCATCAGTTCCGCGCCGCGACCCGTCGACCAGAGCACCGGGATCAGCGACAGGAGGGTGGTCGCGTTGGTCATAATCGCGGGACGGCGGCGACGCAGGCCAGCGTGGAAGACGCGCGCGTGAACCTCGGTGACGTCGCGTGGCGGCGTGCGGAATTGTTCGTGCAGGTAGGTGCCGAGCAAGATGCCGTCGTTGAACATAACGCCAAGCAAGACGATGAACCCGACGATAACGGCAGTGGTGAGTTCGGCGCCCCAGAGCCAAACGAAGAAGAAGCCGCCGGCGGTGGTGACGGTGGCGTTGGCCCCGATGATGATCGCGGTGATGAGCCAGCTGCGCGTGCCGACGTAAATGAGCACGACCATGACAAGCATCGAGATGGCGATGATCCAACGGAGGGAGGCGTCGGCTTTGAGCTTCTGCTCGTAGCGGCCGACCCATCGGTAGCTGGCGCCCGCGGGAAGCTGCAGGCGACCCTCGGCAAGCGCGGCGCGGAGACGGGCGTCGGCGTCGCGGACGACCTCGACCTCACCGCGTTCGCGGGCGTTGAGGAGGACGTATTGGGTGCGGCTTCCGCCTTCGGAGCGGATGGCCATCGGGCCGACGGTGTAGGTAAGGCCCGTCGCGTCGCTGCGCGACGCAGTGACAGAGGGAGCAGTGGCGAGTGATGAGTGACGCGTGATGAGTTGGAGAATGGGGTCGAGGGATTCGCCGGCGGCGAGGGTGAGTTCCGCGCGCGTCGGGGAGAGGAGGGTGAAATTGCGCTGGTGAGTGAGGGAAAGCTTACCGGTGAAGGTTGAGAGTTGAGAGGCGGAGGAGAACTCAAGCGTGTAGATGGAGGGTGCGGCGAGCAGGCTGGAGAGCGGAATGGCGCCGTGCCCACCCGTGACGGGGACCTGAAGCTGGGTGAGTTCGTCCGCGTCGTCGCGGCGCTCGCGGAGGTAGCGGATGCGGACGGGATACCGCAGCGCGCCCTCGACGGAGTAGCTTAGGGCCATCCCGCCTAGGCCGGTTTCGATGCTGCGCATCACCTGTTCGACGGTGAGGCCGAAGCGAGCGAGCCGGGCAGGATCGAGGCGGACTTCAGCGTAGGGCTTGCCGCCTTCGCGCTGCATCTGGACATCGGCGGCGCCCGGTGTGCCTTGGATGACTTTCTCCGCGGCTTCGGCGAAGCGTTCGAGGGCGTCTTGATCGTCGCCGAGGACCTGCAGGGCGATGAGACTGCGGATGCCGGTGGAGAGCATGACGACGCGCGTCTCGATCGGTTGGAGCCAACTCGGCGCGACGCCCGGGATATCGGTCAGTGCGGCGAGGGCGGCGCGGACTTCGGCGAGCGTGCGGGGGCGTTTCTCGACGGAACCTTCGGGCGCGGTGATCTCGTGCACGGGCCAAGCGGAGTAGGGTTTCAGCAGCACGACCGTCTCAATCATGCCGATGGGAGCGGGATCGAGCGCGGTCTCGGCGCGACCTATTTTGCCCATCAGGCCGGCGACCTCGGGGACGGAAGCAATGGCGCGATTCTGGATCTGCATCACGCGCTGGGTTTCGCCGAGGCCCGCGGTGGCGGGTAGCGAAGGCATGAAGAGCAGGCTGCCTTCGTCGAGAGGTGGCAGAAAACTGGAGCCAGCGCCAGGGAAGGCTCGCGTGAGGGTGCGGTCTAGTTCGAGACGGGATAGGTCGGCGCCGACGGCGGCGAAGCCAGCGCGGAGCGGGGTGCTGACGGCGGGCCAACCGAGGCCGAGCAAGTAGCCGCCGCACGCCAGCGTCACGATGGTGAAGGTGAACGCTAGCTTGTGGCGTTGGAAGTGGCCGTAGGCCCATTCGTAGGCGGCGTGGATGGCGCGACTCGCGGGGTTTTCCTCGTAGTTAACCAGTTGTTCGCGACCGAGACGCCAGACGGTGAACGCGACCGCGGTGGCGAAGAGCGGAGCGAACAGCCAGCCCGGGACAGCGATGGACCAGCGCCCATAGTCTTGCGGCAAGCTCCACCCGTCGCGGATGAACCAGCCGAACGCAAGGCCACCGGTGAGACCGGCGAGGGCGATGAGGACGGGCCTGCGCACGTGCCACGGCGGCAGCAGCAGGCGGCAGAGCACGGGCACGAGCAGCGTTCCGAAAAGCACTGCGCCGCTGATCGCGAGCGATTTAGTCAGGGCGAGCGGAGCGAAGAGGCGGCCGGCCTGGTCCGTCAGAGCGAAAATGGGCAGGAAGCCGATGACCGTCGTGGCGGCGGACGTGAGGAGTGGGCGGGCGACCTCGTGGGTGGCGCTGATGACGGCGGCGGTGACCTCAGGATCGAACGGCGACGTGGGCATCGCGCGGCCCTCGCGTCGGCACTTCGCCTGCAGGTCGACGAGGTGCTGCGTAATGTTTTCCGTCACGATGATGCCGAAGTCGACCATCACGCCGATGGCGATGGCGATGCCGGCGAGACTCATGATGTTGGCGCCGACGCCGGCGGTGTGCATCATCAGGAACGTGAACAGCATGCCGAGCGGGAGACTGAGTGCGATGGCGAGGCTCGCGCGGACGTGCAGCAGAAACCCGATCACGACGATTGCGGTCGTGACGACCGCCTCGACCAACGTGGACGAGAGCGTGGCCGTCGTCTCGCGGATGAGCTGCGTGCGGTCGTAGAACGGGACGACGGAGACCTGCTCGCGGGCGAAGGTGGGGGCGAGATCGGCGAGGCGGCGTTTGGTGGCCGAGATCACGCGCGCGGGGTCTTCGCCAACGCGGAGACCGACAATCGCGCCGACCTGTTCGCCATGGGCGTCAGCGAGTAAGCCCTGACGCACTTGGCCGCCGAGAGTGACGGTGGCGATGTCGCCCAGCCGCAGGCCGGCGCCGAGGGCGCGGTTTCCACGCAGGACGATGTTTTCCACGTCGGCGACGGTGCGGATAAAGCCGGCGCCGCGAATCATGGTTTCGATGCCGCTATTTTCGACGCTCATCGCGCCGACATCGCGGCCGGCGGCCTGGACGGCCATCATGAGCATGTCGAGCGTGAGGCCTTGCTCCTCGAGGCGGGTAGGCTCGACGTCGATCTGATATTCCCGGACCACGCCACCGGCGGGGGCAACTTCCGAGACCCCTGGAACGGCGCGCAGGGCGGGCACGACGATCTGGTCGAGCAGGTAGCGTTTGGACTCGAGATCGCGCGGCCCCTGGAGCGTGAAAGCGTAGACTTGGCCCATGGCGGTGGCGTCGGGGCCGAGGCGGGGTTTCACGCCAGACGGGAGCAAGTTGCCGAGTTGGGCAAGACGCTCGAGGACGCGCGTGCGGCACTCGTAGAGATCGCGGCGATCCTCGAAGATGACGTAGAGGTAGCTGGCACCGTAAAGAGAAAGTCCGCGAACGGTTGCCACGCCGGGCAGCCCCTGGAGCTCGCGGGCGAGGCGCGAGGTGACTTGGCGGTCAACGTCCTGCGGACTCTGTCCGGGCCACTCGGCCCAGACGATGACTTGGTTGTCGCTGAGGTCCGGGATCGCATCGACCGGCACCTGCCGCCACGACCACAGGCCGGCAAACGCGAGGGCAAGCGCGGCGCTGAGCGTAAGGAGCGGATTGCGGATGCAGGAGGCGAGCACCGGGGGGCGAGTTCAGAGCGGAAGGTCCGGAGCTCAGTGCTGGTGCGGCGCGGCGACGGCACCGATCGGGAAAAGGAGGCTGGGGGAGCCGGCGAGCTGAGACTGGGAGTCGATCAAGAACGCGCCCTGCGTCGCGACCTCATCGCCCGGCTGGAGGCCAGCACGGACGACGTAGGCGTCTTCGCCGGTAGGCGACTCAAGGCGTGGGCCGAGCGCGAGCGGGGCGAGGACAAAGGAGACGCGGCCGTCCACTTGGCGGCTGGACACTTTCCACGCGACGTGGCGGATGCCGGTGGAGAGAACCGCGCTCTTAGGCACCAAGGTGGCGCCGAGCGGAGCGGAGTGGGATGAAGCGGTTGGCGGCGCAGCGACGGGCGTGGAGGCGCCGGGGAGGCCGAGTTCGTCGGCGGTGAGCGAAACCTGGATCCGCGCGTGGACGAGGCTTCCGGCGAGGAGACGTTGCGTGGGATCGGAGAGGTGGAGGTGGATTTCGCGGGCGCGAATCTCAGCGTTGAGCTCCGGGGAGACCCAGGAGATCGAGGTAGCGACGTCGGGCAACGGACCGCGGTCGTCGGAGGATAGCTGGACGGGTTGGCCGGGACGCAGCCAGTGGGCGCGAGCCTCGGGCACGTGGACTACGACCATGAAGCTGCGGGGTTCGACCAGTCGGAGAAGCGGGGTGTCGGCCCTGATTTCTTGACCGACTTGCGGAAGACGACCGGGCGCCATGCCCTCAGCGGAGTCGCCCGCGGCCGTGACAATCCCGGCGAACGGCGTCGTAAGCGTGATGGTGTCGACAGGGGCGCCGCCTTGGAGTATGGCGGTGGCGACGGTCAGAAGATTCCAGCGCATGAAGCGTTCGGTAAGGGCGTGCAGCGAGTGTCCGTCGGGGAGTCTGAGCGCGGCCGCGAGTTCGCCTTGGGCGGTGAAGACTTCGGGACTGTAAAGGTCGATTACGGGGCTGCCGGCGGCAACGATGGTGCCGGGGTGAAGGGCGGCAGGATGGCGCTTCACGACGCGGCCGGCGACGCGAGGAATGACGACCTGCGCGGTGCGATCGTCGTAGCGAACCGTGCCGTAGGCGTGGACGGTGGCGACGGCAGGTCCAGTGCCGATGATCGTGGTGGCAACGCCCATGCGGCGCCGCTGCTCGGCGGTGAGTTCGCCTGCGGTGACCTTGGTCATTTTCATACCGCAGACGGGGCAGTCGCCGGCCTTTTGGCCGATGAAGTCCATCATCGGGCACGCCCAACGTTCGCCGGTCGCGCCGGACGCCGCGGCGAGTTCCGCTTGCGTCGGAGCGGAGACAAACAGGGTGGACGCAGGAAGGAGCGCGATAACTGCGGCGCCGGCGAAGACGCCAAGGAGGGCGGCGAGCGGCGTGAGCCAACGGGGGACAGAGGTGGAGGACATCGCGAGGAAAGCTGAGGCCGCGCTGGACGCTGCGGGTCAGGGGTTGACCACTTCGTTGCGAAGGTAGAGTGGACCGTATTGGTCGGAGGCGGCTTTGAATTTCGGAGGGCACATGCGGCAGCCGAAGGCGATGGTTTTGCCCTGATAGGTGGCCGTGGGCAGGGAGGGATCGGCCTTCATGCCGCAGATGGCACAGAGGGTGTTCACCGGGGAGGAGGCCGGCGCGGCGGCCGGGACTGCCTGGGCGTTGGCGCCGGAACTGGTGTGGGCGTGTCCGGCGTGATGGTGTCCAGCGTGGGGATCGGCGGCGGGAGCGGCGTGCGGTTCGTGGCGGGCGGTGCGGACGGCGAGCGCGATCACGGCGCCGAGGGCGAAGGTGGCAAGAAAGGTGAGCAGCGGTTTCATCGCGTTAGTTGGGTGTCGAGGATTCGGGGTCGAGCGCGCGAGCGATCAGGGTTGCAGCGGGGACGTGGCGCCAGAGTTCGGCGCGCGTGGCGCGGAGCGAGGTCTCGGTCTCGATGATCTCGATTTGGGTCATTGTCGTGCGTTCGAGAATGTCGACGGCGTGGAGCACGGCGGAGTCGCTGGAGGACATGCCACCGGAGGATTGGCCTACGCTCAGGATGCGGGAGAGCGCCTCGTGCTCGACTTGGAGGCGGGCCTGGGTCTCGGAGGCTAGCCGGCGGGCAGTGGCGGCGAGACGTTCGGCGCGGTCGACGCGGGCGAGGGTGGCGGTGACGCGGTGGCGGGCGGCGTCGGCGTCCGCGGCGGCAGCGGCCCGTTCGGCCGCCGCGGCGCGGACCTCGGCGCGGGCGTAGCCGCGGGCGCGCCACGGGATCTCGGAGGAGAGGGCGAGGCCGACGGTATCCTGCTTGCCCATTCTGCTGCGTTCGCGTTCGAAGCGCACGCCGACGGCGGTCATGGGCTGAGCGCCGGCGCGAGCCACGCGGCCCATGGCATCGGCTTCGGCCACGCGGGCGCGGGCATTGGTGACGGCGGCCGAGTCGGTCGCGGCGATGGATGAAAGCGCGGGGGCGGCGTAGGCGGGGAGCGGTGAATCAGGCGCGAGGGCGAGGCGACCGCGGAGGGCGGCGCGAGCATCGGCGGCGCTGCGCTGCGCTTGGTCGAGTTGGAGGGTAAGTGCGGCGACGCGCGTCTGGAGCGTGAGGCGATCCGCGAGACGCAAGGAAGTGCCGGTGGCGAGGCGCGCGTCGACGACGGCGAGGGCGGCGACGAAACGCCGGAGTTGCGTTTCGATCAGGGCGGCGCGGGCGTCGGCGCCGTCGGCCTCGGCGAGGTTCATCGCAACATCGGCCGCGACTTCGGCCAGCGTCAGCGCGAACTCGCTTTCGGCGAGAGTGACGGCGGCGGCGGCGCGGTCGCGGTCGGCATCACGTTCGCCGCGTTTGGGGAGGGGCTGGCGGACGCTGAGTTCCCAAGTATCGCGGTTCTCACCCATAGCGTCGGCGGTGACCCGGGAACCCATGGCTCCGACCTCGGGATCGGGGATGCGACCGGCGGCACTGATGCGACTGCGGGCAGCGTCGATACGGCGAGCGGCCGCGGTGAGTTGAGGGGTGCGAGCCACGGCAGCGAGCAGGGCGGGGCCGGCGTCCCCGGCGGCGGTGGAGGCCGGCGCGGAGTCGATCGGAGCGGCAGCTGGCAGCGAGGCGGAGGTGGCGGCGAGGAGGATCGAGAGGCGAAGCGACGCGGAGACGGTGCGAGAGGCGACGCGGAGGGTCGATGGGAGACGAAACTGGAAAATCGGGCGGCCGCAGGCAGACGACGACGGGATGAAGGGCATGGCGCGATTGGAGGCGGCAGAGATGGCGATCGCGGACGGGAGCGCTCTCGAGGGCGGCGGCGGGCGGGGAGCGCGGGCCCGATGCGGGTAAGGCTAAGCAGCGGTGCCGGAGGTCGGCACAACGGAAGGTGACGGTCAGGCGGGGACGCCTCGTGCTACCGCAGGGCGGGCGGTCAGGATTTCTTGGCGGGAGCCTTGGCGGCGGCGTCGACCTTGGCGAGGAACTTGGCGGGGTTGGCCTTGAAGTCGTCCCCGCAACCCTCGCAGCAGAAGAAGACCACGCGGTCGGGCTGGCCCTCGGCGCGGAAAATGTAACCGCTGGCTTCGCCCATGCTGCCGAGGGGCTCGTTGGAGACGAGGCAGGTTTTGAGCGGGTAGGTGGGACGGGCGGCGGCGATGATCTCGGCGTCCGTCTTGGCGGCGGCGGCGAGCGCGCCGACGGGCAAAAGGATACTCGCGAGGAGGAGGGGGATGGATTTCATGGTTATGGTCACTCTTTCCTACACCCTAGATCCGCCAATCCCCCGCGAAATCTTGCCCGGGTCCCCGGGCAAGATGGCAAGGGGGATTTCCCGGCCGGCGGGGTAAGGTGGTTCGACACCATGAGTTTCTCCCCCGATCCCCTGCCGACCCTTTTGGCCTCTTGGCGCATTGAGCCTTCCCCGGACCCCGGGTTCCGACGGCGGGTGCGGGAGCGGCTGGGCGCGGGCGTCGCCGGCGCGACTTGGGCCGCGTTCGCCCGCCGCCGAGCGCCCTTGGTGGCGGGCGCCTTCGCGGTGGCTTTGATCGGCGGGGCGCTAGGCGGATACGACCACGCCCGCGCGCGGGTGGACGAGGACCGCGCGCGCCTGGCCTCGGCCTATGTGGCGGGACTGGATGCGCGCCGGATGGTCCCCGCCCGCTGAACCCACCGGTTGCCCGTGACGCGGAACCTGATCCTCACGCTTCTGCTGGTGGCCGCGGTCGCCGCGGCCGCCTTTGGTGTCGCCTTTGTCGCCAGCGGGGATCGGACCCTGCGCGTGGCGGCGCGGCAAGGCGACGCTCTCGAATGGCTGCGGGTGGAATTCTCGCTCGACGCGGACCGCTTCGCCGCCGTGCGGCGCCTCCACGACGAATTCAGCATCGAGTGCAGCGTGCACTGTGCGGCCATCATCGCGGCTCGGGAGCGGTCCGCGCCGGCGGCGGAGATCGCGGCGCTGGAGAGCCATTGCGTGGGGGCGATGACGGCTCACTTCCGGCAGGTGGCGGCGCGGATGGAAGCGGCGCAGGGGGAGCGTTATCTCGCCCTCGTGCTGCCCCGCATCCGCGGACACACCCATCAGGGGGCGCCGAGCGTGCGGCTGGCGCCTTGAGTTCGTCGGATTCGACGGCCGGTGCGCAGCCAAGCCTCGCCGCCGACGAGGAGGCGGCCGCCCGCGACCGGGAGCTAATGGCCCTTGCGCAGGCGGGGGACGAGGCCGCGCTGGGGGCGCTGATGGAGCGCTGGGAGCGCCCGGTGAAGACCGTGATCGCGCGGCTGGTGGGCAATGCCGCGGAGGCCGAGGAGCTGGCGCAGGAGGCCTTCGTGCGCCTGTGGCAGAGGCGGGACCGCTTCCGGGCCGGCGCGGAATTCCGTCCCTGGATGCTATCCCTCGCCTTGAACCTCGCGCGCAACCGCCTGCGCTGGTGGCGCCGCCGGCCGCTGGTGGCCCTCGAGGAGTGGACGCCCCTACCGCCGGCCGAAACCGTGGATGGCGCGGGCGCGTTGGAGGCGCGGGAACGGGCGGAGGCGGTCCGCGCGGCCGTTGCGGCCCTGCCGCTCGAGCAGCGGGAGGCCCTGGTGCTGTTCGAGTATGAGGGGTTGGCTCAGGCGGAGATCGCAGCGATCGCGGACACCACGCCCAAGGCGGTGGAGCGTCGCCTCGAGCGGGCGCGCGCGGCGCTGCGGGTCAGCCTCGAGCGCTGGCTGCGGCGCGGCTGAAGCCCGGCCGAACTCCGGGCCCGCCTCAGGCCAGCGTGCGCAGCTGCACGCTGTCGACGCGGCGGTCCTCCGCGACGATGTCCGTGGCGATCACCAGTTTGTCCCCGGGTGTGGCGCGGCCGCTGCGGCGGAGGAAGGCGAGGGCGCGGTTTACGGTTTCGTTGGGATCCGCGCTGAGTTCCAGCAGGTGCGGTTCGACCCCGCGGAGCAGCCGGAGCTGCCGGAGCAGGCCGACCGCCGGCGTGAAGGCGAGAATCGGGGCGGCGCCGGGCCGCAGTGCGGCGAGGCCCTGGGCCATAAATCCGTGGCGGGTGAAGGTGACCAAGCGCGCGCCGGAAATCTGGCGGGCAAGGGTGACTGCGGCGTGGAGAACCTTCATCGGCTCGCTGGTGACTGCGGCGCCGCTGCCCGCCTCCCCGGCCGTCTCCCGCTCGATCCGTCGCGCGATCCCGTCGAGCATCCGCACGCACTCGACCGGGTAACGGCCGACTGTCGTCTCGCTGGAGAGCATCACGGCGTCCGCCTGCTCGAAGACCGCGTGGGCGACGTCGGAGATTTCCGCGCGGGTGGGCACCGGCTGGGTGATCATCGACTCGAGCATATGCGTCGCGACGATCACGGGCCGGCCGCGGGCAAGGCACGCGCGAATCGCGCGCCGCTGGATGACGGGGAGTTCCTCGAAGGGGCACTCGATGCCGAGGTCGCCGCGCGCCACCATCAGGCCGTCGGACGCCTCGATGATGGCCTCGAGGTTGGTGATCGCCGACTGGTCCTCGATCTTCGCAATGATCCGGGCCCGGGAGCGCCGCTCCTCGAGGAAGCGCCGCAGCGCTTCGAGGTCCTCCGCCGCGCGCACGAAGGACAGCGCGAGGAAGTCGATCCCCTCCTCGAGGCCCACGAGGGTGTCGGCCCGGTCCTTCGCGGTGAACGAAGGCAGCGAGACGCGGACGCCAGGCAGGTTGATGTGGCGGCGGGAACCCAGCTCACCCGCGAGGAGCGTGCGGCAGGCCAGCCGCGCCGCGTCCTTCGCCTCTACTTGGAAGCGGAGCAGGCCGTTGTCCACCAGCACCACGGCGCCCTCCGGCACGTCGTGCAGGAGGCCGGGGTAGTTGACCGTCACAGCGGGCACGCCCGGGCGGGCCGGAGCGGCAGGATCGACCACGAGGTCGAGCGGGTCGCCTTCGCGCAGGGCCAGCGGAGCGGGGAGGGTGCCGGTGCGGATCTCCGGGCCCTTGATGTCCATCATGACGGCGACCTCGCGGCCCTGGCGGCCGCTCACCTCGCGGATCCGGCGGATGACGGCGCGCGTCCAGTCGTGGTTGGCGTGGGCCATGTTGAGCCGCAGGACGTCGACCCCGGCGTCCAGCAGGCGGCCGAGCATTGCCTCGCCGTCGGTGGCGGGACCAAGGGTAGCGATGATCTTGGTGTGGCGGCAAGGCGCGGTCATCGGGACGTGATGGTGTCCCGCGGGGACTGGGGGGCAAGCCCGGGACCGGAGCCGCGGCTCAGCCGAGCTCGCACCACGGAGTGGAGACGCCGGGCGGCACGACCGCGAAGGCGCAGGTGGGCAAGGTGGCGCGGACGCCAGCGAGGGCGGCTTCGACCGCGGCGGGCGTGTTGCAGTCGCGCGAGAGGTGGGTGAGGAACACGTGGCGCCAGCGCGGGCTGGCCACGGCGGCGAGCAGTTCGCCCGCGGCCTCATTGGAAAGATGGCCATGGCGGCCGACGATGCGCTGCTTGAGCGCCCAAGGGCGGCGGGGGTCCGCCTGCAGCAACTGCGGGCAGTGGTTGGACTCGACGACGACGGCGTCGCAGTCGCGGAGGCACTGGCGGACGTTGAGGGGCGCGTGTCCGAGGTCGGTGAGCCACGTGAGGGTCCGCGGCGGGGCGGCCGGGTCATCCGCGCGCCCGTGGGTGAAGCGGAAGCCGACCGGGTCCTGCGCGTCGTGAGGCACGGCGAACGTCTCGACCTCGAGGTCCCGGTAGCGGAAGCGGCTGCCGGTCTCGAAGTATTGCCAGCCCACGTTCCACGAGAGCCCCGCCTGCACGGCGCGGCTGGTGGCGTGGTTGGCGAACACGCGGAGGTGCGGGTGGCGCCGCAGTCCGTCGATCCCCCCGGCGTGGTCCCCGTGCTCGTGGGTGAGAAAGACGGCGTCGATGCGCTCAAGGGCCTCGCCCCGCGCGGCAAGGAGCTGTGCGAGGCGGCGGGCGGAAAAGCCGGCGTCGATCAGCACGCGCGCCTCCGCCGTCACGAGCAGCGCCGCGTTGCCCGCGCTGCCGCTGCCCAAAATGGTGAAGCGCATCGCCACGGGCGGCGATCAAGGCGCGTGCGGCGACGGCGCCAAACTAAAAGCGCACCTAGATCGCGGGGGACCCCGGAATCCCGGCTCGCCCTCCGCCCGCGCCGGGTTTAATTTAGATCGCGTTATGCGTTCTTTCGCCCCGCTGCTACTCCTCCTGGCCGCGCTCCCCGCGGTCGCTGCGCCCGCGCCCGCCCGGCCCAACATCATCTTCATTTTGGCCGATGACCTCGGCTACACCGACCTGGGCGTGCAGGGCAGCCGGTTCTACGAGACACCCTACCTGGACCGCCTCGCGGCGCAGGGCACGCGGCTGATGAACCACCACCACCATCAGAACTGTGCGCCCACCCGTGCCGCGCTGATGACCGGCCAGTACGCGCCTCGCACCGGCATCTACACCGTCGGCGGCATCGACCGCTTCGACTGGTCCTCCCGCTCGCTGCGTCCGGTCGACAACGTCAGCAACCTACCGCTTGACCGCGTCCTGCTGCCCCAAGTGCTGAAGGGCGCCGGTTACGCCACGGCGATGTTCGGCAAGTGGCACCTCGGCCAGCGCGGCGAGTACGTGCCGGGCCGCCGCGGCTTCGACGAGGCTATCGTCTCGAACGGCCGCCACTTCGACTTCGAGACCGAGCCCGCGACGACCTACCCCAAGGGCCAGTACCTCGCGGATTTCCTCACGGACCGCGCGGTGGACTTCATCCGCCGCCATCGCGACCGCCCTTTCTTCCTCTACCTGCCGCACTTCGGCGTGCACACGCCGCACCAAGCCAAGCCCGAACTGGTCGAGCGCTTCCGCGCCAAGCCGGCCGCGGGCGGCCATCGCAACCCGGTTTACGCGGCGATGATCGCGAGCGTCGACGAGAGCGTCGGCCGCATCATGGCCCTGCTGGATGAACTGCGGCTCGCGGAAAATACGCTGCTGATTTTCGCCAGCGATAATGGCGGCTTGGGCGGCTATGCCCGCGAGGGGGTTCGCAACGAGCGGGAGGATGTTACCGACAACGCGCCGCTGCGCAGCGGCAAGGGTAGCCTGTATGAGGGCGGCACGCGGGTGCCGTTCCTCGCCCGCTGGCCCGGCCGTATCCCGGCGGGGCAGACGCGCGCGGTGCCGACCATCCACGTCGACTTGCTCCCAACCCTCGCCGCGGCCGCTGGGGCGCCTTTGCCCGCCGGGCAGGTGCTTGACGGCGAGAACCTGCTCCCGCTGCTACGGGATCCAGGCGCGCGACTCGCGCGGCCGGCCATCTTCCAGCACTTCCCGGGCTACCTCGGGGCCGGGTCGGGTCAGTGGCGCACAACGCCGGTCAGCCTGATCCACGAGGGGGACTGGAAACTGATGGAGTTCCTTGAGGACGGCCGGCTTGAGCTCTACAACCTGCGGGAGGATGTCGGAGAGCGCGTGAACTTGGCGTCCGCGCAGCCCGAGCGGGCCCGCGCGCTGCACGCCCGGCTTCTCGAGTGGCGCCGTGAGCTGAATGCCCCGATGCCCACGCCCAACTCGGGAGTCAGCGCCGTGCCGAAGGAGAAGGCTGCGAAGGCGGGCAAGGCGGGGAAGCGCAAGGTCAAGTCTGATGGTAACTGACCTCCCGCTACCCCGCCGCACCTTCCTCGCCGCCACGGCGGCGGCCGTGGCGGTCCGCGCTCGCTCCGCCGCGCCGTCAGCCGCCGGCGGAGCGCCCTCCATCCTCGTGGCCGGGGGCTCGATGGTCCGCGGCTCTCGGTTCGCCTTGTCGATCGAGGGGGTGATGCACGCCCATTTCGGGGCGGTCCGGCGGCTGGCGCTGGTCCTGCACGCGACGCACCCGTCCGAGCGGGACGCGATGGACACGCGATTGCAGGCCGCGTTCGGCGAGCTTGGGCTGCGCACGGTGCAGTCCCTGCACCGCCGCGACGCGCCCGGCGCCCTGGCGCTGCTGCGGGAGGCGGACGGCATCTTCCTCGGAGGCGGCGAGACCTTCGTGCTGCTGGGAGAGTTGCAGCGGACGGGCCAGCTGGAGCTGATCCGGGAGCGGGCGCTTGCCGGCGTGCCGTGCGGGGGCTCGAGCGCGGGCGCCAACGTCATCGGACGGCGCATCGGCACTACCAACGATTTTCCGGTGGCGGACGTGGCCTCGCGCGAGGCCCTCGGGCTGCTGCCGGTGACGATCAACCCGCATCATCCGCCGCCCAGCAAGGAGACGGACTTCCGGCTCCGGGCGGGAAAGATCCGCGGTTACCTGCGCTTCAATCCCGGGGAGCGCGTCCTCGCATTGGCCGACGCCTCCGTGTTGCGGCTCCACGCTGGGACGGCGCGGCTGGCCGCTGGGCAGGGCTGGCTCTACGAAGTGGGTCGCGACCGGGAGTTGGTGGCCGGTGAACCGGTGCCGGAGCTGGCCGCCGCGTCCGGCGCGGCGGCGCGCTGAGGTTCGGCCGCCGACTTCAGTTGGGCTGGCCCCAGATGCGGGGCGCGCGGAAGCCCTCGGGGGCCGCCTCCGCCTTGGGGGGCAGGGCCTCGCGCGCGAAAGCCTCGAGCCGGGCGGCGAGCTGCTGGACGATCTCCGGGTGGCGCGCGGCGAGGTTCTCCTGTTCGCCCGGATCCGCCGCGAGGTTGAAGAGTTCGATCGTCTCCGCGGCCGTGGCCGCCTTCTTGCCGCCCTTTTTCTTGCCGGTCGTGTCCGAGCTTTCGGGCAGGTCGTTGGCGCCGATCGCGCCGTTGCGGACCAGCTTCCAGTCGCCCATCCGCACCGCGCCGCCGCGGGGTAGGCGTTCAGCAAGATGGCCTCGTGGGGCGAGGGCGCGCCCGCGGTGATCGTCGCCCAAGCATCGCGCCCGTCGAGCGGCCGGGCCGGCGCGGCGGTGATGCCGGCCAAGCGCCGCAAGGTCGGGTACCAGTCGACGATGTGCAGGGGGGCCTGGACGACGGTGCCGGCGGGGATGACGCCCGGCCAGGTGGCGAAGGCGGGCACGCGGACCCCGCCCTCGTACACGGTGCCCTTCTGGGCGCGCAGCGGGCCGTTGGTGGCGCCGAGAGTGATCGGACCGCCGTTGTCGCTGGAGAACGCGATCAATGTGTGCCCGGTTAGGCCGCGGCGCTCAAGGGCGGCCACGACGCGGCCTACCTGGTCGTCGAGGCAGGTGACCATCGCGGAGTAGGTGCGGCGCTTCGCGTCGGCCACGTGCGCGTAGCGGCGCAGGTACTCCTCCGGGGCCTGGAGCGGCGTGTGCGGGGCGTTGAAGGGCACGTAGAGGAAGAACGGGCGCGCTGGATCGGCGTTCTCCACCACCCGCACCGCCTCGTCGCCCACCAGCACCGTGGTGTAGCCGGCGTCGCGGCTCTCGCGGTCGTCGCGGTGCCAGTCGTGCCCGCCGTTCCGCTGATGGGTGAAGTAATCGAGGGCGCCGTTGTAGTGGCCGTACTGGGACTGGAAGCCGCGCCGGGTGGGCAGGTACTCAGGCCGGAAGTGCCCGAGGTGCCATTTACCCGCGATGGCGGTGGCGTAGCTGGCCCCGGCGAGCGTCTGGGCGAGGGTGGTCTCCTCCAACGGCAGCCCGTACTGCGCCCACGGGCGGACCACGCCGATCTGCAGGCCGTGGCGGATCGGGTAACGGCCGGTGAGGAAGGCGGCGCGGGTGGGCGAGCAGACGGGCAGGACGTAGAACTGCTTCAGCTTGGCGCCCGCGGCGGCGAGGCGGTCGAGGTGCGGCGTGGCGATGTCCCCGCCGTGCCAGCCGAC